>ERZ795045.29-NODE-29-length-166487-cov-10.471772_pt1 | contig 166487 bp, 157 predicted proteins | sample MGYA00375129_ERZ795045 | MGnify/ENA primary metagenome ERZ795045 (study PRJEB30174, sample SAMN05720166) | activated sludge metagenome | isolation source: anaerobic digester from wastewater treatment plant | place: Japan | collected 2015-05-15 ...
CCGAGTGTCATAACTGCGTTATCGAGTGTTGAACTCAGATCTCCGATCTTCTCTTCTGCTGCCGCGATCCTATCACCTTGAGCTGTAACCTTTCCGGTCAAATCCTTCAAGATGTCCTTGATAGGCTCAAGGGCAAGGAGTTTCTTTTGAACAGCCGAGACTCTTTCATCAAGCTTACTAACAACCCTCTCAAGAGCGGCGATTTTGTCAAGGGCAATGGCATCGGCAGCACCAAGTTCAGCAAATTTCCCCTCGCAGTTCTTCTGAAGGTTCGCAAGTGCTTCGTACAGTTTGATGACGTCTTTATCGTGGATGTTCACAGTCTGTTTGAGCATCTCAACGGTCCTGGAAAGGTCTGCAACCTGCGATTTAATAGAAGCGAGCTCTCCAGAGGTTGTACTCATCGCGTTGACCTTTTGCTCAAGTTCGTCAACTTTTTGCACTGTAGCGCCAAGTTTCAAGCTGATTGCGTCCAGAACTTTGAGTACATCGAAAATGTGTGGCGCGACTATCTCGGTTTCAATTAAACCAATTAATCTGCTGATCATCGCTGCTTCTTCGTAGCGGGTAATATTCCGATCTCCCTTGAAAGTGCCATCGGGATAACCAATGACAATTCCCTTGTTCTTCAGGTGTTCAACGTATGGGTAAGCCCAGTGCGTCTTGGGAACATCAGGGAACATCCCCGCAGCCATTACCCCTACTGCTATGAACAATGCCAGGACTGATAGCATGAGTTTCTTCATAGCTCCAACCTCCCTTCATATTATTTTCGACGGTGGGATTATTCCTCCCCCCACTTTTCAAAGACCAGAATGACGATCACGATGGATTATAACACTGCTCAGCACCAGAAATCAAGGGTACAAATAAGTCTACTGTTTAGTAAGTCTGAAGAACTGTCTTTTGCCAACTTTCAGAATTCTCTCTTTGTCCACAGAGATTTTAGCATGAATCTCTGTTATCTTTTCATCGTCCAATTTTACTCCGCCTTGAGCTATAAGTCTTCTTGCTTCACTTTTACTCTGTACAACTTGCAACTTCATGAGTAATTCTACCAATTCAACCTCGTCTTTGTCAAGTACAACAACGGGCATTTCACTGGGCAGTTCTTTTTTTCTAAAGATCTTCACAAATTCATTCTGAGCATCCTCTGCTTGCTTTTCTCCGTGGAAGAAGCTGGTTATCTCAAAAGCCAACTTCATCTTAACATCCCTTGGATTCACAGATTTGTCCTGAATGAGTTTTTCGTAATGGTCTATCTCTTTTTGCGGCAAATGTGTCAAAAGTCTCATGTATTTGATTATCAACTCATCTGGTATAGACATCAGTTTCCCATACATGTCAAACGGTGCATCGTTGAAGGCAATGTAGTTTCCATAGCTCTTGCTCATCTTCATCTTGCCATCAGTACCCTCTATAATGGGCATCGTCATGACAACCTGTGGTTCCTGGCCAACTTCCTGCTGAATCCTTCTCCCAACGAGCAGGTTGAAATACTGGTCGGTCCCACCAAGTTCCACATCGGCTTGGATGGCCACTGAATCGTATGCCTGAGCCAGCGGGTACAAGAATTCAGCTATGGAGATGGGAATGTTTGAAGAATACCTTTTTGAAAAATCGTCCCTTTCGAGCATTCTCGCGACTGTGTACTTTGAAGCGAGTTTTATCACATCGGCAAAACTCATCTTCGAGAGCCACTCGCTGTTAAAGCGAATTTCTGTTTTACACCTGTCGAGTATTTTGAAAGTCTGCTCTTCATATGATTTCGCGTTGTATCTCACTTCTTGTTCGGAAAGCATTGGGCGGGTCGAGTCTCTGCCAGATGGATCGCCAATCTGAGCGGTGAAATCACCTATAATTAGAATCACCTGGTGGCCAAGGTCTTGAAACTGCCTCAATTTGAACAAAACAACGGCATGACCCAGATGAAGATCGGGCCTTGATGGATCGACACCGAGTTTCACTCGAAGCTGTTTTTTTCTCTGAAGCTTGCTCAAAAGGTCTTGCTCATCAACGAGGTCTACGGCATTTCTCTTCAAGATCTCAAGTTGTTCTTTTGGTTGCATTGCATCACCTCGACATGAAAAATGCGGTCAAAATACTGCTCAGAAAAAAGGCTATGCTCAAACCAAGAGTGATCTTACCTGACGTGTCAAGACCCTTTTTTCTGCCAAACATGGTGTGCAAAGCGCCAGAACCAAATGCACCTCCAAGTTCTGCAAATTTGCTCATCTGCTGAAGAACCATGTAGATCAACCCTACGCTGATCAATGAGTGAACTATCATCATGACAGTTTTCACCACGACACCTCCTTCTTTGTTTATATTATCATATATCAAAAAAGCGCAAATCAAAACAAGTCAAAATAGATCGTGAAATTCATATACATTGGTCTTAGATTGTTCAAGAAACTACGTTTTCTGGTGAGCGATCTCCATGGTAACGGTCTTCTCTCTGGTCTTTAGAAGCTTTATTAGAAAAGGTATGCCGCGCGTGAAAATCAATCTTGGAGCGGTGTAAACTGAGTAGTAGGCTTTCACAAACAGTTTCTTGAGGTCTTTGCTCGAGAACTTTGGGTGATCAAAGACAAGGTTTGTCCCATCGAAAAGCGAAAGATCCTTGACACTGATCTTTTCTTTCAACTTTTCATAGAGTCTTGTTCCGGGATATGGTGTCAAAATGGAGAATTGAACGATCTGAGCTCCCAGTTTTTTCGCCATCTGAACGGTTTTTTTAATTGACTCCTTGGTATCGTTGAGTGCACCCATTATGAAGCTCGCAAAAAGGTCGATCTTGTATTTTTTCAGAAGTTTCGCTACCTCAAGTGCTATAGAGCTTGAAAGTTTCTTTTCATACTCATTGAGAACCTCATCTTCGGCACTTTCAAAACCGATGAAGAGCATCTTACACCCAGATTTCGCCATGGCCTCGAGCAGATCTTCTTTGCCGAGTAGTTCATCAGCCCGTGAAAACGCCCACCAACTGAAATCAAGGCGATTCTTCATCATTTGCTCGCAGAGTTCGATGGTTCTGTGCTTTTCGATTGTAAAGTTGTCATCAAAAAAGATGACAGAGCCATAACCGAGATCTTTAACTCGCTTCAGCTCTTCAATGACATTTTCAACACTTCTTTTTCTGATCACTCGTCCCATGAACTGTGAAGCACTGCAAAACTCACAGTCAAAGGGGCAACCACGCGAAGTGATCACACTGGTTGCGGGCTTTCTGTCGAATTTCGTTCTGTACAACTTCGAGTTTTCTCTGTCTGGCAAGGGCAAATGATCAAGGTCCTCTATTAGCTTAGCTGGCTTTGCGAATATCGTGCCGTCTCTGAGATAACAAAGTCCATCGAGCAAAGGATATCTTTCGTTGTTTTGAAGCGATTGAACAAGTTTCTCAAAGGTGTATTCTCCTTCACCGAGGATCACATAATCACAGACCTGTTCTGTTAGAATTTGTTCGTATTCAGCGCTCACATGTGGACCGCCAAGGACTGTGATAACACCCTGTGCTTTTGCAGTCAATGAAATCTCTCTTGCAAGGGGAAATCTCACCGTATCTGTGGAGACACCCACGATATCAAAATCTGAGTAATTGAAATGCTTCCAGTCAAAGCTCTCCACATTCATGTCAATCAATTTCACAGAATTTCCAGCGTTCTTCAGAACTGAGCTGATATAGCAAAGTCCCAATGGCGGATATACCGCACCCAAACGGTAATAATAGCCACTGTTCATTGGGTTAATAAGAAGAATTCTCACACCTTTGCCCCCTTTTTACCGATGATCTACAAATAAACAACATATCGATTGAGTAACTTTGTACGTGCCGCTATTAATTATATTATATATTCTGTAAAGAAAAACAGAGTGCAGACTCAAAACAGGTCAATCGATGCCTTAATGACATTATGATCTGTCACATAGATATCTCTTTCAGAAATTTTAGTGCCTGTGCCACCCAAGATCTTGCATTTTGATTCGGAAAGGAGGTTACAACTCAAATCCTGCATTTAACTGTGTAGCTCATCAGTTTGTCTTAAGGACATGTTGTATAATTAAAAAGGTAGGAGGTTTCAAAGATGGCGCGTTCTGAAATTGCTCAGAAAGTTGATAAATTGGAGCAAGCCATAATGGAATTGGTCTATTCACAGAGAAAGACTGAGATGCAGATCCAAAATCTGACTGAGCAATTCGTCTCCTTTCAAAACGAGGTTCGCGAGGCAAATCGAAAAAGAGATGAAGGTATGGAACAACTGAGAAAAGAAATGATAGCCTTTAAGAATGAAATGGCAGAATTGAATAAAAAAAGAGACCAAAACATGGAAGAATTCAAGAGAGAAATGGCTGAACTGAATAAAAAAAGAGAACAAGGCATGGAAGAATTCAAAAAAGAGATGCTCTCCTTTAAGAATGAAATGGCTGAGTTGAATAAAAAAAGAGACCAAAGCATGGAAGAATTCAAGAGAGAAACGGCTGAACTGAATAAAAAAAGAGAACAAGGCATGGAAGAATTCAAAAAAGAGATGCTCTCCTTTAAGAATGAAATGGCTGAACTGAATAAAAAGAGAGACCAAAGCATGGAGGAATTCAAGAAAGAAATGGCAGAACTGAATAAAAAAAGAGACCAAAGCATGGAAGAATTCAAAAAAGAGATGCTCTCCTTTAAGAATGAAATGGCAGAGTTGAATAAAAAAAGAGACCAAAGCATGGAAGAATTCAAGAGAGAAATGGCTGAACTGAACAGAAGAAGAGAACTCGGTCTCGAGGAGTACAAAAAGAAGGTTGACCAAGATATACAAGAAATGAGACGCCAATGGGGTAACTTGGCCAACAAAATGGGTACTCTTGTGGAGGATATCTTTGCACCATCGATACCGCAAGCGATTAAGAGATATTTTGGCTGCGATCCAGATACGGTGATTCAGCGATACTACACACGCGATGGCCATACGGAGATAGAGATCGACTTGCTTGTACTGTGCAAAGCTGAAGGTAAAGCCTTTGTCACAGAAGTCAAGAGCTCCCCAGATCGAGTTAAGTACATAGAAGAATTCATTCAAAAATCAAAGATACTGAAAGACCTCGTTCCAATATTGAAAGAATACGAAATTGTTCCCATATACGCGGGCTTGAGTTTGAACGAAAACACAGTGAACTTGCTGACAAGAAGCGGTATCTACGCAATGGTTTTGAAAGGTGATATCTTGGAGATCGTCAATTTCGACCAAGTCAACAAGTGATCCACCATGATCGACCACTTCAACACTCCTGTGCCTGCATAGAAGTGTGCCAGTATCTATCACCCAAATAAAAAACAATGGGCGATCTTTTGATCGCCCTGAGTGAAGCTTTATAAAGTTAATCTATGTGTCAAAAGGAGGGTGGGGGGTCCTACTCATGTTCCACATCTTAGACGTGGTGGTTCGAAATTAGGTTCAAATCAGTTAAGTGACAGTATTGTAAACACATGGGAAGTTGAGAGTTATTCAGAACAAATTCCTCAGAACTTGTGAATTTGGGTGATTTGAACAGAAGGATGGTAGTAAAGCAAAGAAAAGCCGAACAGCTCACCAACATGATTTGATAGAAGTACTGTGCGTCCGATCACCACATTGGGTTCGTGAAGCGCGAGATGTTTTATCACAACTCTTGGAGGCTTCACGAGTTCTATTTTGTCCTGCACTATCGCTGAATTCAGTTTTTGCACGCAGAAATCCATTGGATGAACATTGTCCTGTGACTGTAGAAGCGTGAGAGCTGTGGGATTTTTGACCGGATCTACGAAACATCTCTCAAAACACGTGCAAGCGCTTTCTTTGTGCCATAATATTTCGAAGGACAGAACGGGAAAATTCTTGTTGAAGTAATCACATTCTTTTGGAACATTGCTCAGATTTCTGCGCAGAAATTGAAAACTCCAAGAACTATCGACCAAACCCAGTAGCTGTGTCTTCGGTGCAAAAAGAACGAAGGTGCCGCGACCTTTTACTCTTTTCACGACACCTTCCTTCACTAATTTCTCTATGGCCATTCGTACAGCCTGCCTGCCAACACCATAAAGGCTTGCCAGATGTTTTTCGTCGGGTAACCTGTTGTCTTTTAAATAATGACCATTTTCAATCCTTGTTTTGAGATCTTTGTAGATCGATTCAACCGAATAACTTTTCTGCAAAGTTATCAGTTGTCCTCCTCTTGGTCATGTTCGTGTTCATGCTCTTCTATATCTTCGTCATGTTCATGTCCCTCTACATCGAGCATGCCCCTGAGCTCGTCATCCTTCTGCAGGAGTTCGTTCCAAGCTGTCGATACCTTCTCAAACTCCTCTTCAGTTTCTATCGAATCAACGAAGAGGTCACCATTCTCATCTTCCTTCACCTGGAATGGATAGATTTCGCCAAAATCTGTGATCTCACCTTTTTCATCAACCATTATTTCCTCGCACACCCAGTATTTTTTGCCAGAATCCTCGATTTCCGCGAGCAACACAAAATGGTGATCGACGTTGTCCTCGTCTGTGAGCACGAAAACCTCGAAGTCCTCTTTTTGCATAATACCAGCTCCTCAAAAGTAGTCTTGTAAGTCCATCATACCATAAAACGGCGCAAATACTTTGATTTTGAAAGACAAAAAGATAAACAACAAAGAAACAATTTGACAATGAATGGCTGTGTGGTAAAATAGTTTCGAAGTGTATCGAAATAATTTTGACTGCCTATCTGTCTACATTAATTATTTTACACCAGAGGTGAGCGTAGATGAAAAAGATTCTTGTACTGATGATAGTTGTTCTCTCTGCTGTTGTCAATGCTTACAGTGTGGCGCTTCTCATAACGGGCGAGGTAGGAGGAAATGCAATCTATGAAATGATGGTCCAAGGCGCAGTAAGAGCTTCAAAAGACTTCGGTTTCGACGTGAAAGTGATAGAAGGAGGCTACAACTCATCAAAGTGGGAGCCGCTACTGATAAGTTTGGCGTCAACTAAATCGTACGACTTGATAGTAACTTTCACAGAGGGAATGCCAAAAAGTGTTGAAAAGGCAGCCAAGATGTTCCCACAGCAGAAATTCGCACTTATAGACGGCATAGCGCCAAACCTTGCAAATGTCTATTCACTCGGTTTCAAGGACGAAGAAATGGCATACTTGGCAGGCTATTTCGCAGGTCTTATCACCAAGAGTAATCTTCCAGGTGCAAACAGCGAATTGAAAATTGGAATGATCGCAGGCGACATTTATCCCGCGATGACCGAAAAGATGAAACCTGCCTACGAAAAAGGGGCGAAGAGTGCTGACGAAAAAACAGAGATCTTCTTTTCCGTGGCAGGTAGTTGGGCAGACCCAAACAAAGGGTATGAATTGGCTCAACTTCAATTTTCACAGGGGGTCGACGTCATTTTCTTGGTTGCTGGTGGCACCGGGATCGGTGCGATTAAGAAAGCAAAAGAGCTTGGCAGATATGTGATCGGCGTTGACTCGAATGTTATCTACTTGGCACCTGATGTAATTCTTGCCTGCGTGCTGAAAAGGGCAGACATGGCGATCTACGAGGTACTCAAAAAAGCCTATCTGGGCAAACTACCCCTTGGGCACAGCGAGAGATGGGGTATTAGAGAAGGGGCGATTGGTTTTACCTTCGATGATCCCAGTTATCTGCAAAATGTACCCGAGCAGATCAGAGAAAAGATGATCGATCTGTTTGAAAAGGTAGAACGAGGGGAGATTACGCCGTTTGGCGACTAAGGTGGAAAACTGTGTAGAAATGAAAGAGATTTACAAAACCTTTTTGCTAAATCAAACCAAGGCGTTGAAGGGTGCAAATCTTTGTGTCAAAAAAGGCGCCATTCATACCTTGCTTGGTGAGAACGGTGCGGGTAAGACTACTCTGATGAGGATTCTGTGCGGACTTGAAAAAATGGACAGTGGGAGGATATTTGTCAACGGCAGACATGTGATCATTAGAAACCAGCACGATGCACTGAATCACGGCATAGCAATGGTACATCAAAATCTCAGTTTGATAGAGGATTTTACAGCATTGGAAAATATCGTTCTACAAAGGACGCCTTTGAAATTCGGCGTTTTTGTAGATCTTGACCAAGCCAGAAAAAAGATAGAAAGACTGATGGAAAACAGCGGTATCTTTGTTGACTTAGACAGAAAAGTTGCAGGTCTATCAGTCGCCGAGAGACAAAAAGTGGAGATATTGAGAGTTCTGTATCTTGAAGCAGAGATTTTGATATTTGATGAGCCAACTTCTTACCTGAATGAGATAGAATCTGACCAATTTCTGAGGACGATACGGAAACTGAGAGACTCCGGAAAGACAGTTATTTTCATAACACACAACGCACAAGATGCACTCAGTGTGTCAGATCAGATAACGGTACTGAGAAATGGAACCACTGTCTATTCTTCAGAGGATAACAATCCATCTCTGGCAGAGCTAACCAAAATGATGGCGGGAGAGACACAGATCTTTCGTAGACAAAATGTCCATGAAAGTGGGAAGAATCTTATAAGTATTGAAAATGTGGTTTTAAGAGAGAAGAAAAGAGTAATCGGGCCTGTTTCGTTCCAAATAAGAGAAGGGGAGATACTGGGAATAGCTGGATTTGATTCTTCAGGTGCAGTCGAACTGATGGAGATACTGGCTGGTACAAGAAGACCTTCAGATGGCAAAATAATCTTTCTAAAAAAGGATATCACCTTTCAGAGCATAAGTGAAAGAAGAAAAATCGGCATTGGCTACATTCCCCAAAAGAAGATTCAGGTCGGGCTTTCAACGAAACTTTCTGTTGCTTACAATTTGATTGTGAACAATTACAAGAAATTCTCCCGTGCTGGCTGGCTCAACCATAGAAAGATAGAAGAATGGTCCAACCAATTGGCGAGGGAATATGAAATCAAAATCTCATCTGTCTGGCAACCTGCCGACACTCTTTCTGGTGGAAACATGCACCGTGTTGTGATAGTCAGGGAATTGAAGTCAAAACCAAAACTATTGATAGCATGCAACCCAACGGCTGGTTTGGACATGAAGTCCACGGATTTCGTACACAGATCGTTCTTAGAACTGTGCAATCAGGGTTCATCTATTCTCATTTACTCGAATGATCTCGATGAGATATTGAAGATATGCGACAGAATCTTGGTGATGTCAAAAGGCAGATTGGTGAGAGAATTCAAAAACACCTATACACTGACAAAGGATAGATTGATCGAGGCGATGCTTGTTCATGAAAGTAAACCGGCGTTGGCTTAAAGTTTTTCTTTTCACCTTAGTAGTTGCCTTTATCTGTGGTTCAGTGATAATATTGACTACAAGCAAGAATCCGCTCACGGCGATCAGGTGGTTTTGTCTTGGTCCTGTGAGTAACACATACTTTCTTGGTAACATGCTGAGTGGCTCGATTCCACTTGTCTTGACTGGATTGGCTGCGGTAATTGCCTTTTCAGCCGGCACATTCAATCTTGGCTTGGAAGGACAACTGTATTTTGCGACATTCTGCGCGACCATTGTGGCACTTCATCTTGAGGGATTGGTCAGAAGCTTTTCCATTCCTCTGATTTTGTTTGTAGCCTTCATCGTTGGGGGATTGGCAGCAGCCTTCAGTGGCGTTCTGAAGATTCTGTTTAGAGTGGACGAGTTGCTGTCATCATTTCTGATAGGACAGGCTCTGATCTATATCGCCGACTACTTTCTGAATGGTCCTTTTAGAGATCCATTTGCCGGTCTTTCAGCATCGAAGTATATCAGTGGTTCAATGATGTTTTCAAAGATACTGCCTCCTTCAGATCTTCACAGCGGTGTTTTCGTAGCAATCGCCATTAGTGTAGTGGTTTACTTTGTTTTGCGATTTTCAAACCTTGGATACCAAATCAAAGTGACTGGTTCGAACCACGACTTTGCACACTACGGGGGAATAAAGGTTCACTGGGTCTGGCTTGTTGCACTTTTTTTGAGTGGAGGTATGGCAGGTCTCGGTGGAACCATCGATGTCTTGGGCGTCCACGGACGCATGATGAAGGGTTTCTCCTTTGGTTATGGTTTCAATGGAATAGCCGTCGCGCTGATCGCGAGAAACAACCCTATTTCTGTCATACCTTCCGCACTGCTTTTTTCATACCTTGAGGTAGGGGCACAGGTCAGTTCGATCATGGCAGATGTCACACCCGAGGTTTCGAAGATTGTTCAGGCAACGATATTCTATCTGATCACTGCAGAGTCACTTGCGGATTTTCTCATAGGGAAGAAGGTCGCAGCCCATGGTCGCTGATATCATACATTCAGTGATTTCTGCAGCTGTACCGATGATTTTCGCCGCATTGGGGGGAACATTCACACATTTGGTTGGAAAACTTAACATAGCCCTTGAAGGCATGATGCTCACCTCGTCCTTTGTGGCTATCTACGTCGCAGATAAGACATCAAATCTCTTTTTGTCTTTGATAGCCTGCTTTGGTGCGTGTTCTGTTTATGCAGTGCTACTCATCATTGCAATCAAACTGAAAGCAAATATCTTCGTTGCTGGCTTGGCAATCAATCTTTTTTCGAGCGGATTGACCAGTTTTCTCATGGCTCATCTTTTTGGTTCGAAAGGCACAATTGTATCTCAAAATGCACCTATCCTAAACAAGATAGAACTGCCAGTTTTGAGTCACATTCCCTTCCTTGAAAAGATCTTGAGTGGCTACAACATTCTGGAATACACGGCCTTTGTGCTCATATTTGTTTGCTATGTTTTGATCAACAAAACAGTAATTGGATACAAAATAAGGGCAGTCGGAAAAGACATGAATACTGCGAGGAATCTCGGCATAGACGTTGACAAGATGACAATCACGAGTTTTCTGTTGAGTGGCATCTTTTCGGCTCTTTCTGGTGCAGTTCTATCTTTACCGATGAGATCTTTCGTGACAGGAATGAGTAACAACCGCGGTTGGATAGCGCTTGTTGCCGTTATAATTGGTGGTGAAAGGATATTCGTAGTTGTTCTGTTTTGCTTGATTTTTGGTTTGTTCACCTTCCTATCAAATTTCCTGCAACTGATTTCGAAAATCCCTGTGGAGCTTTTGATGACTATTCCGTATATTTTCACAGTTCTGATGATGGTACTGTACGCTTATTCAACGAGAAAGAAGGCGGGGTAAGAATATGAGCGTCGTGAGTGTTTTTCAAAGTTTGAAGGATTTATTACCTACTTTGAGTGATTCACAACAACGAATAGCGCAACTTGTGATCGAGCAGCCGACGAGAATTCTTCAGATGAACATAGTCGAGCTTGCCAGATTTTGCCATGTTTCACCTTCCACGATTGTAGAGCTGTGCAAAAAACTCGGCTTTTCTGGATACAGAACCTTCAGAATTGCGATTGCGCAGGAGATAAATCTGCTCCAGACTATGAGGCCTGATCCATCAAGAATATGCCAAATAAACAGAGATTTTCTTGGATTTGTCTTTTCAGAACTCAAGGAATCAATACAACTCATAAGTGAAGATCAGATAAAGATGGCAGCAGAGACTATTCTCAAAAGCAATGTGATAGAGATTCTTGCCTATGGGTTTGATGCAGTCGCGGGGAAGGACTTGTTCTTAAAGTTGAAAGAGTTCGGCTTTCAAGTGAATTTCTTCGACAACCCGTTTTTGCAGAGTATCTCTGCTGCACATCTCGGTGAAAGTGGATGTGCCGTGGCTATTTCGAGTAGCCATTCTTCAACCGATCTTCTTGACTCTATAGCTTATTCAAAAAACTCTGGTGCGAAGGTTATCGCAATAGCATCACCTGCTTCGAAAATCGCAGAGGCATGTGATATATTGTTACCAACATACGTTGAAACTGAGGTTCTCTCTGAAGGTGGTTTCTTAACACGTTATCTGCAACTGATCGTCGTTGACCTTGTGATCTTGAAGATGTTCGAAATCGACAAAGAAAAACTCCAGCAGAGATATAGGGATTTTGAGCAAGTATTGGCTTACAAGCGAAGGGGAGATAAAGGTGTCTTCTGAACTTTTCGCAGCAGTAGACATAGGTACGACCAATGTCAAAGTTGCGCTCTTCGATCAAGAGGGCAACAAGTCCTTTGATTTTCAGCAAAGATGTGCCCAGTCACCGAGAAATGCCGCGCACGAGATCGAACCTGACAGATGGTGGAAGGCGGTTGTTCAAGCCTTTCACACAATGGACGAAGAGCTCAGAAAAAGAATAGTAACAGTATGCGTGACAGGGCAAGGTCCCACGATAGTGCTCGTTGATAAGAATGGAAAAACCCTTGGAAAAGCTATCACGTGGCTGGACAAAAGAGGGTACCAGAACATAAGTTCAATAATTCAAAGAGGTGTCGATGAACAAGTCGCCACAGTTCTCTGTAATCTTCTGGCGATCAAAGACACAATAAAGGAAGCATATCTGATCCAACCGAGCGATTACATAATCCTCAAACTCACTGGTATGATCGTGAACGCAACCTTCCCGTTTGAAGGTTATCTGCCATGGAACCAGAATGTTCTGAGTGGCTTTGGTCTGGACAAAACCTTTTTCATACCTGAGATGGTAGAGGCTGGAACAATAATCGGGAAGATAAATAAAACGGCATCAAAAACCCTTAAGATCTCTGATGATGTTCAGATAGTCGCCGGATCACCTGATTTCGCAATGGCACTCATTGGTACTGGCGTACTGGAAGATGAGATGCTGTGCGACAGGGGTGGCACATCACAGGGCTTGACTCTGTGCAGCAAGCAGAGACTCCCTTGTAAAGGTCTTATGACAACACCGTTTTTCATAGCAGATCACTGGAAAATAAGTGCTGTAATGACAACAACTGGAAAAGCTTATGAGTGGTTCTCCCAAAATATCGCCCGTGCGAGGCTTGTTGGGCTATCCCAGCTCATTGCGGTGAAGAGGCCAACAAGAGTGATTTTCCTACCCCATCTGAACGGTGAGAGAAGTCCGTATTGGAACAAAGATCTCAAAGGCGTATTCTTTGGACTCTCCTTGAAAGACGACTGGAGATCACTTTTGGTATCGGTCATCGAGGGTGTGGGATATGCTATGAAGCACATCATAGGAATAATGGAATCTTGTGGATACAGTATAAAGAGCATCAGGGCAACGGGTGGTCAGGCAATGAATGAATTGTGGAATCAAATAAAGGCCGATGTCTTGGGAAGAGAAATTGAAATACCTCAAGTTTTCGACTCTGAGTTGCTTGGCTGCGCAATAATCTCGATTTCAGCCTTGACTGGAGAGAACTTCGTTGATCTGAGTAAGAGAATCGTCAAGATCTCAAAGGTGTTTTTCCCATTGAAAAGCAGGCACAATGAGTATGAGAAGCTCTTCGAAGTCTATGAGAAACTGCATGAGCGCAACATGGATCTGTTCGGAAAGCTGTGATCATTCAAAACTCGAAAAGAAATTCACAGCCGCAGAGGCATTCGATTTTGGATTGTAGCCTCCTTCTTGAACCACAAGCGTCGGCAACTTAAGCTTTGAAATCTGTTTTGCGATTCTCGCGTAATCTTCATCTTCAAGATCGAATTTGCCGACCGGGTCTTCTTTATGGGTATCAAAACCAAGCGAGATTATAAGCACGTCGGGATAATAGTCTCTTATCTCTCTAACAGCATAGGAAAGCGCTTCGGAATATCTCTCCCAATTCGCATGCGGAGGCAAAGGCAGATTCAGATTGAAACCCTCGCCTGGCCCTTCACCGACCTCACTTTCTTTGCCACTTATCCAGGGGTAGAAAATCTTTGGGTCACCGTGAATAGATATGTAGTAGACCAAGTCAGTGTTGTAGAAAATCTCCTGAGTACCGTTGCCATGGTGAAAGTCGAGATCAAGTATGACTATCCTATCCGTTCCTCTTTTGATCAAATAATTTGCGGCTATCGCAGCGTTGTTGAAATAACAATAGCCTCCACACAGATTTCTTGTCGCATGATGTCCCGGTGGTCTCACCAATGCGTACACAGTATCTGTACCGGACTCTACAATCGACGCCGCCGTTAAAGTTACATCCACAGCCCTTTTGGCAGTTTCGAAGGTGTTGTGAAGGATAGGCGTTCCGGTGTCAAAGCACATGTCATAGCCGAAGACTTCAAGTATGTACTCTTCATTTTCAGGTGTAGAGGATGATTTTGCCTTTAACCATTCAACATAAGATTCTTCATGTACCATGTAAACATAATTAGCAGGAAACTTGCCCGGTGGAGTCAGATTGTCAAACCCATGTAAGATCATTGCCTCTTTTATTGCGTCGATTCTTTCTGGTTTTTCAGGATTTTCTATGAACCTCCCATTATCGATTTCTTTGGTTGGTCTGTAGTTCGAGTGAAGAGAGTCATAGACTATCTTCATTACTCCATCTCCTCGATCTTTCTCACACGCTGTTGATGTCTTCCTCCTTCGAATTTCTCACTTAGAAATACTTCAACTATCCACTGTGCCAGTTCGCTGCTTATAAGCCTGCCCGGAAGTACAAGTACATTTGCATCGTTGTGCAGTCTTGCCAGTTTCGCCATTTCTGGAAACAGACAGAGCGCCGCACGTATGCCTTTGATCCTGTTCGCTGCGATACTCATACCGATACCAGTACCACAGATCAGTATTCCAAAATCGGCCTTCTTGTTTTTGATGTCGTCTGCGACCTTCCTGGCAAAATCTGGATAATCTACGGCATCCTCGGAATAAGTACCTTCATCCAGAACCTTGAAGTTTCTCGATACCAAGAAACCTTTCAACGCCTCCTTGAGTTTGAATCCGGCATGGTCTGACCCAAGGGCTATTTTCACCCTACTCACCTTCCAAGAACAGTTTCAAAGATTGTTCAACGGTCTCGCGAATCAAAAAGACTGAGTCGAGTGATGTCATTTTGAAAATCCTCTTCAGGTTGCTTTCAAGCCCACAAAGCACCAATGCACCACCATTCATTCTGCAAGATCTCTGAAGACTTATCAAAACACCGAGCGCAGTACTGTCCATATAGTTGACCTGTGACAAATCGAGGATGATGTTCACCCTACCTTGTTGCAGGTATTTGTTTTTGATCTCGTCCTTGAAGCTCATGGCGTTGCTCATATCGAGTTCTCCATTTGGGCGAATTATCCAAACGTTCTTTATGTTAGTCACACTGTACAGTTTCTCATCCATAGATCCTTATCACTCCCACTATTCTTCCGATTATCTTCACTCGTGTTGGATCTATTTCTATTGGCTTGAGCTTCGAGTTTGCAGGTTGGAGAATCACCCTGTCTTGCTCGATGTACACTCTCTTCAAGGTGCTTTCATTGTTATCTATCAGCACCGCTGCTATGTCACCATTTTCGACAAATTCCTGTTTTCTGACAACTACATAATCTCTGTCGACTATGTGTTCTTCTATCATGCTGTCACCTTTTACTCTCAGCAAGAAATGCTCAAAACCACTTTTAACCATACTTAAAGGCACTTCGACAAGCTCGGTTGGATTCTCTATCGCCTCGATTGCAGTCCCCGCAGCGATGGTTCCCACCACGGGTAGTCGGACTGACTCGGATCTACCCAAGATCTTTATGCTCCTTGCCTTCCTTCCCCTGGTGATATAACCCTTTTTCTCCAGGGCATCAAGATGAATCATCGCACCTCTGGGAGTTATGCGAAAGGCTCTTGCCACATCCCTGACACTTGGAGGATAACCATGTTTATCCACATAGGAAAGGACAAAGTCAAGAACCTTCTTTTGCCTTTCTGTCAGTTCCTTCATGTGTCAAACACCACCTTTAGCATTATCTTACCTTCTTTTTGTACAACTTTCAATTCGTGATACGTGAGAGCCTTCAACTCAGTGCCGTGAAGTTCAAAAATAGTAGCAAAATCAGAACGCAGAGAACCGTCGATTTTGCAATCACATGGAAAGAGTCTCTGTGCGTCTATCATGTATATCCAGTCGTTAACTGTGTCAAAAACCATGTCTTCGATTTCTTTCATTGGATACTCTTTTTTTAGGACGATCTTGCTGCTGAGTACAGGTTTGTAGTTATCCTTTAAGATTTTGATCAAATCATCGAACAGTGATTGAAGATCGTCACAGATCAACTCGTACCTGAGATCTGCCGTGTGGTCTAACTCTCTGTACATGATTCTACCACCGCAAAATGTGAAACTTCATCGGACTCCGAGAGTTCGACGATTTTAACTCCCCTGGCTGTTCTGCTCAGTAAACTCACAGTAGAGACTTTGAATCTTATAGACTGACCGTTCTTGGTCATGACTATCACATCAGAATCGGGATCGACCACCACATCTATTCCACACAGTTGGCCAGCCTTTTCTACTCCTGGCATTGTCTTTATTCCAATTCCACCTCGAGATTGTATCCTGTATTCACTCAGAGGAGAGCGCTTCCCAAAACCTCTTGCCGTTATCGTGAGGATCTCACAGTTCTGGTCTGGAATATTCACCATTCCCACCACTTCATCTGTCTCTCTGAGCCTGATACCGGTGACACCCATTGCACTTCTGCCCATCTGTCTGACTTCTTTGAGTTGAAATCTTATCGACATTCCGTGTTTTGTTGCGAGGATTATGTGATCGTCTTCGTTGCGAGATAGCGTTGCGGCAACAACAGTATCGCTGTCTTGGAAGGTTATGGCTCGTATACCTCGGCTTGTGACATTTTCAAATTCTTTCAACGGTGTCCTTTTTATCTTCCCGTTCTTGGTCACCAGAACCAGATCTCCAAGCCATTCGTCAAAGGAAATCATCGTCAGCACAGACTCGTCTTCTTCAAGATTTAGATACAACCGCACTGGTTTCCCTTTGCTGTCCCGTCCAGTTATTTCTATTTCATAGTTTTTCAATAAATACGCCTTACCTTTCGAGGTGACAAACAAGGTCTGCGAATGTGTCTTGCTTGTGCAAACGGTTAATATTTCATCGTCCTCGGCTGTTCTGACACCGACGACTCCTTTTCCGCCACGTCTTTGGCTGCGATAATCTTTTAGACTTGTAGACTTTAGGTACCCTTTTTCGGTCAATGTGATCACTATTTCCTCGTTTGGTATCAGATCTTCAGGCATGTACTCCAAATCTTCGGCTGCGTTTTGAATCTCTGTCTTTCTTTCGTCACCGTATTTCTTCTTCAGTTGCTCAAGCTCTTGGTACATCACGTCGTAGACTCTTTCATCACGGGTGAGAATATCTTTGACATCTTCGATTTTCTTGATCAACTGGGAATATTCATTCTGCAGTTTTTCAACTTCCAGACTCGTCAATCGACCAAGCCTCATATCAAGAATGGCTTTTGCCTGTTCTTCAGTTACAGAAAGTGTTTCAATCAAATTCTTTGTGGCGTCATCGCTGTCCTTGCTGGTTCTGATTATATCCACCACCACACCGAGTGCCCTCGCAGCCTTCATAATACCCTCTACAACGTGTGCCCTTTTTGAATAAACACTCAACTCAAACTGAGATCTTGCTCTGATAACATCGTATCTGTGCTTTATAAAAGCTTTGAGTAGCTGAACCAGGTTCATCAGCTTTGGCTTTCGATTGTCAATTACGAGCATTTGAACACCGAAGGATACCTGCAAAGATGTGTGCTTATACAGATTGTTCAGTATGATATTGTAATTGGCGTTTTTTGGGAATTCTATAACGATCCTTGTACCACGCTTGTCCGATTCATCTCTGATGTTCTTTATCAACATCTTGGGATTTCTCTCGGCGTATGCCGCTATCTCTTCAATCAATGCAGCCTTACTGACATTGTAAGGTATCTCAGTTATCACTATGCAGTCATATTTCTTGCCCTCTTCGAAATCAACTTTGGCTCTAAGAATTATCCTGCCTTTTCCCGTAGCATAAACCTCAGGCAATTCGCTTGCATTGACTACAATCGCACCAGTTGGAAAATCTGGTCCTTTTATTTCTTCCAAAACCTCGGAGATCGTTGCGTTTGGATTTCTGATGAGTCTTTGCACGGCGTTTATGACCTCTTTTATGTTATGAGGTGGTATGTTCGTTGCCATACCAACCGCTATGCCATTTGCACCATTGATCAACAGGTTGGGTACCTTCGATGGCAAAACGACCGGCTCGTCGAGTGTGTCATCGAAGTTCTTCATCATCGGGACAGTTTCTTTATCAAGATCCTGCAACATCTCTTCGGCAAGCTCAGAGAGCTTTGCCTCGGTGTACCTCATCGCCGCAGGTGGATCTCTGTCAATCGACCCAAAGTTTCCTTGACCTATCACCAGCGGGTATCTCATTGTGAAAGGTTGAGCGAGCCTTACAAGAGCATCGTAAACAGAGGCATCACCATGGGGGTGGTACTTTCCCAGAACCTCACCGACTATCCTCGCGCACTTTTTCGACTGGGCGTTGTGGGTTAAGCCAAGTTCGTGCATAGCATAGAGAATTCTGCGCTGAACAGGTTTCAACCCGTCACGAACATCGGGAATCGCACGCCCGATGATCACGCTCATCGAGTAATTCATGTAAAGTTCTACAAGTTCTTCTTCTATATTCTTTGGGAGAACATCTGCCACCTTTGGACCCTCCTATGAAATCGTTGCACCTGGTGCAATATCTCCGTCCACAGTCAAAACTCTGAGATTGACACCATCTTTTGCTGCAAGCAGCATTCCCTGTGACTCAACACCCATCAATTTCGCGGGCTTGAGATTTGCGACTATGATAATAGTCTTGCCAACAAGAGTTTCTGGTTCGTAGTACTTAGCGATGCCAGCGACGATCTGTCTTTGCCCAAGCTCGCCAACATCAAGAATGAGTTTCACCAGTTTGTCGGACTTGGGTACTCTCTCAGCCGATAACACCCTCGCAGTTCTCAGTTCGATTTTTTTGAACTCATCAAGGTCTATAAGGTTTTCCATCTTTGGTTCACTCTCCTTTTTCTCAGAAACGAGTTCTTTTTTCTCAAACAAAGGTTTTCCGTGAGTTATTTTCACGGGTGATCTCAAAGTACCCCATTCATCGAAAATCTCCTTTGAAGGTTGTGAATCAAAGCCAAGTCTGGATAGAACTTCCTTAGAGGAATCAGGCATTATTGGCGAAAACATCACAGCAACTTTCAACAGAGCTTCGCACACATTGTACAGGACCGTCGCAAGTTTTGAAAAGTCCCGTTGTTTTGCCAGAACCCATGGCTTTCTCTCATCAAAATACCTGTTCGAGAGCATCAAGACCTCCAAGACTTTTTCGACAGCCTGGGTCAATGAGTACTCGTCCATCAATTTTTGATATTCTTTGATCCTTCTTTGAACCTCTTCCTTGAATTTCTCATCGATTTGGTCAGAATCGGCAGGTGCAGGCAAGGTTGAAGAATAGTGTTTTTCAATCATCGCGAGGGTTCTGTGCAACAGGTTGCCGTAGTCATTTGCAAGATCTGAATTCAACCTGTTGACAAGATTTTTCTCTGAAAAATCACCATCTTTACCGAAATTTATGTCCCTGAGCAGATAAAACCGCAGAACATCGTTTCCATATTTCTCAACAAAGTACGTTGGATCGATCGCGTTACCCAGAGATTTGGAAATCTTCTGGCCATCGACCGTAAGCCAGCCGTGTGCAAAAACAACCTTTGGCAAAGGTAAGCCGACGGACATCAACATGGCAGGCCAGACAATCGAGTGAAAACGGTTTATTTCTTTGCCTATCAAATGAAGATCAGCGGGCCAGTATCTGTTGAAATTCTCCAAATCCGATGGGTAGCCTATGGCTGAAATATAGTTTATCAACGCATCAACCCAGACATATATAACGTGTTCTGGATCATCTGGCATTGGGACTCCCCATTTGAAGGTCGTTCTTGTGATACTCAGATCCTTCAGTCCACCCTCAAGTATCTTAAGCATCTCGTTTCTTCGGAAATCTGGCTGGACAAACTCAGGATGTCTCCTGTAATGATCTAAGAGCGCACCTGTATACTTTGAGAGTTTGAAAAAGTAATTCTGTTCGCTTATGTATTTGAGCTCTCTACCACAGGAAGGACAAACTCTTTCAGTACTTATTTCGTCTTCATTCCAATAAGTTTCACATGGCACACAGTACCAGCCTTTGTACTCACCTTTGTATATGTCACCGTTCTGGAGCATTTTCCTCACGAAGTACTGAACCACCTTCATGTGATTCTCATCTGTTGTTCTTATAAAACCGTTGTTTGTAATTCCAAGTTTGGTCCAGAGCTTTTTGAACCTCCCCGCTAATTCATCGCAAAAACTCTGAGGGTCTTTGCCAAGTGCAGTTGCCGCTTGAAGAATCTTCTGACCATGTTCATCTGTACCAGTTAGAAAGAAAACATCGTAACCCATCAAGCGCTTGTAACGTGCTATTATGTCAGCAACTATCGTTGTATAAGCGCTGCCAACATGGGGATCAGAGTTGACATAGTAGATCGGTGTAGTGATATAAAACTTCAGAAAAATCACCTCCGTTGCTGTTTTTATTCTACCGCATTTTCATTGCCAAGAAATTTCGAGTTGTGTTGAGTTTTGTTTATGAAAACTTCACAGCCTAAATGGACTGTTTGAGATGACCTTCTTTTCCCAGCGCTTGGTGAACCATTCTCTGTTTGTAGTATGAACAGGGAGTATCAAATCCGGGTTCAGATCACTTATTATTTGTTCAAGCTTCTCAGCTCCGACATGACCAGAAGCGTGAAATTGTTTTGTGAATCTAACCTGACCGTCTTCAGTGACTTCAAAACCATGAGTCTTTATACAGAACCGTTTTGTCCAATTACCAAATCTGAGAAAATCCATCTGCTGTTCTTCTGTGTATGCTTCACTTGTTGAATGAATGTAAATAGACCCTCGCAATATCTCTTCATCCAGATCGAGTATGTTGTGAAAGTCCCAATACCCAGCAGCGATCATGTAACTGGATGGTCGTGAATTGATAGCTTCTGGCAGTAACAGGATTCCTTCACTTCTTGCTTGTTCCATGACAGTTTTTTCAAGTCCTGCAAAGGTCGTCTTTGCTGTGTGATACACCCTGAGATGCTCTTTTTCCCGATCAGATAGATTCCAAATTGGTTCAGTCGCACCCATTGTCACAAGGTAGGCATAGTCCTTAGGCATCAAAACAAGTAATCTGTCAGTTTGCATGGCGATCTTCAAGAAACTCATCAATCTTTCAAGGTGTTTCACAGAAAAATCAACTATCACAAGTTTGTTTGTGCCTTGTACAAGTTCAAGTGCACTTTGATAGACATCCTTCTCATTGCCAGAAAAGCTCGTTTCCCTTGCAACGGTAGTTCCTTCAACAATCAGCAACAGTGGACGCTTATCCTTGAGAAAATCGAAAAATCTTTCTGTACGCTTCGAAAGGGACAGTCTCTTTTCGCCAAGATTTTCCCTCCAGAAAGACTCCTCGTCAGTGGTCTGCGGCCCTGTCCGAAAATCACCAGTGTACGCAACCCACCAGTCATCGACCTTTGCCACCAAGCCTGCGGCGCCGATAACTGAGTGATAGACAGGTAAAACATGCAACTCGTCTTTCCAAAGATCATCAATAGCCAACTGAACAAAATAATCTGAATCTACTGCTGAGGAATCGTCGTAGTTGCTGTGAACACAGATCTTTCTTTGAATGAATGCCTTTTTCTCTGTCTTGAGCACATCCGGCCTGTATATCCCTTCTTGCTGGATCCTTAGCCTCTTTCTCAGATAAAGTTCATTCCAGACCTCCTGCCTGATCTCTGCGTTGGCCTTTAGTATCGCGAGAGTTTCGTTGGTGATCAACAAAGGTATGTTTTCGCTTATCAAACCACTGAATCCGGTATGATCCTCATGACCGTGGCTCAGAAACAAAAAACGAATCTTCTCGTCACTGTCAAAATGCGGTGGTTCAAGATCTCCTCTGTAAACATTGAGCTTTGGTAACAGGTCAAGTTTGAGAAGATCGTGCAGAATTTTTCCAGTCCTGGGTCTTAAATACTCTTCAAAATACAAAGACCATCTGGAGAAATTCAATCCAAAATCCAGCAGGAAACCGTCATTAGAATTATCAACAACCAAGATCTTGTTACCACCTATGCAATCAAATCCATCCAAGACTTCTATCTTCACTTTGCCTTCCCCCACATTTGTTGAGCAGACTATTTATAATGTTACAACATCTTCAAATGACCGATCACAAAACAGCCGTATATTGAGTTCTGTGATCTGAAATTTGAATGAAAAAGATTACCCACTCATCCTGTCTAAGGTATTCTTTGATCGATCAACTACGATAGTTGCAGAATGGATTTGAGAAGAAGATACTTGAAGCAAAGAACCGTTAAGTAGATCGAAAAAGCAAGCTTTTGCGAACAACGCGGCGCAAGACAAACAATAAGCAGAGAATTGAATGAAAAAAATAGATAAACACCCAAATCAAGCAAAGATGGTGAGAAGTCAGACTTGATTGTGTGATAACTTAATATTACAATTTTTCGAAGAAGAAAATAATATGCAAGGGGAATTCGAATGAAACCTTTTGCCTTTCTCGCAGTTTTCGCTTTAGTTTTCACATTTCACAACTTGCTTCATCTATTGCGTGCAATGAAATAGTCATTGCGAAATCGTTGATTGAACATCTTAGCATCTGAGAAAATCTGAACCTTTGGGTTGACCGAAGATCGAAGAGTGAACTGGAAAAGACAGAACATTAGCCGATTCTACAGATGTATATTTGTGATGATGTGAAACGCTTGACAGAGATATGATCGCAGATTCTTAACAGATTTACCAGTGAATTCTTGCTGAAGAAAAAAGAATTAGGCAGTTTTCAGACCGTTCTTTAGCGGCGTGGAGGTGACATCATGGTTCAGTTTGACATGCCACTGGAAGATCTCAAGAAGTATAGACCGGAAAGATTCGAAGAAAAAGATTTCGACGATTTCTGGGAACGAACAATTGTACAGTCTAAAGGTTTTTTTCAACAACCAGTTGTTGAAAGAGTAGATTTTCATCTGGATAACCTTGAAACTTTCGACGTCACCTTTTCTGGTTACAAAGGTCAGAGGATAAAGGCATGGCTGATTTTGCCGAAATTCAGAACCGATAGGCTGCCTTGTGTAGTTGAATTCATTGGGTATGGAGGTGGAAGAGGATTTCCATTCGATTGGCTAACCTGGAGCGCAGCAGGGTATGCACATTTCGTAATGGACACAAGGGGACAGGGTAGTAACTGGATGAAAGGCGATACACCAGACTGCGAAGATTATCCGTCGGATCCACAGTATCCTGGCTTCGTGACAAAAGGCATAATGAATCCAGAGACTTTTTATTACAAAAGAGTATTCGTAGATGCATTCATGGCTGTAGAGGCTGTTAGTTCACTTGAGCAAATAGATCCACAGATGATAGTGTGCCGCGGGACAAGTCAGGGAGGTGGAATAGCCTTGGCTGTAAGCGCGTTATCACCGAGAATCAAAGCTTTACTCTGCAAGGTACCATTTTTGTGTCACTACAGAAGGGCTATTCAGATTACTGATTCTATGCCTTATGCAGAGATAACAAGATACTGCAAGATTCACGCGGACAGAATTGAAACGGTATTCAAGACCTTGTCGTATTTTGATGGTGTCAACTTCGCCGTTCGCGCAAAATGCCCTGCTTTGTTCTCAGTAGCACTCATGGATGACATTTGTCCCCCTTCAACGGTCTTTGCTGCTTACAATTACTACGCGGGCAGGAAAGACATCAGAATCTATCCGTACGATGGCCATGATGGCGGCGGTTCTCTCCATACACTTGAAGAACTGAAGTTCATGAAAACACTTATTGCGACGAGATAGTGAATTGTGTTCATCAAGGAGGGAAATGGCATTGAAGTATAACTCACCAAGGATAAAGGTTTTGAACAAGCAAAACATACTCAAGTTAATACATGACAACCATCCCATCTCCCGAGCCGAAATCTCAGAGATTACCGACCTCACACCCAGCAGTGTCACAAGACTGACGAAAGAACTGATCAATGATGGGTACATAAGAGAAAAGGGGAGTATCGGCAAAAACTCGCCTGGCCGCAGGCGAACATTACTCGATTTGAATGAAAACGCGTTCGTAAGTCTTGTGTTCGATCTGGGTGTGAATGTGACTACTTTCGGCTTGGGTTATTTCAACGGGAGAGTCGTTCTTGGTGGATCCTTTGAAACACCAAAGCAACACAAGGACTTTTTTGCGAAGGCAAAAGACATATACACCAAACTCAAGAAAGAACACAAGATTACAAGGATTTCTTTCTCTATACCTGGTATGGTAAACATGACTGAGAACAGAATCCTTTTAGCTCCAAACCTTCACTGGCAAGATATATCGATAAACAACTTGTTGGATGTAGATGTGCCCATCTTGGCAGACAATGAGGCCAACCTCTCGATGATGGCAGAGAAATATCATTCAAAAGATCTCAAGAAGATAAAAGAAGCTGTTTTCATAGTTATCAGAGAAGGCGTCGGGACGGGCATACTTTTAGATGGGAAAATCTATCGTGGGCCGTCATTCACGGCAGGTGAAGCTGGTCACATGACGGTCGATATACGCTCACACGAAAAATGCCATTGTTCCAATGAAGGATGTTGGGAACGGGTCGCATCGATAAATTGGGCGGTAGAAAACTATCAAGAAAAACTTGAAGGGAGAAATGCCATAGAGAGGTTCGCATCACTGAAAAAAAAGAAAGACAACAGAAAGATCTTTGAAGAGTTTGCGAGGAACATCGCCGTTGGGATAATCAATATAGTGAATGTTATGAATCCACAACTCATAATACTCGGTGGTGAGGTACAAGATCTTGGGGAGTATTTTTTCAACTCCATCGAGACAGAGGTCAAAAAAAGGGCACTTAGAGATGCTACGAAGAAATTGAAAATCAGGCCAACGGTCTTTGAGACTGTGAGTTCTAATCTCGTTGGCGCGGCTGTTTTGGCAATTGAAGATATCATTGAAAAAGTTCGATAGAACCGCATCGATTCTGAGTATCTCTGTCCAGTTTTAAGCATGATCTTTCCAAGTCAATAATCTATTTTAGTTTCACACAACGATGGTGTCTCAATAGATCATTGATAGATACATAAAGAGAAAAACAAGCACCGAATGTGGCTCATTTTCTGTGCATATGACAAGTAAACCGATTCTCAGTTGGTAACCATCTTTTGTTTAAAGATCAACGACTGTAAGTTCAAAGACCGCAATTTTCGCAGCTTCTATATGAATCAAGTAAGAAAAGAGAGAAAAGCGAAGATCATGGCAGAATTTGGTCAACACTACACGATTTCAGTCGAAATTGCAGAAAAACCAAACTTGATTATGCGAGAACGTAGGATTACAATTTTTCCAGGAAGGAAATAACAGTAAATGATTTCAGCTCTGTGGAGTTCTCAATACGAAACTCAGAAGAGTCTTGTTTTTCAAATTAAAAGAGCAAGAAATTGCGAGAGATTTATCGGAATTCTTTTATAAGCATTTTGCTCACAACAAACAGTATTGTTCAGATGAATTTTATTTTCGCTTTTAGATGATAAGTATTAGTATCGAACTCTTGTGTAGTTGTGGGGGCAAAGACAAAAAGCAGGAGAATTTGAAGGTGTCACAGATGTTTTTCGGTACACTTGTCTACATGTACCAACATCACTGTGAGAGCACGGATTTCTACTCATATAAGTTTACAGTCAACGGTTGTCTTTAGGGGGGAAAGAGCCTTGACAACACGAAGAAGGCAGAAAGGTTTCAGAGAGCTCGGACCACTCATAGCTTTTATGAGTCTTGCCATCTTTACCACCGTGTTGAACCCACGTTTTCTGACGGCCTTTAACCTACAAGCGCTTGGAAGACAGATTGCCATCTTTGGTCTGCTGGCCATAGGCGAAACATTCGTCATCATTTCCGGTGGTGGCGCTATAGATCTCGCTCCAGGATCTGTAGTCGCCTTAACAGGAGTTATGGTGGCATGGCTCATGACTCATGGAGTGCCTGTGTCTGTTTCTGTAATCTTGATTCTCCTGTTTTCCTTAGGAATAGGAGCGTGGCACGGGGTATTTGTCACAAAACTCAAGGTGCCGGCGTTCATAATCACTCTGGGCACTCTCACTATTGCGCGTGGTATGGCTGCTGTTATCACCAAGGGATGGCCCGTTATAGGTCTTCCAAACTCATTTCTCATAATCGGTCAAGCCGATTTTCTGAAAATCCCGATATCGGTTTGGACACTGATTATGATAACTCTGATCGCCGATTTCTTCCTCAGAAGGACGGTCTATGGCAAGCACTTAAGGGCAGCCGGTGGTAACGAAGTAGCCGCAAGATTTTCTGGTGTGAACGTAGATCTTGTTAGAATGATTGCTTTCATGGTCTCCGGTTTTCTGTCAGGATTGGTTGGAATAATAGTTGCTTCAAGGCTCTCCCAGGGACAGCCTGGCGTTGGAAACATGTACGAACTCTATGCTATTGCATCCACAGTGATCGGCGGGATAAGTCTCACAGGTGGCGAGGGAAGCGTTCTGGGAGCGATCGTCGGTGCCAGTATCATCAGTTTGCTCTGGAATGCTTTGGTGCTTCTTAACGTCTCTACTTACTGGCATAACGTAGTCATAGGAATTGTCATCGTCGTAGCAGTCACCTTAGACATTGTCCGAAGAAGGATTGCAAGTAGGTAGTTTTTCCAAAAGGAGGTAAGAGTATGAGAAAGTTGTTAGTGGTGTTGATGACACTGGTTCTGGCAGTCATGTCCTTAGCCTTAACAATAGGCGTCATAGGAAAATCTGTCCACCCATATTGGTCGCAAGTGGAACAGGGTGTTAAGGCAGCTGGAAAAGCCTTGGGAGTAGATGTCAGATTTTTTGTACCGCAAAAGGAAGACATCAACGCCCAACTTCAGATGTTGGAATCATTCATCGCCCAGAAATTCGACGGTATTGCCATTGCTCCTTCTGATCCAACCGCTGTAATACCAACGGTAAAAAAGGCACTTCAGATGGGAATACCAGTTATAACACTCGACACAGACTCTCCGGAAACGGGAAGGTATGTCTACATAGGAACAGATAACTATCAAGCTGGTTACAGCGCTGGACTCATAATGAAGCAGTTGCTTAACGGCAAAGGCAAGGTTGTCATTGGAACAGGATCACTCACCGCTATGAATTCTCTTCAGAGAATTCAGGGTTTCAAAGACGCCATAGCGGGAACAGAGATACAGGTACTGGACACTCTAAATGATGAAGAAGATGGCGCAAGAGCCGTTTCGCTCGCAGAATCCGCTCTGAATGCCCATCCCGACCTTGATGCCTTCTTCGGCGTCTATGCTTACAACGGACCCAGCCAAGCGCTCGTTGTGAAAAATGCCGGAAAAACAGGAAAGGTAAAGATAGTATGCTTCGACACAACTACCGATATCCTTCAGTACGTAAAGGAAGGAGTAATTCAAGCAACAATGGGACAGAGACCTTACATGATGGGATACCTCTCTGTGGCAACGCTGTATTTGATGAGTAAGATGGGCGTTCAGAATACACTTGCCATGCTACCAAAGGTTGAGACAAAAGGAACAATTGATTATGTAATTGATACAGGCGTTGATGTAGTAACACCACAGAACCTCGATGAGTATCTGAAAATCATGAAAGATCTCGGTATACCCATCAAATTCTAAATTCTAAAGTAGGGGGTAAATCCCCCTACTTTGTTCAGAGGTGGTGTCTTTGGAACTTTTGAAGGCAAAGGGCATCGTCAAAAACTTTCCTGGGGTTTTGGCCGTTGATAACGTTGATTTTGAAGTGAATGAGAACGAGATAGTTTCGATCGTGGGCGAGAATGGTGCCGGTAAATCAACATTGATAAAAATCCTTACAGGAGTCCTACAGCCCGACAGTGGACAAATCTTCGTGAACAACAAAGAAACAGGATTTCGTTCACCTGTTGATGCATTCGAAAAAGGTATAAGCGTAATCCATCAGGAACTGAATCTTTGTGACAATTTGACAGCAGCAGAAAACATATTTCTGACATTTGAAGTTGTGAAAGGAAAGAAAAGAACTCTCAGCAGCAGACTCAATGAAGATTACATGAGAAAGAAATCAGCGGAACTTCTTGATCTTGTAGGAGCCCACTTTTCTCCTAATGTTTTAGTGAGGGAATTGACTACTGCACAAAAGCAAATGGTCGAAATCTGCAAGGCATTGATCAAAGAACCGAAAATCATTTTCATGGACGAGCCAACTTCTTCTTTAACCATTGAAGAAACAAGAAAGTTGCTGGAAGTCATTCACATGCTGAAAGCGAGAGGAATATCGGTTGTTTTCGTTTCACATAGATTGGATGAAGTCACTCAAATCAGTGACAGAATCATCATTATGAGGGATGGAAAGAGAGTGGGAGAACTCAAAAGAGAAGAATTCGATATGGATACGATCATAAAGCTCATGGTAGGAAGAGAAGTTGAGTTTTTCCCGCGAGGAATAGAGGTCTTGCCAGGTGAAACAATTTTGGAAGTTAGGAATTTGAGATGGAAGAATAAAGTCAAAGATGTCTCTTTTCAGGTTCGAAAAGGAGAAGTTCTTGGGTTTGCAGGTCTTGTGGGGGCTGGTAGAACTGAAACGATGCTGTTGATTTTCGGAATAAATAAAAAAGAAGGTGGAGAGATTTTTATCAAGGGAAACAAAGTGAATATAGAAAAACCACTTGACGCAACAAGACTCGGAATTGGTTTGGTACCCGAAGATAGAAAGCTCCAAGGACTTGTTCTGAGGATGACGGTGAATGACAATGTAGTTCTTCCTTCTTTGCCAGTCATTAGCAACCATGGATGGGTTCTGAACGACCGAAAGGAAAGAGCGATATCAGAAGATTTCGTGAGGAAGCTCTCGATAAAAACTCCTTCTGTTTATCAAATAGCTGAGAATCTTTCCGGTGGTAATCAGCAAAAAACAGTTCTTGCAAAATGGCTCGCGACAAATGCCGAGATACTGATATTTGATGAACCCACCAGAGGAATAGATGTGGCAACCAAAGCTGAGATACACAGAATGATAAGAGAATTGGCGGCACAAGGGAAGGCTGTGTTAATGATTTCTTCAGAGCTTCCAGAAGTACTCAACCTAAGCGACAGAATTGTTGTGATGTGGGAAGGCGAAATCACAGCAATTCTTGACAACAGAAGCAAGAAGGTCACGCAAGAAGAGATCATGTACTACGCCTCGGGAAGGTTAAAACAGAACGGGGGTCAAGCATAATGAATCTATACATCGGCCTTGATGTGGGAACAACAAGCGTAAAGGGAATTCTAACTGATGAAAATGGGAAGATTTTACATATTCACAGTGAGCAATTGAAAATACTCACTCCTGAGCCTGGCTGGTCAGAACAAGACCCTCATGACTGGTGGAATGCGGCAAAGCAAGTTATAAAACAATTGTCGCAAAAAGCAAAAGAACATAAAGGGACAATTCGCGCAATATCGACAAGCGGTCAGATGCACAGTTTGGTAGTTCTCGATAGAACTGGCCAGGTCTTGAGAAAGGCAATACTTTGGTGCGATCAAAGAACATCTAAACAATCTGAAAGAATAACCGTTGAACTTGGTGGCGAAGAGAGTGTCCTAAAGATTTCGGGTAATCCCATCTTGACAGGTTTCACTTTGCCAAAGATCATGTGGATCAAAGAATACGAGCCTCAGATCTATGAGAAAATCGACAAGATTATGTTGCCGAAAGACTATGTGAATTACATGCTCACTGGTGAGATCGTCACCGAGCATTCAGACGCGTCTGGAACGATGGCGTATGACATTTATAGAATGAACTGGAGCGAGCAGATTCTCGAAACACTTAATATCTCGAAAACGGTCTTCCCAAAGATAGTAAAATCCAGTTCCTTTGTCGGGACGGTGAAAAGGCAGCTCGCGCAACAACTTGGTCTGGACGAAAAGACCACTGTTGTTGCCGGCGGAGCTGATAATGCCTGTGCGGCTCTTGGTATCTGTGTCATCGGTCCAGGCGATGTGATGATAAGCTTAGGAACATCTGGAACTGTACTTGCACCAACATTCGAAAGTAAGCCGGATCCAAAAGGAAGGGTACACTTTTTCTCCCACACCGTGCCAGGTGTGAAATACCACATGGGAGTCATGCTTTCGGCAACCTATTCACTCGAGTGGTTCAGAGAAAGGTTTTTACCACAGGACTATCAGACCATAAACGACGAAGTAGAAAAGATTCCAATTGGATCAAATGGCATTGTGTTTTTGCCTTATCTGAACGGCGAAAGAACTCCACACAGAGATCCCAATGCCAGAGGAGTCTTCTTCGGACTGTCTTCGTACAACAACAAATGGGATCTCACCAGGGCAATCTTCGAAGCTGTTGCCTGTGGTATAAGGGATTCGTTCGAAATAATAAAGGAGTTGGGTGTACCTATTAGAAATGTCAGGATAACCGGTGGTGGAGCAAAGAGCGATCTGTGGGTCAAGATGTTAGCTGACATACTAAACATCGACGTTCAAAGACCGGTTGTCAACGAAGGAGCTTCCTACGGTGCAGCGATCCTGGCGTTTTCTGGATTCACAGGTAAAGATCCCGCCGAAATCTCAAGAAGCTGGGTCAGGATAAAAAGCTCCACAAAACCTTCTGTTGAAAACAATGAGAAGTACCAGAAAGTGTATGAAAAATACAAGAAACTCTACGAGAGATTGAAAGATCTCTTCTAAGAAAGCCTTCTTTTCTGATTTTGTCTTCCAACACCCAATTGTTCTTGATTCGATCCTCCAAAAAAATGTAAAATAAAGCTGTACGAAATTCTAACAGGGGGTGATTTTGTGAAGCGTTTTGCTGTGATCTTTCTGCTAATGGCCCTTCTTGTTGTCTCCGTGTCTGCTAAAACCACCATAACGCTTTGGCATGCCATGAGCGGCGCAAACCTAACGGCACTGGAACAGATTGTCAAAGATTTCAACGCCACACATCCAGATATCGAGGTAGTTGCAGTTTTCACAGGTAGTTACGCAGAAACACTTACTAAAGCGATAGCAGCATACAGAAACAACACTCAACCACACATAGTACAAGTGTATGAAGTCGGTCTTCAGACAATGCTTGACAGCGGTGCAATCGTTCCCGTCTTTGAATTAGCAGAACCAGATTTCGACTGGGGCGACATAGTAGTACCTATTTTGAACTACTATTCCGTTGATGGAAAACTCTATTCGATGCCATTCAATTCTTCAACTGCTATCTTGTATTACAACAAAGATATCTTTCAAAAAGCCGGATTAGATCCAAACAAACCACCGACAACCTTCGATGAAGTCTTCGAGTATGGTAAGAAGATAGTCGAGTCCAAAGCTGCCTTAGGTGGTATAGCCTTTGGCTGGCCGGCGTGGGTTTTCGAACAGATGCATGCGCTTCATGCTCAATTCTACGCCAACAACGATAACGGCAGAAAGGCAAAAGCCAGTGAAGTATATTTCAACAAAGATTTCGGCGTCAAGGTTTTCAGCGAATGGATCAAGTGGGCGCAGAATGGCGTACTTGTTTACGGTGGAAGAGAATACAATGCCAATAACGCGTTCTTGGCAGGTCAAGTGGCAATGCTTATTCAATCTACATCTTCAGTTGGCTCGATAGAGAGCAAAGCCAATTTCAAAGTTGGTACCACCTTTTTACCAAGAATTCCGGGATATCCCAAAGGAAACTCCGTCATAGGTGGGGCAACACTTTGGGTAATGAAAGGCAAACCAAAAGAAGAATATAAGGCAGTCTGGGAGTTTTTGAAGTACGTCGCCAGACCAGAAGTGTCTCAAAAATGGCACAAGTCAACTGGGTACTTCCCAACAAGTAATAGCGCCTTGAAGGGATTGCTTGACGAAGGTTGGTTCTCAGAACATCCAAACCATCTGACCGCTTTCTTGCAGATCTTGAGTGGTATTAACAGACCAGAATCACAAGGTGTGAGACTTGGCAACTTTGTGGCGATAAGAGATGTTGTAGACTCCGCTTTTGAGAAGGCTTTACAGTATAAAGGACCAGACATAGAAAAGGTGGCAAAATCTATACTCGATGATGCTGCAAAGCAGTGTAACCAGATCTTGAAAGATTATATTTCGCTTTATGGTAAATAATATACTGGGGGGCAAAAGCCCCCTTTTTGATTCAAAATGGACGGTGATCTGAGTGCACAGTAAGTTCCCAAACAGAGTCATGCCATATATTCTATTGATACCATCGATAACGGTAATTGTGATATTTTTTCTGATACCAACAATTCGATCGATATATCAGAGTTTTTTCAGGGTATCGCCCTTTGGTGATCGTCGCATTTTCGTTGGTTTTGGAAATTTCTCAAGGCTTTTCAATTCACCGTCATATGTTGACAGTTTGATAAGAACACTGATCTTTGCTGGGTCTGTCGTTGTGATAGGTCTTATATTCTGCGTAATTGTCGCTGCACTGCTCAATCAAAGGCTGAGAGGAATGACTATCTACAGGACCTTTTTCATCTGGACCTATGCCATTTCACCTGCAATAGCAGGTACCGTCTGGGCTTTGATGTTCAACCCGGCTACAGGTCCTGTCGTCTATCTTGTCAAATTGCTCACCGGCAAAGCGATAAATTGGATGAACGATGGAAACCTTGCTTTGGCCATCGTGATCATCGCTGCTGTCTGGAAGATGATGGGATACAACATCATATTCTATCTTGCTGGACTGCAGGCAGTGCCCAACGAGTTACTGGAGGCTGCTGCTATAGATGGTGCCAATGGAATCAAAAGGTTTGTCAAGGTGACCCTGCCGTTGCTTTCGCCTATGACCTTCTTTTTGCTGATAATGAACATGTTATACGCCTTCTTTGAAGTCTTTGGACTGATAGACATCATGACAAAGGGGGGGCCAGGTAACGCGACAGAGATACTGGTCTACAAACTTTACAGAGATGGTTTCATAGCAATAGATATCGGTTTTGCATCGGCACAATCTGTTGTGCTTTTCATCTTTGTTACGATACTCACAGTTCTACAGTTTAGATATACCCAGCAAAAGGTTTTCTACGGCTAAGGTGATGTGCATGAAAACATACAAAAAGCAGAAAATTCAAGTGTACACGGTCCTAACAATTCTAACTCTGGTAGTGATGTTTCCAATCTACTACGCATTTGTCATGGCAACATTGAATTCAACAGAATCTTACAGTTATCCCCCAAGGTTCATACCCAGTAGTCACTTGTTTGAAAATATGAAGCAAGCATGGAAGAACGCGGGAATGGGACGATTGATGTTCAACAGCGCCTTTACTGCAACTGTAGTTGCTGTGGCAAAGATATGTTTCTCGATCTTCGCAGCTTTCGCTTTCACATATTTTGGTGATTTTAGAGGAAAGTACTTGTTCTTTGGACTGATCTTGATAACTCACATGTTACCACTCCCGGTGAGACTCTTACCAACATACGACATGATGAAAACTTTTGGCTGGGTTAACACTTATTATGCACTGACAATACCATTCTTTGCCAGCGCAACGGGTACACTTTTGTTCAGGCAACTCTTCCTCACAGTCCCGTCATCACTTGCTGATGCCGCAAGGATAGATGGTGCGGGACCAATGAGATTCTTATGGCATATCTTGGTCCCACTTTCCAAGACCAACATGGGAGCTCTTTTCTTGATAGAGTTCAACTACATATGGAATGAGTATCTGTGGCCACTTGTGATCACCACAACAAAAGAGATGAGAGTGGTACAGATAGGTATAAAGATACTCTTGGCATCTGAAGCTCAGGCTGCCGATTGGAACATAATAATGGCAGGGACAATAATGGCAATGTTACCGCCTTTGGCCATGTTGCTCATCTTTCAAAAGACATTCATGGAAGGCTTCAGCATGAAAGAAGAAAAATGACAGGGACGCTGATGCCAACCAAATTCATAAATCAAGGCAGTCGCACCTCATTGCGAACGAATAACAAAACCTATTCTCAATGATGATTTTTCTTTATCATAATTGATCTCGACCGAATTCACTAACATCGAAATGAGCATTAGATCCTCATCAGAGCCGTATTCACCTGCAAGTGGTAGATAGTAGTATGCCATTTCTTCATGGCTTTCCACTCTCAGATAACCCTCAAGAAGTTCTACATCCTTTTCAGTCAGTTTGACGGTAGATTTTATCAGAACAGAGATCTGATCTTTTGAACTATTTACATCAATGGTTAAGTTCTCAGCAGATCTTGAAAACAAGAATCTCATCAATTGCGCTGACAGTTTGGTGAGAATTTCGATTCTTCTTGGCATAGTTCTATTTTCCCTCCTTGCTCAGAACACGGATGAGCGGCACCAAGAACATGGCAACAAGCCCTCCTGCAAAGCCGTTATTATAAAGATTGAGCCCTCCATGCAGAAATCCTACATTGTTCACCACTGCGGTGTGTACAAAACCTGCTATTACACCCCATATTGGACCAAATTCGCCTGCGATCGGTGCGAGAGTTGTCCCAAAGAGTGCCGCTAAGATGTTGTTTGGTTCATTCAGAGCATACTTATTGGTCACAGCACTGATTGTGACACCTATCAAGATTGGCAACACATTTTTCGGATGTTTTCCAAATGCCGCGAAACCTACGACTGTCATAATGCCACCAATCGTTGGACCGTTGAGTTGATTTCCAGTCACGATTACGTACAAAGTCATCACAAATCCCATTACTCCCATGTTGATAAGCGTTATTGGGAAGCCTTCCAAAATGATGAAATCACTCACAAGTCTGCCGGAGTGTTTCATCAGTTTCTTGTAACCCTTGAATGATCTACCATTCAATTTCCAGCCGTAATATGTTAGGAGGAAGAAGATCAAAAACATGAAGACTGACAGCAGAAGATTGTTCCCACTTGACCAGACTTTTCTGGAAGGTATCTCATACCCGTAAGTTCTCATGAAAGCTGCCGCGATCATGCCAATCATTCCACACGTGAAGCCCACATTGTACAAATTATAGCCCTTGTGTGCCGTCAAGAAATGAGCGGCCAGATCGGTCAAGAAGAACCCAATTACAACTGCAACGACATATGACAGTATCACCTGCTTCAGCCCGCTGACTGGCAAGAAAAAGGCAAGCTGTGTCACAAGTGGTGCTATAGCTGTTCCAAAATACGACACATAGATATACCTTGAAAACGGTTCACCTCTATATCGTGAGTAAAGAAAGACTCCCAAAAGTATGGGCCACACATTGAAAATATTCTTGCCAAAGAGCGCAAAACCACCAACGGTGAGCACGCATGCAAAAGACAGTCCAGTAACCGGAAGTTTCAGTAATTGAAGCAAGAAGGTGAAGATAACCATCAACAAACCCGAGTTAACAAAAGCACCAGAAATGCCACCTATTTCGATGTAATCAGTCAGTAAGTAATCAGGCACGGTCACGATTTCTACGAGATTTCTCCACAATTGAACTGGATGCCAGAGTCCACCAGTCAAAAGTCCAAAGAGTATGAAAAAAAAGCCAACCGAATAGAGAAAAACGCGCCTCAGGAATTTTCTCTCCATACAAGACCCCCTTTTGTTTTTCTATCTCATTTATACCAAACTCAAATGGTTATTTGTTCCACGTTTTTTCTCAAATTCGATCCATCATGTCCAAAGAGTGATATAGTTGATTCAGATGGGGGTATCACGATGAATAAAAAACTTGTCGTTAAGGACAGAGAAAGGTGCATAGGTTGTTATTCTTGCATGTATGCGTGCAGTAGGGCATGGCACAACATCATTGGTATAGAGAAGGCCGCAATGAGAGTGAAAAACTACCCGGGAATCGAAGGTGCTTTCTCGGTTAGGGTTTGCCAAGGTTGCCTTGATCCAGAGTGCGCTCAGGTTTGCCCTACCAGCGCATTGAAGGTTTCAAAAAGAGGTTATGGGGTTGAACTGGATAAGGAAAAATGTACTCACTGTATGAAATGTGTTAGAGCCTGCAGTGCGAGTGCATTGCAGTGGGATGAGGAAACAAAACTGCCCTTACCGTGTCTGCACTGTGGAATCTGTGTTATGTACTGTCCGACAAATGTGCTACAGATGTCAGAGGTGAGGATCAATGTACAGAATGCTTGAGATAAATCTGAAGACTGGAGAGACAAAGGTTATAGACATTTCAGAACTCTTTTCAAAATTCATAGGCGGCACAGGAGTTTTGACTTATCTTGCCATCAAAGAGTTGACTAAAGAACTCGATCCTCTCTCACCACAAGCACCCATCTATTTTGGAATAGGTCCCTTCAACAGCTATTTCCCCAGTGCCTCGAAAACCATAGCGATTTTCAAATCTCCGTTAACGGGTGATCTTGGCGAATCACATGCGGGTGGGAGGCTCTCAATGGCTATGTTTGCAGCCGGGTTTCATGTGATCAAGATAACAGGCAAAGCTGAAAAACCTGTCTATCTTTCGATAGACAACGAACAGGTGAATTTGATACCTTGCCGTTCTCTGTGGGGACGAAGTGCACTCTCAGTAGAAAGAATTCTCCGCGAAAAAGAAGACAGTAGAAAAGGCAAAAAGAGCATACTCAGGATAGGACCCGCCGGAGAAAGGCTTTCACCGATCTCATCTGTTACTGTGGATGCTTCAAGGCATTTTGGGAGACTTGGGCTCGGTGCCGTATTTGGATCAAAAAACCTGAAAGCCATTGTCATATCTGGAAATCGATATGCTCCTATCACCAACAAGAAGGAATATCAGGCTTTCTACAATGAACTTTTCAAAGATCTTGCTTTCTCAGAAAATACCTACAAATACAGAGATCTTGGCACATCGGTCAACGTCATTCCACTTTCAAAGATACACAGTTTGCCAACGCGGAATTTTTCGCAGGGGTTCTTTGAGAGTGCCGAGAGGATCAGTGGGGAATTTTTCGCAGAAAACTTTCTCGCCCAACAGATATCCTGTTCACACTGCCCAATAGGATGTATTCACGTCGCTACACTCAGAGAGCTTTTCGCAGATCCACATATGTACAAAACAATAAAGGTTTCTTATGACCATGAACTGATCTATTCAATAGGTTCAAATCTGAGTATTTCACGTGCAGACGAGATTCTCAAACTACTACAGTTTATCGAAAGGCAAGGATGGGACGCGATAAGTATCGGTGTTGTACTGGCATGGGCAACTGAAGCCTTTCAGAAAGGGATAATCGGTCTTTCACACACCGAGAATCTTGCGTTGAGTTTCGGCGATAGCCAGACGTATCTGAGTGCTCTGGAACATATAGCGTCAGGTACAAACGAGTTTTACAGAGACCTTGAAAGAGGAGTGTATTATTGCGCAAAGAAATACGGTGGCGAAGAATTTGCAATGCACTTCAATAGAAACGAAGCACCTGGTTATATGACAGGACCAAATGCGTTCGTCGGCTATGCGGTTGGCGTAAGACATTCTCACTTGGACTGTGCTGGGTACAGCGTAGATCAAAAGTTTCTGGGAAGACAGCAGGACATAGAAAAAGAAGTACGGATGATGTATGAAGAATCACTTTGGAGAATGGTGACAAACTCTCTTGTCACATGCCTTTTTGCAAGAGGTACGTATACACCAAATGTCGTTGAAAAAGGTTTGAAACTTCTTGGGTATGATGTAGATCTGCAGTGGCTCAGTAAGGCTTCGCGACTCATTCATGGAATGAAATATGTTCTTAAAGAAAGACTCGGTTTTGATTTTTCGAATCTGAATCTGCCAGGGAAACTTACTAAGGTCTACACAGGCAGGGGAATGATGACAACTGAGGATTTCAAAGAAAGAATAGAGATCTACGAAAGGCTGATTTCACAGGATAAACAGATTGCTAAAGAACAAATCGCATAATCTTAACATATAGTGGTATACTCAATTTAAGGGGGCGATCTTGTGGGGAAGGTTCTCAAGGAATTCATGGCTTTTTTAAAGCAGTACAATGTCATCGGCTTGGCTGTAGCTATAATCATCGGTGGAAAGTTGAATCAGTTCGTGAGTTCACTGGTGAATGATCTTTTGATGCCTTTGATCTTCCAACCCGCACTCAGAGCGGCAAAGATCGAATCGATCGAGCAACTACAGTATAAAGCAATATACTGGGGAAAGGTTATATCGGCTGGTATTGATTTTCTCATAGTGGCGTTTGTCGTCTTCCTGTTGATCAAGGCAATGACAAAAACAACGGAAAATGTTAAGAAGAAAATTCAGGAAAAAGGTAATTGATCCTTCGTGAATTAACTAAATCTTCTCTGATTCACTTTTTTCGACAGGTCTCATCATCTCAATTAGTGATATCAACAACAAAAAAGTAAGGCGAGAACATACGCCTTAATCAAAAAAGGATCTCAATATAGTGTACGATGAACCCACCCCCTTGGTGGAAATTGTTGTGTTTTTTTACTTATCACTTCTGCAGATTAAAAAATCATTAGAGACCTGTGATTTTGCAGGAAAGGTACCTCAAGCGTTAAAGTCCGATCAAAACGATGATTAAGTCATTGACATTCGTTCCTGTGGGGCCCGTAACCAGAAGGTCTCCGATTGCCTTCAATGCAGTGTAGGAATCATTGTTCAACAACATCTTCAGTGGGTCGATATCAGTCGAACTCATTCTCTCACAGGTGGTACCATCAACAATGCCACCCGCTGCATCGGTGGGACCATCGGTACCATCGGTTCCAACAGCACAAATTACAATCTTGTCAAAACCGTCTATTTCAATTGCTGCAGAAAGTGCTAATTCTTGGTTTCTTCCACCCTTTCCTGTTCCCTTCACATGAACCACAGTTTCTCCACCCAAGATCAAGGCTGCTGGTCTACAAACTGGTCTGTTATTCTCGCGTACTTCCTTGGCAATAGATGCTATGAATTTACCTGCTTCCTTCGCTTCGCATGTGAGTGCAGTTGTCAGTATCATCGTGTTATATCCAAGCTGCGTTGCAATCTGTGCTGCCTTTTCGCAGGCTACTCTGACACTTCCTATCACATAACTTTGAACATTGAAAAGTTCCTTTGGTGTTTCTTCCTGAAGTTCTCTCATTATTACTTCATCTACTTGTATTCCGTGTCGTTCAATGATCTTCAAAGCGTCTTGACTGGTTGTTGAATCAGGCCATGCTGGCCCTGAAGCAATAGTATCGAGTCTGTCTTGGAGAACATCTGAAAGAATCAATGAAACAATTCTTGCGGGATATACCCACTGAGCAAATCTTCCACCCTTTACCTGAGAAAGATGCTTTCTGACCGCATTTATCTCAAGGATATCTGCGCCACTTCTCAAAAGTTGTTCGGTCAGGTCTTGGAGCTGTTGCAAGGTGACATTACCCTTTGGTTTCTCAAACAAGGCAGATCCACCACCAGATACTAAGAACAAGACGGTGTCTTTGTCAGTCAAACCCTGTACTGTTCGCAGAACCCTTTCGGTCGCCACGATTGTGTTTTGATCAGGCACAGGATGTCCTGCTTCGTAGATCTCAATACCGTCTATTTTTCCTTGACTGTGGCCATACTTGGTGACGACGATTCCTCTTACCACCCTTTCACCTAATACTTCTTTCGCACTCATCGCCATTCTCCACGCGGCTTTACCAATGGCAACAATTGTTACGTTTTCACCTATGTCGATCTGTTTGAGAATTCTTTCGACTGCCTTGTCGGGCAAAACATACTCGATAGTTCTATTCACTATTTGGATTGCATCTTTCCTAAGTAGATCTTCTGACATTTTTCACCACCTGATCGCTACTCTCAGAATGAATCACATTAGTTCTAAACAAAAATCTGCTCCCAACATATGCGCCAATGAGATTGAAGATCAAATCAAACATCGTGTCCTTCAGACCACGTTGCGCATTCACTCTGAAAAATCCATCTGCGGTGAACTCTGCAATCTCCCACAAAATCCCTGCAAAATTAGCAAGCAAGAATGCCTCGAAAATTGCTCTTTTTTCACTCAGCTCTGCTTTCCAAAACTTGGAATCACTCGACAAGACATAGCAAAAAAAGATCGCTACGCTGAAACTACCGAGAAAGTGCAATAACTTATCCCAAAATGGGAGTGTATTGTATAAACCAAGATACTGACCAAAGATCGAGTGAAGTACTACCTGACTTCTAAGGAGGCTTTTCAAATACTGAGGTACTCTCTGATCTGTCAATTTCTCATACAGTTCGGGTGAAATCCCACCAAACACGAAAACCAGATAGCCGATGACTTTGACGATCTTCACCTGCACTGCAGAAAAGATCACTGGAATTATCAGAGCAAGGACCAAGCATGTATCCAGTGGTGAACGAAAAGAATTCTTCAGCGTATCAGCATTGTTCTTCACTTTCTCACCCCATTGGTGATTATAACAGACAGGAAACTGCAAGATCATAATTGAAAGGCTGCCGAATGGCAGCCTTTCTCACTGTGCAAGGACCTCAGCCCAGGTTGTGACAGGCCAAGTGGTCTTGAAGAGTTCCTCGATAGCGGGCTTTGCCATCTCTCTAATTTGTTGCAGTACAGCAGAGTCTAACACAATGACCTTCATACCGTTTTTCTCGAGTTCAGCTATGATATTGCTTTCATTATCTCTTATCTTCTGTGTCGCCCACGAACAAACTTCGTCCATTATCGTTTTAACGAGCTGTTGATCGTCCTTGGACAGCTTCTCGTACGTTGTTTTGTTCATAGTAACCCAACCTACACCACACAAATGGTTTGTCAGAGTGAGATATGACTGGACCTCGTAGAGTTTGAAGGAAGAAATTTGGGTGAGATCTCCTTCGGATGCCTCAGCTCTGCCTTCTTTGAGCGCCTGGTACAGTTCTGTCAGAGGCACCGTAACAGGTTTTGCTCCAATCGCTTCCCATATCTTCACCCAAGTCGGTACGACAGGCAGTCTGAGTTTAACATCCTTCAAGTCCTGCACACCGTAGATCGGTTTGTTTGATGTGAATTGCCTGTAACCACGGTATACAGTTCCAAGGCATATCATGTTACCCTTTTCTGCGACTTGAGCCTTTGCCTTTTCCCCAAGTGGACCGTTCCAGACTCTGAGGAAATGCTCATAGTCCTTGATGATAAAGGGTGCGTTGACGAAGAAATACTGGGGTGCAAATACTTCAACGGGCCGTCCACCGGTAAACTGTAAATCAACAACACCTTGAGCACATTGGTTGTTCACATCTTCTTCTGAAGCTTGACCTATGATCAATTCTACAGCGATTCGTCCATTGGTCTGAACCTCGATCTTGTTCTTGAACAGTTCCATGGCATCAGCCAGGACATGTCCTTTTTGAAACGGTGTAGCTGCCTTGAGTGTGATCTGCGCACTGAAAACAACCACCGAAAAGAGCAGTACCAGAACAAAGATGCACCTTTTCATCTGTGATCCCTCCTACCCAAAGGATTCCCCCGAGATACACCCCACACACGTTTTTGTGGGTTATTCAACTTTCACTTTCTTTTGAAGCTCAGCAGAGACATAAGCGGCGTAGATCACAAGAACAGTTTGCTTTGCAAGATCAAAGTTGGACACAGGTTCCCTACCTTCAATTACTGATAAAGCAAAATCCTTCATTTCCTGTGGATAACCTCTGGTCCAGAACTCGTCTGCCGATGGAAAGCTATAACCCGCTTTGGTTTCCAGCTTCTCGCAGATGTACTCGTCCTTCCAGGTGCTCTCATTTGGTGCAAAGGCAATCATCGAATCATTTGGAGTCATGTTGGCGACTACCATGCCATTTGATAGGTACATCTCCATTTTGTTTTTCACACCGCCAAGGCTCAGATCGGTCGAAAAAACCGTTGCCTTCGATCCATCTTCAAAATCGATAATTGCGATCGACCAATCTTCAACATCATCCCAGCCAGTTGCCACACAACAGATACGATCTTTCAAAGCCTCCATTTTTGTGAGAGAGGCTATCTCACCTATGACAGCAACGGGTTTTATCGGCCTACCATAGCGCAGGAGCCCTTCATAGTGTTTCATGTGCAATACAGCAGCTATTGGGTGAGACCCCAAGCGCATCAGACTTCCTCCACCAGATGTTCTCCACTTTCTCGAATAGGATGCTTGCGAACCCGAATGACTGCACTCAGCTCTCAGCTCAAAAACCACCCCTTCCGATGCTTTGAGCATTTTCTTCATTTTTTCCACAGCTGGTGCATAAACCCAGTTCTCTGCATACATGAACTTGATGCCGGAATTCTTGATTCTTTCTTCAAGCACCCCCACTTTCTCAATGACCTTCCTGTACATCTCTGATTTAGGTACTTCAACCCCCACCCTCTGTATCTGTCGATGATCTTCTCCATAATAACCAAGCAAAGGTTTTTCGCATATCACATGCTTTTTGTTTTCGCACGCACACAGAATCACTGCATCATGTAGATTTGTAGGTGTACATATATCGACGACATCTACCTCATCACTTGCACACAATTGCTCGAAATCGTCAAACACCATTGGAACACCGTGTGCCAAAGCAAATCTCTCTGCATTTTCTCTTCTTGAAGCACAAACACCTATTACTTCAACATATGGGTAATTTTCTTTGAAGGCTGCCATGTGAATTTTTGCAATGAAACCAGCTCCCACCATTCCAACGCGAACCTTTTTCACGCTGATACCTCCTACAAGACGAGTATGTCCGGCCGAGTGAATTTCACGCCGTTGATCTCAACTTCAATTTTTGGAAATACAAATGGTTTTGTTATCATGACAGGTCCAGAGTCGGTGACTATGAAACCATCCTCTGATTTGGTACCACTGATAGTTGGATTCCAACAAAACGCCTGGTTTCTCCTTACGATTTCTTCACAAGTTGGGGTAACCCTTATATCGCGTGCGTAGTATCCCATAGCCCCACCTTGGTGGTGAAGTTTCCACTCGGCAGGATAGCCAAGTTTCCTATATGTCTCGACTGCAGCAAGAACAGGAAGATTCATCTTCTCACCTATCTTTGTCTTCTCAATCATCACACATTCAATTTCCACATTTTGTCTGTATTGAGAAAGAAGATTCTGCGGTACCTTTCCAAAATACACCATACGAGTAACAGTAGTTATCAAGCCTTTGTACCGAGCATTGACAGAAACCATGACGGATTTCTCGACCTTTCTCATCGTTGGAATCGGATGTCGGTACAGTCTTGCCCTTTCGTCTGCTGCAACCATGAAACCCGTTGGGTCTATTCTGTATTTCCACAGTTCTGAACTGATTCTTCCGGCAATTTCCGCTTCTGAATCACCCGGTCTGGTGAACAGCAAAACGCTCTCAAGAGACTTTGAAAGTTTTTCTCCAAGATACAGATACCTTTCGATCTCAGAATCAGTTAACTCATATCTCAACCTGTTCAAATCAGCTTCTATGCAATGCAACCCCGCGATTGGTGTATCGGAACCAATTTCACCAGTTGCTATATTCTTTGCTATCTCCAACTCCTTGTTTTCAAACCATTCGTACTCAATCAATTCAAATCCAAGTCCATCTATCTCTTCATCTCTCATTCTCGGTGATTCAATGCGGTTTGCAATCACATAGCATTTGTCCTTAGTTATTAAAACAGATGTGACACCCATCTCCGTAGCGATACCAACCATATTCAAGCCACCCGCAGTTATCCAAGAGAAATTCGGTTGCTTCTTGAAAAGAACAGCGGAAAGATTTTTCTGATCCAAAAGTGTTCTCACTCTCTCGAGTTTTACATTCACTTCTTCTAACCGATTCATGTGCCAGTAGCCTCCTTTTTCTTAGAGGATCTGTAAGAACTCAATAAGCTGAGAGTTACTGACAGCATCGCGAGTATCAAAAGAGTAAGAGATATTGGCCGTTTAAATATGATTGTCCAGTCATTCTTCGAGACTAACAGAACCCTGTTCAGGTTTTGTTCAGCCTCAGGACCGAGGATCATTCCAAGGACGAGAGGTGGCAGTGGGAAATCACCCTTTCGCATTAGATAGCCGATGACTCCGAATATAAGCGCAATTGCAACGTCATGGATACTGTTTCTCAAAGAGAATGAACCAACCACACATAGGACAAGCACGATCGGCATGAGCACCCGATCACGAATCTTCAAGATATTCGGTGCGACGACGATAGAGGCAAATCCAACTATCAACATCAGAAATTGAACGATGAACCAACCTGCAAAAAGCGTGTAGATCATGTCTGGGTTGTGTGCAAACATCATGGGTCCTGGCCGAACTCCTATCAGCACAAGTGCTCCAAGCATCACCGCTGTGACTGCGTCTCCAGGTATGCTCAGAGCCAACATAGGCACCATAGCACCACCTGTTACCGCATTGTTAGCGGTTTCGCACACCGCAACACCTTCAAGTGCGCCTTGACCGAATTTCTCTTTGTTTCTCGACCACCTTCGTAACTCGTTATAAGCGAGAAATGTTGCAATCGTTCCTCCAGTACCTGGTATGACACCTATTATCGTACCTATGACAATCCCAAAAGCGATCGGGATCAAAATCGAACGAAATTCACTCCAACTCAGCCATATTCCCGAGACATTTCTCGTGACTTGTTCAACTTGGTGCTTTTTCTCGAGTCTCTGTATTACTTCCGAGACAGCAAAAACCCCTATGAGGACCGGCAAGAATTCGAACCCATTTTCAAGTTGTGGGATTTTAAGAGTCAAACGCTCTGTACCCCTTATATTGTCAATACCAATCATCGCAAGTAACAATCCTATCAAGCCAGAAATGGCTCCTTTCAAAAGACTTCTGCCGGAGACACTCGCTATGATAGTCAACCCAAAAACAGCAAGTGAGAAATACTCAGCTGGTCCAAATTTCAGAGCCAACTTCGCAAGGAATGGAGCTAAGAAAACCATACATACGCCGCTTGCAATTCCACCCATGAAAGAACCTATCAAAGCGGCACTCAAAGCCTTCCCTGCCTTACCTTGTTGTGCCAGTGGAAAACCATCCAGCGCCGTTGCAGCTGCGGAAGGTGTCCCAGGTGTACGGAGCAAGATGGCCGATATCGAACCACCAAACATCGAAGCACAGTACATACCAACAAGCATCAGAAGACCAACCTTCGGCGGAAGATAATATGTAAAAGGCAAAAGAAGAATTATGCCCATCGAAGAAGTCACACCAGGCAAGGCACCTACTACGATCCCACCTACAACCCCTAAGAGTATCAACATGAAATTCGATGGTTGCATGGCTACCTTTATTCCTTCAACCCAGTAATTCAACATCCTATGCACCCCTCAAAGAGAAAAATGAGGCAGAGGAACAAAAAAGATCTTTGAGAAGATATAATAGACAGCAATCGTCGTGCCAAGACTGAGCAGAATATTCAAATAGAATTTTCTCAACCCAAAGATATATGCCGATCCGAAGACAAAAAACGGTGTTAAATACAAAAAACCAATCTTGTCCAGAAGTCCTATATATGCGATGAAAATACCAACAAGTCCAAGAAAATTTCTGATGAAGTGAAGATCAATCTGTCTCTTGGAGGTCTCCATTTTTGATAAGAGACTTTTCAGGACAAGTCCAGCTCCACAAATCATCATTGCTATTGTGACAAGCCTTGGAAAATCCGCAGGACTAAGGCCTAACTTAGCTGGTTTTATCTTAAGGGTACTTGCAAAAAAAACAAATCCTAAAACTATTATCAGCAGACCAGAAAAAAGATCCGATCTTTTGACCTTCATCTTTCTCCTCCATAATCCTCCGCCCCTTTTACAGGGCGGAGGAAGACTGAACGTTTATTGTCCGTATTTCTCGCCGAGCTTTTTCGATTTCATCAAGTTCTCCCAGAATTGGTTTTGCTGTCTGACAAAACTTTGGAAAGACGCTGAATCCATGTAGCTCAAGACACTACCAAGCTCTTTGGCCTTCGCAAGGAACTCTGGATCATTCATGCATTTGTAGAAAATATCGTGAAGAGCCTTCACAGTTTCCAATGGTGTTCCTTTCGGTGCTGCTACTCCTCGCCACATACCAAGCCTGAAATCATAACCGTATTCCAATGCCGTAGGTGCGTCTGGGAAGATACTCAGTCTCGATGGTCCCATGACCGCGAGTACTCTCAGATCACCATTTTGAACATTTGAAACTCCTTCAGGAGCGGCTGCCATAACCGAGTCAACAACACCTCCAAGGAGCGCTGTGATCGCCGGTCCACCGCCGTTGTAAGGTACATGTACAAACTTCACACCAACAAACTCCTCAAACGCCACCGCAACAAGGTGATTGCCTCCACCAGCACCACCATTGCCCATTGTGATCGTCTCGGGATTTTTTCGAGCAGCCTCGATTAGATCGTTCAGCGTCTTATAGGGTGAATTCGATCTCACCAAGATGTAACTGGGATCGTTGACGATGTTTATGATCGGCAGAAAGTCATCCACGGTAAACTTGACTTCGCTCCAGTGAATCTTCGTTATGATGGGAGTTGCCAGCGAGATAAGAGTATAGCCATCTGGCTTTGCTTTGAGAAACTCCGTAACCCCTGTAACAGCACCTGCACCCGGTATGTTGTTGATCACGAGAGGTTGACCGTTTGCGTATTTCGGGAATACCGAAGCAATTGCTCTGAAGATCAAATCTGTTGCTCCGCCAGCAGACCATGGGACAATGATCTGAACAGGTTTTGTTGGAAAATCAGCAGCCAACGCCATGAACGGAAAAATCAGTGTGAGTAATAGAGCCGTCGCAATAACCTTGTTTTTCATTCAATACACCTCCCCGTTTAAAAATAATTTTTTCTTTGTTCATTCTATTCTACCATCCGCAAAAGAATTTTATCCGCTCAATGTTTCGTGTATGCAACCTTATCGCTATTTGCATTACAATTACATGTTTTATGTGTAACGATACCAACGTTTTGTAACCTATATACCTGCCAGAGGACAAAAAGCCATATTTTTTTGGACGATTAAAAAGACCAGGTGAATTAGTTTGCATGTTCTTACTTGTACGGCAAGAAAAATCGAGGCACAAAAATTATACAAAGTGGCTGATATGAAATATAATAGAAATAGCCCGAAGATAGAAACCTTCCTCTTAGATATTTGACACGCCGTTGTTGTAATGAGTTTTAAGTTTTACAAAGTGGTATACTCTATGACAAGAAGGTGAGTGGCTGTGGCTTACTACAAATATGTCGCTGTCGACAAAACTGGCAAAAGGGTAAAGGGTACCTTAGAAGGTGACAACGAATCACAGATCATAGATCTTTTGAAGAAAAGACAGTATGCCGTTCTCAGCGTTGAGCAGGTAAGCAGTAGAAAAGAACACGTTTTCTTTGGCATCTCGCTTGCCGAGTTGGTGATTTTCTCAAGGCAACTCTCGACGATGGTTGGCGCAGGCGTGAGGATCAAAGATGCCTTGGCAATACTGTCGAATCAGGTCGTTTTCTCAAGCAAATTTCGCAAGATCATCACACATCTTGTTATTTCACTGGAAACTGGTTCCACTTTTTCCGAAGCCTTGAGAAATGAGAAGGTCTTTGACTCGATATTCATAAACTTGGTTTCAGCCGGTGAAGAGGGCGGTGTCCTGGATAAATCTCTCGAAAAGGCTGCCGATTTTTACGAATCTTCCAAACGTTTGCAGGACGAAGTCAAATCGGCGATGGCTTACCCAATATTTGTCTTGGTGTTCGCGATAGGCGTGATATTCATAATATCTTTTTACATATTACCGAGGTTGATCAGTGCTTTTGGGAGCATACCAACTTCTGGCATTATAAGCTTTCTCATGAATGTGAACAGATTTTTGAGTACCCACTGGCTTGGCTCAATAATCACAATCGTATTTGTTGTTGTGGGTTTTGTAATCTTCATGAGAACCAGATTCTCGGGCTATGTGAAAGACATCTTTGCGAATCTGTTCCCCCCTGCCGCCAAGTTGCGAAATATGATGGGTGTCGAGCGCTTTTGCAGAACTCTTTCTGTGCTGACCGGCAGCGGTGTCTTGCTGACAAAGGCCGTTGAAATGGCAGCTGCGGCTTCAAATAGTCCAAGAATCATGAAGAAAAGCAAGCAAGTGAGTGAGAGGGTAAAAGAGGGCGCGACTCTGAGACAAGCAATGATAGAAGCTGGAATCTTTCCGCAGATTGTGTACGAGCTCGTTGGTACAGGTGAAGAGACAGGAAAACTTGAGGAAGTGCTGGCAAAGGTTGCGGATTTCTACGAAGATCAGGTCAGAGTAGGTGTGAAAAAGTTGGTATCTTTGATTGAACCGATGTTGATTGCAGGAGTGGGCGGGTTCATAGCCTTTATGGCTTTCACGATGTACAGCACAATCTTCCAGTTGCAGCAGTCTATAGGAAGGTGAAGTCATCTGGCTTTGGAAGTACTTTTCAAGATCTTGGTAGCTCTTGGTTTTGTCTTGTGTATGACTTACAGTTTCTCGTGGATTGACAAAATAAGTGATCAGATTCAACCATATTACGTCAAATGCGCGATTTTCAAGGCACTTGAGTGGGTTAACGATGAGATACCTGGGACGGTAACAGTTGGACAGTACGAGAAAGGTTTGAGAATAAGGGCTGTACCTGTAGGAAATGGAAAACAACCAAAAACTCTTGTGATAGAATCTAACAACAATGCAAGGGTGAGGGGAAAGGATAACATGGCTATACTGATCTCGCCAAGCAGCGTTTTGAGGGCAGGAACTGTCGAAACAGATAGCTGGACCATTACACTACCACCTGTCGTGACAAAGATAAACATAAAGAGGTGATCGAATGCAAATATTTCATAAAATGATAACGGCGATAGACATAACAAATCATTATGTATCGCTGGCAAGAGGGAGAAAGTCAAGAGGTATCCTCCAATTAATACAAAGTTATTACACTGATTTGAAAAAGGATCAAGACTCTTCTGAAATACTTCAAGAGTTTGCCAGAAAGGTCAAACCAGATGTTGAAGACATAGTTGCTGTAAACTTTCCCAACGAGAGGCTTTTGTATTACACGATCGATGTTCCCCCAGGTTTGAAACCTCAGGAAGATGCCGAATACGCACGAACTGAGGTCTCAAGACTTCTGAACTTGCCAGCCAACGAAATCGTGGTGGAATCGATCCGAAACACGTTGAACAAGATGCTCGTTGTCGTGTCGCGCCAGAGGGACATAAATGAGACTGTATCTTTGATCGCACAAACTGGCTTCTTGGAACCGGATGTTGTCCTACCTGATCTGTTCAAATATCTTGAAATACTGGACTTGCAGTCACCTTCCACATCTGTTCTACTGGTCTTCACACCCGAATACGGTGCAGTCGTGATATTCCTCGCAAAGATTCCCATCGCAATAAGGACCTTCGCCTACTCAACTTGGGAATTGATAGATATCTTTGTAGAAGAGACCGGCATTACCCAGGAAGACATTCACAAGAAAATAGATGTACTCGGTTCAGCAAATGTTTCATCTCTGGCAAATTCGCTTTTGGCAGACTTACCGTACACCGTGGAACGCGAGATAATATTTCTACTGAGTACGGTCCTATCCAGCACCTCGATACGGGAGGTATCCAATTTCTTTGTTCTGTGCGATCCACCAGCGTTATGCGAGTTTTACACCAAGGTGTTCAACCAGTTTGAATCATTCCAAGGTAAGGTTCAGAGTGCCAAATTCTCCGTGAAAGGTAATGAAATCGGAATTGGAGTGCTTGGACTTCTTGTGAGGGGTGGTGCTGAGTTTGGAAAAAATAAACTTGTACAAGCGTAAGAAGCAGGTTCTGAAGCTGTCGTCTTTTCTGGTACTCGTTGCTGCTTTGATATCCCCAGTTCTCGCGGTTCGATTCACAACAGAATTCTACAAACAGTCTGTGATAGCCTCCCTGAGATCACAACACAGTTATGTTTTGCAGAAATATAAGATAGATTTGAAAACATCTGGACTCAAAGATCAACTGAACAGCATTGTCTTACAAAACCAGAACCTGAACACGCTGAGTAGAAAGTTGCAAGACAGAATAGACCAACTTGAAGCACATATGGTTAACTATACAAATGGCAGCAACCATCTCAAAGAAGTTCTAAAACTTTGGAGCAAGGACAAAAACGATTGGATGATGCTTTCACAGATCAATTTCGATGGTCAATTCCTGGTAACATTCTTTGAGCTCTACCAACCTGAAAGTGAGCCAACTGCAGAGAAAATCGTGCGAAAACTCGTGGAACTTGGTTACAAGGTGAACAAATTGACTGAATATGACACATCGATGAGCTTCCTTTCAATGAGATTGATGAAAACTATAATCCAGGGTGGTCGATAGGATGCCACGCAAATTTGCGATCCTACTGGCTGTATTGATTTTCGTTGGCTTGGCAGCCTATTTTGATGTTTATGATTATCTCAGATTCAATACGCTGGTCAAGAAAATAGACAGCGAATTGATAAGACTCTTGGAATATGACAAAAATGTCACAGCCAAAAGGGAATACGTCGATCTGTTAGAAAAAACTATCGAACCGAAGATCAAACTGAGCCAGATTAAAGAACTGGCACAAGAATTGAATGTAAGTTTCTCCGTTGAAAAAGATGGCACATATGTTCTATCAGGAGAAGTCGCCTCAGACGATTTTTCACAAATACTCACGAGGATTTTGAATTCTGCAAATGTGAATGTCAAATCTATGAGCGCGACAAACACTCTGAAGGTCCCGATCGACGTTCCTGGTGTAACAAATGAAGGATCAGTCAACTTCAAGATGGTCCTCACGGGTGTGATGGTCGAATGAACAAGAGAATTGTTGTGCTTCTGATCTTACTTGTCTGTATCTGGGGCGTAGCGATTTATTTTCTGTTCTTCTACGGGAAGGGGGCGAAATCACCTGTGGCTCAAACGCCTCAACAAATACTGCCGTTGAGAAGAAAGTTATCGGTTGACGACATCAAAAAGATATCCAATGCCTTCAGCACAAACATAGAGAAAGTAGATCTATTTGAGCCCTACGCATTGAACTTTGACAGAGAAAAGTTGAACATGAACATGTTATCATCAATAGAGCCTCTTTCAGACTACAAATTCTCAGGATACATAAAAGGAGAAACTGATAGATTCATCTTGTTGAGCGACGGTGCACGCACATATACAAAATCGCCAGACGATGTTTTGGATAACAGATATCTGATTTTGCATGTGACAAGTTTTGCTGTGGCTGTTCTTGATCTACAAACAGGAAATCTGTATACAATTAGGTAAGGGGGGAGCTCAGATGAAGAGAATTTTCGCCCTGTTGTTGATATTTCTCACAGTTGTTCTGATAGCAAGCGATATAGTCGGTATTGTCCCAAAGTTCGAAGACGGTAAAGTAACCTTTCAGATCGAAACCAATGCCAATTTGGATAAGAACAGCGTCTTTGTCGAGAAAAACGCTGCTGGTTCACTGATCTCGGTGCATTTGAAGAATGCGAACCTTGCGAACTCTCCTTTCTTCTTGCCTGTGGCATATGGACCCGTCGATTCATTGAGAGCCATAGGCACTTACCAGGGCTCACTGGTGCTTTTCCAGCTTCTGGTGCCCGCAGAGCCATCGGTTGAGATCACAGGAAAGACTTTGAAGGTGACCTTTCAGGGTTCCGCAAAACGTGTTGATCTGGTCCTGACGGCTGGAAGCGATTTGGAGACAGCGGTGAAATTCCTCGCAGAGGAGCTGAAAATGAACGTGGTTCTTTCCGAATCAGTGAAGCCGGTGAGACTGGCGCTGAAGTTGTCAAATGTGGCACCTGAAGAAGCTTTGAGAAATATTCTTCTGACAGTCCGAGTCGGTTCTGAACCGCTTGCTTACAGCTACATGCCGGATGGAACCCTACACATAGGTACGAAGAGTGAGATCTCAAACAGATTTGCCCAGTTTTGGGGCATCTACGAAGTCAAAGATCAGGATATCGTCGAAAAACTCCAAAAAATCCTTTCTCCAACAACAGTCATGAGCTATCTGCCAAACAAAGCCGTGTTGTTTGTGTATGGCGACACATATGAGCAGGAACTGATATCAAAGATACTCTCGGTCGCACCACCTTCGATTACAAGAGAGATTACGGTGACTGTGCCAGTCGAAGATGCTCAAAAACTTCTCAGCTCGTTGAAAAACGTTTACAATTTTGAATTCAACTTGGTTGAAGGGCTGGATAAGTTCATAATCTCTGGTGATTCCAAGACAGTTCAGACTGTCGTGGGCTATCTGTCTCAACTGGAAGAAAGATTCAGGAGAACTGAAGCCGAAATACCTACCGTTCAAGCGACGCAGACAGTTGAAACTCAACCACAGATCGTATCAAAACAATTCAAGGTGATCTTCCCGCAGGAAGCATCTGGTATACTCCAGGCAATTGGCCTTCAGGTAATTGAGTTGCCTTTTGGCGTTTTGGAAGTCAAAGGTTCAGAAAGTCAATTGCAGCTTTCGGAAGCAATCCTGCAGGATTTTGGTTTCACGGGTCCAGCCCAAATAGAGTCACTCAGTATCCCTAAGCAAATCCAAGAGAGGGTTGTTTCGTCTGTCGGCACAATTTTCGGTGTGCCGTCGTCTCGATTCGTTGAACTGCAGGAAGGTTTGTTTATCATAGCTCCATCTCAGATCCGAGAGGCTATCAAGAGCGTTGCATCTGAATTGACCCGTTTCTTTTATACACTGAAGCAATCTGAGGTCTTTTTCCTGAGCGACGAGCAGACAGCATCGCAGGTATCACAGATACTGAATCAGATATACGGAATAGAAAGCACCAGTGTTCAAAACATTCTCAAGGTCACGGGTTCAGAAGAGGATTTGAACAAGGCAAAGACCTTCCTTAAGAGTTTTGTCAAAGACAGATTTGTGAGAGCTGTCAATGTTAGGCTCGATGAGCAGGTTTACTCTGAAATGAGAACACTCATTGAAAACACAATGAATGTTAGAGTGGAAGCAAATCTGAAATCACTTGGGTTAGTGATGATTTCTTCATACGATCAAGAACAGTTGGAGAAAGCAGTCGAAGAGATCATGAAAATATATCTCTCGGTGAAACCTGTTCCTTTGGAGAAGATTGTAAGACTTGTTCCTTTGGTAAACGGTTTTCGCTTGGAAGATGCAAGATTGATACTCTCAAAGCTGTACGAAGTTGACGTAGATGCGACCAATTTGTTCTATGTATTGACAGGAGAGAAGGAGAAAATAGATCAAGCCGAGCAGTTCATAGAGAGAATCAGAAACTCATTGCAAAAAGAGGAAACATATGTGATGATTCAAATTCCACAAGGCTTTCAAGCTCAAGAGTTGACGAATATCCTTGGCAAGCTGACAGGTGTAGAGACATACACAGCCAACCAAGTGCTGATCCTTCAAGGTGACAAGAAATCTGTAGAAAAGGCTCAGACGCTGATAGAACAACTCCAAGCAACTCTGCCAAGGATTGTTGAGGAAAAGGCTGAAGTAGTCGCAAAGATTCTTGAATACAGAGAAGAGATACCCGTTGACGAATTCCAGAGCTTCTTGGAGTCCATAGGCAACAGCACAGTGATCAACGCATATCCCAAGCTTGGTATAGTTGTGTTTTCCGGTGTGTTTGAAGACGTGGAAAAGGCAATTGCAGAATACGAGAGATTTCATCAAACGATAAAGCAAAAGACTGAGAAACAGAAGGTAGAGACACAACCAATTCAGATAAAGAAGAATTCTGATGGAACGATTTCAATAAAATGCGATGATAAACCGTTGAAAGATGTCATATCTGCAGTAGTCGAACAGCTGGGAATCTCACTTGTTTTTGTCAACAAACCTTCTGAAAACATAACGATGAATGTGTCTTCTTTGAACTGGGAGCAGTTTGAGAAACTCATTCAAGAGCAGTACGGATATGCTTTCGTCGAAACCGAAAACGTGGTAGCCTTCATCAAACCTAAGCCAGTGGTCGTAGTAGATACAACACCGGAACAGAAATTCGTATACACACTTCCGCACAACCTCGATCGAGTTAAATCTCTGGTTGAGTTCTACGGTGGGAAGGTCTATGTAGACGATCTGAAAAACCTGATCATAATAACAGGTTTGAAAAAAGAAAACATGCAGCAAATCGAAGGTATGATACAAGACATTTCAAAACCTTTGAAACAGGTTGAGATCGAAGCAAGACTTGTGGACAGATCGCTCATAAAAAATCTTGAAAGATCCTTCTCTTTCAATCTATCTTTACCTTCCTCAGCAGTTCCAGAGATAAACCTGAATGGATCAGAATTGAGCATTACAACAAGTGTCATAAATATGTTTGACTATCAAAGGCTGCTTTCTTTCTTACCGAACGCTTCATTGACTGCAACAGTTAAGGCAAATGACTCAGATACTTTGGATAGTCTTTTGGCAAGCCCAAGGATCGTTACAAGTAGTGGAAAGGAAGCAAGAATACTGATCGGAGATAGGATACCGTATCAAACAGTTGATGCCGAGGGCAATATTATCGTGAACTTTTTGGACACAGGTATAGAACTGAGAATAACCCCGTATGTGCGAAGCGATGGAACGATTGATCTTGTCGTCTTTACAAAGGTCAGTAAGCCAACCTACTATCCGAATATAGATATACCTGGTGAGAGCACGCGCGAGGCTCAAACAAATGTGATTATAAACAATGGAGACACGTTGGTGATCGGTGGTCTAATCAGAGAAACACAGGAACAGAAATACTCAAAGGTACCGGTGCTCGGAGATCTGCCATTCATTGGGCAACTATTCAGAACCAAGAGCGAGGATACAGACAAACGTGAATTGGTGATCTTCATCACTGCGAAGGTGATTGATTGATGAAAAGATCGCCTGTCGTAGCTGGAAGTTTCTACCCCAGTTCGACTTTTAGGCTAAAAGATTCTATTGAAGAATGCTTTTTATCACCACTTGGACCTGGGTATCTTCCAGACAAAACCGATAAACCGCTTGAAAAGAACTTGGCAGTTATAGTACCACATGCAGGTTATATCTACAGTGGTCCGGTGGCTGCTCACGCGTATGTGCAGGTTGCAAAGTCAGGAAAACCTGATCTTGTGGTCCTCGTTGGGCCAAATCACACGGGCTTTGGTTCACAAATCGGTGTCTGGGATCGTGGAGAGTGGCTGACTCCCCTTGGAGCTCTCGAAGTCTGCGAAGATGCGGCACAGATATTTCTGGAAAACTGTGACGAAGCTCTTGTTGAGTACGAGGCTCATATGAACGAACATTCACTTGAGGTGCAATTACCCTTTTTGCAGTATCTATTCACAGAGTTCAAGATACTTCCAATATCCGTTTTTCCGGTTTTCATAAATGTGTGTCAGAAGATTGCCGCGGGCTTGGATGCTATCGCTGCGAGGTACTCATCAACTCTGTTTGTGTTCTCCACAGATTTGAATCACTACGAGAGTCAGGAAATAACAAAACAGAAAGATGAGACCGCGATACAAAAGATAGTAGACAAGGACCCTGTAGGTCTTTACACGGCGGTCGCAAAACAAAAGATAACGATGTGTAGTTTGTCATCAATTGCAGCTCTGCTGTTCATGAAGTCTTTTGATAAACCCAAGCTTTTGAAGCACGCAACAAGCGGAGATGTCACAGGTGACAGAGCCCAAGTGGTGGGGTACGCGAGCTTCATCTGCGAACAAGTTTGAAGAGTTCTTCAAGCTCTGAGATTCGAAGAACCTTACACATCAGCATATAAATAGCCATGCCTAACAACACAAGAACAATGGTGAAAAGCCTTGAGTTGTAATAAAAAGACAAAACTAACAACACAACTCCCATGACAATTGATGCACCAAGTATTCTGGCTGTGTGAAACCAGTCCAATTTTGGCTTGACCTTATAGGCAAGATAAAGCATCCCACAAAAGCCCGCTACAGATGTTGCTGCGGCGATTCCTGCCACGCCAAGCGATAATCCCAGTGCAAAATCCAGTATGGCATTAACCACAAAAGAGATAAGCGTTGCCTTGAATGGTGTCCTCATGTCTTTTTTTGCATGGCAAGCCCTTGAAAGAACAGCCATGATCGAGTAAAGTGGTAAACCTATTGAGTAATAAAACAAGACTGTGCTTGTTGTGATTGTGTCCTGATGGGTGAAAGCCCCATGTTGGTAGACAAGGGCAATCAATCTCTCACTTAGAATCATCAAACCCATCATCGATGGTATCGTCAAAAAAAGCGAAAGTTTCACAGAGTCAAAAAGGTGTTTTTCAAACTGCTCAGATTCATTCACCATCATTGGCAAAACTACGGTTGCCATCGCAACACCGAACACACCAAAAGGTAATTGGTAGAATCTGTTGGCATACTGCATTGCTGATACATTGCCGGGTCCAAGCAAAGAAGCCACGTTCACATCTATCAAAACGTTGAATTCCGAAACAGTCATAGCCAAAAGAGCTGGGAAGAACAATTTCAAGAATTCCTGAATGCCTTCAAAGCTGGGCTTGTATTTGAATCCAACCCTTCTTGCTCCAGGAACTAAACAAACGAACATGAAAAACCCGCCAAGGGTGAAACCCACAGTGGGACCGACTATTCTGGTATCAAAGACATTTGCGAACAATGTGCCTAAGATCACACCAACATTCATCAGCGTAGGCGAGACCGCTGGGATAAAGAAAATATTGTGGGAATTTTGAATCGCATAGAGTACAGCCCACAGAAAAATAAAAACCACAAAGGGCATACTTATTCTGGCCAGAGAGATCGTCAATCTCTTAGTCTGTTCGCCGGCACCACTCGACAAAAGCATGGGCACAATCTGTGGAAAGATCTCAATCAGAAGAGTCAACGAGACAGTAACGACTCCAAGTACTGTGATAACCGATGAGGCGAATTCATTGCTCTTGTTCTTCTCGTTGTACAAAGGTACAAAAGCCGAAGTCATCGCGCCCTCGGCAAAGGCTCGCCTGAGTAAAAACGGAAAGGAAATCGCAACCACGTAAGCATCAAACTCTATGCCCGCGCCGAATTTGTGTGCAAGCAGAACGTCTCGGAGTAAACCTGTTACTCGAGAGATCATCGTGGCTATGGCAAAAAGAGTGCCATATCTCAGCATCTGTGACATTTCTCATCTCTTTTCTGAGTATGCCTTTAGACCAAGGGCAAATATCCTCACAGCGTCGCGAAGCTTGTCTTGATCAAGCACATAAGCAATTCTGATTTCATTCAATCCGGCGTTGGGTGTGGCGTAAAAGCCATCGAGCGGTGCCACCATCGTCGTCTTGCCGTCGACCTCAAACTCAGACAGCATGAACTTTACAAAGGTCTCAGCGTTGTCTATTGGCAGCTTCACGGAGACATAAAAAGCACCGTGGGGCTTTTTGAAAACGGCACCGTCTATCTTCTTCAATTCTTCGTAGACAGCGTCTCTTCTTTGCTCATATTCTCGCTTTATTTGTTCTGTGTAATTATCATCAAGACCCAAAAGTCCAATTGTGGCATACTGAGATGTCATCGAAGGACAGAGTCTCGCCTGGGCGAACTTGAGAGATGCTTGATAAAACTCTCTGTTTTTTGTCAAGAAGGTCCCGATTCTCGCGCCACAGGCACTGTACCTCTTGGAAATGCTATCCACCACGATTGTTCTGTTAATAACTTTGTCGAAAGTCATCATCGACAAGGCTTTGTACCCATCAAAGGTAAATTCTCTGTAGACTTCATCGGAAATGATACACAGATCTTTCTCAAGGGCAACGTCAGCAATCGTCTCAAGTTGCTTTTCATCGTAAACCGCACCCGTTGGATTACAAGGATTCGAGAAGATTATTGCCTTTGTCCTTGGACCTATTTTTTCAATGAACGCCCTCTTTTCAGGTACTGCATAGCCATCTTCTGGGTAGGTTCTAACTGGTACCAACTTTATCCCGAGCTGTGCTGCAAAACCTGCATAGTTAGCGTAAAAAGGTTCAAGAACCAGTATCTCATCACCAGGGTCCGCAACAACTGCCATCGCAAACAAGACGGCTTCGCTTCCACCGTTTGTTACGATGATCTCAGATGAAGAGACACGTACACCGAATCTCTCGTAGTACCTTGTGAAGGCCTCGCGGAGCTCTAAGAGGCCCGCAGAGTGAGTATAAGCTACGACCTTCGGCTTGTAAGCCTCTGCATATTCAAAGTAAACGCTCGGAGTTGGAATATCGGGTTGTCCGATGTTCAAATAATAGATCTTCTTACCCTTCTTTGCCGCCTCTTCCGCAAAGGGTATCAATCTTCTTATGGGACTTGCAGGTGCTTGATGCGCCCTGATAGAAATATCCATCAACCTCGCCTCCAAATCTGCATTATGTGGAATTTCAAATACCTTGTCTCGGGTATATCAAGTAAAACCGGGTGATCTGCCGGTTGAGATCCTCTGTAAAGTATACACACCTGAACCTTACAATCATCTGCAGAATCCTGTAAAACTGCCTCAAAATCTTGCTCCGACAAAACTTGTGTGCAGCAAGAACTGACCAAAATTCCCGGTTTTTTAAGCGACTTCATCGCTCGAAGATTTATCTCTTTGTGGCCACGTTGGGCAGAGATTTTTGAGCTCGCAGATTTTGCAAAAGAAGGTGGATCAAGCACAACAAGATCGTATTTCTCTTGTGAAGATTCCCTTCTGAGCCAATCAAAGGCATTCTCATTGATCAGTTCATACCGTCCCCCAAAGCCGTTCATTTTCAACAACTGCTCCGCGATCTGCAAAGAACGTTCCGAATAATCAATCAGCTTCACGTGCTTCGCGCCGTATTTCAACAAATGTAAAGCGAAATTGCCGGTATATGCGAACACATCCACACACACCTTGTCTTTCGCATATGGCAGAATCGCCCTCGCGTTGAACCTTTGATCCAGAAAGGCTCCGGTCTTCTGACCCTTCAAATCTGCGGCAAGTGTGAGATCTTCAGATCGATAAAAAATCACCTCTGGTCCCGTGCCATAAAGCCATTGACAAACCTCATTCAATCCTTCCTTTGATCTCACGGGGGAATCTGATTTCTCATAAATCCCTGCCACGTCGAATTTCTTCAGTAGAACTCCCACAACCATGTCTTTTAGTTTTTCCATGCCAAGGGTATTGATCTGGATTACCAAATATGAGTCATACTTGTCAACGATCAAACCCGCGAGCCAATCGGATTCACTGTAGATCAATCTACAGGCATGCTCAGAGTTGAGTATCTGTTCACGTCTCTTTATCGCCTGCTCGATTCTCTCCTCCACGATCTGGCGGTCAGTCTTTGGTTGAGTTGTCAGAAGTCGGACAGTTATCTTTGATCTCGTGTTTATGTACCCACGCCCGAAGAATTTACCATCTTGGAGAAAAACATCGACAAGCTGTCCTTCCTCGAATTCTCCGTCTATCCTCGATATCTCCGTTGAATATATCCACGGGTGGTAATTTCTCTTGATTTTGTTCAAAACAATGCGCGCGCTAATCTATCCTCATCCTCTCGTACAACTTTCTAATACTCAGTTCATCAAATACACCACGTGTCCACTGCATATGCTTGGCTGTCAAGGCTCTCTTAACCCACGTTTCAAGTTCTTCATCACTCAATTGTAGCTCTATCTTCAGCCCAGCCGATTCGATGAATCTTTTGATATCACCGAAAATCTCTTTCACCTTTTGAACTTTCTGTGGAATTTCACTCTCTGCGCCATGTACGACTGCGTCGAGGAACGCCGCGGTTGCATCACCATGTCTGATCCCTTTGAAGGTACTCAGAGGATATCCAAGCACATGAGCAAGGGTTGTACTCGTCTGACTTATTACCATACCTGCCAGACACGAGGCAAAGGACATGGCTGTCCTCGCTTCGAGATCATTTGGATTCTCAAGAGCCTTCGGCAGGTTTTCCTTTATCAATTTCATCGATTCAACTGCGTACAAATCGGATATAGGTGTAGCCTTTTTTGAGAGAAAACCTTCCACCGCATGACAAAGTGCATCAAGCCCCGTTGATCTGGTTAGCGAAACGGTCATGCTCACAGTGTAGACTGGATCAATCAGGGCAATCACAGGAAAGATCGAATCGTGTCCAAAACCCCTTTTGAAACCTGTATCATCTGTGAGAACTGAGTACTGAGTTACCTCGCTTCCAGTTCCAGAGGTCGTGGGAATCGCTACTATGGGAAGCGCCGAAGAATACTTGTTAGAGTCGTACAGGTCTTCTACGCGCAGAGATCTGTTCCTCAGTAGAACAGCTATCGCCTTGGCAGAATCAAGAGGGCTGCCACCACCAACGCCTATGACGAAATCAAAACTCTGGGTTTTGCATTCTTCCACCGCCTGGCGGATCTGTTCAAAGGTAGGGTTTTCTTCTATTCTGTCATAGACATAAAACTCAATACCCATTGACTTGAGAGCATTTTCAATATCACTCAAAGAGCCATTGATTCTGGACGAGGTTCTTCCCGTAACAACAAGTGCCTTTGCACCAAAATTCTTGAATATCTCTTTGTTTTTTTCAACCACTCTCTGCGAAAAGAAAATCTTTGTGGGCATGAGATATTGCCACATCTTGGACACCTCCTAAAAAGAAAGTTTATCACCTTTTGGGAACTGTTTTTGTGAAATCAGATGCGCTATCCTTGTAGGTTCTGGCAATCTATAAGATGTACAGCATTTCATAACAAGATCAATCGATGAATTGATATCACTCATATGACCCGGTGATACAAATACAGGTTTTGATCCACTTTTAGTTCTAAGAACGGCACCGATGATTTCTCCGTCTTCGTCATATAAGTATTCATAACTTCCTTTCTGGTCAGAAGGCTCTTTGTAGCTGCCGTACAAATGAGATTTTGCAACACCTATTGTGGAAAGCTCCAGAAAAAGACCCATATGAGCCGCTATACCCATGTGTCTGGGATGAGCGATTCCCTGCCCATCAAACATGACAACATCGGGTTTTGATCGCAACTTTTCCCACGCTTTTAGAAAGGCTGGACCTTCTCTGAAGGCGAGTAAACCGGGAATATAAGGAAATTGAACCGGTGAGCTTTCTGTTACATATTCAACCACTCGCATCGTTTTGGCATCAACTACAACTATCACTGCGTATCCTTGATCAGGTTCTGGAAAGGATAGATCCACACCCGCTATTAGATTCACATTTGTTATAGGCATCTGTTTGAGCAGACCACACAATTTCAGTTGCTGCTCCTTTGCCTGCTGTGGTGTCAAATCCCACGAATGAAGTTGTCTCATTACTTGGTCACCATTACAATCGCATCATAAGGAAATGCCGGATAAACTCTATTTTCCGAAAGTTTCTTTATGACGGATAGATACTCCGTGAATGCATCTTGATCTGAGGATAGTCTGAAAACAAAATCATAGCCCGGATAGACCTTCTTTATGATCGATTTTATTTCTTCTTGCTTTGCTCTGTTGAGGATTATGACTGTGTCTTTGTTGGAAGTTATTCCCACGTCTTCCCACACAATTTGATTTGGTACAGCGTTGACACCTCGAGTCCACAGATCTTGGGATCGCGCCAGGAATCCCCTTGATTTATCTGAAGAACAGTTGATCAAAAGAATCTTAGGTGGTGACTTTGTCTCAGGCACGCTCAAGGACAGAAGAATCTTTTTGTAATCAGCAAGTTTTTGTGTGTCAACTACCACGTCACCGTCTTTGTTTAACAGATAGGGAAAGGATACAAAACCGATACTCATATTTCTTTTAAGTCGCAAGAACAGATAGATCAGCTCACCTATGTCAAGATTCATGGAGACACTCTTTCTAACACTCGAGAAGATAGACGCGATCTGAAAAACATCAAGACCTCTTGCCTTTTCCGCCAGCTTTATGAGAACCTCTTTCTGTCTCTCTATTCTCGCCAGATCGCCCATTGCCTCTCGGCGATATCTGATGTAAGCGAGCAATTGATCTCCTTTCATCTGATAGACCCCTGGTTGAAAGTCGATGTACAGATTCTGAACAGTGTCGGTGTATTTCATCGGTTCTTTTATCTGTATTTCAATCGGGCCAAGTTTGTCGCCAAGGTACTTGAAAACATCGTAGTTCACTATCGCGTATCCATCGATTTCAACATTCAGTAACTGTTCAAGTGTTGCTTCGAGACCTCCCACACCAGACTTCTCATACAAGGAGTTTATCTTGCTCTTGCCAATCAATAGATCTCTTGGGACATTGCTTATCAAGACCTTTCCTTGTTGATGATCTATGAAGATAATCATTATTGCGTCGGTTCTGACTGTTTTCTCTATGACAGCATCGGTTCCAACTACGAGCAAACAATACGGGTTTTTCTCAACTTTCTTATAGAGTATCTCGATCAACAACCTGCTGGGTGACAAGAAACTGAGTATCAGAACAAGAACGCCGACACATGTGGCTGAAAGTAGAATGATAAATGTGGATCTTCGCAGCTTCTACACCTCCAATGGAATTTTACCATTCAAAGTTGTACAATGTGTAGTGGTAGTGGAGTGATACAGTTGCTTTTCTTCAAACTGGCAGTTCTCATAATACTGAGTCTGGTACTCGTAAGAGTCGCAAGACACTCTATTAGAATCCAGAAAAAGCTGAGAATGCAGGTCCAGAAGACGCTCCAAGAAAAAGGCTGGAGTCGTTCGGCGGATCTCTACTATGGCAAAAGCTGGATAGCTGTTTACCAAAAACTGTTATACCGGCAGATAGTCCTTGTTAATGAAGACCTACTCACATTTGATGAACTGAGAAAGGCTGTGATAATGGCGCTTTTGTCAAATGTGAGTCAGATGAAGATATATTGTAATCAAATCACCCCTCATGCAAGAAAGGCACTCCACATGCTTTCGAAGTCTCGTAAGGTTCACGGGATAAAACTCGACACACGGGAGTCCGTGAGATGCTGATCGCACTGACTGTGGCATTTGTCTTAATCATTGTGTTGTTCTTAACTCTCAAGAGAAGGACATTAAAGAGATCTGATTTAGCCAAAAGATGGCAAAATGGCTTCAAGGATGGTTGGAGTTTTGAGCAGTTCATGACCGATCTTTTCAACAACTTAGGGTACAGAGCCGTAGTTACCAAAGGCTCACATGACTTTGGCGTTGACATAATCGTCAAAAATAGTAAGTGCACCTACGTGTTTCAGGCAAAGTACTACAGCAATTCGATATCACCGAAGGCACTTGAAGAAGCGTTGATGGCTGCTGCACTCTACGGTGTAGATAGAATTGGAATTGTCACGAACGCCGAAATACCCCAAGCTGTGAAGGACTTCGCCGAACAGATCTGTAAAAAGACCTTCGTCAAGAAAGTTCTTTTGATCGGTAGACCAGAGATAGAAAGAATGCTGAGAGGGGAAAAACTCATCTGAGGAGGTCGTAATATGAGAGATTACAGAGAAATCACACTCTGGAAGGACGTGACGCAGGAAGAATGGAATGACTGGCACTGGCAGTTGAGCAACCGAATAATGGACCTCGAAACATTGCAAAAGGTTGTCAATCTCACCGAGCAAGAAAGAGAAGGCGTGAAACACTCTCTCAAGTTTCTGAGAATGGCCATAACACCCTATTATGCGACTTTGATGGACCCAGATAACGCAAAGTGCCCAGTGCGGATGCAAGCCATCCCCACTGTCAAAGAACTCAATATATCGAGTGAAGAAATGACAGACCCATTGCACGAAGATGTTGATTCACCGGTGAAAGGACTAACACATAGATACCCAGACCGTGTACTCTTGTTGGTGACAGACCAATGTTCAATGTACTGTAGGCACTGCACCAGAAGAAGATTTGCCGGAGAGACCGATGCCCCACTACCAGACGAGTATTTGAACAAGGCAATTGAGTACATAAGAGGCAACAGCAAAATCAGAGACGTCTTGCTTTCAGGTGGTGATCCTCTGACCCTTTCGACCGAGAAGCTTGAAAATATCATCTCTCGAATCAGGGAGATAAAACACGTGGAGATCATAAGGATAGGTACGCGTGTCCCTGTTGTATTGCCGATGAGAGTCACCGAAGAACTGGTGAACATGTTGAAAAAATACCATCCGATATGGCTAAATACGCACTTCAATCACCCCAAGGAATTCACCGAACAATCGACTAAAGCCCTCTCAATGCTGGCAGATGCGGGAATCCCACTTGGAAATCAAAGTGTCTTGCTCAAAGGTATAAACGATTGTCCTCAAATCATGAAAAAACTGGTTCACGAATTGGTGAAGAACCGTGTCAGGCCATACTACATATACCAGTGTGATCTTTCCAGAGGTCTTTCACATTTCAGAACAACTGTTGCAAAAGGCATCGAAATCATAGAGTATTTGAGAGGTCATACCTCGGGTTTTGCGGTGCCAACATTTGTGATCGATGCACCTGGCGGTGGAGGAAAAATCCCAGTTGAACCTCAGTATCTGATCTCGATGGGTGAAAGAAAAGTAGTTCTTAGAAACTACGAAGGAGGTATCTTTGTATACCACGAACCACCAGAGTACAAGAGTGAGTGTGATGAAAATTATATTGAAGAAGACCGAAAGAGTGAAGACGGTGTTGCCTCGCTCTTGACAGGAAAAAGAAGATATTTGCTTCCACAAGAGAGCGATAGAATTCGGAGGTTGAAAGATTGGCAAAGGTGATATATGTCGTTGCCAATGTGAAAAATGCAGGCAAAACAACTATTGTTAGGCATTTGATAAAACAATTCGACAGTATTTGCGTTACAAGCATCGGTTTTGACGGAGAAGAAACCGATACCATCACGGGTTCACCGAAACCCTTAGTTGAGCTGAAAAAGGGTGACTTTGTACTAACCTGCGAGCGATTTCTCGACGGTTCTCATTTTGCAATAATCGAGGCGATCGACGAAAACCCATTGGCTGGCACAGTTTTTCTGGCTCAATCTTTGCTACCGACAGCTGTGATGATTGCTGGAGCAACTCCCAAGTCGATTGAGATTACATCTGCAAAAGATTGTTTTGAGACACTCGTAGTGGATGGAGCTCTGGACAGACTTGTACACGCTGGATTCATCGAGAACGCACACATAATCTTTGTGATAGGTTCACAGCAAACACAAGCACAGCTTCAAAGATCGATAGAACGTGTTCTGGGCGCATTTAAGATCCCACTTGCACCAGAGCATGTCAGAAAGAAATTCAAAGATTGCGATGGTGTTTGCGGATTGAAAACCAACGGCCTTTTGGAGAAACTCAGCCCATCATTGCTGAACAATGTTATCTCAAATCAGGAACGTTATGAATGGATTTTCGTTTCGGGTGTACTCTTAGAAGAAACTGTAAGAAGATACAGACATGTGAAGTTTTGCCTGTCAAATCCTTTTTCTTTCTTCGGAAATCCTCTGAAATTTGATAATATATATACAGTAAAGAGATTGAACTTAGACAGAATCTGTATGAATCTTTTCGACAGACCGTGGCTTGAAAAGGAAACGACGAGGATCGTAAAATCGTTCGGGTATGATCCACTGGATATACTCTCTATCAATTCTCAGGAGGGATGAAGATGAAAATCGTTGTTGAGGCAAATGAACTTTCCAATAAGATCTCTGTTGTTTCAAAAACTGTGCCGTCAAAGACTATAAAACCCATAATGGCATGCATTTTATTTGACGTCTCAAAAGAAGGCGCTTATCTGAATGCGACTGATCTGGAAACCGGAGTCAAAGCCCGTTTAGAGTGCGAATCTGACGATGAAGGAAGATTTGCAGTTGATGCGAAGATTTTCTACGAAATAGTGAGGACTCTGCCAACCGAAGGAAAGGTTCAGTTGAGTTTTTCCTCAGGTTTGGTCACTCTTGAATGTGGACGAAGCAAATTCAGAATCCCCACAATGGACCCAAGTGAATTCCCAGAAATCTCTTTGCCAGCGGAAGGATATGCTCTCAACATAGAAACTAAGACGCTCACCGAGATGATCGAGAAGGTCATCTTTTGTGCCGCCAAAGATGAATTCATGAGGAACTTGAATGGTGTCTACTGGGAGATTGGCAACGGCTTTCTCAGGTTAGTTGCATCCGATGGTTTCCGTCTCGCTCTAACTGAGGAGAGGCTCCCGACGCAAAATGAATCAAGCTTTTTGATATCGCTGAAGAGCATGAAAGAACTTCAGAGCATACTTGAAAGCTGTTCCGAAACAATTATAACTATTCACTACGACGGAAGGCGGTTGTCTCTGAGTACGCCAAACATCGAAACTGTAATGAGGGTTGTGGAAATAGAATTCCCAGATTACAAGAAAGTTCTGCCAAAGGCTTTCAAGAGCAAAGTCATTTTGTCAAAGAATGATCTGATTGAAGCACTCAGAAGAACGATGGTTATAGCAAAAAGAGGAAGTGAATCAGTCAAAATCGACCTCGGCGAGGACACCCTGACTCTGAGCAGCAGAAGCCCGGACTCCGGTGAAATGAATGAAGAAGTCCCAGTTAGAAAAGAAGGAGAAGACATAATCGCTGCCTTTAACCCTCTCTTTCTGATGGAAGCCCTCAGACATATCCACACAGACGAGGTCGAGTTCAACTTTGTGGATAGCACAAGCCCCTTGCAGATAAACCCAATGAATGTGGAAGGATACCTGTACATAGTCATGCCCATAAGGATCGTGTAAGAATGAAAGTAGCTTGCGAGAACATCAGTAAGTCCTTCTCGAATAAAAAGGTGCTCGAAGACATTACTTTTGAATCTGAAGAAAAATGCATAGCTATTCTCGGTGCCAATTCAGCTGGCAAATCAACTTTGCTCAAGATTCTCGCCACCATATTGAAGCCCGATCGAGGTACCATAAGAGTTGACCAGATCGATTTGATAAAAAGGCCGCAAAAACTCCGCGAGATACTTGGTTTCGTACCAGAAAACCCCGCGTTGTTGAAAGAACTCAACGTCGCTGAGAACATAAGACATTTTGCTGGCTTGAGAAAACTCAAAGTCAATCCAAACCAGATCATGGAAAGATTTTGCATACCATACACGAAAAACCCTGTCAGAACCCTGTCAAAAGGAATCCAGCAGAGATTAATGATCGCAATCGCTCTTATGACAAATCCAAAGCTTTTGATACTCGATGAACCAACCAGCGGCCTTGATCGTGAATCAAAAGAATTCCTTTGGAAACTTCTCATTCAGATGAAAGACGAAGGCACAACAATACTCTTGAGTACACACGATGAAGAAGAAGTACTTACCCTTGCAGACTATCTTGTGGTAATGAACGAAGGCAAGGTTCTTTTCAGAGGTTGCACGCGTGAAATCCAGATTGGTAAGTTCTACGCTGTTCAGGTTCAAGGAGCAGCTGATTCTCAGGAACGCGTTCTGTTTAACTTAAACGGCAAGACCGTACTGCTCACAAACAGTGAAGAGTTGCCACAGTTGATCAGTCAGCACAGAGTATTAAGTGTGCGGAGTATCGGTCTAAGAGAACTGGTCGAGCTCAGGAATAAACATTTGCTATGAAGGCTTTCGCGCTTTGAGACAATGGCTGAGTGAAAAAAGTAACCGGGTCTGAATCTTCCAAGATGATACCATTTTCCATGTACAGTATTCTGCAAGCCACACTTTTTGCGAAACTCACCTCGTGTGTCACCACCACCATTGTGTGACCCTCCATCGCGAGCTTTTTCATCACCTGATGAACCTCCCCAACTAATGTTGGATCGAGCGCTGAGGTTGGCTCATCGAAGAGTATGAGATCAGGTCTCATCGCCAAGGCACGCGCGATAGCCACTCTCTGTTTTTGACCACCTGAAAGTTGTGACGGGTAGCTCTGAGCCTTTTCGCTCAGTCCAACAATTTCAAGGCATTCCATCGCCGTTCGGTAAGCCTGCTCCTTTGACATCTTCTTGACCCTTGTTAGACCAAGTGTGATATTCTCCAAAGCAGTCAAGTGACTGAAAAGATTGAAATGTTGAAAGACGAAACCAATCTGTGATCTGATCTGCCTCAAAACCGGTTGATCATCGATCACTTTCTGACCCTTGAAAAAGATTGCACCGCTATCTGGTGGCACCAAATAGTTTATCGTTCTGAGCAGTGTAGATTTACCGGCACCCGATGGTCCCATTATGACAACGATCTGCCCCTGCTGAACTTCAAAGGAAACACCTCTGAGAACCTGTGTTTCCCCATACCTTTTGTGAACATCAACGACCTGCAGCAAACTCATGGTATAGCAAGCCTCCTCTCCAACCAGTTCCCAATTGCTGAAAGAACACTGGTGATACCAACATAGAAGATGGCTATAGTCAGATAACTTTCAAATGAAGCAAGCGTCTGTGTTCCGACCTGTCTCCCGGTCATGGTCAATTCCGCCAGTGCTATCACAGATGCGAGAGAACTGTCCTTCACAAGGCTAATCGATTGTCCCACCAGAGCTGGTAAGGAAATTCTAATCGCTTGAGGAAAATGAATGAACAAGAACACCTCAAATCTCGTCAAGCCTAAGGAAAAACCAGCTTCCAACTCCCCTTTGTCAACCGCATCAAGACCTGAACGGATTATCTCGGCAAGATAAGCACCTTCAAAGGCAGACAAGCCAAAAACCGCAGCCCAAAATCTGTCGAACGGGAGTATGCTGCCAAGACCATAGTAGGTCAAAAGTATCACAACAAGTAGTGGAGTGTTTCTGAAAAAGAAAATGTAGAGTATCGCAAATTCCTTCAAAATTCCTATGGATCTTCTCATCAAGGCGAAGACAATGCCAATTGAGAGTGAAAGGAGCAAAGAAAAGCCACTTAGACTCATCGTTGTGAGCAAACCTTTCAAGAAAACCGTGCGGTATCTGAGAACGACCGACCAGTTAAAAGGATAGACTTGTGCTATTGAAAAATATAGTGCAACCAAGATTATTCCGGTGAAAATCAGCGCATAGAGTTTCCTCATAATCACACCCCTAAGAGCGAGGGCAAAAGCCCTCACTCACCAACAAGCCATTTTTTGTACAGTTCATCGATGAGACCTGTGGTCTTCGCCCACTGAACGAAGGTATCAAGCCATCTGAGTGTCTCCAAATCACCCTTCCTGATTGCGATTCCCAAATCTTCCAAGCTGAGCAACTCTTGAACCATGCCCAGCGTATCGTATTTTTGTGTGACAAATTTGACGTAGATTGAATCGTTGACCATAATGTCAGCGCGTTTTGAGGCTACCTGGAAGGCCGCCTCATCCATAGTCGAGAAAGTGAGTATTTTAGCTTTTGGGAACATCCTTCGCGCGGTGAATTCTCCAGTGGTACCAAGCTGAACGGCTATGGTTATCTGTTTATCGGCGAGTTCCTGATAGGTCGGTGCGGTCTTAAATGCGCTTTTGTTGTATAATATAGCTTGCCCAACGGTTAAGTATGGTATCGAGAAGTTCACCTTTAGAGCGCGTTCGGGCGTTATGGTCATACCAGAAAAGATCATATCGAATTTGCCTGAAACAAGAGCTGGTATGATACCATCCCAGTTGACAATGACAAACTCCACTTTAACACCGAGAATCTCTGCCATCTTCTTGATCAATTCGATTTCAAGCCCGACGCGTTCGCCTTTTTCATCTGTGCCATACAGAGGCATGTAGCCCTCGTCTTGGCCAATCCTCAGAACGCCTCTTTTCTGAATGTCGTCGATCAATGAACCGAAGACCGTGAATGTTACAAGTACCACCGCTAAAACTACCACAAACCTTTTCACCTTAACCACCTCCATATAATAAAAAAACCGGGCTGTTTTTTCACAGCCCGGTTTTGTCTTACTTTACCCTATCGGATGGTGTAACGCGAAGCACCACCCGGGGGATCAACCGGGCTGTACTTCGCATGATGCTTTATTTCAACTACTGAAGGTTGGAGCCTTAGATACAGATCAATCACACCTGACCACCTTTCAATTTGTTTTTACAATGATACTATGACAAGAAAGGTCTGTCAAGGGTCAATCAACTTCCACTGCCTGCGATATCTATGTTTTCGACTAAGACAGACGGAAAATAAGCAGATCCAGAAACCAGATCAGAGTCAGCTCCCACTTCTTCGATATTCTTGAGCACCTCAAGGATATTCCCAGAAACGGTTATCTGTTCGACTGGTTTGAGAACAACGCCATTTTCAACGTAGTATCCCAGTGCGCTCAGAGAGAATTCTCCAGATACAGTTCTAACCCCTGAATGTAAGCCGTCAAGCGCTGTTATTATCACACCTCTATCGAGTTGCCTTATGAGATCTTCGTAGCTCTTCTGACCTGGTTGAACAACCACATTCAATGGAACACATTTGTAGGTGAAAACATTGCCCGTAGGCTTGACTCCATCTTTCTTTGCAGATTTCAGAGAGTGGAAATACGTTGTCAAAACGCCTTGATCTATGAAGGATTTTCTCTTGGTCGGGACTCCTTCGTTGTCAAAAGATCTTTTTATCGGTGTCTTTTCGAAAAATGGATCATCCACAACAGTCAGTTTCTCACTGGCGATCCTGGAATTGAGTTTGCCTTTCAGTGGTGACAAACCCTTCTGTACTGATTCAGCTGAAAAGATTGGCATGAAAGCTGAAAAGAGTTCAGAGAAAACATCACGTCTGAGGATGGCCCTGTATTTACCTGAAGGAATGCTCTCCGCACCAAGTTGTGAAAGCGCTTCCTGTACGGCTTCAGCTGCTATTTTCTCTTGATCAATGTCGTCTGGTCTTGATCCAAATCTCACCTTGAAGCCTCTTTTTGGTTTTTTGCCATCAGATGCCACAAGATACAAAAAGGCTGCACCGAGACCTGCGCTTTCTGAAAGTGAAACTCCTTTTGTGTTGAATATCGAAACCTCGTATCTCTCATGAGAATAAGAGCTCATCATCACCATGACTATGCGTTTATCAAGTGCCATTGCCTTCTGCTCCATGGCCTTTGCAAAGTTTATTTTGTCTTTAACAGGTAACTTTTCAAACTCATCTTGAAAGTGAAGCGATCTGAGATATTCACCAGAGCCATCGTAGATTGAGTCTTCTTCGAGTGTATCGGTAACCAAGAAATTCTCATATGCGCTATCCACCAGAAACTTAACTGATTCTTCATCAACGATTTCACACGAAGAAAAAGCCGCCTTCGAGTCCTTCAAGCCTTTGAACACGACTTTTAAAGAGTCTGCGTCGTTGTAGTTATCGATATTCTGTTTGCTGACAACCACACCAAACTCTCTTTCTCTGCTGAAACGTAGTTCACATTCATCGAACCCTTTCTTTTTCGCATAGGAAAAGACCTTCTCTTTGAAATCCTCTAATCTCATTTGCTTCGCCCCCCAACTATGAGTTCGGTCACCCTGATCGTGGGCTGTCCAACATCTGCTGGCACACTACCAGACATAGAACCACACATACCCTGGCCACGCGATAAGTCATTTCCAACCATATCGATCTTTTGAATCACGTCTGACCCTTTGCCTATGAGCGTGGCACCACGAACTGGTTTTGCTATCCTACCCTTTTCTATGAGATAGCCTTCTGCAACGGCGAAATTGAATTCACCTGTGGCAGGATGGACCGAGCCTCCACCCATCGTTCTCGCGTATAGTCCATATTCCGTCGCGGCGATTATTTCTTCTGGTAGATACTTTCCTGGAAGTATGAACGTATTACTCATTCTTGAAGTAGGTGCGAACTTGTAATTCTGTCTTCGTCCACATCCATTTGGTTGTATTCCCATCTTCTTGGAATGGAAGCGATCTACAAGGTATGTCTTGAGTATGCCGTTTTCTATGAGCAGATTTCTCTGCGTTGGAGTGCCCTCGTCATCGATGTTATTTGATCCCCAGGCGTTTGGTATCGTGCCATCATCAACAGCAGAGACACACTCTGAAGCTATCTTCTCTCCGATCTTGCCCGCAAAAACAGATGCACCTTTTGCCACCGAAGTTGCTTCGAGTGCGTGTCCACAAGCTTCATGGAAAATAACACCACCAAAGGCGTTAGAGATAACAACCGGCATCTTCCCTGCGGGAGCGTAGTCGGCTCTCACCATTCTGTCTGCAATTCTTGCCGCTTCAACACCTGCATCGTATGGATCAACCTGATTGAAGAACTCTATTCCCATAGCTGCACCTGGGCCAAAAAACCCTGACTCTTGTTCTGAATCCTTAGATGCGACAGCGTTAACCATCAATCTTGTTCTGACACGACGATCTTGTGTGATCAGACCGTCTGAGTTAGCGATGAAAATCTTCTGATCATAATCCCAGTATCTTATGACAACCTGGCTTATGAGATTTGAATAATTCTTTGCCCCTTCATGTGCACTTCTCATTATCTTTACCTTCTCAGATTTTGAAACCTCTTGGGGGTAGAAGAAAATCAAATGTGAGTTTTTCACATCCTTGTTGACCATGTTGATCGATCTTTCCAGTCTGTCTCTGATCTCGAGTGCGTCTATCAATCTGTCAAGCATCAAAGACAATTGTTTTTCAGAAAAATCATTTGTGTATGCGTAGACCTGTTGCTCACCTTTGAAGATCCTTAGACCTATCCCAAACTCACGACCACTGCTGGCAACTTCTACCCTACCATCGATCATCGTCATCTCTGTGCTCGCTCTGTCCTCAGCGAAAATTTCAACAAAGTCTGCTCCCCTGCTTATCCCATAACCTATTAGATTTTCAACAATCTTGCTTTCGAGCAACTTGTTCACCTCCCAGAGCAATTGTACCACACGCAATGTTAGGAAAGCTAATAAATTATCAAAGTGACATACTGTATAAAAACGAAGTTTCAACGCTGTCTGCTACAATCAATCAAGAGGTGAATTGATGGAGTTAGTTGCCCTTTGCAGTTCAGGACTTGAAGGTGCTGTGTGTATCGAGCTTAGAAGACTTGGACTGAAGATAACCAAGGTAACAGCGGGTCATGTTCATTTTGAGGCCCAGTTACAAGATGTTCCTACTTTGAATCTTACTTTCAATAGTGCCGACAGAGTTCTGATGCATATGAGCACCTTTGAGGCACTAAACTTTGACGATCTGTATGAAGGTACCCACGCAGTAGATTGGCAACAGGTAATTCATCCTAAGGGTACTGTGGTCGTTGAAAAGATAAAGGTGAGAAATTCAAAACTCTCTGCGACAGGGGCAATCGCTTCTGTGGTGAAAAAGGCGATCTATAACAAAATAAGATCCAGCGGTGAGAGTGATGGGACAGAATACCCAATGTATGTCTATCTGAAAAATAATACAGTGTCACTCATGATCGACACAACCGGAAAAGATGGATTGAACAAAAGAGGATACAGAATAAAAACCTCCAGGGCTCCCCTACGCGAGACCATCGCTGCAGCTTTGATTCTGCTGAGTGGATGGGACGAAAACATCACTCTGGTTGACCCGTTCTGCGGTAGCGGGACGATACCAATTGAAGCAGCCCGAATAGCTTTGAGAATGCCGAACAACAGAAGGCGTTTTTCTTTCGAAAAATGGCCAATATTTCGAAATGAGATATCAAAAGCGGTTCATATTGACGTTCAGAAGAAAGGTATAGTATCGATCGGATTTGACAAGGACTGTCAAGTGTTGAGAATAGCAGCGGAGAACGCAGAAAACGCGGCTGTTAAGGAAAATGTAGTCTTTGAATGCAGGTCATTTGAGAGCCTTGAACCGTTCAGAAATCGTAAGCTCCACGTGGTGACCAACCCACCCTTTGGCTTCAGAATGAAAGAAGCGAACTCGGAGTTCTACAGAAAACTTGCCAGATTAACGCACACCTTCTTAGATTCAACTGTTTGTCTAATTACACCTCGAGAAGATTTGGAAAAGTTCTTCAACAAGAAGGCTAAAAAGAAATTCAGGTTTCAAAACAGTGGCATCTGGACCTGGTGCTATATCTTTGAATAAGAAAAGAAGGGGCTTTTCGCCCCTTCTTTTATGCCATTTTCTCAGCTTCTGCCGCTCTTGGAGTTTCTTCTATCTGGATATTTGCAAAGGTTTCTAAGCCAGTGCCTGCCGGGATAAGCTGACCAACTATGACGTTTTCCTTGAGTCCATCGAGAAAATCAATGCTACCTTCAACGGCTGCCTCTGTTAACACCTGCGGTGTCTGCTGGAAGGACGCGGCACTCAACCATCCTTTTTGTTCCAGAGAAGCCTTTGTTATCCTCAGAAGTCTTCTTCTATATCTCATGGGCTCCTTCGGAGCTATCTGATAGAAGGTCGGCTTACCTTCCTCATAGATGCAAACCTCTTTGACTCCAGATTGAACAGCCTTTTCAACGGCTTCTTCGGTCAGTTCTGTTCCTTCTGCTGCTATCTCTTCAATCTGATCACCGATCTTTGCGACTATCTTTCTTGCGAGAATCTTACCCAGGACAGAGTTCTTGTTGCTCTGAACGTTTGCATTTGCTTTCAATATCTCTTCATTCAATTTCTCAGCCTCGGCGATAGTCAGAAGTTGACCAGGTAAGTAATCTGTGTCACCCGGGTCGATGACTTCAACTCTTCCCAGCATTTGTTTTATGATGATTTCAAAGTGTTTGTTGTGTATCTCAACACCTTGTTCTACATAGACCTTCTGCGTCTCTTTCAACAAATACATCGCCGTTGATTCGACCCCAAGGGTGTCCATCAGTTTTCTCAGTCTCACAGCTCCAGTTGTCAACATTGTGCCAGGTAATACCTTCTGCCCAACTCGAACCTTGACCTTTGTTTTCTCGTGTACGTTGTACTCATGTATACCACCAAGGTAGTCTTCGATGTAGATTTTCTGCTTACCTTCGACTTCCTTTATATCTTTCACGAAACCTACTACCAAACTGAATACTCCTTCTGGTTCTTTGAGTTTCTTTCTGGCTTCGAAGAGTTCTTCAGCCCTTGGCAATCCCTGGGTAATATCTGCGGTTGTCGCTATGCCACCTGTGTGGAAGGTTCTCATTGTAAGCTGTGTACCGGGTTCTCCTATGGATTGTGCAGCGATTATACCTACAGATTCTCCTACCTGCACGACTCTGTGGTTCGACAGATCCATGCCATAACACATCGCACAGACGCCTTTTTCTGCTTCACATGTTAGAACAGAGCGAACATAGATATTTGGTCTCACTTTGATCTGTCTCACACCATTTTCTTCAAGCAGTTTCGCCGTTGTCTCGTCTATCTCTTCCTGATACACAACCAACTGTCTCTCTCCTTTGTTATCTTCAACAATTTGCTGAGAAACAGTTCCCACTACTGGGTACACCTTGATCTTCAAAAACTTCTTGCCGGCATTTCTCGCAGACCTCACAACATCCCATGTGAGTTCTGTGCCAATTTCCAGATAAGCGCTGTCTGTTCTCACTTCCTCAGCCAATTCAGCATAGCAGTGAGGTATATGCAAGCTCTGCAGATCTAAGGTTTGCTCGATGGAAACTGGCGCCGACACGGAGTAACTCGACAGAAATTCAGCGTCGTCATCCGAAAGCATCGTGTTTCTAACGTACTCTTTCATGGTTCTTGAGTTCTTGACTACCTCTCCTGTGACTGGATCTATGACATCCTTTGCCAGAATTCTACCGAACAGGAAATCCTTCAGTTTCTGCACGGTCAGATCATCGCTCACAAGTTCCAGGGCCTTTATTCCTTTTTCTGTGCCACAATCGGTAGTTGTTATGACAACGCTTTGAGAAACATCTACCAATCTGCGTGTCAGATAGCCAGCCGAAGACGTCCTTAGGGCTGTATCTGCCGCACCTTTTCTTGCACCGTGAGTGGAAATGAAGAACTCCATACTCGTCAGACCTTCACGGAAGTTAGAAATAATGGGTATTTCAATCGTTTTACCAGATGGATCTGCCATCAAACCACGCATTCCGGCAAGTTGCTTAACTTGGTCTATATTACCTCTTGCACCAGAATTGACCATCATGTAGACTGGGTTGAATGGATTCTCACCGAGAGCATCGTACGTAGCTTTCTGAACGTCTTCTGTGGCTTTGTTCCAGACCTTTATGATTTCTCTGTACCTTTCCTCGAAATTGAGAAATCCCTCGTTGTACTGATTCTCTACATATGTCACTCTTTCTCTGGCTTCTTCGATTATTTGATTTTTCTTTGGCGACACTATCAAATCTTTCAAACCAATAGTCAGTCCAGATACAGTTGAATAGTGGAAACCAAGATCTTTCATGTTGTCGAGTAGATCGGCTGTTGCATCGATGCCATGACGTTTGAAGGTATCATATATGATGTTTTTGATCTCCTTCTTACCAAAGGTGTGCTCATAGTCTCTCATATCTGGTGAGATTATTTCATTGAGAATGATCCTTCCAACGGTTGTTTTGATTATTTTCTCTCGATCTGCGATTCTCACCTTTGCAAGTATGGATGTATGGAGTTTGATGTAACCAAGACTATAGGCAAGCACAGCTTCATCTGTGGATCCAAAACGATATTTTATTTCTTCTGGCTTTACCTGATCAAAATCTTTACCAACGGCTGTAAGGTAGTATACCCCGACGATTATATCCTTACCAGGCATCGATATTGGTTTTCCATGCGCTGGGGATATTATGTTGTACCTTGAGAGCATCAGATACTTTGCTTCAGCCTGTGCCGCAGCCGAGAGTGGCACATGCACCGCCATCTGGTCACCATCGAAATCAGCGTTGAATGGTGGACAGACAAGGGGATGTAACTGTATGGCATTGCCTTCTATCAACTTTGGCTCGAAAGCTTGTATGGACATTCTGTGAAGTGTAGGTGCCCTGTTGAGTAGGACCGGATGACCTTTTATGACTTCTTCGAGTATATCCCACGCTTCTGGCATCTCTTTTTCTATGATTGCTTTTTTCATCTTTCGGGCGGCCTTACTCGATTCTCCACCCTCTTCAAGGAGTTTTGACAGAACAAATGGTCTGAACAATTCCATAGCCATCTTTTTGGGCAAACCACACTGATGTATCTTCAGTTCAGGTCCCACAACAATGACAGCCCTACCCGAATAATCCACACGCTTTCCAAGAAGATTTCTCCTGAACCTTCCCTTTTTGCCCTTAACAAGATCTGTTAGCGATTTGAGAGCTCTGCCGTTTCTATCCGCGACAGCTTTGCCGACCCTTCCGTTGTAAATCAAGCTGTCTACCGCTTCCTGGAGCATTCTCTTTTCATTCCTTACTATGATGTCCGGCGCATTGAGTTCCAGCAATCTCCTGAGCCTGTTGTTTCTGTTTATAACTCTTCGGTACAGATCATTCAGATCTGTAGTGGCAAATCTGCCACCATCTATCTGAATCATCGGTCTGAGCTCAGGTGGAATAACAGGTACTGCCTCTAAGACCATCCACTCAGGCCTTGCACCGGATTTGATCAAGTTTTTCACAATCTTCAACCTCTTCAAAAGCTTTAATGCCCTACCACTGCTCTTCGGAAGTTGAGAGAGCTCTGATTCAATATGCGCTCTCAATTTCTCCAGATCGATCTTCTCAAGCAGTTTTTTCACCGCCGTTGCACCATAATGAGCTTCTATCTTCCCTGGATATAACTCCCTGTAAGCCTCGTATTCACTCTCTGTTATGATCGAACCGACGGTCAAACCAGTTTCTTCTGAGAGCTTTTCTTCGATCTCTGTAATAGCCACTATTGGTCTGTCATTTTCGACTTCTGCTTCGACCGTGAATTGGCCTGAATAATGTTCTTCGAATATCTTGTATTCGTGTGCGGAGAGTACTTCGTCTTCAAACAAAAATCTATCTGCCAAATAATCCCCGGCTTTGACTGTGTCACCATCGTTCACATACGCTAATGCACCTTCAAAAATGGGATATTGTTTTTCCTGAATAACCTGTTCGATGTAAAGGGTGCCCGCTGAAAGAACTTCATAGGTACCGTCTTCCATCGGTCTGACGTTCAAATCTTTGCCGAAAACTATCTTGCCCGAACTTGGGCTGTTGATCGGTTGAATTGTGCCGGCGCTCAACAATTCATCGGCAGCCTTTATCTTGCTACCGTCCTTGACCAGTACCCTGACACAGTACGGGATGGTTATGGTGATTGGCTGTTCCTTACTTGTCGCAAGCGGTTTGATCGTCATTGTAGAGGCAATTTCGTCTATTTCAACAGATCCGTCAAATGGCGCATAAAACGGCGCAATTTGTTTTTGAGCAACCAAAGGGGTATCCTTTTCCACCGTCTGATCATTCTTCACCAACAAGATCATACCCGGTTGAAGTTGAACGGGGATTCTCTGACTGTTTCTAACAATTATCCAAGTGATTTCTCTCCCAGCGTTGCTCTTCTCGGTTTTGATCTTGATCTCACCTTCGACATCAGAGATAACAGGCGATTTCGGACTCTTCACAGTTACAGCCAGCTCAGCCTCAAAATCCAAGGCTTTTCTGTATATTTCGTATTCAGTCTCGTATAGCACATCACCGGCAGCGAATTGAGTCTTCTTTGGGTCCACGACAACGTAAGTACGCTCAATGATTCTTCTGCTGCCGTGGTATATGATGTTCTCAAGATCTCGTGCGGGTATATTCAACAATGTCGAGAGCACACTCGGACTGCTCTTTAAATACCATATATGAACGACAGGTGCGGCCAGTTCAATATGCCCCATCCTCTTTCGACGGGATTCTTTGGACTCTACTCTAACACCGCATCTTTCACATACCGTTCCTTCGTATTTCTTACCTTTGTACTTTCCACAAACGCATTCATAATCCTTTGTTGGTCCGAAGATTTTCTCGCAGAACAACCCATCACGTTCTGGCTTGAACGATCTGTAGTTGATAGTCTCAGGCTTCTTGACCTCTCCACTGGACCAACTTCTTATCGTCTCCGGAGAGGCTACACCAACTTTGACAGATGCTACCTTTCTCTTAAAAGTAGATATCGCCATTTACCTTTCCCTCCTCGGCAACCTTTTCAAACCCGGTCGATGTCAACCTCGTTGCCACTTTCATCGAAGACTCTCACATCGAGTGCCAGTCCCCTCAGTTCCTTGATCAATACACGGAAGCTCTCAGGTATACCGGGTTCAGGTATGTTCTTGCCTTTGAGGATCGCCTTGTAAACTTCGTTTCTACCCTTGATGTCATCAGATTTGATCGTCAACATCTCGTTAAGAGTGTGCGCAGCTCCATGGGCTTCCAGCGCCCAAACTTCCATTTCACCGAATCTCTGGCCACCAAACTGTGCCTTACCGCCAAGTGGCTGCTGGTGTATCAAAGAATAGGGACCTGTGGAACGCGCGTGTATCTTATCCTTCGCAATGTGGATGAGTTTCATCATGTAGATAGCTCCAACAACTATAGGTTCTGCGAATGGTTCTCCAGTTCTTCCATCTCTGAGTACAACCTTACCGGTGCTTTCATTCTCGTTGTCACCTTCTTCAAGGCCAAGGGCGCGTCTTTCCTCATAGAGCCATGGAAGAATCTCATTTTCCTTTGCACCATCAAAAACAGGTGTTGCAAACCAGTTGTTGGTGAGTTTCGCGAGCCATCCAAGGTGAGTCTCAAGAATCTGTCCAACATTCATTCTTGATGGGACCCCAAGAGGGCTGAGCACTATTTGAACGGGGGTGCCATCTGGCAAGAACGGCATATCTTCCTTTGGTAAGACCTTCGAGACCACACCTTTGTTTCCATGTCTTCCTGCAAGTTTGTCTCCAACCTCGAGTGTCTTTCTGCATGCAACATAGACCTTCACAAGTTTGTTAACACCAGCTCCAAGCTCAGACACATCCTCTTTGTCAAACACTCTTACGTCTATGACCCTTCCGTCGGTTCCGTGGGGTAATTTCAGTGACGTGTCTTTTACGTCCTTACCGCGTTCACCGAAAACAGATCTTATGATCTTCTCTTCTGGAGTTGTCTCGCCTTCGCCTTTTGGTGTGACCTTCCCGACAAGGATATCCTGAGGACCCACATAAGCACCTATCCTTACGATGCCATTTTCATCGAGATTCCTCAAAGCTTCTTTGCTGACATTTGGAATATCAACAGTTATTTCTTCAGGACCAAGTCTTGTATCACGGGCTTGGGTTTCGTAAACCTCAATATGTACCGATGTAAATGCATCCTCTTCTAAGAGTTCCTCGCTCACAAGAATAGCGTCTTCAAAGTTATAGCCTTCCCATGGCATGAACGCAACCAGCACATTTTTACCCAGAGCGAGTTCTCCCAAATCTGTTGCGGGACCATCTGCTATGACATCTCCAGCCTTGACAAGATCTCCCGGGTTCACTATTGGGCGCTGATTCACCGTTGTATCTTGGTTGGTGCGTATGAACTTCATCAGATGGTACTCATCCAGAACAGGTTTTCCATCCTTGAGGATGGGCTTCCCGTCTTTATTAGTTCTCTCAATAACAATCTTTCTCGCATCGACCTTCCTGACGATTCCATCGTGTTTTGCCAGCACCACGTAACCAGAGTACAAAGCCGCATCATATTCGATACCAGTTGCAACGAACGGTGCTTCTGGTTTTACAAGTGGTACTGCCTGTCTCTGCATGTTGGAGCCCATCAAAGCTCTGTTTGCATCGTCGTGTTCAAGGAATGGAATGAGTGCCGTTGAGACACTGATTATCTGCTTTGTCGAGACGTCCATGAACTGAACCTTTTCTCTATCAACGTACTGGACTCTCTCCATGAATCTCACTGGCACCTTCTCATCGATGATATTCCCATTTTTGTCAACTTTCACAGTGCAAGGAGCAATGCTGTAATGCTCTTCTTCATCTGCCGTTAAATAGACTATCTCATCGGTCAGTCGTCCATTGACGACCTTTCTGTATGGTGTTGTCAAAAAGCCAAATTTGTCGAGATCAGCGTAGACCGCCAAGGATGTTATAAGACCTATGTTTGCGCCTTCTGGTGTCTCGATCGGGCACATTCTTCCATAGTGGGAGTGGTGAACGTCTCTCACTTCGAATCTGGCTCTTTCGCGCTTCAATCCACCGGGACCTACCGCCGTCAGACGTCGCTTGTGCGTGAGTTCCGCCAGTGGATTCACCTGTTCCATGAACTGAGATAGGGGGCTCGTGGCAAAAAATTGGTTGATGCTCGCAATTATGGTTTTGACATTTATCAAATTCTGGACGGATATCTTATCCAACGAATTGTAAAGAGTCAAACGCTCTTGTATCAACCTCTGTGCGCGTGAAAAAGCTCTCTCAAATTCCAGTTTTATCAATTCGCCGACAGTCCTCACTCTTTTGTTTCCAAGGTGATCTTTGGTATCCATGATCTCTGGGTTCCTGCTGACATCAAGCAGATATCTTGTGGCAAGAACAATATCAAGTGGTGTGAGTACAGGATCCTGCGAATTGTAGTCTCTCTTTTCGGCCTCTTTCTCTGAAATCCCTTCGATCTGCACAAGATACTTTTTGTAAGCCTGATTCAACCTTCTGTTTATTTTGTATCTTCCAACATCTGAAAGCTCGAATCTCTCCGTGCTGAAATACAACCCTGACAGATAAGCCCTTGCCGCGTTTACCCTTGGGATCTCTCCAGGCTTTAACTTCCCAAATATCTCCATGTGCGCCTTGTCAGAGTCCAGCTCACCGTACGCATCGTTCATTTTCTCAAGGGTCTTCTGTGCGGCAGGGTGAGCCCTCACTATAGTCGACAGCTTCGACTCCAGAATAGCCTTAGAAGCTGATTTGGTCAGAATACCGCCCTTTTCGACAATCTTTTCTCCATCTATAACGACATCGTGTAGAATAATTGAACCAACGGCCTTTTCCATGGTGTACTCGTCGTCAGCGTCAAGTGTTTCAGGGAACAGCTCCAAGATTTTCAGATCATCCTCGTATCCGAGTGCCTTGAAGAGCAGGAAGAGATTTATACGTCTTTTGCGATCAATTCTTGCGTAAAACATATTCTCCGCGGTGTGATAGAGTATTTCCAACCAGGCACCCCTAACCGGTAGAAAGTGGGCAACGTATATTGGTGCTGTAATCTGAGTCTTCGGAATCTTATCCACGAAGTAAACACCGGGTGCCCTTACCAATTGGCTCACTATGACCCTTTCAGCTCCATTAATTATGAAAGTGCCGTTTTGAGTCATGTACGGAATGGACCCCAGAAAAGCCTCGTCTTGGCGCATTTCGCCACTGTTAACATCTGTGATACGTACCGTTGTATAAACGGGAACCGTGTGGGTCAACCCTTTTTGTTTACATTCTTCAACTGGTGCATTGGGCTCTCCTGTCTTGGTTGAGATGAATTCCAGCAGAAGTCCCTTTTCGCCTCTTTTCAGATCACCTTTGTGTGGTTGAGAACTGATAGGGGAGAATTTCTTGAGGACTTCCATGATACCGTTCTCCAAGAAATCTCTGTAGGAATCAACCTGCATTGCGATGAGGTTTGGTACCTTTACTGCATCCTGTATGCGACCGAAGGTGAGTCGTTCCCTTCTTCCATATCGAACGGTTCGCATCAAATCACCCCATTTTGTGGTAGAATCTCCTTAGAAGCAAAAAGACAAGGAACACAGAGTAGCGGAGACACCAGAATATGTTAACACAAAACAACCTATACCAGCATAGCTGGTATAGGTTTGATACATATTTTTTGCCATCAAGAAAACCTTTTCACATTACTTCAAAGTAACCTCTGCACCTGCTTCTTCAAGTTTCTTCTTCATGTCTTCTGCTTCATTCTTTGGCACGCCGGTCTTAACAATTGCATCTGGGCTTCCTGCTTTTTCAACCAGATCCTTTGCCTCTTTCAAACCAAGCCCTGTTATTTCTCTTATTACCTTGATGACTCCTATTTTGTTTGCTCCAAAACTCTTCAGCACAACGTCAAATTCTGTCTTCTCTTCAGCCTGAGCTTGTGGTGCACCAGCTGCGGCTGGGGCAGCAACTGCGGCAACAGCAACAGGAGCCGCCGCTGTAACACCGAATTTCTCCTCGAGAGCCTTAACAAGCTGAGCGAGCTCAGCAACTGTCAACTTTTCAATCGCCTCAACAATCTGTTCTACATTCATTTTACTACACCTCCATCATTGTGATTTCTTTTCTTGAATAGCACTTAATACATACACAAGTTTCCTGATCGTTCCATTCAACACATAGACCAGGTTAGTAATAGGCGCTTGTAGTCTTCCAAGTACCATCGCGTAGAGTTCTTGCTTTGTTGGCAGATTAGCCAGATCATTGATCTGTTCACCTTCGAACCATTTTCGCTCAAGGTACAGACCTTTGAAAATGCCCTCCAGCTTTCTCTCTTTGGCAAAGGAATTAATGATCTTTATCGCATCTACCGCATCTCCAGAGCGAACGTATAAAACTGCGGTTGGCCCAGCAAGCACTTTTTCAAATTCACTTGGGTTATAGCCAACTTCTGACAGGGCTTTGCCTATCATTGTGTTCTTAGCAACAGTGAAATGGGCATCTCTCTGGTATTTCGAATAGATTTTACGTCTGATCTCCCTCATGGTTGCTACTTTGAAACCTGTGTAGTTTACAAACATTATCAACGGAGAATCTTTGAATTCTTCTGTGAGTTTTTTCAGTATCTGTTGTTTTTTCTCCTTTGTTATCAACTTTGCACCTCCTTTCAACAAAAAAGGTCTCTTACCAAGAAGAGACCCCGCTCCACAGCAAGCGTATAAAATCACTTATCTGCCTCGGTAGGCGGGGAATCCCTCTTCTAAGAACCTACTTTCTTCGGCGTTATTATTTACTTTGCTGCTTCAAGATCTGATTGATCCAGTTTTATTCCAACTCCCATTGTAGAAGTTACAACGACTTTCTTTAAGAACTGCCCTTTAACACCTGCCGGTCTAAGTGCCACTATTTGCCTGTATGCAGAGATCAAATTCTCTTTCAACTTGGAGACATCAAAAGACCGTTTTCCGATTGGAACATGCAGACAGCCTGTCTTGTCACTTCGAACCTCCACTCTTCCCATTTTGAACTCTTTCACCGCGAGTTCAACATTATCGGTCACTGTGCCAGATTTTGGTGATGGCATCAGACCGCGTGGACCAAGGATTTTTCCAAGTTTTCCTATCGATTTCATCATATCTGGTGTCGCTATGGCAACGTCAAAATCGGTAAAGTTCTCGTTTGTGATTTTCTCAACCAACTCATCGCCACCGACATAATCTGCTCCGGCCCTTTTCGCCTCTTCAGCTTTATCGCCTTTTGCAAAGACCAGTACTCTCACAGTCTTACCCGTTCCATACGGGAGAATAACCGTACTTCTAACCTGTTGTTCTGGCTTCTTTGTGTCTATATTGGTTGACATGTGTAGCTCGATGGTCTCATCGAATTTCGCTGTTGCTGTTTGTTTCACCAGATCCAAGGCTTCATCGATTTTGTAAAACCTTGCCCTGTCGATTTTCTTTCTGATTTCCTCGTATCTTTTGGAGTGCTTCGGCATTCGCCTCCTCCTTTCCAAGATCAGTCTACAACTTCTATTCCCATGCTCCTGGCTGTGCCTTCAATTATCTTAACTGCTGCTTCAAGATCATTGGCTGTCAGATCAGGCATTTTAAGCTTCGCGATCTCTTCTACCTGTTTTCTTGTAACCTTACCAGCGTTCTTGCGTTTTGTTTCTCCAGAGGCCTTTTCAAGACCTGCAGCTTTTTTCAATAAGAAAGACGCCGGTGGTGTCTTGACGACGAAGCTAAATGATCTGTCTTCGTAAACTGTAATGATGACTGGCAGAATCATTCCTGCTTTGTCGGCTGTCTCCGCATTGAACCTCTTACAAAACTCCATTATGTTGACTCCTCGCTGACCCAAAGCAGGTCCAACAGGACGAGCAGGTGTCGCCTTACCGGCAGGTAGCTGTAGCTTAACCTCTGCAACAACCTTCTTTGCCATTCAGTTTCCCTCCTTCGGTGGTATGGGAATATTCCCTCCCACTCACTGAATCTTCTCTACTTCCGAAGTTTTAACAGTTACAGGTGTCTCTCTTCCGAATATCGTAACTGCCACGCGCAGTTCTTGTTTCTCCGGGTCTATCTCCTTAACCACTCCAGCAAAGTCCTCGAACGGTCCAGATGTTATCTTTACAACATCACCTGCACGGAATCCAAACTCAATTCTGACAGGCCTTGCCTTCTCTTCATAGGTCTCCAGACCAGCAAGCCTCAAGATAACTCGGGCCTCTCTTGGTTTCAATTCCAAGGGCTGTCCGCCAGATGACACGAAATCTATAATGTTTGGCACAGTTCTTGCAAACTGCCATGTCTCATCGTTCATCATCATCTCAACAAAGATGTAACCGGGAAACAATCTTCTCTTATGAGTCTTTGCTATCCTGATTTCCTTTCTTGTGCCAAGATCGACTACTTCAACTCGCCCGCTCGTGTCGGCATAAATCTTTCTACCTTCTGCAAGAAGCTCACCATTCTTCACTTTCTTGCCTTTACTGACCTTCTGCGAATCAAAAACTTCAAGGGGAATATGATACACGTCGACTTCCCCATCTTCTCTTTGAACTTCGACACGCTTGACCCTTTCATTTTCAACTATCTTTCCATCAAGCTCACAGATGTATTCAAAATCCTTAGTCAATGGCATTCCTTGTTTTATGCGGGCACCTATCTTTATACCAGTTTCCAGTCTTGATCCCTCAGGCAGAAAATAGGTCTTGGAATACTTCTTATCTATCGTTTCAACGACAACCTTTCTGTAATTCCTGATGCTGACTATTGTGCCGCTGTGCCGGGCGTGAATCGCCGGTTCTTCGGCAAGCAGATCGCCTTTTTCGACATCAGCACCATTCTTGACAGTTATTCTTGCGTTTAGTGAAACCACATGACGCTTAACCGATTTTGCGGTGGCATCCAGAATTGTTTCTTCTGGGACCAGTATTCTCCCAAAAAAACGATTAGAACCAGTTGACTTGATCTTTGTCTCCAGGTTCTCTTTCGCCGTTTGCTCAAAACCCGCCATGGTTCTCAAAATGAACCATTTCTTTTTCACTCATATCACCCTATACCTAAAGCCTTCAACAGAGCTCTAATACTCCCTGAGAAAAACATGTCCAGCAGAAAGAAATAGACCCCCATAACAGCCAGTATCAACACGACCACAGAGGTAGAGGTCAACAGCTCATTTCTGTTGGGCCAATGAGTTCTTTTTGCTTCGGAGAAGACTTCTTTGAAGAATTTCTTGATTTTCTCCATCCGTATCCCTCCAGGATACAAAAAATTGGCAGGGCCGGCAGGAGTTGAACCTGCAACCCCCGATTTTGGAGACCGGTGCTCTACCCAATTGAGCTACGGCCCTGCGCCTCACTTAGCCTCGTTATGAACGGTGTGCTTATCGCACTTGGGGCAGTATTTTCTCAAGCTCAGTTTTTCTTTGGCATTTTTGTTCTTATCTGTGTAGTAATTCTTGGTGCCACACACTGAACACTTAAGGGATATCTTATTCCTCATCTGTTCACACCTCTTATTCGTAAGAAATGGTGGTGAGGGGAGGATTTGAACCTCCGAAGGCGTTCCGCCAGCGGATTTACAGTCCGCCCCCTTTGGCCGCTCGGGCACCTCACCACCCATTTTGGAGCCAGCGAAGGGACTCGAACCCCCAACCTGCTGATTACAAATCAGCCGCTCTGCCGGTTGAGCTACGCTGGCGCCACATCCTTGTCAATTATATTCTCTGATACTGTGCTTGTCAAGGAACTGCATATTGAAGATACAACATTTGTCTCCAAATAAGATTAAGTGTTTGTATCGTGTTGGAAAAATTTAACTGAGGACACCTTTCAGTTCATTAAGGACAAAGTCCAGTTTTTGTCCTTTCAATGTCTCAGTTGTTGGTATACCTCTTTCATCCCAACCTCTCAGTTTGTAGTACTCGCTCAGTAATTGGTCGTATTTATCCTTTTCAAGTTTCATTCCATCTACTTCTTGTTCAAACCATCTTTCTGGTGGATAATCCATGTACCTATCCCATTTGCCTTTGAACTCCCTCACCCAGTAAGACCTTATCAAAGAATAAACTCTGTCCGCTGCTTCAAAGATCCTTGTCAACGTCCACTCCTTACCCGTTATCGCACTCAAGATCTTCGCATACCAGTCAAGATCGAGTCCAAGTTCTACCCATGGCAAGCGGCAGGCGGTCAACATTTCAAACATACCACCCCTTATGCGCTGTTGTTCAATCACCTTGCTTGCCTTCTCAGACGAATAGGTCATCGTGTATTTGGAGACTGCTCCTTCTTCCAAAGGTGATGTGCCAATCTCCCATGCTATAACCCAGGCCTCTTTGTGATGAGCACCTATCGCGCTTGTACCATATGCAAGGGCCATCGCAGGGTAGATATAGCAGTTGTAAGCAGACACCTCAAGACCTTTGACGTGCATCGCTATATTCTCAAGTCCCAGTTGCTCAGCTGCCTTCTTTACACCATCAGCAAGCAGATTCGCAAGCTCACCGTCTCTGTAAGCAATCTTCTTGGTCAGTTCAACCGACTTTTCGTATTCTCCGAAACCTGGCGCTTCTTTTATCTTCCCTTTTTCATGCGCTTCCATCGCAAAGCTCAACACAACGCCAAGCGAAATGGTGTCCATGCCCAATTCATCTGCCAGTCTGTTCAAAACAGCAACCCGATTCAATGAAGGCATCCCGGTGTTTGGACCGAGCATTCCAACATTTTCGTAATCAAGTTCGCTTTCCTTACCTTCCATGTCTAAAACCACATTTCCACAAATCATGTTGCAGTTTGGACAACCTCTCTTGGTAACCTTCATAGCTTCCATGGAATAACCATCAACACTCCGAGCATACTCGAATTTGACCTGAGAGAAATTCCTTGTAGGCAATGCGCGGTTCTTATTCGCCCATTCAAGGGTTGCAAGAGTTCCCTGTCTCATCCAAAAATCATAAGCAGGCAACTTGGGGATGATTTTGTAAACTTCTCTTGTGTATTCTTCGAATGCTCTTTTGTCCTTCACTTGGACATCCTTTGTACCCTTCACGACGATGGCTTTGAGTTTCTTGCTTCCCATGACCGCTCCCATGCCGGGTCTTCCACCAGAACGACCTTCCTGGGATATGACCACAGCAAACCTCACCAGATTTTCACCGGCGGGACCTATGCTCAACACTCCAACGTGATCTCCGTGAACTTCTTTCAGTTTCCTCTCGGTATCAAAGGTGCTCAGACCCCAAATACCTTCGGCGCTCAGTATGCTCACATGATCGTCTTCAACATAGAGATAAACAGGTTTCTCCGATGTTCCTTCTATCACAATTGCCATGTAGCCAGCCTTTCTCAAGTGAACAGATGCCATCGTGCCGATATTCCCATCACCATATCCACCAGTCAGAGGACTTTTCGCAGCTATGACCAGTTTCCCTCCACTGGGCGTTCTCAAGCCATTGAAAGGACCAGCAGCCACCACCAGTTTGTTGTCAGCAGAAAGTGGATCAACGTCCTTCACTTCATCCCAGATGATCTTTGCCGCAAGGCCCCTGGCTCCTATGAAGTCATCCAAGGTTCTTTCGTCCACTTGTTCCTTCGTAATGCTTCTTGTTGACAAATTGACTCTCAGAATCATGGTTTGTCCCCCTTTTATAGGATATTCACAGTTTGAGTATATCAAAATTAACTGATGCAACCAAAAATGTGGTCTCTTGAAAGAGATTGCGCAAAGTCGTATAATGAGCATGAAACGGAGGTGCTTTGATGTATCTGCAGGAAGTTATAGAAAGGCTAAACAGTTACTGGGCAAATGCAGGGTGTATGATAGATCAACCATACGACATGGAAGTCGGTGCTGGTACCTTCCATCCCGCAACTTTCTTTGGTTCCTTGCGGGACACAGAATGGAAGGTAGCCTTTGTCCAGCCGAGTCGCAGACCGGCCGATGGTAGGTACGGTGAAAATCCCAACCGTCTTCAAAGATACTTTCAGTACCAGGTCATTATCAAGCCTTCCCCAGAGGACTCTCAGAAACTGTATCTTGATTCTCTGAGAGCCTTGAAAATAGATTTGAGTGAACACGATGTTAGATTCATCGAAGACAACTGGGAATCACCCACCCTGGGCGCATGGGGAGTGGGATGGGAAGTCTGGCTTGATGGTATGGAAATAACGCAGTTCACATACTTTCAGCAAATCGGTGGCATTCCCTTAAAATCAATTCCACTGGAAATCACCTATGGTGTCGAGAGAATAGCCATGTATCTTCAGGGAAAAAACAATATCTTTGATGTGATGTGGAATGAGAAGATTTCTTACGGCAAGATTTACTTGGAGAACGAAAAACAGTTTTCAAAATACAACTTCGAACTATCCAACCCACAGAAGCTTTTCACTCTTTACGAAATCTACTCTTCGGAGTTTGAAAGCCAGATCAACGCAGGGAATTATCTTGTGGCATACGATTATATGATCAAATGTTCTCATACCTTCAATTTGCTCGATGCGAGAAATGCCATAAGCGTAGCCCAAAGACAGCAGTACATAAGATCGATAAGATCGATGGCAAAACGCTGCGCTGAGGTATTCTTGGGAGGTCAATCAAGATGACGAACAGCGCGTTGTTTGAGATTGGTGTCGAAGAGTTGCCAGCAAGTGAAATCGACCAGATAAAACAGCAGCTGAAAGATCTATCCCGCGATTTTCTAAGTGAGGCAAAGATTGATTGTGAAAAACTGTTCTGCTTTGTGACAAATCGCAGAATTTGTATACTTCTTCAGAATGTTTCCGACAAACAACAAGATATGATGGTTCTAAAGAAGGGCCCTTCCCAGCAGGTCGCCTTTTCTGATGGCAAACCCACAAAGGCTCTCTTTGGCTTTCTGTCAGCAAATCAAGCATCTGAGAGCGATCTTTTCATCCAGGAAGGTTACGTCTATCTGAAAAAGAAGATCGATGGAAGAAGATCGGCAGAGGTACTGCCAGAAATTTTCAGACAGATAGTTCTCTCACTTAAGTTCAACAAGCCAATGAAATGGGCAGATGGAAAATACGAATTCATACGCCCCGTAAAATGGGTTTTGTGTATCTACAACAACGAAATTCTTCCATTTGAGCTGTTCGGTGTGAGATCCTCTAACATGACTTGTTCTCATCCGTATCTCGCAAAGAAGGTACAGATAGAAAGGCCAGAAGAATACATAGATATCCTCAGAAAGCATTTTGTAATCGTTGATGATACAGAAAGAATAGAGAGAATAAGATATCAACTCGATGAACTTGAAAAAGAGTATGGATTCAAATGCGATAGAGAAGAAGAGATGATCAACAAGATTTCAAAGATTACAGAATGGCCAGTCGCAATAGTTGGAAATTTCAAACAAGAATATCTGAGCCTACCTTCTGAACTGATAACCGTTACCATAAAGCATCATTTGAGTGCTTTTACAACTTCAAAAGATGGCAAAACAACAACTTTTTTCGTTGCTTTCGTGGATAGACCCGAAGGAGATTTCACCAAAGTGGTTCACGGTTACCAAAATGTTGTTAACGCGCGTTTGGAAGATGCCCATTACTATCTTGAGATAGACAAGAGATACAGGCTTGAAGACTTCAATGAGAAGCTCAAAGAGATGGTCTTTCAAAAGGAACTCGGTACCTTGTACGATAAAGTCAAGCGAATCGAAGAGATTTCTGTGTACATCGTTGAGAAGACTGGCTTGAGAAATTTGCTCGAAAAGACTCGGCGAGCGGCGATGCTCTCGAAGGCAGACATCGCCTCTCATGTCGTATATGAATTCCCAGAATTGCAGGGAGTTATGGGAAGAATCTACGCACTTCTAAGCGGTGAAGATGGTGAAGTTGCTTACGCGATAGAGGAGCAATACTCAGAACGGTTGCAAACGAAGATCGGTGCCATCATAGGTATTTCCGACAGAGTCGACACCATCGTCGGAAATCTCGCAGTTGGAAATATCCCGAGCGGATCGAGAGACCCATTTGGCTTGAGAACCAAGATGGAGACGATCTTGCGAGCTATTATACTTCACAAATGGGACATCGACCTTCATGATTTGCTGAACAAGGCATTGGAACTTCTAAAGATGAATTGTAATAGTCAAACGATCAGCGATTTTGTAAGCTCAAGGTACTATTCCTTCTTGATCAGCGAGGGTCTCACCTACGATGTAGCAAGGGCTGTCAACCATCTGTGGAGAAGGCCACTCAGGGGATTTTTGTCTGCAAAGGCGATATCGAAGATGATGGACACAGATGACTTCAACAAACTGTGCATCGGGTTTGAAAGGGTGCACAATATCACGAAAAACCACACAGACACAACCTTTGATGGAGCACTCTTCGAGAAAGAAGCCGAAAGAACTCTACTCAACCAATTCGTACTCACAAAATCTGTGGTCTTGGAAAGTTTGAGAGATCTTGATTATGAAAGAGCAGTGATTTCATTGATCTCGTTGAAACCTTACATAGACAACTACTTCAATGAAGTCTTCGTCATGTCTGATCGAGAGGATATCAGAAGAAACAGACTGGGCTTTCTCAAAAGTATAGATGGTTTGTTCATGGAGATAGGTGATCTCACTCAGCTGATGAAAAGAGAATGAGGGCGTAGCCCTCATTCACTGATTGGAAGGCGACCAGTAATTTGACGGCTCTCTTGTGATGATTATGTCGTGCGGATGACTTTCGCGAACTCCGGCTTGCGTTACTCTCATGAACGTCGCTTTGTCTCTGAGTTCTTGTAAGTTTCTGGCGCCGACATATCCCATGCCAGCCCTCAGTCCTCCAACCAATTGATGAACCACATCCTTCACAGCGCCTTTGTATGGTACCATTCCCTCGACTCCCTCTGGCACGAATTTGAAATTCTCATTTTGAAAGTACCTGTCAGCACTACCTTTCTTCATAGCTGCTTCGCTGCCCATGCCTCTGTACGCCTTGTACTTTCTCCCCTGATACAATATCGCCTCTCCCGGCGCTTCCTCGGTTCCTGCAAAGATGCTACCTATCATCACAGAATCAGCACCAGCTGCAAGTGCTTTGACGATATCTCCAGAGTACCTTATACCACCATCGGCAATCGAGGTAACCCCATGACTTCTGCAAACCTTCGCGCACTCCATAACCGCTGTGAACTGTGGCACACCGATGCCTGCAACTACTCGAGTGGTGCAGATCGAACCTGGACCTATTCCAACCTTCACAGAATCTGCACCCGCTTTGATCAAAGCCAAAGCCCCATCCTCGGTCGCGATATTTCCGGCTATCACCGGTAGATCTGGGAAATTGACCTTTATCTTCTTGACAGTGTCCAATACTCTCTTTGAATGACCATGCGCTGTGTCAACCACAATGAAATCCACCTGGGCGTCTTTCAACGCCTGCACCCTTTGCAGAGTATCATCGGTCGTACCGACCGCAGCGCCAACAATCAACCTTCCCTTTGAATCACGGGCGGCTCCAGGGTGTTCAACGACACTCATTATGTCCTTTATCGTTATCAAACCTACCAGATGTCCCTGAGAGTCGACCAGCGGCAGTTTTTCAATTTTGTGCGTGTGCAAGATTTGTTTTGCTTCATCAAGGCTGATAGAAGGTTCTGCAACTATTAGCTTTGACATAGGCGTCATTAATTCTTTGACAGGTCTATCGTAATTTTTCTCAAACCTGATGTCCCTGTTGGTTATTAGACCCAGCAAATGTGAGTCGTTGTCAACGACAGGTAGCCCACCTATGCGATAGGTTGACATCAGCTCTAATGCTCTTTGTATGTTGTCTTCGGCGTGAATCGTCACCGGGTCATAGATCACGCCATTTTCAGTTCTCTTGACAACCGAAACCTGGTGAGCCTGTTCCTCGATTGACATGTTCTTGTGAATCACTCCCACTCCACCTTCACGAGCAAGTGCCTTTGCGAGTTCTGCTTCCGTGACTGTATCCATGGCGGCACTGATAAGTGGTATATTCAGATAGATATCAGCCACGAGTCTTGTTCTCACATCGGTCTGAGATGGCAAAACTTCGCTGTATTGAGGTATCAAAAGAACATCGTCAAAGGTAAGTCCTTCTTGGAAATTCAAAGTTCCACCTCCTACACATTTTTCTGTTTTCGATGTATTATGTTTTGCAGAAATTATATCACCGGGGTGGTTAATATATGCCAGCGTTTTTCATAAAAATCTACGGTCATGTCCAGGGTGTTGGGTTCAGATATTTCACCTACAGAATAGCCAGGAAGATGGGAATAAAAGGCTATGTCAGAAATGCCGAAGATGGTTCGGTGGAGATTCACGCAGAGGGTGATGAAAAAAGCCTCGGAGACTTTCTCAACCAGGTGAGCAGAGGGCCGATTTCGGCAGTGGTCACAAATGTAGAATATGAACAGGTGGATGAAAAAGATTTTCAAACCTTTGAAATCTCTGACTGAAAAGGGAGGAGAAAAATGTTCATATCTTTTGAGGGAATTGATGGCAGCGGGAAAGGTACACAGGCAGAACTCTTTTTGAAGTATCTTGAGCAAAGAAAGCTTCCGTACATCTACGTGAGAGAGCCAGGAGGCACCGCGGTTGGCGAAATGATAAGAGAGCTTCTTTTGCAAAGCCATTGTACGTCAATTTCTCCAAAGGCAGAGCTTTTGCTGTTTTTGGCAAGTAGAGCCCAACTGGTCTCACAGGTGATATCTCCTGCCCTGTCAGAACACAAGATCGTTGTGGCGGATCGATTTATAGACTCAAGCGTTGCCTATCAAGGAGCTGGAAGAAAGATTGGACTGCAGGAAGTTGAAAGATTGAATGACTTTGCGACCGATGGTTTGAAGCCAGATCTCACATTTTACATCGATATAACAGTCGAGACTTCGATGAAAAGAAAAAAAGCCTCTGATAGAATTGAATCCGAAGGGTATGAATTTCTGAGAACTGTGAGAGACGCCTATCTTGATCTGGCAAGAAGATATCACAACAGGATAGTGATAGTAGATGGAGAAAAAACCGTCGAGGAAATACACAAGCAAATCGTTGAGATTTTCGAAAGACGAGGTGAACGGAGCAGATGATACAGCTTTCGAGATTTATCTTGACTGACCTGAGGCGTATTTTCAAAAATCGTCTATCTGTCTTTACGATCATCATCGTGCCATTGCTCGTGATACTTTTGACGACTATCTTGTTCAACAGCTACAGTCTTTTTCGCGCCCGAATTGGCATAGTCAACAACGACACCGATCCTCTTTCGCGCTTCACCGTTGGCATAGTGATGTCTCTTTTCAGAGGAGGTACCATATCATACGCTGATCCTGATTATGAAAAAGGCTTGATGAAAGGTGAATACAACGCCATAGTGGTCATACCCAAAGACTTCTCAAAAGACCTGTACGCTGCAAGACAGACGGTCCTAAGCTTCATACCGAGCCCGGTAGATCTTCAGATATCCTCGGTCATGTACCAACTCTTCAGATCGATGTTTGAAGATCTTCAAGGCAGTCCATTCTTTGATCCTCAGGTACTCAGGTATTTGTTTGCCTCCGCTGGTTATCCTGCGCCGAAGCTCGTGATGAGCCAGAAAGAGGAGGTTCTGGGCTTCAAATCCCTTCTGGCTCCCATCGCCATTTTTCTGTCGGCTGCCTTTGTGGTCCTCGCTTTGTCCTGCAATTCTGTCGTTTCTGAAAAAGAGAATGGCCTGATCGATATCTACCTTTCAAGCAACTTGAATCGTGTATCTTATACCGTTTCAAAGGTCTTATCTTACACAATCTTGGGTATCTTTGAATCCATGATCGCTTGTGCCTTGTTCATCTTGTTGAGGGTTCAACTTCCTGTGAAACTGCTCATTCTGTTGATTCTTCTCAATTCATTTTTTCACGCATGTATCGGAATCTTGCTCTCCTATCTGGCTGGAACCACTCAGACGGCAAATCTTTTTAGTCTGAGCGTTGTCGTCATATCTTTCTTTTTGAGTGGTATGATCGTACCGATATCTTCAATGCCACGAGCAGTTCAGATTCTGACAAAGTACTTCCCCTTGTTCTTGGCAAACTACACCTTAAGAAAGGCTCAGATATACAATCTGTTTGGCACAAATGAATTGGTCATCATCGCAGGCGTGTCAGTGATAGTCTTTTGCCTAACGATAGTTGCTGGAACTCTCTATTTCAAAAGAAGGTGATAGATCCTGTTTAAGATTCTGGTTGTTTCAGATACACATGGTTCGATAACAAGCTGGAAGATGATCGAACAGTCATTCCCATCGGTTGACCAAATCTTACACCTTGGAGATATTCTCTACCACGGTCCCAGAAACCCGTTGCCAGCTGGTTACAATCCGGCCGCACTGGCCGATATTTTGAAAAAAAGGGCGAATATATCATATGTACGGGGAAACTGCGACGCAGATGTCGATCTGTTGGTTCTTGAGAATAACGATATGCCAAAGATTATGTCACTAACGATCGGGAGATTCAAAGTATTGCTAATGCATGGTGAAGACATCCACAACGATGACGAGATCTTGGAATTACTGGAAAAACACGATGCGAATGTCCTCGCTTACGGTCATTCTCACATTCCAAGGCTTGAATTGGTGAAATCGAAGGTAATTCTCAACCCTGGTAGCACATCCCTTCCAAAAATGAACCACCCTCCGACCTGCGCACTGATCGAAATCTCAGAGAGCTTGAAGATATCCATTTACACGGTTGACGGGGAATTATACAAGGAGATGATTCTGTGATAGATTTCTTTGCGTTGATCGATAAACTGAACCCGAGAATCGAAACCATTAAGAACGAAGGTACCATGTTGCCATCAGATATAGATTACGCTGATTCAGATTCGGTTCTCGAAGAAGACACTGTGGAGAATAGATCACCTTGCCAAACAATTGTTTTTGTTGATAGCAGAAGAAGAACCTTTGAGTCGATAAATGTGCTCGGTTATGTCATGCTTTTGAGCCAAATCGTTACAGGTGCAGTTATTTACACAGATGGAAAATGCAATGTGCTTTTTTCACCCGATCAAGGTCCGGAGTCAAAGCTGGTGCTGGCAATGCCAAAGAAACTGGCAGAGCTGATCGATTTACAGGAAAAAAGCGTAGAGATTGGCACATTGCACTGCGATGTCGCAGTTGGCAATGATGCAAAAACTGCGCTGGATTCTTACATGCAGCAGCTTGAACACAACGAAGTATGCAAGTACATCGACGATTTTTTGACAATCAAAGATGGGAGTATCGACTTTGCAACACCATCTTTTCGCGTAGGGCGTGGTCCTGTGGGACTGGTCAAGAATGTGCAGAAGGCATTTGTGAGTCTGGAAGTCTTCAAGGGTTATGGATCCATGAAAAAGGCGCAGAGATCCAAATGCATCGTAACACAGCTCGTTGGAGACGATAGTCTTTTGAGAATAATGTCATACCTGAAACTGGTTAACAACCCTGGTCTTAAGGGACTTGTGCGTATAGAAACGATAGTCGAAGAGGATAGATTTCAAAAGACAAAGTACGACATCTTTGAGACCTTCAATCAGCTCGCGACAACCTTATCTTCACTGGTTGATGACCACTTTTTCATCCCAAGAACACCAGAAGATACACTACCCGTAATCTTCTTGGAACGTTGTCTTGACCGGTACTTCTACAACCAGTCTTATATACATTGTGCCCTTGTCGAGGGCCTTCGAGGAAGGGAAGCGATACTATGAAAGGATTTTCCACAAGATCCATTCATGTTGGCGAAATTCATCAACTTGATTCAGTCACCACGCCGATCTTTCAAACTGCGAATTTTCTGATGAATCCATCCAAATACAAAGTGGATGAGCGTGATAACTACATATACTCAAGGATCTCAAATCCAACCGTGAGAGCTGTGGAGCAAAAGTTAGCCAATCTTTGTGGTGCACAAGATGGTGTTTTGTTTTCATCTGGTATGGGAGCCATCACCTGCTCGCTCCTGTCGGTGCTTTCAGAGAACGACAAAGCCGTTTTTCTGACGGAGCTCTATGGTGGTACTCACAGCTTGATACAGAAGGTATTACCGAAATTGGGTATCCAGTGTGAATTCTTCTCAATCGATGATATATCTGTCATCCCAGTCAATGGCGCAAAGGTTGTCTATGTTGAATCACTGACCAACCCGTTGTTAAAACTCACAGATATAGAGCTTCTGTCGAAAATCGCACATCAGAACGGTGCTCTACTTTTTGTGGATAACACCTTCATGTCACCGTACAATTTCAGATCCCTTGAGTTTGGTGCAGACTTGGAAATACACAGTGTTACAAAGTACATCAACGGGCATTCAGATGTAATCTTAGGATTTGCAGCCAGTAAAGACAAAGATTTGATCAGCAAAATCTGGCAGAAGATGTATACCCTTGGGTTCAACCCAGACCCATTCCAGGCGTATTTGGTCGGAAGGTCCGTCAAAACACTCGTGTTGAGGATGGAAAAACACAACCAAAACGCAAAGCAGATTGCACAGTTTCTATCAAACCATGAAAAAGTGGCGCAGATCAGATACCCAACCCTATACACAGAAATCCCTGAATGCTACGAGAATTGCCCAGGTTTTGGGGCGGTTGTCTACTGTGATCTTGTCACACAAGAGAATGCTCTGAAGTTTGTTGAAGGTCTAAAGATATTCAAGCAAGCGACGTCACTTGCAGGTGTGGAGTCTCTGGTGACTATCCCATCTTTGACTTCTCATGCTTCACTCACCGACGAAGAGCTCAAAAAGGCAAATATCTCCAAAGGAGGAGTTAGAATCTCTGTGGGAATAGAGGACTTGCAGGATTTAATAGATGATATAGAACAGGCATTATCGGAAATTTAAGGCGCCGTCAGGCGCCTTTTTTATTCTACTCCAATCTGCATTCTGACAAATCTGGTAACTCTTATGTTTTCTCTTATTTTACCTATCAACTCGTCGACGACCTGTTTAACGGTCTTTGTGTCATCAAATATATATTTTTGATCATACAAACACACTTCTTCGTAGAATTTTTCGAGTTTTCCCTGAACTATCTTCTCAAGAACGGCTTGTGGCTTGTTTGAATCTTTGAGTTGTGCGAGGTAAATCTCTTTTTCTTTCTCGATGACTTCGGCAGGGACATCTTCTCTGCTCACATAGGTTGGGTTCATCGCCGCAACATGCTTGGCAAGATTGTAAGCGAGTTCTTTGAACTCAGGCATTCTCGCAACGAAATCTGTTTCACAGCCAAGCTCAAGAAGAACACCTATTTTATCGTTGAAGTGAATATAAGAGGTTACTACTCCTTCCTTAGTCACTCTCCCAGCTTTCTTCTGAGCGACAGCTGCTCCACGCTTTCTGAGTATTTCAACAGCCTTTTCAAAGTCTCCCTCAGCTTCACTCAGAGCCGTTTTGCACTCCATAATTCCCGCACCCGTCATGTCTCTGAGCTTTTTAACCATCTCTGCACTTATCTGCATACATAAACCTCCCTTTGGTTTTAACAGATTAGCCGAGCCATATTATATCACGGTATTGGCTTTGATTCTATTCAAAGCTTCAACCACGTTGGGTGGCACCCACATGCTCACATCTCCGTTCATCGCCGCGACTTCCCTCACCAGACCCGATGACAAAAAAGAGAATCTTTCATCGGTCATGAGGAAAACAGTCTCAAGCTCATGGCAGAGATGTTTGTTCGCGATTGCCATCTCAAGTTCATACTGAAAATCCGTAAGAGCCCTCAAGCCCCTGATCACTACTTTGATCCCTTGCTTTCTCAGATAATCCACAAGAAGCCCTTCGTGATAATCCACGTGTACGTTTCTCTTATCACTGACCAATTCTGATATCATTTTCATTCTTTCTTGAGCCGTGAAAATCGGCTTTTTGCGGGGATTGACCATCACCACAACCCACAACTCGTCGAAGATTTTCAAAGCTCGCTCGATTATATCCAGATGACCATAAGTCACTGGATCAAAGGATCCCGGGTACACTGCCCTCATTTCAATCACCACCACAGCTCACTTGAAAGGCCCTGTTGTCGTCAATCCTGAACGCCGTCAGTTTTCCACCGTACACACAGCCCGTGTCAATACCGATCTTATCATGCGAAACAAATACATCGCGAAAAGGTGTGTGCCCAAATATCACCTTGAAACCAACGAGCGGTTCTTCGCTGTATATGAACTCATCTCTTATCCACACCAAATCAAATGCGTCTTGCTTTTCCAACGGAATAAGAGGTCTGACACCCGCATGAACAAAAAGATACCCATTTTCAACGTGGTAGTAGATGGTGTCCTTAAAAAACTCAAGATGTTCCGGTGGTATCTTTTTCACATCTGTGTAGCTTCTTATGGTCGCATATGCTCCATTCATCATCCACAGCTCATAGTCCTTGCCATTGAGCACATAGTTCAACATCATCCATTCATGGTTACCACGTAGAAAAACACAGTCAAAACTACGCCTCAGCTCAAGCAATTTCTCAATAACTGCTCTGCTGTCAGGTCCTCGGTCTATGTAATCACCAAGAAATATCAGTTTGTCACCGTTTCGAAGTGGCAGTTTGTCGATCAGATCTTTCAGAGAGTCAACACAACCGTGAATATCGCCTATCGCATAGATCAATTTAGACCGCCTCTTCTAAGAAGGAAGAGACCAAAACCTATGAAAATCATAATTGCACTGAACAACTGTGCGGTTCGCAGATCTCCCCAATAAAGGCTGTCAAGTCTCAGTCTTTCGATACAGATCCTGCCTAATGAATAAAAGCAAAGATAAAGCGAGAAAACCTCGCCAAAATTCTTTCGATACTTGTTCATGTAACGAGTTAGAAGCAGGAAAACCAGCAAGTCCCAGATAGATTCGTACAAAAACGTCGGGTGAAAGTACTCAAAACTCGCATAACCGAATGGGCGAAATCTGGTCGGAACATACATCTTCCAAGGTAGGTCAGTTGGTGTCCCAAATGCTTCGTAATTGAAGAAATTTCCCCACCTACCTATCGCCTGTCCCAAGGGAAGATATGCGGCACCAAGATCGAGAATCTGAAAGGTAGCGAAGGTGACATTTTTCTTAAATCTGGTATACAAGATAAAAGTAATTATGGCGAACACGACAGCACCCTGTATTGCCAACCCACCATGCCATACCATGAAGATTTCAAGTGGGTTTTTTTGATAAAATCGCCAGTTGAAGATGACATAAAAGAGTCTCGCCCCCACTATTCCAAAGATCACAGAATAGAAGATGAGTTCATCGAGTTGTTCAAGAATGATCTTCTCTTTTTTTGCCCTGGTTCTTGCAAGATAATAGGAAAGGATTATTCCCGACAGGATCAAAACAGAATAGTACCGAAGTTCAAATCTGCCAAATTTCAGTATAGTGCTCCTCACAATTAAGTCTCCACGGAACACCTGCGCGAGAAATAACCAGCACAACAGGAAAGCACCGATGAGCAGTAACCATTTCAGCATAGATTTATTTCTCCAATATATGCTCTCGTATCTCATTTATTTGCTTCTTGATCTTGTTGGCAGTTCTGTAATCTTCGTGCTTGATGGCTTTTTCGAGGCGGTACTGAAGGATGTATATCCTACGCTTTGCAGCCTCATGCAGATCTTCTTGAGATATCTCACTCTTTCCAAAAAGAATCTTGAGTACCGCAACAGGCGCAACCGAAAAAACCAACTCATGAGTCGAAAAACCGTCCAAGGATATCTCGCCAAGATCGGTATCTTGAACGAGTTCCACATGTCCTGCAAGGTACTTCAAACCTTCTTTTGAAAGGCCCACAGCTTCTTTCAGTTGATTTTTCAGGCAACGATCACAGAAGGCCACTTCTTTGATCATGCCGTCGGATATGAATTTATACACTTTCGCATCTGAACTTCCGCAGACATCGCATTTCACAAAACCACCTCATAGGAATTGAAAACAGACATGGCCTTACTGACTCCCTCGTCGATGATCATCTGCACCGCATTTACTGTAATATCGAACACTTTATCTATTACAACCATCTCATTGTCACTGAAATCCTGCAGAACATAATCCACCAAGTCCACATTCTCAGGCTTCGGTCCTATGCCGATCCTCACCCTGACGAAATTGTTTGTACCTACAACGTCTATTATTGATTGCAAGCCCTTGTGTCCACCAGAACTTCCTTTGTGTCTTATTCTGATCTTTCCAATTGTTAGATCTACATCGTCATACACAACAATTATATCATCGACCGTGCAATCAAAATCATTCAGGGCTTGCCTCACCGCTCTGCCACTCAGATTCATATATGTCAGTGGCTTTACCAAAGACATCTGTTCACACGAACTGAAATCGTACAGAGGACGCCTCTGCCAGGACGAACACTTTTTCAGATCGTGATACCTATCAAGAAACATAAAGCCCACGTTATGTCTGTTGAAGGCATAACGTGGACCAGGATTTCCCAATCCGAAGATCAGTTTCACTTCTCTTCTTCGACTTCCTCTTCTTTCTTGCCTTTCTTTATGACTTCGGGCTCAGCCGCTGTTTCAGCTGGTGCAGCCGCGGCAGCCTCTTCTTCGACAGACAGACCGCGAGGCACGACTACCGTCACCAGAGCCTCCTGTGAGTTCAATAACGCCTTCATACCATCTGGGAGTTTCAAATCTCTGACATGTATGGATTCGCCAAGTCCAAGCTTTGTCACATCTATCTCTATGTATTCGATAACAGCTGAAGGCAAAGTCTCTACAGGCAGTTCATCATGCAGTATTTCCAGAATGCCACCCTTCTCTACTCCTTCTGCCTTCCCAACAACCCGTACTGGAATGTTTATCTTCATCGTGTGGCCCTTCGCAGGCTTGTAAAAGTCAATATGTGCGATTTCATCTGTAACTTTGTCTACTTGAACATTCTTGATGAAAACCTCCAGCGTCTCAACACGATCACCGGTGTTCAACTCAAGTTTCAAAGGCAGAGCTTCGGAGATTTTGTGGAATATCTTTTCCACCTCAAGTTTGTTCAACGAAATACTCAAAGGCTCTGTCTCTGGTCCGTAAATCACAGCAGGTATATTTCCTTTAGCTCGTAATCTTTTGACGACTCTCTTTCCACGCTCCGTTCTCAAAGTCGCTGTAAGTTGCATAGCCTTTTGTCCCTCCTCATCTGAACAATATGCTCACCGAAAGATTTTTCCTTATTCTTATTATTGCCTCTCCTAACAGAGAAGCTATACTGAAGACGCAGAATTTCTCTGGCAAATCTCTGTGATACACAGTATCAGTTATGTAAACTTTGTCTATGCTGCTTTTTTGAATTTTCTCGATGGCATTCCCAGAAAGAACACCATGAGTTGCACATGCAAGTATACGCCTTGCACCAGATTTTTTCAAGATCTCTGCACCCTGAACCAGTGTCCCTCCAGTGTCAATTATATCGTCAAACATGAGCGTTATTTTATCTTTGACCTCACCTATAACATGAACGATCTCCGCCACATTGTCGGCGGGCCTGCGTTTGTCGAGTATTGCCAAGGGAACTCCAAGCTTCTCGGCAAATTTACTGGCTCTACGAACCGCGCCAACATCAGGTGCAACGACGACAAGATCATTCTTCTCGTCTTTGTACAACTTCATTATTTCCTCACTGAAAACCGGAAAACTGTACAGGTTATCCAGTGGTATATCGAAAAACCCCTGAATCTGCTCCGCATGAAGGTCGACCGTTAGAACCCTCGTGGCACCAGCAACCGTTATGAGATTCGCAAGTAACTTAGCCGTTATCGGGTCTCTACCTTTAGCTTTTCTATCTTGCCTCGCGTAACCATAATAAGGTATCACAACCGCTATGCTGTTTGCCGACGCGCGTTTGAAGGCATCGATCATTATCAGAAGCTCCATGAGATTCTCATTCACAGGAGGTGAAAAGGACTGCAACACAAAGACATCGTGACCTCTGACCGTCTCGTTTATCTTGACATTGATTTCCCCGTCTGAGAAACGAGAAACCTGACAGTCTCCAAGTCTCATCCCCAGGTAGTCAGCAACACGTTTGGCAAGCTCGGGGTTTGAATTGCCGGCGAAAAACTTCAGATCATTCCGTTGAAAAGGCATCAGCCTTCCTCCTTTTGTCTTTTCTTCAAGACCCAATTCAGCTTGTTTTCTTGCCTTGCCCTTGCTATTGCCAGACTCCACTCAGGTACATCTTGGGTTATCGTCGAACCAGCAGCAACAAAAGCACCTTTCTTGATCTTGACAGGCGCAACCAGCGCTGTATTACTTCCGATAAAGACCTGATCTTCTATCACCGTTTGGTTCTTCTTCTTGCCATCAAAGTTGCACGTTATGGTACCCGCACCTATATTAACATCCTCACCAATCTGTGAATCTCCAAGGTATGTCAGGTGTTGTGCCTTCGTGTTCGAACCCACCTTAGAATTTTTCACTTCTACAAAGTTCCCGATCTTGACCTTAGAGTATAAGACAGTTCCCTCTCTCAGTCTGCTGAACGGGCCAACCGAAACACCACTCATTATGTGAGCGCCTGTACATTCTGATCTCACAACAGTAACTTCATTTTCTATCACACAGTTCAAGATACGAGTCATGGGACCTATCACACAGTCTTCACCGATAACGGTTTCACCCATTATGAAAGTCATTGGATGCACAATGGTGTCTCTACCAATCTTAACATTAGCATCGATGTATGTGGTCGAAGGATCAACAATCGTTACACCTTCGAGCATGAGTTTTTCAAGTATACGTCTTCTTTGTATGTTTTCGGCTTCTGCGAGTTGAATCCTGTTGTTTATCCCAGAAAATTCTTCGCTTTTCATACCTCTGTACACATTGACCTTTTCAAGTAGACCAACGGCATCTGTGAGGTAATACTCCCTCTTTCGATTTTCACAGCTTATTTTCGGTAGTACCTCCAGAAGCTTCTTACCGTTGAAAACATATACACCAGTGTTTATCTCCTTTATCCTTTTTTCGTCTTGCGAGGCATCGAATTCTTCCACTATCTTGATGAATTTCCCCGAGCTGTCCTTGACGATTCTCCCATATCCCGTGGGATTGTCCATTTCAACCGAAACGACCGTAACGTCGTAGTCACCAGAACGATGTGCCTTTACAACCTCACGCAGTGTTTCTTGGCTTAACAACGGCATATCTCCGTACACAACAAGCACCTCGTCATTGGGGTCTATGAAACTCTTCGCGCTCATCACCGCGTGTGCTGTTCCAAGTTGTTCACTCTGGTAGGCAATCTGCACACCATCTGGAAGCACTTGCTTGACAAGATCTGCCTGATGACCGACCACCACACACAGTTTATCTGCCACACTTGAAACCGCATCTAAAACCCATTGAATCATCGGCTTACCGCACAAGTGGTGGACAACCTTTGGATATTTTGATTTCATTCTGCTACTTATCCCTGCCGCAAGTATCAGCCCCACCATGATCTCAGCCCCTTCACCACAGATGTGGAGGATTCACAAAAACTCTCCAACCTTTCTTTCCAAGCCTCAAGAATATTTCATCCAGCTTCAGCAACGTCCTTTCAAGTGCATCTGTTTTGATCAAGAAATGAAATCTGTACTTACCCTGTAACTTGAAAATCGGATGTTCGACTGGTCCAAGAACCTTTTCCTGGCCAAGCGAATTTGTACAGGAATTCACTATTTCCCAACCTATTGCCGGCTCTTCACTCTCGAGAACCACTTGAATCAAGTCGCTGAATGGTGGGTAATCCAAATCCTTCCTCTTTTGTAACTCTTTGAGGTAAAATTCTTCTGTATTCGATGTAAACAGATCTTTTATTACATCGTTTTCAACCTCACTGGTTTGAACAATCATTTTGCCGTTTTTCACCATCTCGCTTCCCTGATAAAGTTGCTGGAAAACATGGACTCTGAAATTGTAGTCAGGTTGAAACAGCAGTCCATCAAGATCCAAAAATGCCAACAGTCCAATCCTTGCAAGCCTTAATCCGTGTAAAATCACTCTTGTGCCTACCAAGATATCTATCTGTCCCTGTTCAAATTCGAGAAATCGATGAAGCATCAATGAGTAATTCACTTCATCACTGTCGACTCTGGCGACCCGGGCCGATGGAAAATGATATCTGAGAATCTTCTCTATTCTTTCTGTTCCGTACCCCTTTGGATACAGCGCACGCGTTCCACATTTGGGGCACAAATCGTTGACAGGTTCAGTGTGTCCACACTGATGACACTTATACACATTCGCAGACCTGTGAAAAGACATTGCCACGTCACACTTTGGGCACAAAACCGTATATCCACACACCGCACAGGTGATGAATGGTGCATAGCCCTTCCTTCTAACCACCACGACGATACCTCTGTCACTTTCAAGAGAATCTCTCATTTCACTGATCAATTCATCGCTGACAAAACTGGTCTGTCTTCTCATATCGATGACAGACACCTTTTTTGGTTCATCCGGGATGATGAAAGTTCTTGATTTGTCTAAGTTTAGATGGTCGATGAGACGACCGGTTGCAGAAGACAATATGATCGGTATCTTCTTTAAAAGAGCCTTCTTCTTCGCCATCTCAACAGCGTCATATACAGGCTCATCAAACTGATAATAACTGTCATCTTCATCATTTTCGACAACCACAAGTCCAAGATTTCTCACTGGCAAAAAAACTCCAATTCTGGTGCTTACAAAAACCACAGGTTCTTCTTTGAGCGCATTGAACCAAGTTACCGCCCTTTGAGACTTGGACAACCCCCCGTGATAAACGCAGACCTTTGTGGCAAGAGATCTTTGAAGCATTCCTGTGAGATAAGGTATCTGCGAAGAAAGCGGAACAAGGTACAGCACCGACTTTCCTTCGTTGAGAGTATGCTTCAGGACATTGAAGATAGCCTTGAATCTCTTCTCAACTGATCCCTTGAACACCAACCACTCCTTAGGTTCAAGGACATCTGGCAAGGATAGTCCATCATACTCAAGAGCAAAGTTGTGAAACAGAGGAGCATCTGTAAATCTTATCAAACCCTTTTTCTCCATCTTTCTAAGTCGTTCAGTACCAACGCCCGTTGCCTCAAGCAGCTGACCAACCGTGGCACCTTCCGCTGACAAGAGGTAATTGATAACATCATATTCCTCCGGTGTCCTCGCAAGAGAGAGCGCATTGCCGATTGGAAGGTTGAGAACTACAAAGAGATCTTTCAGTCTGGGCCTTGGGGTTTTCATCGCAGCAACTCGGCGCAGTCTCACATAACCTTTTCTCAAATAAGCATCAAGGGTTTTTTCACCATAGGTTGAAAGAAAGTCTTCGAGCTTCAGATAGCCCAGGTTTAACAACTCTGAGGCTGGTTCAACAAATGTTTCTGTATACTCATCAACAAACGAAGGGATCATCATATCAAAGAGTTGCCCTATGGGAGAATAGAAATGTTCGGAAGACCATTTGATCATCTCAACGTCGTGAATCGATAAAAAACTCGAACCATCTATTCTTTCCGATATAGGCTTAACAGAAAGCTTAGATTGAGCCGTTCCCAATACATATGCCACGGTGTTTCTGTTGTTGAAATCAACGAGGACTCTTTCTCCTAATTCAAGCTCACCCTGAAAGGAGTAGAAAAATGTCTTTCTCAGTGGAATTTTCGATATCGCAACCTCGTATACCATCAAAAATCATCCGTTTTTGCGCTTCCAGATGATTTTCTCGCCCGATGTTATTGAATGAAGTGCTTCAGGCAGTTGCAGGGGGAATTTCTCGACGATCTCGACTATCAAGTCCTGTGGAATAGAGGTTTCCACCCAGATTTCGACAATATCCACATCGTAACGTTCGCGCTGAACAATCCCACCGAGAGCCTTCTCGATGGCCTTCGCATACCGTTCATACACCACAGTTATTCCTCCAAGTGAACTATGTAAACGGCATCTTCGCCGTCCACTTCTTTCAAAGCCACATTAATCCTTTCTCGATTCTTAGAGGTAGGTAGATTCTTGCCAACAAAATCTGGCCTTATCGGTAATTCTCTGTGTCCTCTGTCAACAAGCACAGCGAGTTGAACACAACGAGGTCTTCCGCGGTCTGAAATGGCATCAAGCGCCGCACGAACTGTACGTCCTGTGAAGAGTACATCGTCGACTAACACAATAGTCTTATCGTCTATTGAAAAATCTATCTTCGTCCTGTCCTCGTTGGTACGTCTCTCATCGTCCCTGTATGGTCCGACATCCAATTCGCCAACTGGTGGTTGTTTACCTTCTATCAATCCCACGAAATCGGCAAGCCTTTTCGCCAAAAACACCCCACGCGTTATAATACCAACAAAAGCTATTCCACCAACACCACAGTTCTTCTCGACAATCTCGTGGGCCATTCTCATCAAAGATCTTCTTATTTCATCAGCACTCAATACTTTGATCTTGCTCACCATTTTATTCCAACACGGAAATCTATGTGCCAATCGTAGCTTAACTCATTGAAAAGATCAGATCCACTTTGCTTTGAAAACGGGTAATACACAGAGACACCGAGATTGAAGTCTCCAATCTGCACATCTCCACCAAAATCCAAAGACAGGCTACCCTTTGAAGTCTCCGGGGCATAGAAAAACGGTACCGCGAAGTACAGGTTCACAGGTAAAAGGTTCAGCTGAGCACCTGGGGCAAAGTTCCAAAACTCATTTGAGACATACATCGCATCAAAGGAGAATTTCATCTGGTCGAATTCCAATGATATCCCAGCTCCGATATCTGCTTTGTTCATCAAATCGGAATCGGAAGACCAAACTCTGAATTTCTTAACGGCTATACTGTAATAAGCATAGCCATCTTCCACGAACTTTCCTCTGACTCCAACATCTATGAAAACAGAGTAATTCTCCACACTGCTCTCTTTGATCCGTTCCAACCCTATGTTCAACCCGAGATCTACATTCCCTGACCTACCAGCCACTCCGTAAAGAAAACCCAGTCTTTCTTTGTTCAAATCACTGAAATCACTCGACAAACTCAAAACCCCTGCTAAAGAATCCTTTGCAGGCTGGATCAAAGAAACTGAGAAACTGCGTACATTACTTGTACCAAACCTCAGAGTATTGGATATCAAGAGCTGGCGTAGTTCATTTTCCACGATACCTGCAGGATTTGCTCTGAAAGCCCATGGACCCGTTGCTCCCACATATCGCCCATCTCCAGCAAAATCGATGATATCACCTAAGCACAGGATCGTTAACAGAATCATCGCGAAGCTTACCACCCTCACCTTTGACATACGAATCAATCACCTCCCTCTTCAAATCCGTAAAAGTCCCATCACAGATCGATCGTCTCAACCGTTCCATAAATCTCATCATGAATCGCAAATTGTGGTGTGTCAGCAAGATACCGCCTAAGACCTCTCCTCGATCCAAAAGATGATGCACATACGACCTGGAATAATTCCTACAAACTGCACAGTCACATTCCTCTTCTATTGGGTTCAAATCGCTCTTAAACCGCGCAGCTTTGATGTTCAATCTGCCACTGAAGGTCAACGCAGTGCCATGCCTTGCAAGTCTCGTCGGAAAAACACTGTCGAACATATCAACTCCCATTTCCACAAGATGAACTATCAACTCTGGCGACCCACCACCCATGAAATACCTTGGCTTTTCAAATGGTAAAGATTCTACCGTGACTCCGGTCAGGTGCAGTGTTTTTTCGAACTCCTCTCCAAGACTCAGTCCTCCGATTGCAAAACCATCAAAGGGCGACTCAGCAAGCTCTTGCGCACTCAGTCGCCTGAGGTCATCATAAACTCCACCTTGTGCTATTGCAAACAGCATCTGTCCATCGTTGACGCCGTATTTCAAACATCTCTGTGCCCATTGCTTGGTTCGTTTCAAAGACACAACGGCTTCTTTGTAACTATCATCAGTGCTCGGACAATGATCGAGAACCATAACAATATCCGAACCGAGTACTCTCTGTATCTCGATAGAAAGCTCTGGTGTCAAAAACAACTTTGACCCATCAACTGGCGATCTTATCAAAACACCATCGTCATTTATCTCACGTAGATCCCTGAGGCTGAAAACCTGAAATCCTCCACTATCAGTAAGTATACCACCATCCCAGTGCATAAAGCCATGTAAACCACCATGGAGTTTTATCACATCCAATCCCGGTTTGACCATTAGATGATAAGAGTTTCCCAGCAAAATCCCGACTCCTATCTCTCTCAGATCATCTGATCGCATCAATTTAACATTTGCGTTTGTTCCGACGGGCATGAAAATTGGAGTGTCAAAAACTCCGTGCGATGTGTGAAGCTTACCAACACGACTCTGCCCACTACGAAATACTATTTCAAGCCCCAATGCCTGATCTCTGTGAAACAATTTCTCTGACACTCCTCAGCGCTCCTTCCACTTCACCCGTAAAGGTCCTCAACTCGTGTATCAAATTCTCGTTGAACTTTTCGTCCTTAATCGATTTCAGATTTATCAAGACATTCGCCTTGGCAGAATTAAAAGCACTCGCAGCAAGTTCAGCTGCACTTATAACATCAGAGATCGCATTTATGTTTCCCCATTCGGCAACGATTACCGCTTCCTTCAAGATTTCTCTCAAGTGACGGCACACTTCATAGGGTACACGTGCGGCTCGTTTAAGAGCTTCCTGAATCGTCTGACTTCTTTTTTCCTTCTCCTCAGGGGTGTTTTTCGGCAGTTTATACGCACTCATGACATCATCAAAAGCCTTCACATCATGATCTATGTACTCGAGCAACAAAAGACGCTTTTCCTGCATCGTGCTCACGACTTTTTCCATTTGAGCGTGCCACTCAGAGTAATCTGGTCTTGCAAGCGTTAGATTGGCAACCATTTCCACCAGTGAGGCAGCCAAGGTACCTACCAATGCACTGACAGCACCACCACCAGGTGTTGGATTTTTGTCAGATACTCTCTCGACAAATTCTCTTATTGAGAGCTTCGCGAAATTCATCCCTCCACCCCCTCCGAAAGTATTTTGATCGATGAACTTGTACCTATCCTGTTGGCTCCAGCCTTTATGAGTTCAACAGCCTGTGAAAAACCTTTGATGCCACCAGATGCCTTGACCAAAAGTTTATCGGAGCACCACTTCAAAAGATGAACGTCCTGAGTTGTCGCTCCGGCTGTCCCAAAACCGGTTGAAGTTTTCACAAATTGAGCCCCTGCAAGTTCGCTCAACACACACGCTGCTATCTTTTCCTCGTCGCTCAGATAGCACGTTTCAATTATAACCTTCACAGGTTTGCTTTGAGCGGCTTCGACAACCGAGCGTATGTCTTCATAAACATAAGTCCACTCCTTTGATTTGAGCATCCCGACATGAATCACCATGTCGATTTCATCGGCACCAAGCTGTACCAATTCAGCCGTTTCCCTCGCTTTAATGAACTGAGTGGTCGCGCCGAGCGGAAATCCAACCACGCTGACTACCTTCACCTTACTGCCACTCAGTCTATCGACTGCATGCTTGACAAAAGAAGGGTTTACACAGACACCGTAAAAGCCGTATTTGATAGCCTCATCACACAGCTTTGAGATCTCCTCAACAGTCGCGATTGGTTTTAGCAAAGTATGTTCGATAGACTGCCTCAGCTCATCGATCGTTACCTTCCTATCTTTGACTTCAAACTTGTATTCCGTTTTGTATTTCACTATTCTCTCTTCGATCGCATGCTCGATATTGTTCATCAAAACCACCTCACAAACCAAGATCCTTGCTGATTGTCTTCATCGCATCTAAGGAAAGGGACAAGAATTCCTCAAGAGACAACCCCAGCTCTTCACAGCTTTTCATCTGTTCCCTGCTTGCTCCCTTAGCGAAGAGTTTCTCTTTAAATCTGCGCATCAAAAACTCTGTATCGATAACTGAAAGTGATTTTTCCGGTGTTATCAACGCCGCTGCAACGATAAAACCTGTCACAGGATCTGCAGCGTAAATGGCTCTTTCCATATTCGTTGCTATTTCTTTCTTCTCACAATGAGCCAATATCGCATCAAGGACGGGTCTTGGAAGATCATATTCTTTGAGTAATTCGATGCTTTTGTAACCATGACTACCAGGATCATCCTTGGTATAATCATAGTCAAGATCGTGCAACAAACCGGCAAGTCCCCAAAGCTCTTCGTCTTCGTTCAGCCTCCGGGCAAGTGCCATCATCACAACTTCGACCGCAAGACAATGCTTGATAAGGTTTTTTGACTTCACATGCTTTTTCACAAGTTCAAGTGCTTCCTCTCTTTTCAACATAGCTAAGCCCTCCCATAGAGATTTTTACAATGTCTCTCACCGTAGAACAATCTGAGAAATTCCATGTCTTTGAAGACAATCTGCACGTCTCCAAATTGATCTATCATTTCTAATAGCCTTTTTGCGCCCTCCTTGGGATCACTCACCGATACAAAACTCTTACTCGATACATACTGCCCAATGACACCTTTCAGACAAACAGGTCGATTGGTCCTACTTGTGGGAACAAGCATAACAGGACCAGATGAATCGATCAACTTAGATAGATAACCCTCTGTACCTTTGTAATCTTTCTTGTTAACTGCCTCGCTCAAAAGAAGAATGTGCGCCTGAGGATCGAAGTTCGAGAGAGTTTCGATCAACTTTCTATCAAAAGAACCTTTGTTCATATAATCAATCGCCTGATTGAGTATGAGAAGCCTTGGGCAGAAGGTGTATTCGTCGTTTTTGGACACTTTCACTTTGCACGCAGCATACTTGGCACAGGTATAAGATCTTCTCTGCAGAATATCCGCTATCTTGATTGCCCTTTCTTCATCCTCCATCAGCGCCGAGACTAACAACACCAGCAGCTTGTAACCACCTTGCGACACACAGTTCGCAAACAGCGTGGGATTAACCTGTCCCGTATCATAGGCTTCAGCCAAAAGTTCCACATAAGGATTCTTCAAACTGCCAGCGGCAGATTTGAAAAGCATTCCTGCCTCGCGCGATTTACCAGCAAACAGCAAAACTTCAGCGACCGATAACAGTACAACAGGTGACGATGGATATTCCTTCAATGATCTTTTGAGAGCTTCCGCGGGCACTTTACATGTTTCATACAACATTCTTGTCAAATCCAGCGCTTCGAAATAGGCATTTTTTTGCTCGACAGGATGTCGTTTTGCAAAATCACCCGCTATCAAAGATTCCAGTTGTTCCAAAAAGATTTGATGCACTCTATCATCAATCTGTCCGATTTTCTTGTGTATTGAACGTTGTATGAGGGAATCGTCCTCGCCATAAGTGAAGTAGTTGAGGTCATAAATGGACCATATATCTTCAACTGGAACTTTCAGTTCCTCTTCGAAGACAATCTTTGGTTTGACCGGTGGAATATCTTTTTTCGGCGGTTGCTCCTTAGGCCTTGCCCCTTTTTTCTGAAGGTCTTTTTCCAGTTCCATCTTGAGTCTGAGCAGATTCAAAATCCTTTCGTCCTTCTCTTCCTCCATTCACATTAACCTCCAATAAGCCATTTGCTCTGAAACTGTAATAACTCTCCCTGCCCACTATCACGTGATCTATCAATCTGATACCAAGTATATCACCTGCATTGGCTATCAATTGTGTTGCCTTTTTGTCTTCTTCGCTTGGTGTGGGATCTCCAGATGGATGATTGTGAACGATAATCACCGCATTTGCGTTCGACCTAACCGCGATCCTAAAGACCTCAGTGGGATGAAAAAGGGTTTGATTGTTTGTCCCCTCGGTGATGTCTTTGTGAAAAACCACAAAGAGTTTGCTATCAACAATAATAACACGCAAGACTTCTCTTTCAAACAATCTCATATCGTGACAGTATTCAAAAACAGAATCGGGTTTTCCCAGTACAATGCGGGTGTCTGAAAGCTCCTTATACAATCTCTTGCCAAGTTCCAGTGCGGCCTTCAGAGAGGTTGCCTTCGCAACCCCAATTCCACTAACAGAGGCTATTTCTTCAAGTTCGGCATTGGACAGAGTTCTGAGTGATTCATCAAACCTTGCATACAGTTCTTCTGCAAGTTGGAGGACATCCTTGCCCTTTTTGCCAGTCCTCAAAAGTATCGCTATGAGCTCCTGCTCAGACAGCCCTTCAGAACCAACCTTCATCATTCGTTCTCTCGGTTTCAGAATTCCACCATCCTTTTTTGTAGAAATACTCCCACAGATCAGAGATCGGCAAACCTATCACGACATATGGGTCACCAACGATAGATTCAATGAATATGCCACCAAGATCTTGTAAACCATAGGACCCAGCCTTGCCCATAGAATAGTTTCGAGCGTAGTGCTCAACTATCTGCTCAGGCAGATTTCTGAACTTAACTCGTGCCGTCTGCGTTTTGAGCCACACCTCACCTACACTGACTACTGCTATACATGTGTGAACTGAATGCCATCTTCCAAGCAGACTACATAGTTGAGATTTGGCATCGGAGAAATCCCTCGGTTTGCCAAGAATAACACCATCAACCTCTACGACCGTGTCAGCACCTATAACCACAGCATCTGTTGATCCATCGAAAACATTCAAAGCTTTCAAAAGTGCCAGTTTCTCAACTGTGTGGATGGCACTTTCGTCGTGCGTTTCTCGGATTCTGGGGACTACTATCTCGAAATCTTTGAACAGCGTGCTTAGTATCTTCTTCCTGCGCGGAGACGAAGACGCCAAAATCAGTCTTTTGAACACGAGGAATCACCTTTCCAGCTATATATGCATTTGCAAAGGCACCGGGCAAACCAAGTACCATCATGTAAGGAAAAAGCCAGAAAATCGCCTTGCTACCGACAAAAACCACACCTACACAGGTCTGTACGAAATTGTTGGTCACACTACCCAGAATGCTCACGCCCACAAGTCCAAAGACCTTTGTTTTGAATGCCACTGCTTCAATAAGAGCCGCCGAAACTGACCCCAAAACACTCATGAAAAAGGCCACATCCAAAAAATGTCCTGTGACCAAAGAGCCCACAAAACTCTTCCCAATCGCTACCAACAAGCCTTCCCTCGCACCAAAAAGAGCTATCGACAAAAGCACAACGAAATTCGAAAACCCCCATTTCCCATTGGGAAAAGGAAAGGGAATAAAGCTTTCGACGACATAGATCGCAATGCCCAAAGATATGAAAAGAGAATTCAATGCCACTCTTCGACTTCTCACCAAGTCATCACATCCACTTCACTCTTGCCGACGAACTTCACCACGACTTTGTTCGGGACACAGACTATTGTTCCATTCGGCCCTACCTTGCCTGTCCTTTCGCAGATCTTCAGAGGACAGTCGCTGTTTTCCACGTGAACCTTTCCATCTGCCAAGACTATGTCCATCACATGTCTGTCCTTCGATCTCAACTCATATCTGCCGTCTTGCCTCAACACCATGACCAACTGCCCATCTTTCCAAACCTCAACATATCCAGAAAGATGGTCACTTTGCCCAAGAAGCCAAAACAACAAGAAAGAAATCACTATGACAATGACTACAACAATATCGACAACTTTCAAGATCTTACCTTGGCCGTTCATAGACTGAAAACGACGGTGATCTGTGAATTGTCCCATCGCCATCAACCAGTAAAACACTCCCACCGAGTCGCGGGTATTCCAAAACGACGTACTCCCATTCTTGTGCCTTCACAAAGCCTGCTGTGGATAGCACATCGGCAGTCGTTGCGTCCCTCGCGATGACCGTAACAGACTGTGCTCCGCGTGAAGGATATCCGGTCTTTGGATCAAAGATGTGGTGGTATCTAACCCCATCGACGATGAAATATCTCTCATAATCACCCGATGTTGCTACTGCTCCCTCGGTCAAGTAAAGATAACCAATCGCCGAGTCGGATTTTCGCGGGTCTCTCACACCGATTACCCATGGTCTGGAACCGAATTTCGGTCCCAAGATTCTTATATCCCCACCGGCTTCGATGAACCCCGTGCACTTTGGGTCTATCTCTTTGGCTATCTGGTACGCCCTATCGAGTGCGTAACCCTTCGCGATTCCACCGAGATCTAACTTCACACCATCGTTCAACTTGATTCTTCTTGTTCTGCTGTCCAGTTCAACCCGTACAACTCCACAGTGCTTCAAGATCTCATCGATCTCAGATTGAGAAGGCACTTTAGTTGGTACTTTTTCTGCTAGCCTGTCAAAACCCCATAGTTTTATTAAATTACCCAACGCTGGATCGAAAGCCCCTTCGGTTATCTGTGAGAACTTCATCGCCGCATCGATCAACACAAAACTCTCTTCATCGAGGTCGATCCAGTCATCCGAAGAGTTTATTTTGCTGACAACACTGCTCGGATTGTTCGGATCAAACTTCTTATAGACCCTGTCTAATTCATTGAAAATGATCTCAGCCAGGTTCTTTGAGCCTTTCTTAGAAGACACAACGATCCTACAATACGTACCCAACGTGAATCCCGTGTATTCATAGTAACTTGGGGGTGTACGAACAAAAATCATCACTAAAAGAGCTACCACAATCGAAATTCCAATCAAGAAAACTGCAAAAACAAGGCTGTTGATTTTCAAAAGATTCTTGCTATCTTTCTTCCACACTTTTTGCACCTACCCTCAGAGTCCAATGCCGTGATTTGAACATCGTAACCTTGCCTTTTAACAACAACCTCCCCGCAGTCTGGACAAATGGTGTTTTCGTACCGCATATCCCAGAGGTTACCAATATAAACAAAATCAAGGTATTGACGCGCCATATTGTACAGATCGATCAACTCTTCTGGATTTGTCGGGGGATTGGACATCTTGTAGTTGGGAAAATAACGAGATAGATGGAGTGGCAACGATCTGCTCAAGCTCGAGAGCCATTTGAATTCATTTTCAAGCTGTTCTTTGTCATCATTCAAACCCGGCACAATCAAAGTCGTAACCTCTACATGAATTCCACACCCTAAGGACCTCTCAATGGTGTATTTCACAGTTTTCAAGTCTCCACCCAAGCGACGATAGACATCCTCATCAAAAGCCTTTAGATCGATATTCATAGCGTGAATGGACTGAATTAACAGATTGAGTGGACCTTTCTCCACAAGGCCATTCGTTACCAAGACATTGTACAACCCTTCTTTGGTTGCTATCCTCGACGTGTCAAGAACGAACTCGAACCAAACAAATGGTTCGTTGTAGGTGTAGGCGATTCCTTTGGACCCACGTTCGGTTGCGATAGCCACTATTTGTTCTGGTAGAACCCGTTTTGTCGGAGCCATCTGTTGGGAGATCTCCCAATTCTGGCAGAAGGCACATTTCATATTGCACCCAAAGCTTCCAATGGAGAGTATCTTGTCAGAGGGATTGAAATGGAACAGAGGCTTTTTCTCTATTGGATCAATCGCAATCGACGTGATCTGGCCGTAGTTCATCAATTCCATGATGCCATCTTGATTTTTCCGAGTCAGACAGAATCCCATCTGTCCCTCATCCAAAACACAATGGTGAGGGCACAGTTCACACCTCACTTTTCCATCACCAAGACTAGTGAAATAGAGCGCCATTTTCTGCACTCGATCACCCCTCAGTGATATCTTTCCACGGTGAATCTATATATACTGACCTTCTCGTCATGAAAAATGCCTGCCTTCCGTTTTGCGATAGCGAGTTGCTGCTCAACTGTGTCAACACCTGCCAGATCCGGCAACAGAAGACCTCTCTTAAAACCACTGACGACTATCACTCCGTATTTTCTCGGGTCGAGTTGGTCAATATCCGATACCTTTTCAGGCTCGCTCAAGATGTCAACGCTCACCTCAATCTCATCGAGCTCTTCTTCAGCAACAGGTGCAAATCGTGGATCTTCCGTTGCTGCAGCTATCGCGTTATCTCTTATCTCCTCAGCCAGGTTTGCTCTCACTGGTAGATATGTACCTATACATCCTCGCAAACTGCCATCCAATTTGTGCAAACTCACAAAAGCACCAGACTTCCTTTCCAAAAGTTCTTTCGGTGCCCCATCTTTCAAAGGGTCCACCATCGAATGATCTCTTACCCAGTGCTCAATGCTCTTGATGGCCCATTTGACGTAGGGATGTTCCCCCTTCATGTTTTTATCCCCCTTCGTGACTGCTCAAAGCAAGCTCTTTTTGAAACCTCTGAAATGGCAGAAATTCAAAACCTCCATTGTAGACGACTAAGCTTCCCCCTCTTAACGGCCAAGCCGACACAACCGCCTCTGCGAGGCTGTGGGCAAAACAAAGGTCTTTTTCAAGAGGCTTGCTCGCAGTCAAAACACCATCGATCTTTACCGAACAATCGTAGTTTTCAAAAGAACCATCCAATGAAATGAGTATCCGATCGCAAAACACACTCCAAGCAAAATCATGCACTTGCAACATTTTCTCAACAAGAGTTTTGAACCTCGAAGACACGGAAAGAACGATCTTTCTGTTTGAATTTCTTGACAACTTCTCAAGATGATGTATGCACTCACTCAGTTCATAAGCAACTGTGTCCAAGCCCATCTTGTATGATTCAACATTCAACCCAAAGTCTGCAGAGGGAATCATAACCGTTCGAACTCCTGCTGAAAAAAGATCATTTGCGATCTGCAAAGAGCCTTCATTACCCACAATGATTAATAGATCGATATCGTGTTTGAGAAGATTTTGCATCATCCTGTACTTGAAATTCTTTGGTATATTCTCCACAGATGAACTTGAAAGAACCGACCCGCCGAGGTTTTCAAATCTGGATGTCATCTGTGTGTTCACCGAAACCGATTCGTCGTGATAAAGCCCTTCCCAACCCCTTGAAAAACCTATGACATCATACTGAGAACTTTCCGCAAGTCTGTGAATGAATTTGTTGACGCCAGGACAAGCACCTTCAATCAAAAGGCCTATTTTCACTAAAGACCTCCCATATAAATTATACCCTGTGAAAGCTACCAACAGGTTTTCGCAAAGGATTTGTAAAACCACGCAGGCTGAAATTTGCGAAATATTTTCTGCATAGACTTGCTATATCCTGTACATCTTCATAACTTGCTGGCGAGAGCCTGCTGAAGAATGGATCAAGATTATCACCTGTCCTGCAGTTTTGAATTACATAGGTCGGGGCGCCTCGTAACCATTCACAGATTTGGTAGAAATCCTCAATTGAAAGCAGAGAGGGATGAAAGGTTGTGCGAAACTCATACCTTGGCGCAGAGGATTTTATGATTTCAACTGACTCTTTTATGTTTTGAAGATCCACATTAGTCCGGCAAACCATAGAGTACTTTCTGAGAGGAGCTTTTATGTCCATCGCTACAAAATCGAGCAGTTTTAGACCAAGCAATCTTTTGAGCATCTGAGGGTTTGTACCATTTGTATCTAATTTCACTTTCAGATTCAATCTTTTTATGTCATCAATCATCGATTCAAGATCCGCACAAAGAGTTGGCTCACCACCTGTGAAACATACTCCATCGATCATTCGACGATTTGCATCCAGCCACTCCACTATTTCCCCCCATGCGATTTGCTCAAGCGAGCCGTTCTTGTTGATCAGGTCTTTGTTATGACAGTATGGACACCTGAAGTTGCATCCCGCTATGAACAGGGTACTGCACAAATGATCGGGATAATCCAACAGGCTGACTCTGATCCAGCCTTGAACTGAGTACATAGGCAATCACTCACAAGGGATTTCGTAAGTATTCCTCGATCTGAATTCTTCTTGTTTGCCCGGGTTCCAATTCTGAACAGGTCTGTAGAAGCCAACAACTCTGCTCCATACCTCTGTGGCTCTACCGCACGTTGGACAACTGTAATGTTCTCCTGATATGTACCCGTGTTCTTGACATATACTGAAAACTGGAGTGATGGTAATATACGGCAACCGGTAGTTATCAAAGATCTTTTTTATCAAAAGCCCGATCACCTTCTCATCTTCGACCTGTTCACCCAGATAAACATGAAAAACGGTTCCACCGGTGTATTTGGTTTGCAACTCCTCTTGCATTTCAAGTGCCTTGAAAAGATCCTTCACTTCACCAACAGGAAGCTGGGTTGAGTTTGTGTAGAATGGCTCAGTTTCACCACTTGTGAATATGTCAGCAAAACGCTCTTTATCGATTCTTGCGAGTCTATAAGATGTGCCTTCAGCCGGTGTTGCTTCAAGATTGAACAAACTATTTGTCTTCTGTTGATAGTCAACCAGCCTTGTTCTCATGAAATCAAGAACCTTCATAGCAAAATCCTTACCTTCTTCAGTGTCAATACCTTTTCCAAAGAGATTCACAAGGGCTTCATGCATACCGATTAGACCAATTGTACTAAAATGATTGTGCCAGTACTGCCCAAATGATTCCTTTATTGTTCTCAGGCAAACTCTCGAATACGGATACAATCCAGCTTCTGTGAAATACTCTATGACCTTGCGCTTGATCACCAGACTCTCCCGTGCAAGATCCATTATGTCGGACAGCCTTTCGAAGAATTCATCAACCGACCGCGAAAGGTATCCAAGTCTTGGCATGTTAATTGTCACTACACCTATAGAACCAGTCATTGGGTTTGCACCGAACAGCCCTCCACCTCTTTTACGTAGTTCACGGTTGTCAAGTCTCAGCCTACAACACATACTTCTGACATCCTCTGGGGACAAGCCAGAACTCACAAAGTTGGCAAAATACGGCACACCATACTTTGCAGTCATCTTCAAAATCATCTGAGCAACCTCACTATCCCAAGGAAAATCTCGAACTACATTGTAGGTAGGTATGGGAAAACTGAAGATCCTTTCTTTCGCATCCCCCTGGATCATCACTTCGCAAAATGCTTTGTTAAGCATGTCCATCTGCATTTGAAATTCCCCATAGCACCTGTCCTGAAACTCACCACCAATAATGACTGGCTCATTAGCGAGATAATTGGGCACTGTCACATCCATCGTTATATTCACAAAAGGAGTCTGAAAACCTACCCTTGTCGGGACATTTAAATTGAAAACGAACTCCTGCATACACTGCACAACATCCGAGTAAGATAAACCATCATAGGCTATGAAAGGTGCGAGAAAAGTATCGAAATTGGAAAATGCTTGTGCACCCGCTGCCTCACCTTGCAAGGTATAGAAAAAATTAACCACCTGCATAAGCGCAACTCTAAAATGCTTTGCTGGTTTACTTTCGACCTTTTGTTCTACCCCGCCAAAACCCCTCAGTAGAAGATCCCTCAAGTCCCACCCACAACAGTATGGGGCAAGCAAGTTCAGATCGTGAACGTGAAAATCACCTTGCAAATGAGCTTGACGAATCCTCTGTGGATAGATCTTCTCTAACCAGTACTTTGCAGTTGATGCAGAGACCATATAATTGTTCAGGCCCTGAAGTGAGTAGTTCATGTTGCTGTTTTCCTTCACCTGCCAGTCTTGCACAGAAAGGTATTCATCGATCAGACCAATAACATCAAAAGGCACCGTTACACCCCCAGACTACTATATAATGTATGTCAGACTTATTATACACTATATATAGTATAAGGTCAACAAAAAGGTTTTCGACTGCCCGTGGAAGGATCGAATATGGATATGGTTTAAAAGAAGATGGCAGTGCGAATGCACTGCCATTTCACTTTTTGAGGGAGGTGTATAAGCAAGTATACAGGCCTGCTGTCAACTGGATTTGAACCAATTTCTTGATTGGGATCACTTTAAATTCAGTCTTTTTTTGAAGTTTTTCGATTCGTGAATCTATCATTTCTCTTATCTGGCTGGCTGTTTTTGAAAGCAGATGGTCTTTATTCTTCTGGGACTTTATCAATCTGTAGAGCATTCCCCATTTGAACAGAGAATAAGACCTATTACCTATCTGGTTGTCGAATTTCTCAGCAATAGTCGCGTTTCTCTCGAGTTCCTCAGATGTCTGAGCCCATTGCAGTCTTGCGTCGTAGGACTTTGTAAAAGATTCCATGAAATACTTGAGCGCATCTTGGAATTTCGTGTGAGTATCGATTTTACTCTCTATCTTCTGATACAGAGAAATGAGTTGTTCCATGTCTTCCTTCTCAAACTGAAGATGTTCAAGAACTAACTTTCTTCTGCTGATCTTGGAAGACTTGGTGTTCTGGATTCTCTGGTCATAGTAGTACGGGACTTCACAGACCAACTCAAAAACGTTTTTGTTGAATCTTCTGGCATATCCAATACTGCTCTCGCCACTCATTATTATCGTCGCCGGATCTGTCTTGGAGTATTTCTCATAATAATCATACGCATGTTCAGTAGTCGGCATCAGAAAAACCGCTTGATGAAACTGTGTGACATATGGAACCTCTGGCTCACCAAGTGCAAGTGGAACATTCTGATCCTGTGCTGCTTTTTCAAATATCGGATACAACAAAGGAGCATCTTCACTGATATAGTAATAGACTCCTCCAAAGCCTGCATTGTGTAAACTGTATATAAAGGAAGGAGATGTTTCTTCTATTACGTTCATCAGTGCTTGAGTCTCCGATGTTGGTTTATCGAATTTGAGCGTCTTGTACTGTATCGGGAAGGACCATTCAACTTGTTCATTTCCTGCAGGTCTGTAATAATTGTACACATAGTGTTTGAAAGAATAAGGTTTCTTGAACCAACCTTCGTTGAGTTTCGCTCCATCCACGTCCGCGACCTTCACGATATACCACGTGAAATCAAACATATCCCTCAATTCCCTGTTCTCTGAAAGCTTCCAAGACAGATAATCCAACATTACGCTACCGATCGGCTCATTTGGATGAGGAAAACCGTACAACAAAGCAGATTTTCTCCCATTGCCGATCTTCAGACAATAGATTGGTTCATTCTGCGCAGATCTGCCTATTTCGAAAAGATCGACCACCTCTGGAAACCGCTCCTTCAATTTTCTTGACGATGCGTTCAACTCTTCAACTGTCATGAATTGGTTGTAATCTGGTACCTGTTCAATTACCTGCTCGATAACACTCATTTTTTCGCCTCCTCATGCGAAATGGCAACTCACCCAGTGCCCCTGTTCAATTTCTCTGAGTTGTGGGGTTTCTCTCTCACATCTATTATCGGCATAAGGGCATCTGTTCACGAAATTGCAACCGGTCTCCGGCTGAAAGACCGTCATGAGCTCTTTTGGTTTTATTTTCTGTCTCCTCTCAAAAATCGATGGAGAATAACTTATCAAAACTTTGGTATAAGGATGCAAAGGCCTTTCTACCACATCTACCGATCTACCCAGTTCCACAACCTTTCCTAAGTAGAGCACGGCGATCCTATCACTCACATATTTTGCCAGCGAGATGTCGTGGGTTATGAACATGACCGTTGTCTTCTCAGATCTGACCAGATCAAGCATTAGATTTATCACACTGGCTCTTACCGAAAGATCGAGCATAGAAACACATTCATCCGCTATCAAGAAAGATGGGTTTAACATCATCGCTCTCAACAGAGAAATTCTCTGCAATTGTCCACCAGATAGTTCATGTGGATATCTACTCAAGAATGATTCCGCTGGCTCAAGCCCTGCACGACTCAGAAAGTCCTTCATTATTTCCTTCCTGCGAGAACGATTCGTCCCTATCCTGTTGATCTTCAAAGGTAAATCGAGGGAATCTTCTATGGTCAACCTTTGATCGAAAGATTCGTAGGGATTTTGGAAGATTATCTGAATTTCCCTTCTCTTGTCCCGATCCAGTTTGGTTGAACCACTGATCTTACTCTGTTTGAAAAAGATCTCGCCTGAGCTTTCCTTCTCAATTCTGCTCAGTACCAAACCCAGTGTCGATTTACCGCAACCACTTTCGCCGAGTACACCAAAGATCTCTCCCTGGTCTATGTCAAAACTGACACCATCCAGCGCCTTCACGGTGTACTTTCTCATCAAGCCCAGTGTGAAATATTTCTTCAGATTATTTACCTGCAATATGCGCATGGTCCTTCCCCACCTTCAGACAAGCCACTCGATGACCCTGAACTTCGACATGAAAAGGAACTTCTTCAAAACATTCCTTTGACGCAATCTCACATCTGCTTGCAAATACGCAGTAGTTCATCTCTTGAGAAAGGTCTGGAAGATTTCCAGGTATACTGTAAAGACGCCCACCTTTTTTCCCAAAGTCTGGTAGTGAACCAACCAAGGCCTTCGTGTACGGATGAAATGGACTGTGGATTATTCCGTCCTTGCTCCCATATTCCATGAGCCTTCCTGCGTACATAACCGCTATATCATCACAAAGTTCTGCAACAACTCCTAAATCGTGGCTTATCACCATACCTGTCAGAGAAAATTTACCGATCAAGTTCTTCAGTTCCTCGATGATTTGTCCCTGTGTGACCACATCCAGCGCTGTGGTAGCTTCATCCAATATCACAAACTTTGGTGAATTGACAAGCGCAAGTGCAATCATAACCCTTTGCATCATGCCTCCAGAAAGCTGATGTGGGTAACAATCAAGAACCCTTACAGGCAAATTCACAGCTCCTAAAAGCGATTCAAGCCTATTTTTGATTTGCTCTTCACTCATTTGGGGATTGTGTATCATCAAGGCCTCGGACATCTGAACACCGATTTTGTGAACGGGACTCAAAGCATTCATCGACCGTTGAAAAACCATGGAAAATTCCTTCCACCTGAGTTGCCTGATGTCATCTTCACTCATCGAGAGTATTTCGTGCCCAAGTAGTTTGATTTGTCCTTTGAGAACATATGCGTTCTTAGGCAGAAGTCTCATAACTGTGTGAGCGAGCGTGCTCTTGCCAGAACCCGATTCTCCAACAACACCTAAAAACCTTCCTTCCTTCACAGAGATACTCAGATTTTCAACAGCGTGTATCTCTTTTCTTCCAATGGTGTACCTCACAGTCAGATCTTTTATCTCAAGAACGTTCATTCATTGGTCACCTCACCGAGAGATGGATATAGCGCTTGCTGTAAACCGTCTCCTATGAAGGAAAACGCAATAACAGCGAGCACCGTGAAAATACCTGGGAAGACTATTATCCACCATGCAAAGGTCATGTACGATTTGCCCTCACTTATCATCTTTCCCCAACTCACCACATTTGGATCCCCAAGTCCAAGAAAACTCAAAGCTGCTTCTGTGAGGATTGCACCACCTATTTGTAGTGCACTATTTGCAACCACGGGATACATACCATTTGGAATTATGTGAGAAAACATTATTCTAACTGTGCTTTCACCATTTGCGCGTGCTATCTTCACAAATGCTCTTTCTTTTATACTCAAAGTCTGAGCCCTCATGATTCTCGCGTTTGAAGGCCATGTTGTGAGGCCTATTACGAGCATTATATAGAACAAATTCCTACCGAATATTGCAACGATGATGAGTATTAGGAAGAAGACTGGGATCATTAGAAAAGAATCGATTACCTTACTCACTATTTCATCCACTATTCCTCCGTAGTAACCCGACACCGCCCCGATGAAGATACCTATCAGCGCCGATAGACCAGCTGCAACAAAACCCACCAAGAGCGAAGTCCTTGTGCCATAAACAACACGACTGAAGATATCTCTGCCAAGATGATCTGTTCCAAAAAAATGAGCAAGACAAGGTTGAACAAGTACATCCTTTGTCATCTCACCAGATCTATATGGCGCTATCTGTGGTGCAAAAACCGCAAAAACGATCATCACCAGAAAAATGAACAGTCCAACGGTTCCATACTTGTTTGAGAAATATCTTTTTCCAAACGCCTTTAATCTGCTCACAGAATCACCTCTATGTCAATCTAATCCTTGGATCTACAAAGGCAATTATCAAATCCGTGACGATCATGGCAACACTTATGAAGACGGCCATCAAAAAATAAATGCCGAGTATCAACTGGTAGTCTCTTCTGTATATCGCATCCAGAAGCAACCTTCCCATTCCGGGCCAAGCGAAAACCGTTTCAATTATCGTCGCTCCAGTAACAGAAAATCCCATAGTTATTCCGAAAACCGTTAGGGATGGAATGATCGCATTCCTGATCACGTATTTTTGAAAGAGCCTGTCCCTCGGTACACCTATCGCAGTTAGGGTTGTTATGTAATCTTGTTTGTAATTTTGAATTATGCTCGCTCTGGTAACTCTGTAAAAAACAGGCATCTGCACTAAGATCAAAGTAGTTGCTGGCAAAACCATGTGGTGCAATAGATCCAGGAATTTGCGTGCGCCCTCGTAAGATTCTCTCAAATTAAACATGCCAGAGGTCGGGAACCATCTCAGTCTGGCTGAAAAAACAAGAATCATGACTAAGCCAAGCCAGAAAGATGGCGTTGCATAGAGTATGTACGAGATTATGGAAACGATCGTATCATCACGTACTTTGTGCGATCTGCTAACAAAAATGGCAAGATAGGCACCTATGAAAAAGGCGACCACGCTACTTGTTATGGTGAGCAAAAGTGTTGGCGCGATCCTCTGTTTGATTAACTTCCAGCTCGGTTGATCATAGACATAAGAATAACCAAAATCACCTTTCAGAAGATTGCCGATGTACTTGAAATACTGTGCAATCAGTGGCTGATCAAGTCCGTATCTTTTTCTCAAAGCTTCTATCATTTGTTTTGATGGGTTTTCAAGGCCAACCATTATTGTCACGGGATCACCTGGAGCAAGATGTATGATGAAAAAATTCAATGTCATCACCAAAAAGACCAAGACAAGAGCAGAGATAATCCTCCTGATCAGATATCGAGTGAAGTGTTCCATCTCGAGTACACTCCTTTTTCAGAAAGAGCCACCCACAAGTCGTGGGTGGCCTTGAATCATTTATCCAACCAAGTCTTTGCGTAGTTGTTCAAACCAATCTTTCCAACAAGTTGATACGGCATATCTTTCACGTATTTCTTGTGGACATAGTTAACCGCAACCTCACCGATTGGATAGAATGGCAGGTCCTGTGAAAGTATTTCTTGAACCTTGAAGTAATACTGCTGTCTTTTGTTCACATCTGTTACCGTGGCTCCTTTGTCGAGTAGTTCGTCCACTTCTTTAGAGGAATAACCCATCACATTTATATCTCCACCAGTACCAACTCTGAGCTTCAAATTGTCGGGATCGGGACCTTGGAATCCATTGAGAACCGTTAGATCAAAATCTCCACCCTTCAAACACTTTTCTATGTACGCTGCGATTTCGTACTCCTCAAGGTTCACCTTTATGCCAACCTTGTCGAGTTGCTCTTTTATAATGGTGGCCATATCTCTCCAAACCTGACCCTGGAAATAAACCAGAACCGCTTCGAATCTGTAACCGTCCTTCCCTCTGGGATATCCTGCTTCATCCAAGAGTTTCTCAGCCATTTTCAGATCTTGCCCGGGTGCTTTCGTGTTGGGGTTATAAGCCCATGGAATTGCTGGAGTATAGAAACCATCACTCACAGAACCATACTTAATCGCTTTGTCGAAGATTTCCTGTCTATTCAGGGCATACGCGGCGGCAAAACGTACCTTTGGATTGTTGAAGGGCGAGGACCTTCTTGCCACATTGAACCCCATGTAATATCTGCTCGGTGCGGGTTTTTGGAGAACGACCAGATCTGGCATCTTTTGGTAGATGGGAATGTGCACGTTGCTGACGTTGTTATTGATATCAACCTCACCGCTGAGCAGTGCCTGTTGTGCGGTGTCCTGGTCTGGTATTATTTTGAAAATGACCCTGTCCAGATATGGTTCTCCCATGAAATACTCTGGGTTCTTTTGCAAAGTGACATGGCTACCTTTCACCCATTCTACGAACTTGAATGGACCTGTTCCCACAGGGTTCTGGTTCGCTGGGTTATCTATCCAGTCAACTGGGGAACCATCTTTGGTGATATCGTAGATATGTTTTGGCATGACCCAGGTGCCATACCATGCCAAGAAACCTATGAAAGCTGCCTGTGGTTGGCTCATCTTGAAAACGAGTGTGTAGTCATCTTTTGCCTCGATCGACACGACCTTTTCAAAGTACTTCGACGCCGTTGACTCTGGACGTGACTTTATCTGGCTGAACGTCCAGACAGCATCTGCAGCAGTACAAGGTTTACCATCGTGCCACTTTACACCTTTTCTCAAATGAAAGGTGTAGGTAAGCCCATCATCAGAGACTTCCCAACTCTCGGCAAGGTCTGGTACCACGTTGTAATCGGCATCCAAGGCAACAAGTTTGCTGAAGATACATCCGTAGATGCCGTTTCCTGCATCGTCGGTCTTCGCATCAGGATTAAAAGAAATGGGATCACCCCAGTGGGCGATAACAAGCGTCCCACCCTTTTTCGGTTTGTCGGCGGCCATTAGAAACACGCAAGCTACCAAGAGCACAAAAACAAAGAAACGCTTTGCCATAAAAACACCTCCTTTTACTGTTGTTTAAGGTTGTTGAAAAACAACCTCTCCATCGACAATAGCAATCAGAAGTCTTGAAGATACCTTCAGCGGATGATCACTGAAAATCAGAATATCTGCGTCTTTGTTGGGAGAGATACTCCCAACTTTGTCGTCAATCTTGAGCATCTTTGCGGGATTGATCGTGATCATCTTCAGCGTCTCGTCATAGGAAAGACCATTTCTGACAACAACACTACCGAGCAATCTGAGGTGTTTTTGTGGAATGACCGGATGGTCTGTCATCAGCGCCACAAGGACTCCGGCATGACACAGTTTCACCGGTATTGCGTCGCTGACATACCTGAAAGCAGAGTAGAGTTTGGAAATCATCGCAGGACCATAGACTACAGGAACACCCGACTCTTTTATTCTTTCTGCGAGCAGATCACCCGCAAAAACATGATCAATAGTTGCATCGAGGTTGAATTCCTTTATGATATCCAAAACGGCGTTAATCTCGTCTGGTGATGTAGAAAGGTGGATCTTCGCCATCATTTCTCTTTTGAGTACCTTTGAGATCAACTCATACTGAATCTTTTTTGACTCATCGAGTTCCTTTGGATCTTCCATCCATTTCTTGACTTCCAAAAACGTGTTTCTCAACAGCGCAACGGTGCCCATTCTTGTGGTTGGATAAGACTCCTTTGATTTGTATTCCCTAATCCCCTTTGGGCCAAGCGCCATCTTCAGAGCGGCTTGCTCAACCAATACTCTTCCCGTGGTCTTTGTTATCAGCCCTACTCCACCGATCACATTCGCGCTACCAGGTCCTGTGTAGACAGTTGTCACTCCACCAGAAATCGCATCAGAAAAGGCTTTGTCAAAGAAATCTATCGCATCGATCGCGCGCATCTGTGGTGTTATCGGTCCCGAAAAATCATTGACATCGCTGTATTCCCAGTCCAAGCCCTCTGGAATCAAACCGATATGACTGTGGGCATCGACAAAACCAGGACAGACAAACTTTCCCTTCGCATCTATAACCTTGTACCTGGAATCAAATCTTTTTCTCTTGCCAGCATATGATATTTTTCCATCCTTGACAAGTATCAAGCCGTCTTCAATCACTTCAAAACCCGTCCAGACAGTACCACCAGCTATAGCGATCATACTTGACTCCTCCACTGAACCTGACCATCTACGATCGTGCAAATCACCTTTGTATCGGGCTCGAAAGGTCTATTTGACAGAACGACAAGATCGGCGTCTTTACCAATCTCAATAGACCCAGTTTGATCACCTATTCCCAGAATCCTCGCAGCGTTAATCGTTATCAAAGATAGGGCTTCCTGAAGAGAAAAACCCTCGGACAGAGATAAACCTGCCAGCAGATCAAGATACTGAATGGGAATGGTGGGATGATCGGTCGTAAGGCAGAAATCAAGCCCTTTCACCTGTGACAGGTTTGAAGAATCCAAATTCTTTAACTCGACACCTCTTCGAGAAAAAACGATAGGTCCATACACGATGGGTATATCTCTCAGTTCTTCTTTTATCAAATGAGCCTCTGTTGCGTGGTCAAGTATGATTCTTATGTCAAACTCCTCTGCCAGTTTCTTTGCTGCCAGTATATCCCTCAGTGTGTGCGCGTGAACTCTCAATGGAATTTCTTTCTTAAGCACGGGAATAATAGCTTCCAGTTTCGGATTGATCTTCTCATTGGGATTTTTCATATATCGCTGTGCTTGAAGAAGAATCGATCTTATCTCCGCCATGATTCCCATTCTGGTCGTGGGAACCATCTTCCGCTCAGATAAGAACCTTTTTGGATGTTCGCCCAGTGCACATTTGATGAAAGCCGATCTTCTAATTAATCTACGGTTTGTTTTGTATATTGCACCCTGTCCCGGCATGATGGTGATTCTTTCTACACTGCTACCAAAGGACATATACGAACCAGGTAATATGCCAACCGTTGTGACACCAGATTGAAGGGCATCGTCAAAGGCAGGGTCAAATGGATCAAGACCGTCGACAACATTCAACTGCGGTGTCAACGTATCCGATGCTTCAAAACCATGATCACCGCTTTCACCCTCAAGCCGGTAGATACCAATATGAGTGTGGGGATCGACAAAACCTGGGACAACCCAGTAGCTGCTTGCGTCAACACAATCTGATTCGTCAGGAAGTGCTGTTGATGGGACTATATCTTTTATCTTCCCATCTTCTACAATAATGCTAACGCCTTTCAACTGCTCCTTAGGTGTGAGCAGAGTACCGCACATCACTTTCAAGATAGACCCTCCCAATAAAGAAGAAAAAGCCATTCAAAGTGAGCTTGAAAAATCCTTAATGCATTTTATTTTACTAATCGTACCACTTGTTTTGTGCAGTAGAGTTGAACTGTGTGTAACGCAAAAAGTAACTATTCTTTTTTGTGAGAATTAATTCACAGGAAAAGGATTTACAGCTCTCAAAATCTTTCTTGGATAACACAGCGTAGCTTTACTCTTATTATTGGTAAACCTTCATCTTTCCAAAGATAGACCCATCAAAACTATGGCTCCGTACTCCCTTGGATGAATAGCAGTACAAATGAGATGCTGTCCTGTTCTCTGATGGTGTTCGTGGAACTGTTCGACGAGCATTACTGGAATTCACCTGTCTGCTGAACATTAAAACGAGAGTTCGAGAAGATAAAGGGCTTTACGATGAGAATAGGCGAGTAAGTGATAGATCAAAGTAAAAAGGCGCCACTGGGCGCCTTCAAGCTTTCTTTGTGGAGAACAAGACATACAATATCACAAAGATCAATATACAAACGATCCTGAGCAAGAGTATCGGAAAGAGTACCAGTATTCCCAACATCACGAACAACAGTCTCATCGTAAACGCGATCTTCGTTCTGAAGAAGCCCTCGATTGCGTAGCTCAAAGCCATCGCAGAGACAACACCAGCCACGATTGCGACAAGATTACTCAACCAGTTTGATTGAAGCAAAAAGCCTGCATCGTACATGAAAGCGAACGGGATGATCATGGCGATCAAACCGAGACGGAACGCTTGATAACCCGTGTCGGAAGGCTTCGCTCCAGAGATAGAACTCGCCGCGTAGGCTGCAAGCGCCACGGGAGGTGTGATCGCAGAAAAGACAGCATAGTAGAAGACGAACATGTGTGATGCCAAAGGTTTGAAGCCAAGATTTATCAGCGCAGGAACAGCCAAGGCAGAAGCGACTATGTAGGCTGCCGTCGTCGGCAAGCCCATACCGAGAACTATGGCCATCAGCATGACCATGATCAGCGCCATGAAGGGAATATTCTGCGCCAGGCTGAATATGAAGCTGACAAGTTTGAACCCGATGCCCGTAAGAGTGACGGCACCGACGACGATACCTGCAGCCGCACAGGCGATAGCCACCACGAACACATTCTTGGAACCATCGTACAAGGCGCCGAGTATGCCCTTTGGACCCATGCGGTGATTTTTGTCCGGCAGTGAAACAAGCCAGCTCACGATCAAGGCTATCAATGCTGATCTCATTGGAGTATAGCCTCTCATGATCATGATGACGAGTACGACAATCGGTGCAAGTACGTAGAGTTTTTTCAAAATGTATTTCAAGCTCGGGATCATCTCGTCAGGAAGACCCTTCAGTCCCCATTTGACGGCTCTCACGTGGACCGACATAAAGACGTAAAAGTAATACAGTATCGCAGGTAACAGCGCGGCAATCATCACTTGTTTGTAAGGAATTCCCAAAAACGAAGCCATGATGAACGCTGCTGCACCCATGATCGGTGGCATGATCTGACCACCGCTACTGGCAACAGCCTCGACCGCTCCGGCGAAAATGGGAGAAAAACCAAGTTGTTTCATCATCGGTATGGTGAACGTCCCTGTGGCATACACGTTTGCTACGGCTGAGCCAGAGATGCTTCCGAACAATCCAGAGCTCACCACCGCAATCTTTGCAGGTCCTCCGACGGCTTTGCCAGCGAGTGCCTTCGATAAGTCCATGAAGTATTCTCCAGCACCGCTGTGCTCAAGAAAACCTCCAAGGATCAAGAACATCATCACAAATGTGGCAGACACTCCAAGTGGTGTGGAGAAAATTCCCTCACCAGTCAGATAGAGATGCTCTATGATCCTGTCGTATGTGACGTACATGCCCTTGAATTCACCCGGCAGAAAGTGACCTATGTACATGTAAAACACCGACGCCGCTGCGAGGATCGTCAATGCCAAACCTACGATTCTTCTGGTTGCCTCTAAGATCATGATCACCAGAATGGTGCCGAACAGAATCTGAATGGGTGTAACCTCCTCCACTTGCACCATCCTGTAGATGATCGTTTCATACTTCACAATGGCATACAAACATGGCAGTGCACTGATCGCAGCCAAAAGCCAATCGTACCAAGGAACTTTGTCCTTAGGGCTGTTCTTCGTCGCAGGATAGAAAACAAATGCCAGAGGCAGGGCAAAAAGCAAGTGGACGTTTCTTTGAAGGTAAGCTTCAAATGTACCGAAAATGGCAGTGTAGATATGGAAGGCAGCCATTGCAACCAGCGAAGTGTATGTGAAATAGTATGACGCTCCATGGAGCTTTCGCATCTCTATCACCCCATCGAAAAGAGGGGGCTTTCGCCCCCTCGAGGTTCACCTCTTCTCTGACCAGAACTTCACAGACCCAGGATGTGTTGGGACATTCCCGCTTATAGCTTCGTTCGGGTTCAGCTCAGCCATATCAGCGAACGCTTTTGCGATCTGCTCTTTGTTATTCCAAAGCGTTTCTACAAGCTTGTACACGAGATCTTCAGGCATGTTCTCCCTTATCACCAAGCACGTGTAGTCTCCGACTGTTGGAATAGGATCTGTCACGCTCTTGTACACGCCGGGTTCTATGTAGAACTTCGTTGTTCCAAGATAGTCCGCAAGCGCTTGAATTGCTTCTTCGTCCACGGGAAGTATCACAACGTCGGTGCGGCTTTCGATGTCCATGATCACCGATGCGACTCTGCTTATCTGGAAGGCAAACATATCCAATTGGTTGTCACACAGCTGGTTGGCACCGTCCGTGTAAGATGCGAATCCAACTCTGCCACCCCAGGACTTGATGTCAGACCAGCCTACGCCGTACCCTTTTTCGAACAGCAACCTGATGACGAATTCAGAAGCAGTACCTGGTGTAAGAGTAGCAAACCTGATCGGAAGTTTTCTTTTGACAACATCACCGAGTGTCTTGATGTTGTTCTTGGTCGCATAGTCTTTTCTCATGATGAAGTATGCGTACTGTCTGTAAAGGTTGGCAAAGAGTACCGTACCCTTAATGGGATCTTGAAATGGATCGATTCCTTTGACCGCGGCATTGAACACGGATAGTGTAGTCAATCCTATGTCTGCTTGACCTTTGGAGATTGTGACAATGTTGGACGTCCCTCCACCTGTACCGCTCGTCGTGGATATCACGTTCTGAGACCACATTCCAGCGAGCGTGCCACCGAGTGCGAACCACGTTCCGCCGGATGGTCCAGAAACAAACCTCACCTGTGCGGGCCATTTCTCAGCCAAAACCATGCTGAACACACTGACAACTAACATGACAACCAACAATTTCTTCATGCGCTCACCTCCTGAAGGATGCAACCAAAACTAAAATGATTATACCAATTAGATCAAAAATTCTTGCACAGCAATGTACGAGATCACTCGACACAATAACGGACAACAACTATCACCTACCATCCAAAATATAAGTATTTTGTTAGAGCTTTTCATACCTTTCGCGTAACCCACGCAGGTCACATCATCAAAGATAGCTTCAGACAAATTATATCGATCAAGTTGTTCACACCCAGTCATAGACATCGCACAACTCTTTGCGTTGAACAAGCACGCAGTAATGCTGTTTTTCTAACATGGACCAGTGTCATAGAATAAAGCAAGCCTTGAAATGCATCAAAAGGATGTCTAATATTGATTGTGGGGGTGAGTGAAGGTGGAAAGGAAGATCAGAATGAACAAGAGAAAAAGAATTGCTCTGATCGCTCACGACAGGAGAAAGCAAGACTTGGTTGAATGGGTTCAGTTCAACAAGGGCACTTTGTCGGAACATGAACTGTTCGCCACCGGCACTACCGGCTCTTTGATTGAGCAGAGTACAGGTCTCAAAGTTACCAAGTTCAAAAGTGGTCCTCTTGGTGGGGATCAGCAAATAGGGGCAATGATATCTGAAGGCGAGATAGATATTTTGATCTTTTTCTGGGATCCGCTCGAGCCACTTGCACACGATGTCGACATAAAGGCTTTGCTGAGGATTGCAACAGTCTATAACATACCAGTCGCCATCACGCGGTCAACGGCTGATTTCTTGATATCTTCGCCACTGTTCAAAACAGAATACGAACGCATTCAGCCAGATTATGAGTCAGAACTCAAAGAGAAAATCATGAGGATCGTTCAACAAAGGTCAGAGGCGCATTGATCGGTCTCACATAGCCATTGTCCTCAAACCACTGCATCGCATCTCTTAAGGAATCAACCAATGGCCTTGGATTGTACCCAAGTTGAATTGTCGCCTTTTGGTGAGAATAGACGTAGTTTCTGGTGAGGGTGTGGATACTGTAGGGGGTCAGCAACGGCTTCTTCTTTTTCATGAGATAGTAAGCAGATGTGATCAATGAAACTGGGTAAGCCACATATCTTGGCAGGAACACATTCACAGATCTATGTGGTCTTATTCTTTGCAGCATTTGAATGAAGGCTCTTATTGTTGTGTACTGACCACTCGCTATGAACAACTCTCCACTGCTCGCTTTGCCACAAGCCTGGATCAGCAAGTTAGCAACGTCACGAACATCCACAAAATCGAAGGATCCTTCAACACCGACTTTCAGAAGATTCCGCGAGTACAACAGTAACAGATTACCCATTTCAGAGACTCTCCAATCATAGGGCCCGACAATCCCAGTTGGGCAAACAACAATCGCATTCAGCCCCTGTTTTGCAGATTTCAAAATCTCAAGTGTTGCAATTGCCTTTGACTTGGCGTAATCACCCACCGTCTTGTTCGGATCTATACAGACAGATTCATCTACCAAAGAGCCTGGCTTTAATTCACAAAGGGCATGTATAGAGCTCACATAAACAAGTCTATGAACGTTATTCTTCTTACAAGCATAGATTACATTCTCAGTACCACCGACATTGACATCATATACCACCTTCTTCTTGCCAAGGATAGATATAACTGCCGCAAGATGGTAGACAGTCTCCACTCCCTTGCATGAATCTTCAACGAATTTCTGATCTCTAATATCACCTCTCACAACTTCAACAGGCAGGCCCTCAAGTGGTACTGCATCTTCGAATGGAGCTACCATTGCCTTGACTTTCTGCCCAGACGCAACAAGCAATCTTACAAGAACATTTCCAAGATGTCCCGTAGAACCAGTGACCAGGATCATCACTCACCACCTGCCCCAAAGAGTTTGGAGAGCCTCTCAAAACCGTCAGATATCACAGACAGATCCTTAACCGGTATCTGTCGCGAAACCTGATCTATCAATTTACTGAAATCTTTGAGCATTTGCTTGTAGATATCTTCTCCCTTTTTTGTCAAACAGATCTTTATCACTCTTCTGTCTTGGTTAGATCTTGATCTTTCAACCAATCCTTTCTTTTCAAGTGAATCGATCAAAAAGGTTATATTGCTCTTGGTCATCGAGAAAACTTGTGCGAGATCACTCATTTTCTGGGTACCCTTCTGCGCAATGTACAGAAGAACATACAGCTCTATTGCCCTGAGATTCTCAACTTCACTGTTGAAACTCAGCATCCTCGAAAAGGTGAGTACCAGATCAAAGACAGATCTCATGACCTGCTCGGCATCTAAATTCACGAAATCACCCCCTGTACAAATTATATAGTTCAGCCTTTAAACTGTCAAGAATTTTAATTATTCAAGAATGTCTCTGACACAGAATACATTGAAAGAGAACAAACTGGTTGTTGAGTATCAGATGGGGGAATATTCTATTGGACGAAATTCCAACAAAAAAGGTGCCACGAACCTATCCTCGACAGACTTGGACCGGGGCATAATCACACCTCCAACTCCGGTCAGGCACCCCCGCGGCACACAGTGGAGTCCGCTTATGGCTGCTTCCTTCCGGACCTGACCAGGTTCACGGTCCACCGTTGCACAGGACCCAACCTTCAACGCCTTTGGTGTAACCTGTTTCCCAACCCAAGTTGCCTCAGATAGGCTTTCAGCCCCGCTGTGGCGGATTTCGGGTTACAGGGGACCGCCAACCCCCCGCCTATCGTGGCACCATAGATGATTATAAACCAATTCCCACTTTTCTACCACAGAGAACCATTTCACAGCTTAGCAATAATATGTATCGTCAATCTGTACAAACAAAAAAACCCGCAGCTGTATCTGCGGGAAATGAGCTTTATCAACTTTTTGCCAATATTTCTTATCTCTTTGCGTTGAGAGAATTGATTTGCATTAGAATAGTTCATACAGGTGATTCGATGAGATTGTGGTCGATCGATTTTAGTTATCTGGATACAAAAGGACTACTTGCTGTCTGGAGAGAAGCTTTACTCGCAAAGGCCGTCTTATCTGGTAGAACAAAGGGATACACAAATCACCCTCAACTTGAAAGATTCAAAAACCATCCATCTCCACTGAAATCCATAAACACATATCTGTATCACGTATTTCAGCAAGCACAAAAGAGAAACTACAACTTTGATATCTCAAAGATCGATCTTTCACAGGTAGATACATCCATCAAACTCAAAGTCACCAAAGGACAGTTAAAATACGAGTTTCAGCATCTTTTGGCGAAGCTCAGACAAAGAGACCATCAGAAATATCTTGAACTACTCAATGTAGAGACTGTTCAACCCAATCAACTTTTCTACGTTGTAGATGGGGATATCGAAAGCTTCGAGCGACCAAAGAATAGATAATAAACTAAGGTGTACAAGTTCTGAGAGATTAGACCTATCCCAATGTACGTGTGGACCTTTCACCAAGATCTTGGTTGGCGCCTTCCAATATATATAATACGAAACGTATAAAACTAACAATTCCAAGAAATATCGATGCAAACTTCATTTTCATCAATAATACGACCTTTTTATCGACAGAGAGCTCAAAACAGAACTTATATCAGACTAACTTTTAAGCCTACTCATCCTGTCTCTATCAATCACCTTTGTCTATCACTGCCAGATAATTGCATAAATCATATCATCTCGTACTGATAGTGCTTCGCTTACAATCAATCCCAGATCAATAAAGGCACTGGGACATCTCCATACAATACATATATTATTTATTATTGATATTGATTATGTTGCACACTCAAGTAGCAAGGGCAAAAACCCTATGTCTTGCCAAAGAAGAACCCTTTCACCCACCATGGCAAACAAAACTCATGCTACCAAGGTTCATTCATCTAACATCTCTCTGTCGTACGGTGAAGAAAAAGAGGATACTCAATAAGCACACAATGCAAAAAACTAAAGATGAGATTAGAAACATCGATTTGTATCCCCTCTGAGAAATAACATATCCCATAAGCCAAACTGATAGCGACTGTGAACAAACGTTTACTGCATTGGCTATGCCGAATACTCTTCCTTGCTCATTCTTGTCGACCAGTGAAGATAAAAGTGAACTGATCAGAGAAGACAGGAAACCGGAAGCTGTACCAAACCCAAGTACCCAGATCAACCAAAGTAGTGAAAAGGATTTGTTACTTACAAGCGCATTGTATCCCACCACAGTCCCTCCACAAACCAAAACCAGCAAGGAACAACTAATCAAAAACAAACTCCGTTGCCCAAGAAGATTAACTGCTTTTCCAGTAATGACTCCAGACATGCCACTGACGAGCGTCAAAATACCTATCCATTTCGATGCAGCATATATACTTCCCATACTACTGCTGGCTAAGAAGGAAGTCAAATGAGGCATCATACCTCCATACGCGAACCAGAAAAAGAAATACACCAAAAGGCATACAATCAATCCAGGGTACTTGCTGACTACTAAGTGTCTTGCGCAAGTATCGGTAACCAAATCATGCCTAACTAATGCTTGCCTGTTTTTTCTCTTCTGATCAAGAATAACTGGTAATACCACGAGTAACATCACGATGGCAAGTCCTCTCAGGATCAAATTATCGGAATGCCTTCCAAGGAAAGAAATAAGCACTGAGGTTGCAAACAAAGAAATATTGACTATGCCAATTGAAATGCCAAAGTTCCTGATTCTGTTTTCGCCATTGCTGTTATCACCTATTAGTGCTGAATATGGCGTCAAGAAACTGAAGGTACATGAAGCCATCATGAAACCTGAAAGCACTACTAAGAGCTTATTTGAGGATGCTAACCCCAAAGCACACGCGATCGATATTAGAACCAGCAAAGAGATGAACTGTATTCTTTTGCCAATCTTATCGCTAAGAAAACCGATTACTGGTCCGGTCAAAGCTGATGAAAACACACCGAGGGAGAAAACCAAACTTGCCAATGATAAGTTCCCGAGTCTTTGTGTCAAATAGGGAATCAGAATCAGATTTGATATTGCGTAGAGAATCCCTAGCGAATTACCAAAACAAATTACCACAAGCATCACTATCACCCGAAAACATCGCTGCGAGCATCTTGGCATATCTGTACAAATCAAGCTGATTGGTTTCCAGTACTTCTTTAACAACATGCAATGGTATGTCGTGTCCCTTCGCATACAAAGCCGAAAGTGCACCTGCGATAGCTGCTATTGTATCTGTATCACCACCGACAGACGCTCCCATTCTTATGGCAAGCCAAACATTCTCCTTCGCATAGGAAAAAATTGACACCGCTGCTGGGACAACTTCATTGGATTCCATTGTTGTACCGATGACCTCGTACACAAAATCAAGTACTTCTTCCGGCGAAGACATGCGTCTTATTGCATCAACAGCCCACATTATCCGATGACCTGTATGAGCTCCTACATAACTATTCGATCCCATGTTCCTACCTTCTAAGGCCCCCTTGATTATTTGATCGATGATCGTCTCATAACTATTGTCCAGTGCAGCATAGTGATATCCATAACCTATTGCCATTGCAGCTTCTATAGCTATGTCTGAATTATGTGTACATAAACAGCTTTCCCAGATTGCTTTTTTCAAGTTTTGAATATCACCTTGCTTCACTGAAAGAGCGACCGCAAGCACTCTCATTGCAGCTCCACATGTTGTTCCGTTACACGTATTGGATTCACCTAGCAAAACCTTGAGTGTACTTGGCCCTACATAACCTTTTGCAGCCGCATCAGTCCTTGTACACCAAGTCCTTAGAGCTGTCAGAGTAACTTCACTGTCTATTCTTTTCGTCCTGTAATAGGTCTCAATCAGTTCAAGAACCTGTTCGGTATCGTCAGTTACTTGCCCTCGAACGAGATTACGATGTATCAATGAAATCTCTGATGGATCGATCAGTTCATCTATCAAACCATATTTTTCCCTTATCACTTCTCGTGTGACAAACTCCGTCGGCATGCCCATTGCATCGCCGGTAGCAAACGCTTCCAAGGCTGCAACAAAACGACTAACCATCTCCATCGCATTATTCTCCTTACTGAAACACACATTTCATTGCTGCCGTCCTGTTGAGTCTTAACTCACACTCAGAAACAACTTCCATGTCAAGTCTGGGATTACCATCTACAACTACGAATCCTTTTGTATTTGCAATGCGTATTACATCACTTTCATCAAATATGAATTGCGCAATCAAAAGTGGTGATGACACATCAAACTCATTGTAATCAATGATTCTTATTATCGGCTGATCGCTAACAATCATTGCACCATGTTTGTTAAGAAATGGTGCCCAACACAGTTTGCCAGATAACGCCTTAGCTTGGTGCATATTGAGTTGATGTAACGGAGAAGCTATTATTTGCCCGATCCTAAATGGAATTTCTACATTTCGATCATTGATTTGCAATGTTGTTTCAGGGGTTCCTATGCTCTTTGGAGCTGTGACTACCTTTCTCCCATCTAAGAATGCCTTAGCTTCAACTGTTCGAACCTGACCATTGACAGTTGAGACTGTGCAGTCACTGAAAACAATGTCATTAAACGCCACTCCGACCAGATCACCCCTTGTATATGCTTCTATAGCTGCTACTGGTTCTGTAGAAAATGTGTCAAAGGTACATCTGGCAAGATCTTCAAGATTTCTGATAGTAATCAATGGACCGGCATTGATTGTCCCCAGTGCTATACCAGCTATCGGGACCATTTTCCCTGCCATGTGTTGCCCATAGACAACATCGCTTATGGTTCCATCTCCGCCTAAGACTAACAGGAAATCAACATCAGTTAGAACACGACCCGCAATAACAGAATCAACTTGTGTCTTGTGAACCTCAAGACCACCGACAATCTTGTACGGCATATCCTTTGTTAGCATTTGAGCAGTAGCATATGTACAGAACAATTCATGCCCTGATAGCTTTGGAACAAGCAGTCTCCATATTCTGCTAAAATCCGCATGTCTCCCTGAGGCCGAGTTACATACAAGTCCTATTTTCATTATCACTCACCGAGATTATCTCTCTAGCGGTATGAACATCTGTGATTAATGTCTTTATGAGTTTTCCCCTCATAGCTGCACATATCGCCCTCACTTTCTCTGGTCCTCCAGCTATACCGATTACCTGACTCGTTTTTCTCAACTGCTCTAACTTGACGCCTAAGATGTGATTGTGATAGTCGGCGGGATCACATGAGACACCATTTCTATTGAAGAATCTGGCTGCTATATCACCCACAGCCCCTTGACCGACCAGGATCGAGACAAAGCTTTGCGGTAATACAGATCTAAAAGCGTTCGAGAGAGATATAGGTTCTCCTATACCCACTACTGCTAGGTCAAGTTTGTCCCACAGTTCAACGATACTGCGCACACTTTCATTATTCAGCATGTGCTTTAAGCTCATATGATCGTCGAAAAACGCAGGGGCATGAAGATAGTATCTTGCCGAGTCAAAAGCATCAGCGATTTTCTCCACCAGTGTATTAACTTGATACTCGTATCTCAGTTGTCCAACGCCTCCAAGTAAAGGGACAAAGATGGTGTGTCTCAGCTTTTTAGAAGTCACTATGTAGTCGATCACCTTCGCAAGAGTCCTCCCCCAAGAGATTCCCACTACCATACCGTCTTCTATCGTCTTTTCCAAGTAGCTTGCACCTGCTTCTGCAATGCTGTCAAGGTATCTCTGTGGGCTCGTATCCACTATGGTTGCGTCGACCAAATCGAAGCGACTAATCAATATCTGCTCAAGATCCGTACCGCTGATCTTGTCCTCATGAATTCTTATCTCTACCAATCCTCTTTTGCGTGCCTCAGTGAGAAGCCTGGATACCATGGATCTCGAGACCCCAATGACTTTAGCGATTTCCTGCTGTGTGCGGTTTTCCAAATAGTACATCTTGCACACTCTAATGAGTTCCATATCGTTCCTCTTCAAGTCCGTCAGTTTCACTCAGACAGCCCCCTATACTCCGAAGAAAGATTTGCTCCGTATTTTTGAATGACTCTTGCTGCCCAAGTGTGTCCAGTCTCTATTGCTTGGTAGATGTCTTCCCCTGCCACAAGGGAGAATATCAAGCCACTCACAAATGCATCACCTGCCCCAGTTGTATCAATAACATTGTCAACTGGATTCACTTCCAGCTTGCTCAGAAGATTGCCTTCAACGTATAACATTGTTGGCTGTCGTCCACTGGTGACTATCACATATTGACTGAGCTCATTATATCCGGTAATTCTTGACGCTTCTTTTGCTGAGAGTATTGTTATCGTAGCAAATCGTGCGACCCTTCTGACCTCATCCTCACCAAAGTGCAAACCACAACCGCCAGGCGAGTAAATTCTTATTCTGGACTCAGATCTGAGGGCCTTACACGCTTCGGCAGGGAATGAATCTGCTACACAGATCACATCATAACCCGAATATGGCGTATCATCATACGATTGAAAGAGTGCATTACCACCAAAGGAGATTATCCTTCTGCATCCATCTTTGTTTAACAAAACGATATTCAGAGCAGTCTTACCCTCTGACTGGTAATGCAACTGAACACCCAGCTTGCTTAGGAAATCAATTATCTTCGTTGAAACATCATCTCTGCCAACACCACAGAACAAATGAACTTCAAGATTTTGCAAAGCAAGGTTTATACTGATGTTGGCGCCGCATCCCCCTATGGCTCGGAACGAGCGTTCCGCAAAGACCATAGTATCATCTTCGGGAAAGGATTGGAGAATTACATACTGGTCAACAGCTACAGCACCAACAACTGCTATTTTCACTTGATAGCCCCCTTAGTTAGACCACTGATCAGATATTTCTGGAAAGCCAGGAAAATAAAGATAGGTGGAAGGACACAAAGAGTAGATGCAGCACACAGATAACCCCATTCAACTGCACCACCAGTACCCAAGAATCTTGCAAGAAATAAAGGTAGAGTATACCTCTTCGAATCTTGTAACAAAACCAAAGCAAAGAAGAACTCATTCCAAGCGAGCATAAAAGCAAACGTTCCAACAGCTATAAGACCAGGGATAGCTAATGGTATCACTATTTTGTACATCGCTCGAGCCCTCGTACAACCATCTATCATTGCTGCTTCTTCAATAGAAATAGGAATCTGATCAAAATAACCCTTCAAAAGCCATGAACAAAATGGTATTGTAAACGACATGTAGAGCACCACAAGCCCTGGTAGAGTATTATAAAGACCCAATGATTTAAGTACGTTTATGAACCCCACAGCCATTAGAACACCAGGGAACGCCTGTGAAGCAAGCAGCCATATTATTATCACACGCCTCCCGATGAAAGAGAACCTCGACAAGACATATCCAGCAGGTGTTGTCGCACAAAGGCATAGGAAAACAGTGATTATCGTAGTTAGTAGGCTGTTCTTGAGATTATCAGTGAAACTTGTCCTTGCAAATATATGTGAGAAGTTGCCCAAATAGAACGATCGTGGCAATCCGAGTGGCTTCTTAAGAATCTCTGATGTTTGCCTGAATGCGTTCAAGAAAAGTAATAACAACGGTGATAGAATCAGCACAACTGTCAATACTGCAGTAAGATTAGCTATGACGATGAGAAATCTTCTCTTTCGTTTCATTCTGCTTCCACCTCTTTGAGAAGCGCCCTTATGTACATGGATACAGGAATTAGTAAGATGAGCAAAGAAATCACTCCTATCGATGCTCCATATCCCCTCTGGTAGTAAGCGAAAACATTCTGATAGCCATAAAGTGATAGAATCAACGACGAGTTTCCAGGGCCACCGTTCGTAAGAACATACACCACATCAAAGGTGTTAAAGGTCCATATACACATCAAAGTCACCACAACGGCGATGACACTCTTCATCATTGGCATAGTTATGTGACAGAATTTTTGGAATGCATTAGCACCATCCATTCTTGCAGCCTCATATACATCTGAAGGTATTGCTTGGAGACCTGCAAGCAGCATAATCGACATGAATGGTAGGCCAAGCCATATATTGACAACTACACATGCAGTCAAGGAATATCCAGGTGTTATCAACCACGAGGGTGGGTTACTCATTAATCCCGTGGTTTTCAGAATGATGTTGAGTGGTCCATTCGTTGCCAGGATGTACCTCCAAACTAAGCCAGCAACAACCGGGGGGGTTGCCCAAGGAAGCAACACAAGAGCACGAAACAGATTTCTCATCTTCACACACTGCAAATTCAACAATGAAGCTATGAGCAACCCAAACACAAATTCCAAACTCACACAGCATACTACCCATATTAGATTGTTTCTTAGACTCAACCAAAACAAGTCATCATTGAAGAGTGCTTTGAAATTGGATATGCCGACGAACCTTTCTGCATTCCCGAAAATACTGCTACCGTACAAACTTGAAAGTACACCACGCACAAAGGGATAAACGCTTACGACTGCAATGATAATAATCAGCGGTAACAAATATGGGAAGGCCTTCTTTGTTTCACGAAAGGAGTTCATTTCAATTGACCCTCCGATCAAGTTATCTTAATCCAAGTTGTTTTAGCAGCTCGTTTCCTCTCGTTTCAATTTCCTTATACGCTTCGGTCAAAGTCAGCTTGCCAAGGATCACCTTTTCAAGTACTGGAACAAATAACTTCCACTCAAAGGTATAGAAACCGGGCATCGGTGGTTTAACGTTTTTTGAATACTTCAAGAGTTTGTAAGCAAATTCCCAATCATAACTAGGATCCGAGAATCTTGGATCCTGTAGGGCACTCTTTCTAACCGGAAACAGCCAGTCTTTGTAGCTTATGTCTGCTGAATTCTTCGAATTTGTGAAAAACTTTATGAACTCAAATGCCTCTTTCTTGTACTTACACGATTTGGAGATGCCAATACCCTGAGGATCTGCGGCATTGGTTATATTGTCACCATTCTTGATCCACATTAAACCCCACTCAAAATCTTTGCCGGCAGCCTCAGATAATAATCGACGGTTCCAACAACCGAATACAACCATTGCATATTTCTCATTGAGGAACCCTTGCATCAGCGATGTGTAATCTATGCTTATGACATCACTTGGCATGACCTTGTGTTCTGTAATCAGTGACAAATAGTAGCCTACAGCTTGTCTTGCTCGGTCGTCAATCGCAACTTTCCAACGCCCGTTTTCATCAACATGTAGAACTTTGCCACCATTTTGTTCTATCAGTGTCCAGTGAAACCTCTCCATCAACGGTGCTAGAATTCCCCAAGTATTGCCATTCGTCTGCTGAACGATTCTCTTAGATATCTCTAACAATTGCTGCCACGTCACTATTTTGTCATCAGGTAAGTCGATACCAAGTCGTGTGAACAATTTCTTGTTGTAGAAAATCACTTGGCTTTCTCTACACCATGGAATACCATAAATGTTACCTCGTCGATCAGTACAGTCATCCCATGCATCTTTGGGAATGTCCTCAAGCATTTCATTATCTATTAGATCGTTAAGTGGTTCAACAAATCCCATCAAACCGAATTCTCTGAATTTCTCTGAATCTGTGTGGAAGATATCCGGAGCTGTACCTGCAGAGAAGTTGGTCAATAAATACTGGTCGGATGTCTCCCATGTCCCCCATACTATCTCAATTTGTATCTCCGGGTGCGATTCGTTCCAGCTGTCTACAATGTCATAAATCTGATCGACTGCACCCGGCTGCCATGCCAAACAGTAGAATTTGAGCTTTACTGCTGCAAGTAAAGACGTACTCGTGATCAACACGATTGAACCAAGAACAATTAATAGGAGCTTTCTCATATTTTCGTCTCCCTTCAAAACATTTAGTCTGAAATCATCAATGCATACTTACAATGACTTTCAGATTCTCCGGTCTCATCGCCGCTTCAAAAGCACTTTCAATTTGATCCAGTGTGAATTGAGACGTGATCAATTTCGAGTATGTTTCGTGACGAATCTTCAATTCCCCAAACGCATCGTTGAAGTCTTGTACAGAGAATCCGAAACTTCCTATCAAATCGATCTCTTCGTAGTGTACGTAGTAGGGATCAATATGGACCTTGACAGATCTTGGCATCCCTCCAAACAATTCTACCTTTCCTCCTGGTCTCACACAATTGAAAACCTCTTGTACGATATCTGCCGATTCAGTCGCAATAACTGAATGGTCGAATTTCCCATTTCTCGCCGAAAACTCCGATAGGGATACAGTGTTTGCATCAATTGTCAGGAAACCAAGCGCTTGTGCCTTAACTACTCGGGTTTTGTTGACTTCCGACAGAGTCACTTCACAACCTTTGTCGCGAAGAAACATACTAATCATCAGACCCATGGGACCGGCTCCGACAACAAGAACTTTCCGACCGTCTTGAATAGATAATCTCTTTACACCATGAATGGCACAGGCAAGGGGTTCTGTTAGTGTCGCAAGCACTTTGTTCACTCCGTGATCAAGTTCTGCCATAGTTTTTCTAATCAACTCTACTGGAACCAAAATGTACTCAGCAAATGCTCCATTGAACCATACTTTGTTCTTGCACAACTCTGAGAAACCTCTTTTACAGAATTCACAATTGCCACATCCAAGATAAGGAGGTACCGCAAAAGTTCTTCCCAACAAATCACCGTCGCTGGCATCGTTCACTCTCACAACTGTTCCAACTACTTCATGGCCAAGGATACATGGTGGTTGGAAAAAAGGATGTCCTCGTTTGTAGGTTTTTAAATCAGTACCGCAAACCCCGACAGCATCAACTTTCAAAACTAACGTGCCAGTTGTCATTTCTGGCGTATCGATCTCTTCAATTTCTATTCTGTTAATTCCTTTATAGATAGCCGCTTTCACTTGCCTTCCTCCCGAGATTATCTGAAGTTTTCACTACAAATAACAGGGGCCGTTCAGGCCCCATTTAAGCTTTCACATTTCTACTCTTATTCCCACTACCCACCACGCCCAGTTGTCCTTCGGATAGGTCTTCTCAAGCTCTGGATAAGTAGATATGGGGTACACAAGTTTTAGTGGACCACCTTGGTTCTGTGGCAGATCTCTCCCCTTATTAGCATATGCAAGCATTATGGGGAACAATTTTGCATCCTTTACGGCTATGACAAACTCTTTCTTATCAGAACATATCAGTACCACATTCTTTGCATTTGATGGGTAACCAACGTAATTGAGTAGCTCAATGAGTTCTATTCCTTGATAGAAACATTCTCCCATCCATGGATCCTGTACAACATAGGTGGTCCCCTTCAGTTTCTTTAGTTCATCAAGTGTGAACTCATAAGACGTTTCCGTGTTCTTGAGCGCGATCACGCCGGTGACAGTAAGTACTGCATCCGCGAAGACGGCACCAGCACAAAGTAACACCGCCACAAACAGCAACACTTCTTTTCTCATACTTCTTCCCTCCTACCAGATTCTATTTCTGGATGAGCCCTTCATCCAGATAGATTCTTAGCGGTTCTGCAGTAGCCCATGGGTCTTTAGCTATTCCCGTCAAATTATAGGTTGTCGTGTCTGCGAGCCTGCGCACAATCTCCGAGCTACTCATTTTCACCATCAATCCGTCAGTTCCATCATGAAAGGATACCGAGGAACCATACTTAGCTACTGGTTTGGCTCCAACAACAGTTACAAGCCTGCCCTGGAAGCATTCAGCATAATCCTTCATCTGCTCAAATGTCACGAATCTGTTGTCAACCCAGAAAGATCTTGCTTTTCTTATGGCACTCTCAGAGTCTTCCAGAATCAAATCGTGGACACCTTTGTCCAAGTAACTGACATTCAAGTAATAGACATACTCTGTCCAGCTCTTTCTTATGATGACAATTGGCTGTATAGACAACTTTGAACCATCAATGCTTACTGTTGGCTGCTGTAAAAACTTTGAGGTGACTATTCTGAACGGTACAATCCCAGACAGGATACCATCAAGCGGAAATTCAAACCACACAGAAGGTTCATCAGTAATGTGAATATATGCATAGTTCAATGAATTTCTATCCATTTCGAATAGTGTGTAGCCAAACTCATCGCCGGTCGGAGATGGTCCCTCCCACCAAGCTCCAGATACTGCGCCACATGTCAACTGTAAATATGGGTAGTCAGAAAGTCTTATCATTGAGTGCCAATGTCCCGAAATATGAGCAGTGATGCGCAAATCCACAAACATTTTTCTGAGTGCCCTATTATTTTCCGAATCTGCCAGATCATAGAGTGGTTCGTGGGACAAGACAATTATCCGTTGGTCATCTCTAACCAGTGTCAAATCGTTTTTAAGCCAATCAAGTTGCATGTCGTCGATCCCATAAATTAATGATCCATTTGCTGATGAATGGGTATCGAGCACGACAAAATGAGCACCACATCTATTGAACGAGTAGTATCTTGGCCCAAATATATCTTCGTAGATGCCAACCGGTCTTTGAATCTTGCTATTAAACTCATGATTTCCAACTGCATAGAAGACATCCGTACCTATTCTATTCATGTAATTCTTAACCCGTAGAAGTTGCCCTTGAGCCAATTCATCACTGATGTCTCGAACGCTTGCTCCCAAATCACCAAGGACTATCACGAAGGATGGATGGATCTCAGACAGATTTCGTACCAGCTTCTCCATATATTCATCAGCGCAGTACTTCATGGATCGATCCTTCAGAGCCTGTGAGAATATTTCTGGGTTCTCAGCATAGTGGAGATCTGCGACGACGGCAAAAACACCATTGCAAACGCATTTCGTGAGTCCGAAGTGAATCTCGCTTTCTTTAGTCGACGCGTACCACCTATTAGTATAAGTGTAACCATCAGGGAGTATCACGAAAACGAATGGTTGGTCTGTATCCAAAGAAAATGTCCCCTGGTCATCAGTGCTAAGAATAACCTTTCCATCAGAAATCAAACATCCTGCTAATCCTTTTTCATCGTTATCAAAGACACCGTTGGCATTCAGATCAAAAAATGCTTTTCCAGTAACCCCAAGAGCGTGTATCGATAACAGAATCAAAAGAAATAAGAAAACTTTCGCAAAATCCTTCATGTAGGTCCCCCCTATTGTTCACTATCTGCCATGTACGCAGTCGACAAGTTCTCTCACATATTCAGCTACGTTTGCAGCCTGGAAGACATTCCTGCCAAAAGCCACTCCCTTTGCGCCGCAATTGATAGCCTGTTTTGCCATATCCAAAGCATCCATATCTTTCGGTCCTCCAGCAATCAAAACTGGTACCGGAACAGCATTTGTTATCTCGCGAAAAGTATCCGCCCCAGTGTAATAAGTCTTTACCGCATCAGCTCCCATTTCGAAGACGGCTCTTGCACCGGTGGCAATGTAATTAGCATCAACAAATTTATTTTGATCTTGTACAAGGACTTCAACAAACAGCGGTACGCCGTACTTATAACATTGTTCGGCCGTTTTCGCAACAATTTCAAGTGAGGCACTCTCACCATTTCCTCCTATGAAGCACATCGCAATTACTGCATCTGCACCCAGCGCTAACGCATGCTCCACAGATGTTGTGAGTCTGTGATAATCAAAGACTGGACTGTAATTGGTCGATGCTCCCGTTATTCTAAGAATAATACCGACATCACCAGGCAGAAGATCAGAATACTTGACCAGTACACCGGGATTCAAAATCATGGCATCCGGCTTACCTTTAACCACTTCGCGAATTGTATTTCCAATATCGACAATACCCGGTATCGGTCCTTGAAACTGACCGTGATCCAAAGCTGCCACAACCGACTTACCATCTGATTTGAAGATCCTTCGCAACCTCACTGATTTTCCACTCATGACCGTCAATCCTTTCACATATGTTCTGCACATATGTGATAATACATAGCGAGTGTTACATTCTATATACGCTTATGTAACCCACCGGTGACAGGCCTGACGCTTAGAACAGCAATACTGCCTTCCAATCATGTTGGTGGATTTCCGAGGGTCCGACAATCTCTTCAAAGTAGATATGCTCGGTTTGTGGGAATTTGAAACTTTCAAAGGGTATCTTTCAGCCACCAGATTTGAAAGGGGAGCGGTAACCTCCAAAGACTTGTGAGAAACAAAAGTGTCGAACAGATTCACTGTATCCGACTGGTTATAACAAAACTCACTATCAGCGCTGTGTGAAATAACAGGTGTACATAAAGAACAAAAAGGAGGGCTTTAGTGCCCTCCTTGATCTATCTTTCTCCATCAATATTCAGGTGGCATTGCTGGAGGTGTTTCTTTCTTTTCCTCGGGTTTTTCAACGACAAGGACTTCTGTTGTAAGAAGCATTCCAGCTATGGAAGCAGCGTTCTGCAGTGCGCTCCTTGTAACCTTTGCTGGGTCGATGATACCAGCTTTGAACATGTCTGTGTACTCACCTTTTAGCGCATCGAAACCATAGGACTCATCTTTGGAACTGAGGATTTTTTCAATTATAACGGCACCATCGTAGCCGGCATTCTCGGCGATCTGTCTGATGGGATACTCAAGGGATTTGTAAACTATCATTGCACCGACCTTTTCGTCTCCCTCGAGTTCTTTCAAGAGACCTTCCAAAGACTTTCTGCTTCTGAGAAGCGTTACTCCACCGCCAGGGACTATACCTTCTTCGACGGCTGCTCTTGTCGCGCTGAGAGCGTCCTCGATTCGATGTTTCTTCTCTTTGAGCTCAGTCTCAGTTGCCGCACCAACCTTTATGACTGCCACTCCACCAGCCAATTTCGCCATTCTTTCCTGAAGTGTTTCTTTCTCGTACTCAGATGTTGTCTGTTCGATCTGGGATTTGATCTGAGCTATTCTCTTCTTGATCTCCTCGGGATTACCCTTGCCACCAATGATGATTGTGTCATCTTTCTTGACTCTGACAAGGTCTGCTCTTCCAAGATCTTCGAGTGTCACATCTTCAAGGTTTATTCCAAGTTCGTCACTTATTACCGTACCACCAGTGAGTATTGCGATGTCCTGGAGCATTGCCTTCCTTCTGTCACCAAAGCCAGGAGCCTTGACTGCGCAGGCAGAGAGTGTACCCTTCAGTTTGTTCAAAACGAGCGTGGTCAATGCTTCTCCTTCGACATCTTCTGCGATCACAAGAATCGGTCTTCCAGTTTGGGCGACTTTCTCAAGTATTGGTATCAAGGGTTTGATTGCGCTCAGTTTTTTGTCGGTGATCAAAATGAAGGGTTCCTTAAGCTCGACTTCCATCTTCTCTGCATCTGTCACAAAATAAGGTGAGATATAACCTCTATCGAACTGCATACCTTCGGTGAATTCGACGTAGGTCTCAAGTGTCTTTGAATCCTCGACTGTTATAACGCCATCTTCACCAACCTTGTCCATTGCCTCGGCTATGAGCTCACCGATGTCTGGGTTGTTGGCGCTGATAGATGCTACATGGGCAATATCTTCTCTACCAGAGAGTTTCTTGGATTTCTCTTTGATATAGCGTGCCACTTTCTCAGAGGCTTTATCGATACCGCGCTTGAGCAAAATCGGGTTTGAACCTGCGGCGACGTTTTTCAAACCTTCTCTGATCATAGCCTGCGCGAGAACTGTCGCTGTTGTTGTTCCATCACCCGCTACATCGTTAGTCTTGGAAGCGACTTCTTTAACAAGTTGGGCACCGAGGTTCTCAAATTTGTCCTCAAGGTCGATCTCCTTAGCTATAGAAACACCATCATTGGTGATAGTAGGAGAGCCCCAGCTTTTCTCGATGACGACATTTCTACCCTTTGGACCGAGCGTGATTCTCACTGCATCTGCGACTTTGTTCACACCTTTTTCAAGAGATCTACGAGCCTCTTCATCAAATTTCAAAAGTTTCGGCATCGCTTACTCCTCCTTTCACTCTTCGACCTTTGCAAGAATATCATTCGCATCAATGATGATGTAGTCAACATCATCGATCTTGATCTCTGTTCCCGCATACTTGGAGAAAATCACCTTGTCTCCAGCCTTCACATCGATGTTTTCAACCTTTTCCCCAACAGCAATTACCTCAGCTTTCATGGGTTTTTCCTTTGCTGAGTCTGGTAGAACTATGCCTCCCTCGGTTCTCTTTTCCTCTTTCAAGGGTTTGATCAACAACCTTTCGCCAAGTGGCGTAACTTTCATAGAGCAGACCTCCTTTCATTTTTTGTAAATTTTATCACTCTAAGGTTGTGAGTGCTAATTATAGAATACACCACTCACGGTAAGTAATCAAGTATCATTTTGATCAAATATTACTGACTAAGGCAAATTAGACACAAATATGTGCGGATAGCATCTATTATAAAGCCATTATCTCTTCAAATCAATTATTTTTGTCTCCACATCACTTGAGTCTGTAGATCAGCGAAAGATTCAACACGATTTTCCATGGTAGAATTTTGCTAATCGGAGGGGTAGATGAATGAACAAAAATCTCATCATAAGAGAATACATATTGGCGACCGTTGGTGTGGTGATAACGGCTATCGGGCTTGTAGCCTTTCTGATACCAAACAACATAGCTGCAGGCGGTGCAAGTGGTCTTGCCATGGTCTTGAATGGTGTTATCAAACTGCCAGTCGGCGTATGGATGTATGTGATAAACGGCCTGTTGTTTCTTATCGCCACTCTCACAATTGGTTTTGATTTCAGTGTGAAAACCATATACTGCACTTTTCTGATAACTTTCTGCGTGGATCTTTTTGATAGATTCATCAAGATACCGAAGTATGTCGCAGGAGACATGATGCTCGCAGTTTTCTTTGGAGATGTCCTCACTGCAATTGGTATGGCCATTACTTTCACACAAAACGCCTCGACGGGTGGAACCGATATAATCGCAAGACTGTTGAATAGGTACTACGCCGCACCAATGGGAACAACGCTCCTGATAGTCGATTTCATCATTGGTGTCCTTGCCGGTCTCACATTCGGTGCAAGAACAGGCATGTATGCGATCTTGGCAATCATAATAAACGGCATGACGATCGATTTTGTAATGAAAGGCATCGAGACTTCAACTCAGGTCATTGTGATATCGGAAAAAGATCAGCAGATAGCAGATTTTGTTCTAAATCAACTGAAAAGGGGTGCGACATACCTGAACGGTTACGGAGCGTACACCAAGAAACAAAGAAAGATATTGTTGATAGTCCTTAGAAGAAGAGAACTTGGTGAACTGATCTCGTTCATCCGAAAGACCGACAAGAACTCTTTCATAATCGTCAACGAAGCACGTTATACCTTCGGCGAAGGGTTTCAGAATATCAGAAATGTTTTCTGAAGACTTCAAACCAAGTCTTTGAACAGCAGAAAATCTTGTGAGGTGATAACTTGAAAATAATCTCAAACATTCTGTTCTTTGCTGGATCTGGTGTGTTGTTGTTTGCGATTCTGAGTTTTGAGCTCGGGTTGAAGGCAATGAAAAACGATGAAAAGGAAAAGATGAAAGGTCACAACAACCGTGGCTGGAAGGCTTTGTTGCTGTGTGGAATGATGTACGCTTTGTCTTTTGTCACTGCTTTGTTTGTTTGAAGCTCAGCAATACCTTTGAAAGCAACAAGGATCCCGCGATGATCACGGCGTAATATGTGATCAGCCTCCAGGTTATGACCGTCGCGACAACAATATCACGCGAAGATATGTTCTTAAACATCATGTAGAAAGCACCTTCAATTCCACCTGAAGATCCAGGCGTGGGCAAGAAATAGACAACCATTGTCATCGCAAGCATTGCCGCCAAGAACTCAAGATAGTTTATTTTCTGAAAACCAAAGCTCAGCATAAGTATATACGGAACTGTCATTGTCAAAAGTATCTCCAAAGCAGTTAACAACATATTGATTATCAACAGCGGTTTTGATGACATCCAGAGGTTTTTGAGTAGCTCAAAGTAATTGAACAGAGAATCAACGGTCTTCTTGAAAACCAGTTCTGTGTCTTTCTTGGTCAGACGAGAAATGAACTTGGTGAGGAATTTCGAGGTAAAGATTTTGTAGGTGAAACTCTTAGAAAAGATCAGGAGTATGAAAAACACATAGATAGCGCTGGTGAGTGTGAGACCGGTGTAAATCAGAAAAGCTGAACCATTGTCAGATATCAACCTCTTGCCTCTGAAAAGAATTAGAACAAAAGAACTCGTGATCATCAAAGTCAACGAGGTGATGAATTTAACGCCAATCGCCATCGATGATCTTTCTATCGGGATGTTGTTTTTCACCAGATGGTATATCTGAAAAGGCTGGCCTCCTGCTGAGAAAGGAGTTATGGCACTTGTGTAGAGCCCAAGAACGGTGTTTTGAAAGCATAACAGGTAGCTTATCTTGACTCCATCATGTGACAGCAGAATTTTCGTTCTAAACGCATCAATAATCATGAAAACAATGTAAGTACAACACGCAATTGAAAAGATCCCAAAATCAATGGATCTGAATGCCACAAGAAGCGTATCTTTTGCGCCAAACAGCGATATAAGCCCTGTCATTCCCAAACTCAGAATAACGCCGAGTAGTATTTTCGTTCGCACAACGCATCACCTTTTTGCCTTATTACTTTACCACGATCTGTTCTTTTTTCAACCTTCGTGATAGAATTTAGCTGAATCGTATCGATGGAGGATGATGCTGTGAACATGAGACGAGACCTCGGCATAGATCTTGGAACTGCCAACACACTTGTTTATGTTAAAGGAAAGGGCATTGTCATAAATGAACCGTCGGTTGTCGCGATCAACGCAGACACAGGTGAGGTCCTCAAAGTTGGTATGGAAGCAAAGATGATGCTCGGAAAAACTCCCGCCTCGATAATAGCCTTGCGACCTCTAAGAGATGGTGTGATCGCCGATTACGAAGTCGCTCTTTCAATGCTCAAGTATTTCATCGGCAAGACTAAGCCCACGATGTCCTTTTTCAAACCAAGAGTGGTGATAGGTGTACCGATTGGCATCACCGACGTCGAAAGGCGTGCCATACTTGAGGCAGGGCTTGAGGCAGGTGCTTCGAGAGTTTTCTTGATAGAAGAACCCATGGCAAGTGCAATAGGCATAGATCTCGATGTTGAAGAACCGAACGGAAACATGATTGTAGATATAGGCGGTGGGACAACAGAGGTCGCTGTGATCTCGCTTGGTAGTATTGTTGTTTGGGATTCAATAAGAATTGCGGGAGACGAGATGGACGAAGCGATAGTTCAGTACGTTAGAGAGACCTATCGAATAGCAATAGGCGAGAGAACAGGAGAAAAGATAAAAATAGATATTGGGAATGTTTACAAAACTGAAGAGTACGACGCATTGGAAACAGTTGTGACCGGTATCGATCTTTCGACAGGATTACCAAGAAGAACTATCCTCAAGGGCGGCGAGATACGTGAGGCACTCATGATACCCATCGCGGCTGTAATCGACAGCATAAAAGCCACTCTAGAAAGAACTCCGCCCGAACTTGCAACAGATATCGTGGAACGTGGAATAGTCGCAACAGGAGGCGGTTCCTTACTCCGAGGTATAGACAAATTGATCGAAAAGGAGACTGGTATAAAGGTCGTGCGAGCAGAGGACCCGATGACCTGTGTGGCAAAGGGCGCTGGTAAGGTCCTCGAAAAGGTAGAGATACTGAAAAAGCTTCAGCAGGTGGACTGAATGGCCTTAAGGAAAGTCAATCAGATCATAGCATTCTTGTTCATTTTCACATTGATCTTTGTGCTTGACGTACTGTCTTTCCACAGAGTCAGTTCGGTCCTGTATTCATTTTTCCATCCCATGACCGTTCTACCTTTCAAAAGTAGGGTACTGGCACTACACATTCTGGAAGGAATAAAAATCTCTTTGAACCAGAACAATGTCGAAACAAACAATCAGCAAATGCAGTCTTCATCAGAAGGTTTTCCTGTTCTGGGACTCAGAGAACAGTACATTGTCATGGCCGGAGAGTCAAAACCGGGAGATATCGCTGTGGATCCCGACAACAAGTCTTTGGTTGGAGTCGTGAGAAGTTCCGACAGACAAGTAAGCTGGATAGAATCGGTATTCTCCCCGAATGTGATTGTGCAAGTAACAGTTGAATCTTCGACACTGAAAATAGACGGCGAACTGTTTTTTGGCAACAGGCTCAGAATCTATGAAAACGCCGATGTGATTGGCTTTGAGGTGAAGATATCCGATGTTTTCACATGTGGAACACTCCTGAGAAATATGGGATTTGAAAAACTCGGCAAAGTCGTTGATAGAGATGGGCCGTACTATGTGGTTGACAACAATTTCAACGTCCCGTCTCGTCTTGTGATTTTCCCTGGGTATTGATTATTTTGTTCATGAGATCCGATAAGACCTTGGCGTCTTCTTCATCATAGGTGGTTTTTTCTTCAAGCTTCTTGAGAATTTCAAATGGGTCTTCTTGAGTGCTCAAGAGTGGCTGTTCTTTTTCTTCTTTGGGCTTTTCCTGAGACAGAATTTGTTGAACTATGGAATCGAGTTGTGCTTCGATTTCCTTGAATTGTTCCTCAGATTGAGTATCAGATGGCGCAGATGAGCCGGCTATCTGTTGAACGAGCTGTTCTACCTCGCTTATACTGCTTTCAACCTTGGCTTCAAGATCTGTTTGTTGTGCAGGACTCTGTTCTGGTTTTGCCACTTCCACCTTCTTTTTCGGGTGTCTTCTCAGAAGATACAAAAGCACAAATGTGGCAGAGAAACTGACAACAAAAACCCCTAATATCAGGAGCAGAGAAGCCCCTTTTTTCTGTGATGTTTCTGCCGAGGGTACGTTGGTAGTTGTCTGCGAGATTCTCGATCTTATCCAGACAATCCATTCCTCGGTTGGTTGTCCGCCTTCGCGAATCAAGGTCAGTATCTTTGCCGCTATTGGGTTTGTCTTTTCATACTGTTCCAGGTAAGCCTTCGATTTTTGAAGATCTCCTATCGCAAAGGCACATATGCCCATCTTCAATTTGAGCAGACTGTCGTAAGATTCCAATGAGGGTTCCATCTGAACCGCTTTTTCAAACCATTCAAGCGCCTGACCATAATTTCCCGAGACATAAGCATTTAGCGCTGAAGTGTAATATTCATTCAACGCAAAACTCAGGGTAACCAAAATCACCATTTGCAAGATCATTACCAATTTCGCCTTGCTATGGCAACTCATAAACTTCTATCCTCCTGTCTACAAGTGCGTAGACCTCCTTCCCTAATGGCAGAACTCTCTTGAGCTTTCCATCGAATCTTTGTACCTCTTCCCTCAATGCCATGTTCTTTTGATCAAAAAACAGTACTGAAGAATTACCCGCTATTAGCAAATACCTGTCGCCCTCACCAGTCAATATTGGGTCTATCCATCCCTCAGCAGCAACCACTTGAGCTTTAGTCGAAAGATTAAAGAAAACCACCGAATAACTCCTCAGTCCCAAAACCAGCAAATCGTCTTTCTTAATGCACGTTGTGAAGTCTATTGATTTTCCTTTTATGTTCACATCGGACGAACTCACAAGCTTTTTCAAAACATTTGATTCAGTTGACAAACTGTATACAGCCTCGTTTGTCAAAACAATTGGAATGTCACCGTCAACGAATTTTGCGTACTCTCCGGGCAGATCAGCCATCTTTTTCCATTCCCTATCCCATTTGTGGAGAGCCAGTTTTTCCCCCTTTGTTATCAAGAATATACCTGTATCCACTGCCAAAAAGTCTACGCTGTTGTCCAGAAGATTCACGCCAGAGACTCGAGATATGTTGCTGCCATCATATATTATCACGCTCTTGTTGCTGTAAAAACCAAGTTTGTTCGAGATCACATGAGCAAATTGAATCTCCCCTTGATACAGATTCTTTCCATTTAAATCGTACAATCCGCCACTGCGCTGAACCAAGATCTTTGATCCAACCTTGAAGATGTCGATCGCCTGCTGTTGATCGATTGTCTTTGTTTTTTTCATCAACTGTGCTATCTTGAAAGAACTCGGCACTTTAATCTGCAAGCTCTGAACAAGTTTGGGGATAGTCTCTGTTTCTCTCGATCCTGTCGCTTTCTCCAAGTAAGTTTCAACCTTGTATTTAGGGACCCTGGGAGACTGATACTGTAGAAAGTTTTTCAGCTTCTCTTGAAATGCTGGCGACAGATAGCAATCAAAGAACGAACCATTTGATTCAAAAAGTTCAACGCCGTCTATAGCAGCGCTCTGCTTTGTAACAACACCATCTCCAACACCCGATGCCAACTCTGGATAGAAGCTCTCAAGTGGTGTTCCTTTTATGTCTATAGACATGGGTGGTTTATTTCCAACCACACACAGATACTTCATATCTTTTCGTGGTGAACTCAACAAACTCAGCAACTTGGAAGAAATAGATATTTCTCGGTACAACGGACCGATTGACTCAAGGTAGAACAACAGTTGTGACTTCATGGAATCTATGGTTGATCTGTCGGTTCCAAAGTTCGTTGCAACGAGATCTGAAGGCTTGCCAAAAAGAAGTGTTCCAAAATAAATCGGATTCACAACATTCGTCCCTTTGTTTGGTGTGCTCACTAATACAACCGATCTGACATTTTTTATCTCTGGGTGTCTTTCCAACGCTAAGCGAGCTATCACCCCACCGACCCCGTGGGCAAGGATGTCAAACTCCAGCGATTTCAGCCTCAAAAGCTCGCCTGAGAGTTTCTCTGCTTCATATAGCAAAAAACTGTCGATCCCGCTCGCCCTTGAAAACTGCCTGAACCCATTCATGTAAGATCTCGATCTTGTGTCAACTATTGGGTATTCATAATACATGATCGTTCTGCTCGGGAAGAGTTCACTCCAAAAGTTGATCTGCTGTTTCATAGCGCTCGGGACAAAACCCAGAAAGTTTTTGTCAACGTCTGGTATCAGAAGCAAGACCGGTTCAATGCTCTTTGAATTATCCTTGATCAGTTGCAAACCCAATTTCTGTTTCTCCGGCACATTTGCGACCAGACCTATCGTTGAGGCGTGAAAGGCTTCAACTTCGACATATGCCCCCGTTTCATCCATATCTATATAAGCGCCTCCAAGAACTCTGTAGATCGGTTCCGATGTATTTGGAATGTAAGCCAGTCTGACGTTTGCGTAATCTTCACCAAGATAAAGATTTTTGGGAAGACGATAGCGAATCAAAACCGGTTTCATGGCGAACTCTTCTATTTTGTCGGTCGGAGAGACATCATACACGTCAGAGACGAATACCGATGCAAGCTGTGGTGAAAGGTTCGATGACGATATTCTTCTTATCTCAAAGGACTTGGGTCGGCTGTAGGCGCCTTCTGGCACCGAAATAGTCAGGGCATCTGCCATGATGCTTGAACTTTTCTCTGGCTTAGCCACAAAGCTTTTTTTGAAAAGCGTCAGCCCCAAAAAGATGACCAAAACAGTTACACCACAAGCAGCAATGATTATCAAGAGTAACTTCTTCTTGATCACAGTTCTGAGTAATTCAAGCACCTTCTCCACAGATCTCACTCTCTCAGACCGCCAAAGATTTCAAAAAATCAACCGTTTTGTTCATTCCATATTCATCAAATCTGTTCAAAACACCTTCGAGTAACTTATCGGCAAAATCCTTCGCTTTGTGAACCCCAAAGATACTCACAACTGTCGGTTTCCCGAGCATTTTGTCCCTGCCAACCGTCTTTCCAGCGGCTTTTTCATCAGAAAGGGCATCCTTGAGATCATCGACCACTTGAAACCATATTCCCAGTACCGAACCAAGTTTGGTGAATTTCTCTATCAACTGAAATCTCTCAGAGAGTATTGCCCCTGATGCTGTGCAAAATGAGAACAAACCACCAGTCTTCTTGCTGTACATTTTTAATATCTCGCTCAGCTTCTGACTCTTTCCGGTGTACTCGACATCGAGAGCCTCACCGATCAAAACTTCATATGTTGCACGTGAAAAATGCGTGAGTAAAAGCGTTTTCACCCTTGGATCAGCTGGTGATTGGCTCAGTACCTCGAAAGACTTCAGCATCAAACCGTCGCCCGCGAGTATGGCAAAGTCATTCCCATAAACCACATGGCACGACGGTCTGCCCCTTCTGAGAGGCGAGTCATCTATCTGCGGAAGATCATCGTGAATCAGCGAAGCAGTGTGAAAAAGCTCGATTGCGAGTGCTGGATGCCATATTAAATCAGCATCAACCATCATATCTTCACAAGCGGTCTTTATCAAGAGTGGCCTGATTCGCTTTCCAGAAGACAGCAAGCTATAATTCATAGCCTGTTCTACCTTGTTCGTGGTTTTGATCAAACTCTCTAATCTTTTATTGAACTGCTGAAGAAATTCTTCATTCCTCATCTTCTTGATCCTGAGGCTCGTCTCTGAGCATCTGCCTGAATTTGTCGATATCAAGGTTTTCGACGAATTTCTTGAACTCCTCATCTGAGGTGTCTTCCGGTATCTGCAAGTCAATGGCGTGTTCCTCTACGATCTCGTTGCTCACATAGAGTGGAATCCCTTTTTTCACCGCTAACACTATCGAATCGGATGGTCTTGCGTCCATCTCTATTAACGCGTGTTCATCCGAGCCTTCTTCTTCTTCACCTTCTACGTATGTCAAATCTCTTATCACAAGCGTCGCATAGTAGACATTGTCTTTCACAGAATGAATGATCGCCTTTTCGATCCGAGCATCGAGTGCATCAAGAATGTTCACTATCAAATCGTGAGTCAAAGGTCTTGGAAAGTCAAGCCCCTCAAGGCTTATTGCCAAAGCATTTGCCTCACAAGCTCCTATCCAGATTGGAACTACCTTGTTGGTTCCCTCGATGCCCAGTATTACAACGGGAGAATTATGCGCCTTGTCCAGAACCAATGCTTTGATCCAGGCTCTTCTCATTTCAAATCACCTCCTATGGCTTTGAGCCTCTCAACCCCAAGCCGTACGATCTCTTCCACTTTCTGAGCGAGCTCTTCTTCGCCAGAAAAATCGCTTGGATCAACAGGTGGGTGAATCATCATAGATACGGGACCAGGGTTCAAAAAGAGGCTACGCTTTGGTACCAAGAATATTGTACCCCAAATCGATATAGGTAGTATTTTCACATTGAGCTTTTTTGCCACCTTGAAGATAGCCGTTTTGAACCTGCCAACCGTTCCATCCACCGAACGCGTACCTTCAGGGAAGATGAGCAAAGAGTTTCCCGAAGACAAGGTCTTCATGATTTTTTTGATTATCTGTGCACCTTCGGCTGGATTGTTTCTGTCTAAGAAAAACCCGCCCATGTATTTGAGAAACCAATTAACACCCGGGACCTTTGAAAGCTCTTTTTTTGCAACCATCGGCATCGGTCCCACATAACCAAGGATCAAAGGTATATCCATCAGACTCTGATGATTTGCAACAACAAGACAGTTATTACAGATATTTTCTTCACCCAAAACAGTTGTGGGTGAAAACATCCACCTAAAGGCGTTCTTACCAAAGATCTTTATTTGGCCATCGATGAACTTTCTCGCCTTGCTTTTACCCGCAAAGAGACGTATTATCAGTCCAATGAACAAAACCAAAGACCCATAAACAATGATGTACACAACAGCAGCCACGAGAAAATATATCGTCACCAGGATTCTCTTCACCGCACCACCACCAGTCAGATTGTTCTCACGGTTTCAAAGCGATTGTTGAGAAGATCGACAAGCAGAATCTTGCCAGCCAGCGTCTCTTCTTTGCCACATATCAGTTTGATCACTTCACTTGCCTGTATCGAAGCTATCAGACTCACCAGAGGTGGAAAGATCTGCGAAACCTCTCGATCTTTGCTCCCTCTGAATAATTCGCTCAAAGCAGGTGTTCTGCCGTAGAGGATGGTGGTAACCTGCCCAGTGAACTTTTCGACACCCGCATGAACAAGCGGTATTGACCTTTCTCGGCAAACTCTGTCCAATACCAGCTTCGATCTGAAATTGTCAAGACAGTCAACCACAACATCTACTTCTGTAAGAGAAAAACTGTCGTCTATAGTCTTTTCAACCGCGACCACATTGCAAGATGGGTTTATCTTGCTGAGCTTTTCCTTCGCTGCATGGACCTTTGGCTTACCCAAACTCTCCCAATCGTACAGAATCTGCCTGTTCAAATCTGGTTCATCAACGATTCCGCCATCAACCAAATAGATATTGCCCACACCCACTCTGGCGAGCAATGATAGGACTGTGCACCCAAGCCCACCAGCCCCAGCCACAAGTACCTTTGCCTGGAATATCTTGTTCATGCACTCATTGAGCAATTCGCTGTGCCTCTGGAACATTCTATCCACCACTCACGGGCACAAAAATCGTCATCTGCTCACTCCTCAGAAGATTCGGATCACAATCAAGTATGTTCACACCATCGCACAGTACCACCACCCAATTTTTGACAAGTTTACCATCTTTTTCAGTCAGCAGATAAACGCTCTCCTCTTTTTCATCGACAAGAAGTTCTACACGTTTTTTCAGCATCTGTGAAACAGATTCAAAGATCTGTCTCAGATTGTTTCCCTGCACCTCTATTTCTTTGGTACCCACCATGGCATCTGCGATATTTCCAAACCTGATCTTCATCTTTTCACCTCAGTTCTATTATACTTTTTGTGAGGTGATGAAGATAAAGATTGCCGTCGTTGGTGGGATCTTTTGGGATGTTTATATCTACGGTGAAAAACCTCACAGCGCTGAGATACTCGAGATGTGCGGTGGTTCCGGATTGAATATCGCTTATGGCTTAAAACTATTCGGCTTTGATGTGTCTTTTTTCTCCAATATCGGTACCGATTACAGAGCCGACCTGATACTCTCCGAACTCAAAAACTTAGACTTCAACACGGAATATATCAAAAGAGTGCATGGTGAAACAGGTCATCACATAGCGCTGAACGAAAAACCCATAGCGGTGAACAGAGGTGTTAACAAGGTACCTTTAGAAATAGACGAAGAAGATCTCAGAAAATTCGATTATTTGGTGATCAACACCGAAGTGCCCCCAGAGAGTGTTTACAGATGCATTGATCTTCTAAAAGAAAAAACAATCTTTTTGGACATCGGTCCACTTGCAAACCTGAAAAAAGACACAAAGACGCTTTCTGAGAACTTACTTGTGATCGGCAACCAGAAAGAGTGCGAAAGAATCGATTGCGATGTCATAAAACTTGGCCCAAAAGGGGCACGCTGGGGTGAACTTTCAGTCGATGGAGATGGTATAGATTATCCATACAAAATAGGCACTGGGGATGTCTTCGACGTTGTGTTGATTACTTCACTGCTGCGCGGTGTAGATAGGTTGCAAGCTCTCAAAAAGGCTGTATCTAAAGCGCAAATCGCAGCCAAGACAACCAAAGGTGCCTTCAGTAAAATGCGAACTGTGTGTGATGAAAAATGAAGGCGCTCATCTACGATGGACAGAATCTCAAACTTTCTGAGGTTGACAGACCAGATATCAAAGAAGATCACGCGCTGATCAGAGTTCTTCTTGCCGGCATATGCAATACCGATCTTGAAATACTCAAAGGATATATGAACTTCACAGGGATCCTCGGTCATGAATTCGTTGGAGTTGTTGAACAGGGACCCGAAGATCTCATCGGTAAGAGAGTGGTCGGAGAGATAAATATTCCCTGCAACGAGTGCGATCTTTGCTTAAACGGGCTTCACAGGCACTGCAGAAACATCAGAGTACTGGGAATAAGAAACTACGATGGAGTTTTTGCCGAATACACCCTTCTGCCGGTGAAAAACCTACACATCGTGCCTGAAAAGATAGAGAATGAAAGGGCCGTTTTTATTGAACCACTCGCTGCAGCCTTTAGAATACTTCAACAAATAGAACTATCAGGTTCGCAGAAGGTTGCGGTCCTTGGTGACGGTAAATTGGGTCTGCTGGTCTCAAAGGCACTCAGTTTTTCAAAGATTCCACACATTGTCTTTGGAAAACATGAAGAGAAATTATCGCTGGCGAACAAGTGGACATCTACAGAGTTTTCTCACAATTTCAAACAGTACGACAGATACTTCGACACCGTCATCGATGCTACGGGGAGAAAATCAGGTATCGAACAGGCTCTGCAGATTGTAAAACCTGAGGGCACCATAGTCCTAAAAACGACAATAGCTGGGAAAATAGATTTAGACCTCAGTGTTGTGGCTGTCAACGAGATCAAAGTGATAGGTTCAAGATGTGGTCCTTTCCCGGTGGCGATCTCCGCGCTGGCGAATAGCCTTGAGGTTCGCGACCTGATCGAAAGTACCTTTGACCTTTCAGAGTATCAAAAGGCCTTCGAGAGAGCAAGTAAAAGCTCTTTAAAGCTGCTTTTGAAAATAGATGGACAGTAGCACATAGTGCGACGCTGGTAGTTTCAACTCAATCAAGAGACTCACAACTTTGCGCGGTATATCATCTGAGAAGCATCGAGGAATTTCCATAAGATCAGCCCCTTGTGATAGAATCTTTTGTGAAAAAGTGAACTAAGGGGGTTTTTGCCGTGAGTAAGATCCCGAAACCTACCGTCAGAAGGCTTGCAATCTATTACAGATGTCTTGAGAGGTTAGAACAACAGGGTGAAGACAGTATCTCATCCAAGGCGCTCGCTCAAATGGTGCACATCAAAGACTCACAGGTTAGAAAAGACCTTTCGTATTTCGGTAGTTTTGGGCGACGGGGCATCGGGTACGATATTCGAAGGCTCTTGGGTGAGATCCAGAAAATTCTTGGAATCCACAAGAGATGGAATGTAATCATAATCGGTGCAGGAAACATAGGTCAAGCCATAGCAAGGTTCAAGCAGATAGAAAAACACAACTTCCAGATCGTTGGGGTTTTTGACACAGACCACAGAAAGATTGGAAAACAGATAACTCCAGGCCTTGTCATATCCGATATGAGTTCATTGGAAGAATTCATCAGACAAAATCAAGCAGAGATAGCAGTAATTGCGACTCCAGCAGAGGCAGCACAGTCTGTCGCAGATCGGTTGGAAAAATCGGGGATCAAGGGTATAATATGTTTTGCACCCATAACCTTGAACTGTAACATACCCGTGGAGTACGTGGACATAACCGTTTTCTTCAAGACGCTTGTCCATTCTGTTGTCTCACAAAACTACAATATATAGTACCATCTTGCATGTGAACACAACCTGTAGTATAATTACCCCCGGAAGGGGGTTTGAATTTTATGTACTCGCATCTTGTTCAAAGGTACAGAAAGATACCTCCCTCGGAAAACGCGATGAAGATACTCAAAGAGAGGTATTTCATCAAGACAAAAGAGGGAGAGTTTCTCGAAAATTCCTGGGAGGATGTTGCACGCCGAGTTTCACGTGTAATAGCAGCTGCTGAACTGCTCAACAACCCACAACTGGAAAAACTCACCGCCGCTCAAAAGCTTGAGTTTGTAAAGGATCTGGAAGAGAAGTTCTTCGAGTTACTGGCAAGCAGGATCTTTATTCCAAACAGCCCCACTCTGTTCAATGCGGGAATGGGTGCGAATTACGATCTATTGTACAAACCCATTGAGCAGATGACCCTCGAAGATTACCAAAGCATACTCGACTCGAGAAATCATCTTCACATGCTCTCTGCTTGCTTTGTCGTGCCAGTCGAGGACAGCATCGATGGAATCTTCACCGCCGTCAAAGAGTACGCGATGATAACCAAAGCAGGCGGTGGAATAGGAAGTAACTTCAGTTCTCTGAGGCCCAACGGAAGTTTCGTGGCTGGGACACACGGTAAAGCCTCTGGGCCGATCAGTTTCATGCACGTTTTCAATTCAGCTGTATCTGTCGTAGAACAAGGCTACAGAAGACGTGGTGCTCTGATGGGAATACTGAACATCGACCATCCCGACATACTCGAGTTCATCTCTGCCAAAAAGGGTAACGACGGTGAAAAGGTCCTGAGATTTTTCAATATCTCCGTTGGAATACCTATGAGACGCGAAGAGCTTTTGAGAGCTTATGAAAGCGATGGCACCATAAAACTGAGTCATCCAAAATGGCATGCACAACAAGAGATAAAGGTAAGGGATATCCTCAAAAAGATGGCACAAAACGCCTGGGAAACGGGAGACCCTGGGATGGCTTTTCTGGGGGAGATGAACAGATACTACCCCCTTTATCCTGAAAGAGAGATAATCTCCACAAATCCCTGCGGCGAGATAGGACTTGGTGCATACGAAGCCTGCAATCTTGGCTCGATAGACCTCGCGAAATTCTGTGACGACTCGGGAAAATTCGATTGGGATACTCTTGGCGAGATCGTCAGGATATCTGTCAGGTTCCTTGATAATGTCATAGACGTCAACGTGTTTCCAATAGACAAAATCACAAAAGCCGTGAGAGATTCAAGAAGACTTGGCCTTGGAATCATGGGTTTTGCAGACCTTCTGTACAAAATGGAAATACCATACGATTCACCAGAAGCAAGAAAACTTGCAAAGAATATAATGGCATTCATGTCTATAAATGCTCACGAAGAATCTTCAAAACTCGGTGAAGAAAAAGGAAACTTCCCGTTGTTTGAAAAAAGCAGATATTCTTCGGCCGAAGGTTTTGTCCCATTCTCTATGGACGAAAGCGATTATGACGAAGCCATCAAGGAACACTTCAAAACCGTAGCGAGAAAATATAAAAGAAATGTCGCGGTGCTCGCGATAGCTCCAACCGGATCAATCTCCAACATTGCCGACACCTCCTCGGGACTTGAACCAAACTTCCTGCTTGCCTACGTGCGCTATGTGAACAAACAAAGCAGCAACGAAAGAGAGGCTTTGTTCTATGTCAACGAGGTTCTCAAGAAAAAGATACCTGCCGAGTTGTTAGAAAAGATAAAGGATAAACTGGTCGAAGACGGCACAATGAAGCATCTTGAAGTCGATGAAAGGCTCAAAAAGATATTCGTCGTGTCTCACGATATAAAGCCCATAGACCACCTTTTGATGCAGGAAGCGTTCCAGTGCTACGTGGATAACAACATCTCAAAAACGATAAACATGCCCAACAGTGCGACGGTCGATGAAGTGCTCGAGATCTACGTCGAAGCGCTCAGACACAAAATCAGAGGTTTGACTATCTACCGAGATGGGTCTCTGCAAACTCAGGTGCTGACCTCTACTAAATCCGCAAAGACAAAGGACGCACCGAAGATAAAATTCTTCATACTCGATGAAAAACACAGACTCAGGGCAAAACCAAGAAAGGAGACACTCCGCAGTGTCACAAGAAAATACAAGACATCTTCGGGTACGACCTATATCACAGTCTCTTTTGACGACACAGGCGAGGCAATAGAGATCTTTCTCTCCAACGGCACAGAGACCGCCGAAGCAATAGGCAGGCTTTCCTCAACAGCACTGCGCGCTGGAGTGTCGGTGGACGAGATAATCGAGCAGTTGGTAAAAGTCAAAGGAGATTACGTGAGAAATGTAGGATATGAAATCAAGAAAGCCATAGAAGATTTCGCTGAACTGTGGACTCAAAAAGAAGTGGTGCAGGATGAACTTCTCAGAATAGATGGGACGGCGAAAACACCCGAAGAAATCGAGAAATTCGTTGTCGCCAATGGCTTGGAGTGGAAGCAGGGATACTACGTGGATATCGATGGGAACACATATTGCCCATCATGTCTTTCAAAGAACTCATTGATAATGCAAGAAGGATGCACCAGTTGCAAAGCGTGCGGTTGGTCGAGGTGCAGCTAAGATCGATAGTGACGTCAAAACTTGACAAGCAGCACAGTTGATGGTAAACTGATTCTTGGTCGCCGGGGTGGCGGAATAGGCAGACGCTGCGGACTTAAAATCCGCTGGAGGGAGCCTCCGTGTCGGTTCGAGTCCGATCCCCGGCACCAGATAGAGCATAAGAATAATCACTTGAAGATATATGCGTTGCGGGGTGGAGCAGTCTGGCAGCTCGTTGGGCTCATAACCCAAAGGTCGCAGGTTCAAATCCTGCCCCCG
>ERZ795045.32-NODE-32-length-162408-cov-8.569223_pt1 | contig 162408 bp, 153 predicted proteins | sample MGYA00375129_ERZ795045 | MGnify/ENA primary metagenome ERZ795045 (study PRJEB30174, sample SAMN05720166) | activated sludge metagenome | isolation source: anaerobic digester from wastewater treatment plant | place: Japan | collected 2015-05-15 ...
TTAATACTAAAAAATGATGGAACTGTCTGGACTACGGGTTATAATAATTACGGTCAACTTGGAACTGGGGATAATACTACTAGAAATACATTTACAAAAATAAATAAAGAATTGTTTAAATGTAAATAAATATTTTGTATCCATTTTTGTAAATAAGTGTGAACAATTTTTATATTATATTTTATTAATCGCTTAAAATAAATATTTAATTACCAGGAGAATAAAGTTTATCTATAGTAAATAGCACTTTATATTTTACTAAAAACTTAGTAAAAGTTATTGTCTAATTAAACTTATGATTTTAAACTAAAAATTATTAAAAAATCTTATTTTATCTTAAATTTTTAATACAAAAATTTTATTTCAGAGGAAAATAAGATATGGAAAACTACAAAGATACACTTAACTTACCAAAGACTGACTTTCCTATGAAAGCTGATTTACCTAACAGAGAACCAATAATATTAGAAAAGTGGGAAAAGGAGAGGCTTTATTATAGAATAATAGAATCAAGAAAAGATAATAAACCATTTATATTACATGATGGACCACCCTATGCAAATGGGCATATACACTTAGGACACTCTTTAAACAAGATACTTAAAGATATAATAGTAAAATATAAAACAATGGCAGGGAATTACAGCCCATATATACCAGGATGGGACTGTCACGGCCTTCCTATAGAGTTTCAGGTAATGAAAAACTTAGGTGAAAAAGCTAAAACAACCCCACTTGATAAGATAAGAAAAGAATGTAGAAACTATGCCCAGAAGTTTATAGATATTCAGATGAAAGAGTTTAAAAGATTAGGTGTACTCGGTGATTATGAAAATCCTTATAAAACAATGGATAATGAATATGAAGCTGATATTTTAATAGCTCTTGCAAAACTTGTAGAAAAAGGATATGTATACAAAGGGCTTAAACCAGTCTATTGGTGCGGGCATTGTATAACAGCATTAGCTGATGCTGAAATAGAGTATTATGACCATAAGTCACCTTCAATATATGTAAAGTTTCCTGTAATAAATAAGGATTATGGTAAAAAAACTTATGTAATAATATGGACAACAACTCCATGGACACTACCTGCAAATGTTGCTATATCCTTTAACCCTGAAACAGAATATTCTCTTATAGAGGTATCTAATGAATTATATATAATAGCAACTGCTTTACTAAATAGAGTCTCAGAAGAGATAGGTTTTAGTTTTAAAGAGGTTAAAAGATTAAAGAAAAGTGAACTTGAATCACTATCCATAAAACACCCATTTATAGAAAGGGATGTTAAACCAGTATTTGGACACCATGTTACTCTTGATGTTGGTACAGGTGCAGTCCATACAGCACCAGGGCATGGTACTGAAGACTATGAAATAGGGCTTGAGTATAACCTTCCTGTAATATCTCCTGTTGATGATGAGGCAAGATTTACATCAGAAGTTGAATGGCATGGAATGAATGTATTTGAGGCAAACACAAAAATAATAGAAAAATTAAAAAACTTAAATCTTTTACTCCATAGTAGTGAAATAGAACACTCGTATCCACACTGCTGGAGATGTAAAAAACCTGTAATATTTAGGGCTACCCCACAATGGTTTATTAGAGTAGATGAAAACTTTAAAAAGAAACTATTAAAAGAGATAAAAAATGTAAAATGGATACCATCATGGGGTGAAAACAGAATAACAGCAATGATAGAAAACAGGCCAGATTGGTGCATATCAAGACAAAGGAGTTGGGGAGTACCAATACCAGCTGTATATTGTAAAGATTGTAATACTTCAAACTTAAGTGCTGAAAATATATATAAAGTTGCTGAAGTTGTAAAAAAAGAGGGACTTGACACATGGTTTACTAAAGACATTGATTTCTTCCTTGGTAAAGACTACAAATGTCCAAATTGTGGAAGCAAAAACCTTTCAAAAGAATCAGATATACTTGATGTATGGTTTGATTCCGGTGTAAGCTGGTTTGCTGTTATAAAAAAGAGGGGCTTAGGAGAGCCAACAATGTACCTTGAAGGTTCTGACCAACACAGGGGGTGGTTCCAATCATCACTAATTCCAGGTGTTGCAATAGATGAAAAAGCTCCTTATAAACAGGTACTTACACACGGTTTTATGCTTGATGAAAATGGAAGAGCCATGAGTAAGAGCCTGGGAAATGTAATACCACCTGAAACAATAATAAAAAAGTATGGTGCTGACGTATTAAGACTATGGGTTACAACTCAAGACTATACTCAAGACATGAGGATTGGTGAAAACCTACTTGCTCAAACAGCAGATGCTTACAGAAAAATAAGAAATACTTTCAGGTTCATGCTCGGTAATTTATATGACTTTGAACCAGAGAACGCAATTAAGTTTGATGAACTTGAACCAATAGATAAATGGGCTATCTCAAAACTATCACTTATAATAGAAGAAGTAAAAGAATCATATGAAAATTATAACTTCAATGCAGTCTTTAAGAAAATGTATAACTTTTTTAATCTTGAGTTATCAGCATTCTACTTTGACATACTAAAAGACCTTTTATATACTTCAAAGAAGGATGGACATAAAAGAAGGAGTGCACAGACTGCAATTTACAATATATTAAAAACTTCTACATTACTAATTGCACCTATATTAGTATTTACAGCTGAAGAAGTCTGGCAATATATTAAAAGTGTTGATGGTTCTGTCCATGAAAATTTTATGCCGGAAAAACTCCCAATATATAAAGATGAACTGGAAGAAATAAATAAAATAATCCAGATAAGAGAGGATGTACTTAAGGCAATTGAAATAGAAAGACAAAATAAAAAAATAAACACAAGCCTTGAAGCATCCATAAAAATAGAACCTAAAATAGATCAATTCAAAAAAATACTTAAAAAATACCAGGATAAATTATATATCTATTTCATAGCATCAGAAGTTATTATTTCTGAAAAATTAGATACATACACTTATGAAGGTGAAACCTCAAAAGTACTGATAGAAAAAGCAAAAGGTGAAAAGTGCCCAAGGTGTTGGAAATACAGTACTAAAATAGGTGAAAACAAAGAACATAAATATATATGCCCTGATTGTATTGAAGCAATAAAATAGTTTTTTAAAATTTTTTTGTAAATAAAAGAATAAAGGTTAGAAAATGAGTTTTAGAATACAAAGATTAAATAAACTTTTTATGAAAGAGATTGATTCAATCATACACAACGAACTTAAAGACCCAAATATAAAAGGTTTTTTCACAATAGTATCTGTTGATACAACACCTGACCTTGAAACATCAAATATAATGATAAGTATATTAGAAGGTGATAAAATCAGAATAATTGAAGCTTTAACAAAAGCAGCTGGATTTATAAGACATAGCTTGGGGAAAAAGATTCATATAAGAAAAATACCAAAATTGAGTTTTGTCCTTGATGAAACAATAGAAAAAGCAAATAACATAAATATATTACTTAACAAAATAAAAAAAGAACTTGATGAATAAATATATTGAAGGCTTTAAATATTATCTTAAGACATATAAGGGAGCAAGTGAAAATACAGTTTTATCATACTCTTATGATATAAACTCATTTTTTAAATTTCTTAACGATAAAAACATAGAGTTAAACAATATTAATACTGAAATAGTTTTAGAGTTCATTAGTTTATATAAAGAGTTTTCAACAAGAAACAGAATGTTATCATCAATAAACTCTTTTTTAAACTTTCTGGCAGAATTCAAAGGACTTAATATAAAACTGGATGATGATAAAATAAACATTGGAAGAAAACCACTAAAATTACCCACATACCTTACAATTGAAGAGATTGAAGAGATAAATAAAAGAATTAACATAAATACTCCAGAAGGTCTAAGAGATAGGACAATGCTTGAGAGTTTATATTCACTTGGGCTTAGAGTCTCTGAAATGATAAATCTTAAAATAGATGACATAGATATGGATGAAAAAATTGTGAGAATAATAGGTAAAGGAAACAAAGAAAGGATTGTACCTTTTGGCTCTGTATTTTTAAATCTTGTCAAAAGATATATCTTAGAATCAAGACCATATTTTTTAGGTAAAAAAAAAGATTTTTTATTCTTTACAAGACTAAAAAAACCTTTCAGCAGAATAGCAGTATGGAAAATTGTAAAAAAATATACAGATAATATGAATAAAAACGTAAGTCCTCATACTTTCAGACACTCGTTTGCAACACACTTATTATTAGGTGGTGCCGACATTAGGATTATTCAACAGTTGTTAGGCCATTCTAGTATAACCACAACATCTATATATACACACCTTGATTATAGAAACTTAATAGAATTTATAGATACTTATCACCCACTATCACATGAAGGTATAAAAAAGTGATAAACGATATTAATGATACAATAGCAGCAATATCAACACCAATTGGCAAAGGTGCTATAGCAATAGTAAGATTAAGTGGACAAAAGGCAATAGAGATTGTAGACTCTATTTTCAAAGGTAAAGAGAGCCTTAAAAACGCTGAACCTAACAAAATATACTATGGTGAAATAGTTGATGAAAATAAAATGCCAATTGACCAGGTTTTAGTATCAATTTTTAAGGCCCCAAAAAGTTTTACAGGCGAAGATATTGTCGAAATAAATTGTCATGGTGGTGTTGTAATACCAAATGCTATATTAAGACTATTACTAAAAAATGGGGCTAGATTAGCCTATAATGGTGAGTTTACAAAAAGAGCATTCTTAAATGGAAAAATTGATATAATCCAGGCAGAAGCAATAAATGATATAATAAACTCAACAACACTATTAGGGACATCTATTGCAATTAAAAATCTTAACAGATCATTTTCAGAAAAAATAGAAAAGATAAGAAAAAGACTATTAAACCTTTTTTCAAAAGTTGAGGTAGTAATAAACTATCCTGAAGAAGAGATAGAAATTGAAAAAAATGACAAAGAGGTTTTAATAGAAATAATAAATGATATTAAAAATATACTGAAAAAAAATAGATTAAACAAAAAAATATTTGAAGGTTTCAGGGTTGTAATAGCAGGAAGAACAAATGTAGGTAAGTCAAGCCTTTTAAACCATCTTTCAGGTGAAGAAAAAGCAATAGTATCCCATATACACGGAACAACAAGAGATATAATAGAGGTTGAAATAAACATTAAAAACATACCTATAGTATTGATAGATACTGCTGGAATAAGAGAAGAATATGATAATGAAATAGAGGGATATGGTATAATAAAAGCAAAAGAAAATATAAAAAAAGCTGATCTTGTATTATTTGTTTTTGAAGCAGATAAAGGAATAACAGAAGAAGACAATAAAATACTGAAAAAGATAAATAATAAAAATATAATACTTGTAGGAAATAAGTCTGATATTAGAATAAACAATAAAGTAGAAAACGCAATATATATAAGTGCAAAAAATGGAAGTAATATAGAAACACTAATCGAAAAAATAAAGGAAGAATTGAGTATAAGAAATATTGAAGAGACAGATTTTTATATAAACTCAAGACACAAGGACCTGCTTGAAAAAGCTCTTAATAAACTTGAGACTGCAAAAGAACATATGATAAATGAAGATATTGATCTTTTATCAATAGAATTACAGGACTCTATTAATTTAATAGATAATATTACAGGAAAAAATCTTCAAGAAGACCTTTTTGATAATATATTTTCAAAGTTCTGTGTAGGAAAATAAAACTATTAAGAATCTAAAAACTGACTTACAACCTGTATAAACTCAAAAGGTAACTCATCAACAATCATGTGAGAACCATTTTTTATCATAATAACTTCACTGTTAGGAATATTCTTTCCAAGTCTTCTAGCATTATCTGGAAATATTAATTTGTCATTATCACCATGAACTATAAGGGTCTTGCATTTTATATCTGAATAGTTAGATGATGAGAAACCAGGATAATCATGATTTTTCATAAGAGATAAAATAGACCTCTTAAAACCTTTTATTTTAACATGACAAAGATACTCCTCTATTTTATTTAAAAATCTATCAGGTTCATTATATACTTTTTTAGATACTGTATGAATAATAAACGGCATAGTATAAGAGTTTATAAAAGGGTCAATAAAACCTAAAATAGATCCACCTATTTTATTTATTATATCTCTGTTAAAATAATCATAATCAACACTACTTACTATAACAAGTTTATCAAGTTCACACCTGTATACTGAGGCATATATACTTGCAACAAGGCCACCTAAAGAATGACCTATTATTATAGGTCTTTTTATTTTCTTAGCTTCTATAAAATAATGTACTTGGTCAACTATGTCTTTAAGTGTTATATCTCTTTTATCCGAGAGTCCGTGCCCCAAAAAGTCAAGTGCATATATGTTATAATCACTACTGAAAATATCTAAATGGTCTCTCCATGTATTAAGGTTAACCATTATCCCATGCAAAAGTATTATACTTTTTTTACTATTTGGATTTAAAAGTTCAATATAGTGAGTCTTATCGCCGTGAAGATTTATAAACTTGCTGTCATGAAAGTAAAAATCAGAGTTATCATATTTTTCGTAAGTCCCATAAAGATGACTGTTTATATAGCCTATTTTAAGAAATTCATCAAACATAGGATTTCCTTTAATTTTTAAAATCGGATAAAATTAAAAAAGCATAATAATGAAAGGAGATTTTTACTTGTACTTTAAAAATTTTTTTAAAAAAATTTATTTTTTATAAATCATTCTATATAAAAATTAACTGATGCTTTATTCCCATTCTCATCAATAACTGTCAATATATGTTCACCACTATTTTCATTAAAAAGTATTTCATGTTTATATCTAGTAATACCTAAGAACTTATCATCAATATACCAGTATAATTTAACATTTTTTTTCGATACAGCTCTTGCTTTAACACTCTGAACCCCAGTTAAATCTTTTGGTATAAATATTTTTATACCACTCTGTGGATATATTATCTCAAGCTGGTTATCAGTATCATAATCAATAAAAGGTGGGACTTTTTCCAAAACTATTCTATTTATAAAATATTCTATTGATGGTGGAAATATAAGAAAACTTTTTTTGTAGTATTTTCTTTTATAGTTCATAGGGTTTTTTATTCTAAAATTACCATCTTCAGTAACAAAAAAAGACTTATGATAGGGACATTTCTTAAGTTGTTTTGCACTTTTAGGATATATATACTGTCTGGAATCAGGACAATCATTAGTAGCAAGATATCCTGTTTTAGTACATATATTTATGATCTTTATGTCATCATATGGTACTTCAAACCATGAATCACCAGGCAATATATCAAATATTTTAAAAAGTAATGGGGCTGCTCTTTTACCAACTATCATCGGATTACCCTCACCAGTAAAGTTACCCATCCATATAGCCACAACCCAATCAGGAGTAACTCCAACAGCAATAGCATCTCTTAGCCCATAACTTGTTCCTGTCTTCCATGCAATAGGTTTTTTTGAAAGTACTTTCCAATAATAGTCAAAATCAGGCCTTTTTACCTCTTTTAAAACCTCTAAAATAAGATAAGAACCTGTCTTACTTATAAGTCTCTTTTTTTCCCCTTCATCCCTTTCAATAACACTTAATCTTCCAAAAACCCCATAGTTCCCAAGTTCTCTATATAAAGATGCAAGTTCAAACAATGATATTTCACATGATCCAAGTATTAAAGACAATCCATACTCTTCAGGTTTTCTAAATAATGTTGATACACCAGATTCTTTTAAAAAACTATAAAAGTCGCTTAATCCATAAGAGTTTAATAGATACACTGCCGGGACATTTAAAGAATCAATAAGAGCTGTATCTACCCTAACAAGCCCTCTATATTTCCTATCAAAGTTCGCAGGACTAAAGTCTTTAAAAAAACTAGGGACATCCCTTATAAGTGATAACGGGGTTATAAGTCCCTCATCAATTGAAAGAGCATACAAAAATGGTTTTAAGGTAGAACCAGGTGAACGAGCTGATAAAACACCATCAACAAAACCCTCATCTTTATCAAAAAAGTTCTGTGAACCTATATAAACCCTCACATAACCAGTTTTTGTTTCTCCAATAATCACAGCAATATTTTTTATCCCAAAATCTTTAAAATTATCTATATAAGATTTTACAATTGATACAACTTTTTCCTGAAGTTCAGTATCAATAGTTGTTTTAATAACTTTCAGGTCAAAACTGCTATTTAAAAGTTCTTTTTTAACAATACCAGAGTTTTCAAGATAAAGCCTTGTTGAGAGATGTGGTGCAATCTTTTTAAAGACTCTCTTTTCTATTATAACTGGTTCTTTTAAAGAAAATTGATAAATATCTTTACTTATAAAACCCTTTTTAAATAGTCTTTGAAGTAACAAGTCTCTTTTTTCTTTTAATTTTTCAGGATAATTTATAATATTAGGTTTATTTGGGATAACAGCAAGTGTTGCTGCCTCAGCCCATGTAATATCTTCAGGATATTTACCAAAATAAAAGAGAGATGCTGCCTGAAATCCCCTAACATTATACCCATAAGGTGCATAGGAAAGATAATAATAGAGAATATTATTCTTTTTATTATAAAACTCGATCCTTAAAGAGAAAAGTATCTCTAAAAACTTATTTATAATATTCCTTTCCTTGTTATCCATAATTATTTTAGCAAGCTGCATTGTAATAGTACTGCCACCCCTTAAAACTCTACCCTTTTTTATATTGGTTATAACAGAATTAATAATTGCAAATGGATTGAATCCTATATGATAATAAAAATACTTATCTTCAAGCTCAAGTACCGAGACTTTAAGTTTATAAGGAATAAAAAACTTTTTATAATTTGCAAGACATATCTGTTGATTATCACTTAAAAATAAGTCAATTATTTTATTATTTTTATCAGTTATAACAGTACTATCGTATGATTTTAGAAAATTGAAATTAAAAGGGAAAAGATGGATTATTATTAAAAGTATTATTATAAATATAAATCCACCCCTTTTATTTTTTCTTATGTTTCAATTTCAAAACTATCTTACAATAGTATCATTTCTATCTGGCCCAGTTGATATAATGCTTACACTTGCCTCAAGATAATCTTCAATAAACTTTATATAGTCTTTAGCATTAACAGGTAATTGATTAAAATCTTTTATACCTTTTGTTCTTTCCCAACCTCTGAAGCTTTTATAAATAGGCTTTACATTTTCAAGGACTTCTGATGAAAAAGGGAACTCATTTAAAGTAGAACCATTATATTCATATCCAATACATATATTAATCTCTTTAAGTCCATCAAGTACATCTATTTTTGTTAAAACTATATCAGTAAAACCATTAACAAGAGTTGAATACTTTAACATAAAAAGATCAAGCCAGCCACACCTCCTTGGTCTTCCGGTAGTTGCACCAAACTCACCCCCCTCTTTTTGTAAATAATCTCCTATCTTATCAAAAAGCTCAGTAGGAAAAGGTCCTGCACCAACTCTTGTTGTATATGCCTTAGCTATCCCATAAACCTTATTAACATAAAAAGGATTTATACCTGTACCTGTTATAGCCCCACCAATACTTGGGTTAGATGATGTTACAAACGGATAAGTCCCAAAGTCTATATCAAGACCAAGCCCCTGTGCACCCTCAGCAATAATATTTTTATTATTTTTCAACATGCTATTAAGAGCATAAACAGTATTACCAACAAAAGGCCTTAATTTTTCTTTATAACCTTCAATAAAGTCAAAAACCTCATCCACATCCATTTGCTCTTTTTTATAATAGTTAGACAAAAGATAATTTATCCTTTCTAAGTTTGTTTCAATTCTCTCTTTTAAATTAGAGCTAAATATATCCCCTACTCTTATACCAAACCTGGAAAACTTATCAGAATAACATGGCCCAATCCCTCTTTTTGTAGTTCCTATCTTCTCTTTTCTCTCCTCTTCTCTCAAAATATCCATTCTTTTATGATATGGCATAATAAGATGAGCCTGATAAGATACCATTATCCTACCTCTATAATCTATACCAAAATTTTCAAGCTGTTCTAATTCTTTAAAAAACTCTTCAATATCAAAAACAACACCATTTCCTATAAAGCACTTAACTTCTGGATTTAAAATACCTGAAGGTATAAGATGAAATACAAACTTTTTTCCATCCAAAATTACAGTATGCCCAGCATTAGCCCCACCTTGATACCTAACAATTCCATCAGCATTTTTACCTAAAAAGTCTATTATTTTTGCTTTTCCTTCATCACCCCATTGAGCACCAATTATAACATCAAAAGCCATACTATTCTCCTGATTTTTTTAGACCATAAAAATTATGGTAAAATTTTAACAGAATAAATTTAATTTTATTAAGACTTATAAAAAACTTATATAAATATTTTTTTAATATAAATAAAATCAAAATTAGATTAGACTTGGGTATTAACTATATATTAACTTGTAAATAATTTAAAAATAATAGATAGAAAATTAAAAAAATTATTGATTCATATCAGCTTTAAAAACTGATAGAAAAGCCTCCTGAGGTATTTCAACCTTTCCTATCATTTGCATCTTTTTCTTACCCTCTTTTTGTTTCTCCAGTAACTTTCTTTTTCTTGTGATATCACCACCATAACACTTAGCAGTAACATCTTTACGTAAAGCACTTATGTCCTCTCTTGCTATAACTTTACTTCCAATGGATGCCTGAATAGGTATTTTAAAAAGGTGCTTGGGTATCATCTCTTTTAACTTTTCAACTATTGCCTTTGATTTCTGATATGCAGTTGAAGAGTGTGTAAGAAAAGAAAACGCATCAACCTTGTTTTTGTTTATATATATATCAACCTTAACTATATCAGACTCCTGAAAATCTGTTATATCATAATCAAAAGTTGCATATCCCTTTGATATAGATTTTATTTTATCATGAAAGTCATAAATAACTTCTGCGAGTGGTATTGTATATATAAGCTCAACCATCTTATCGTCAATATAATGCATATGTTCCTGAACACCCCTCTTTTCCTGACATAAGGTTATTACATTACCTATATAATCTTTTGGTGAAAATATTGTTACTCTCGACAATGGTTCATATATTTTTTCTATTTTAGAAGGATCAGGAAACTTTATAGGACTTTCCACAAGTATCTCTTCACCATTTTTAAGTAATACCTTATATTCAACAGTCGGAGTCGTTACTATAACATTAAGATCAAACTCTCTACTAAGCCTTTCCTGAATTATTTCAAAGTGTAATAATCCAAGGAAACCACACCTAAAACCTGCACCTAATGCAATGGATGTCTCTGGTTCAAATGTTAAAGCAGCATCATTTATTTTAAGTTTTTGTAGTGATTCTTTTAACTTTGAATATTCTGTAGAATCTGATGGATACACACTTGCAAAAACAAATGACTTTACATCCCTGAAACCAGGAACCGGTTCAGTAGCAGGATTGTCAACAGATGTTATTGTATCACCTATTTTCACATTTTCAAGTGACTTTATATTTGCTATAAGATATCCAACCTCACCACTTGATAAATCATTGGTAGGTATATTTCCAATTCTTAAAAACCCTACCTCTTCAACTTCATGTTCAAAACCAGTCTGCATAAATCTAATTTTCATACCTTTTGTAATTATACCATCAAAAACCCTTATTAAAACTACTACACCCCTGTAATCGTCATAATAAGCATCATAAACAAGAGCTTTCAAAGGATTATTTATATCTCCCTTTGGAGCAGGTATCTTTTCTATAATAGCTTTCATAAGAGCATCAATGCCTATTCCCTTTTTGGCAGAAACAAGAACAGCATCTTTCCTATCCAATGCAAGTTCTCTTTCTATCTGGTTAAGAGTCCTTTCTATATCAGCATTAGGAAGGTCTATTTTGTTAACTACAGGAACAATTTCAAGATTATGTTCAAGTGCAGAATAGAAATGAGCAAGTGTCTGAGCCTCTATTCCTTGGCTTGCATCAACAAGAAGCAGTACACCTTCACAAGCCATCAATGCCCTTGAGACTTCATAAGAGAAATCAACATGTCCAGGTGTATCTATAAGATTAAGTTCGTACAATTTACCATTATAGTTGTATTCTAATTTGATAGTCTGAGCTTTTATGGTTATTCCACGCTCTCTCTCAATATCCATTGTGTCAAGGATTTGATCTTTCTTTTTCCTATCATCAATAGCCTTTGTTATTTCAATTAATCTATCAGCAAGAGTAGACTTTCCATGATCAATATGAGCTATTATTGAGAAATTCCTTATAAATTCTTTATCTATCATTAAATCCTCAAATTTTTAAAGAGAAAATAAAAAATTAAAAGTATAATAAAAAAAATAAAATTAAGGCAACAATCCTTTGGCTTTCAACTTCCTTATCTTTTTCATTAATTTTCTTTCTCTAGCCCCTTTTTTTTTCTTTTTAAGCATTGAAGGTTTTTCATAAAAACTTCTTTTTTTAAGTTCCCTGCTTATACCTTCTCTTTCAGTTATTTTTCTAAACCTTCTTAGTGCTTCTTCTAAACTTTCGTTATCTCTAACTTCTACCATTGCCATTTACTACTTCACCTCTCTAATTTATTTATTGCAGAATTAAAATTTACAAAAATAAATTTAAAAAAGTATAAAAATATTAAACTACGTTATATCAAATAAAAATTAATTATCAGCTGTTTTAATAGTAGTTTTTAAGTTTGTGAAAATTTTAAAGTTATAAAATTTTTATTTTTTAAATGATTTCAATATTTTAGTATATCAAATATATTCCGATATTGACAAATAAAAACTTAAAACAATAATAGTATGGAACTAAAAGATATAATTGACAATATATTAAGCAAAGTAAACATATCAGAGATAATTGGGAAATACATAGATATAAAAAAAAGAGGTACAAATTACTTTGCTTTGTGCCCTTTTCACAATGAAAAAACCCCATCATTTTCAATAAATGATGAAAAAAGAATATATAAATGTTTCGGATGTGGGAAGACTGGCAATGCTATAAGTTTTCTCATGGAGTATAAGGGACTTAATTTTAATCAGGCATTAAGAGAAGTGGCAAAACATGCTAACATTGAAATTGACTCATTAGGTTTTAAAAAACTGAAGAAAAAAATCGAGTTTAAGGAGAAAATAACTGAAATAAACAAAAAAATAGCTATGGAATATTATCAACTACTATTAAAAACTGAAAAAGCTTTAAAATATATAAAAGATGAAAGAAAAATAGAAAGTGCTATAATAAACAAGTTTATGTTAGGTTATGCTCCACCTTATGATATTATAACTCAAAAGTTCAAATCTTTTAAAGATGATCTTTTTGAAACTGGGGCTGTAAATAAAAAAAATAATACTTTTACTGATAGATTTAAAGATAAAATAATATTCCCAATATTTGATATAGATAATACTATAATAGCATTCGGCTCAAGAGTACTTGATAATTCAAAACCAAAGTATATCAATTCACCAGAAACAAAGATATTTAAAAAAAGAGAAGTACTTTATGGTCTTAATTTTGCAATAGAATCAGTTAAAGAGAGTAAAAAAATATATGTAGTTGAAGGTTACTTTGACCTTTTAATGATGCATCAGATAAAAATCACAAACTCAATTGCAACACTGGGGACAGCCTTAAGTAAAGAACACATAAATATACTTAAAAAATATGTAGAAAAGGTTGTATTAGTATTTGATGGAGATGAGGCTGGTTACAAAGCTTGTACAAATGGCGTAAAAATATGTATTGAAAATGATATGGAATCTGAAATAGTAATACTTCCTGAAAACCTTGACCCTTTTGACTTTATTGTATTAAAAGGATCTGAAAATTTTAAAAAATTCATTCAAGAAAACAGTAAAAATTGGGATGATTTTTTATTAGAGCCAATAATAAAAACAGACAAAATAATAGATAAAAAGAAAAAAACAGTAGAAGTCTTAAAACTAATAAAAGACACAAATGAACTTACAAAGTCAATAATATTAAAAAAGATTTCAGAGATAACTGGAATAAATATAGAAAAGATGGAAAAATACATAGAAAACATTAAAAATAAAAACAATGATAACATAAGTAAAAATATAAAAAAGACTGAAGAAAAAGATCCAATAAAAGAGACAGAAATAGAATTATTACTTATTATTATAAATAACCCAATGTTATATTTGGACAATAATGATAAAATAGATTCATCATTATTTGAAAACAGTGATACTGCAAAAATATTTGAAGCATTCAAAAACTCTTTTATTGAGGGTATTTTTAAAATTGAATTATTTATTTCTCTACTCGGGGAATTAAAAAAAATAATTGAGAATGGTATTCAGAATCCTAAATATATGACAGACCCAGAGAAACAAATAAAAGATACATTACTATTTTTAAAAATAATGAAAATTAAAAAAAGAAAGGAGGCAATAATCAAGAAAATAAAAGAGATAGGTAAAACAAATGAAGAGATAACAAATAAATTAAACTATGAATTATATTTACTTTCAAAAGAAGAAAATGAAATTAAGAAAAACTCTAATCTATTGATTTTTTAATATCTCTTATTGAAATTACTATTTTAGAATCATCTCTTTTAATTTCAGAATTAAAAAGTCTTATAAATCTTTCTCTCTCTTCATCAGAGATATCAAACTCACATGAGACCTCTTTTCCACCTACCCTTATAACCTTACCAGGTATCACCATAACTTCTTCATTTAATGTAAATTTAAATAATAATACCTCACCTTCATAAAGTATAGTATCAGCATAAAAACCTATTCCAAAACTACTTATATTAAAGGCACGCCCATGATAAAGACCCTGTTTATCTTTTATTTTATAATCAAACTCAAACTCTGCTGTAAGTCTCTCAACCCCTCTTCTATTAAGTCTCTCTTTTATTAACTTAAGATTTTTTTCAAGTTCATTATCACTATTTTTCATTAAAACTCCAAAAATCCTTTTCTATTCTTATAGTCAATACAAACCTTACCCTTGTTCATTAATGTTGAGACACCTATTATAGGAGGAGTATCATTAGTTTTAGAAAGATATGCTATTATATCTATAGGATGAAAGTTACCTTCAGTATCTAACAGTGCTATAGTTATTTTACCAACCTTACATGGTAAACTACATAAGAGATTACTTTTAACCCCCATAAATAGAGAATCAGAAATATATTCATAATCAGAGTTTTCCCATAAGTACTTAGGTAAAAGACTTGTATGAGCACCAGTATCAATTATTGCAGGTACTGAATAGGACCATGTTTTATCAGAGTTTAATACCCTTATATTTGTATATACTTTTACAACTTCATCTTCAACATTTTTTGATAAAAGTCTTTTCTTAACTTCAAACCAAAAATTTATCTTCATCTTTCTCTCTTTTTATTTTTATATTCAAAAAATACAGTTAGCATTAACAAGATAATGTATAAAACACTCCTCATAATTAATTTTTTTCTGTTCTACAAACTCTTTTATTTCAACAGGGTTTGGAGAAAAAAATATAACCTCTTTATCGCAAATTAATATCCAGTTGCCCTCATACTTTGAAAGTTTATTCCTATTTTCCCTAAACCACTCAAGGTTTTTTATATATTTATCTGATAATAAAGGAATCTCTTTTACTCCCATAAGTTTTCACCCTTTTTAAGCATAATGACGGGGGGCTTCCCCTCTCTTTCACCTGCAATAGTGTTATATGTCAATACTACTGGATATAAACATAGCAAAATGTATTCCTTTTTTGAACCTAAAACCTCAATATTTGAAATAAATGGTGATTTTTTTTTGAATAACTCAAGAGCTCTAGACCATGTTTCATTATCAGAATAGTCAATAACTTTAACATTACCCTCTATTATTATCTCTTTACTATCTGCTGCAGTCATACCTTCTTTGATAATTGCAAGCGTAACCTTACAATCATTCTTTATTTCCAATAACTCATCTACTGCTTTTGATACTAAGAAAGTATTACCGTTAGGTTCAGAGACAAAATAAACTGTTTTTGAAACTATTTTTTTATCAACGATAAATGATAAAACTCCCAATAAACTTGTTGCAAGTTCTTTATAAACTTCTTTTTTAAAAGAGAAATTATCCATTTTATTATCCTTAAAATTATTAACCTTTAAAAGTTTTTTTTCAAGAACCTCAATGTCTATTCCAAGTTTTCTTTCTATTTCAAAAACATTATTTTCGGTATTTTCATCAACATATTTTAGAAAGATCTCTACTTTTTTTAACAGTGATGGTGGTAGATTATTAATATTTTTTACTTCAGAAGCTATCTTTTTAAATCTTTCTATCTTTAAACTTGAAAAATCATTGTTATGTTTTATATGGTAAAAAATATAAAATATAGTAAGTGACCCCAACAAAAATACAAAAAATATCATAAAATATTCACTTGTTAACAATAGCTATCTCCAATAAAAGAGATTCTTTAAAAGTTGATTCTAAGTCTTTACTACTTGAATTAAGTATATTAAGAAAATTTAAATATACTTTCTCTCGTGGGTCAAATAAAAATTTACCCTTTGGTGCAAACTTAAATGCATTCTTTATTACAACAGGAACAATAGGTATGCCAGATGCCCTTGCCATAAAGAAAGCACCTTTCTTAAATGGGAGAAGTTTTCCATCCTTACTCCTGGTACCTTCTGGAAATATAGCGATAGAAAATCCACTCTTAACTTCGTTTATTGCTTTCTTTAGTGAACTAAAAGCATTTTTCGAGTCCTCTCTATCAACAAATATGTGCCCCATAACATACATAGCCCATCCTAAAAAAGGTATCTTCAAAAGACTTTTTTTTGCTATCCACCTGAAAGTAACCGGTATGTAAGCATAATATAGATATATATCAATTGAACTTTGATGATTACCAGCAAAAATGTATTTTTTTGACCTATCAATATTTTCTTTAAAACTTACACTATGTCTTATAAAGCCTACGAATAGTATTGTTTTGGCCCATATCTTGCCAATAATGTGTAAAAAAGAAACTCTAATCTTTCTAAAAGGTAATAAAATAAACCCAGATATTAACACAAGTATAGAGTAAAATATTGTAAATAAAGTTTTAATTATATGAAAATATAAACTATAAAAAAACCTATATAACATTTAGTACTTTTCTCCTTATAAAGTAGTTCATACCTCTAAAAATAAGTAAAGGATCATTAATATCAAAAATTTTATTAAAAATTCTTGACCAGCCACCTGTACCTATAAAAGTTATGTCAGGATATGATTTTTTTATATTATTTAAAATATGTTTAATCCCTTCAAAATTTAATAAATATATTCCGTTTCTAATATTGTCCTCAGTATTAAGGCCAAGTTTAAATTCTATCTCATCATTTATATTAACAAGTGGTAATTTTGCTGTAAACTCATTTAGTGACCTTAACATTGTACCAATACCTGGAATAATAAAACCACCCTGATACTTTTTATTCTTATCCACAACTGAAAAGGTAGTCGCAGTACCCATATCAATAATACAAAAAGGTAGTTTATCATAATAAAGCCCGCCCAGACAGGTTGCAACCCTATCAGAACCCAAATAAGAAGTATACGATGAAAAGTCTATTGAATCTATCTGATCTTTATTAATCTGATAAAATTCTATAGAAAAATTTTTAAAAATTTTAATAAACTCATTTTCAATCCTGTCAACAACACTTACAATAACAGAACAATTAACATTTTCTAAAACAGATATAAGGTATTTGAAATCTATATTATTAATTTCATAAATAATAAAATTATCTAATAGGTTACCAAAATTATCAAAAAAACAGATTCGCACAGTAGTATTCCCTATATCTATGCCTGCAAACAAATACTTATCTCTCCTGAAGTTATCTTAGCAATATTCCCATCATCTTTTTTTAGTAATAAAAAACCATTTATATCAATTCCCTCAATAACACCTTCTATACTATTATCAATACCAACTAATTTAACCTTTTTACCAATCCATCCAATATTTTCTTTAATTTTAGACATAGCGGCAGCAGGGTTTATTATCCACTCTTTATAACACTTTAAAAAGTTTTTCACAAGGTCATGATAAAAAATATCTTTATCAATAACATCACCCTTAGCAATCCTTATAGATATAGAGTTTTTAATCTCGTCAGGAAAAGACAACTGATTAACGTTAATTCCTATTCCAACAATAACATATTTTCCAATATTTTCTAATAATATTCCTGAAACCTTTTTATCATTCAAATAAACATCATTAGGCCATTTTATATAAACATTGTTAAGCCCATAATTTTTTAAGGTAATAACAAGTGAATTAGCCGTAACAAGTGAAACTTGATACATATTTTCAAGAGAAGATAATAAAATAGAAAATGTTAAAGAATCTATTGATGATATCCATTTTCTATCAAACCTTCCCCTTCCACTTTTTTGCTCATAGGCTACAACACTTAAAAGATCAGATATATAAGTATATTTTTCTACAATTCTTTTAAGATAATCGTTAGTAGAATCAACACTATCAATAAATATTGTCCTCATCCCCCACCTACCATTCTGATGATCTCTATTTTATCACCATTAGAAAGTTTTATATTATAATCTTTTATTATCTCTTTGTTTAACTCAATTACACACTTTTTTTCATCTATATTTAAAAAAATTAACAAATCTGATAAATTTATCTCTTTTTCAAATTCAAATCTCTTCCCATTAACAATAATATTCATTAATGCCCCTTTTAATTTAAAATAGAATCCCTACATAACCAACAAAACTATCTGATGGATATATATCATAACTTGTATAGTAGTCAAGTAAAAAAGGCTTACTCTCTTTTGAAAACTCAATTAGAGATGCTATAGGGCCAGGACTACATGATGAATACTCACTATTTGCAAGAGAAAGAACAGACTCTGCATCAAGAGATAATATTCTGTCAATAAGTTTTTTATCATTATTTCTGGCCCATTCAATCCCACTTTTTCCAAAACCAGCAGGCATAAAATCATAGTTAGGACCATAATGTGTAAGATCTGCTGCCCCTATGGTTATAAGATTAAGGTTATTTTTATCAGCATAATCTCTTATAATATTTCCAAGCTTAATAGAGAGTTTAGAAGAAGGAGCTCTAAAACCAATAATTGGTACATCTGGAAAAAAATACTTAACAAAAGGTAGAACTATTTCAACAGTATTATCACCATTATTTGGTTCAAGGCACTTAAATTCAAGCCTCTCTGTTATCCATTCAGTTGCAACTTTGTCTATTTTTATGTTACCAAGTGGTGTCTCAGCTTCACTATATCCTAAATATAAGACAGGTGAGTTTGAGGTAAGATGCCCACCTATAACACATATTAGATCAGGATCCGGATTATTGTTTTTTAAAATCTGTATAACACCGCATATGAGTTTCCCGCAGAAAAACCAACCTGCATGAGGAACAAGCCCACCCCTTTTATATCCCTGGACATTCTGATAATAAGAAGAAAATTCTTTTATCTCTTCTTCACACTTTCTCTTTTCTTTAGGATACCACCCAGAAGTAAGCCTCATTTTATACATTTACTCCTCCAAAAACCCTAATAATGGGCTTGAAGCCTCAGCTTTTTTATATGGTGGACGACCTGCAAGATATGCAAGACGCCCAGCTCTTACAGCAAGACTCATAGCTAAAGCCATTTTAACAGGGTCTTTACTGGTTGCAATAGCAGTATTAACAAGTACACCATCAGCCCCAAGTTCCATAGCTATTGCAGCATCTGATGCTGTCCCTATTCCTGCATCAACTATTACTGGGACATTAGATTCTTCTATTATTATCTCTATCATTTCCCTGGTTTTTATCCCCTTATTTGAACCTATTGGTGAACCTAAAGGCATAACTGTAGCACAGCCTATCTCTTCAAGCTTCTTTGCAAGTATAGGATCAGCCTGAATATAAGGTAAAACAACAAAGCCCTCTTTTACAAGTATTTTCGCAGCCTCAAAAGTTTCAAATGGATCGGGAAGAAGATTTTTAAAGTCGGGAATAACCTCTAATTTAATCCAGTTTGTACCCGAAACAGCTCTGCCAAGTCTTGCAAGCCTTACTGCTTCAATTGAGTTTCTCGCACCCGATGTGTTAGGTAGTAATTGATATTTAATAGGGTCAATATAATTTAAAAGATTATCTTCAGGATGTTCAAGATCAACCCTTCTTAATGCAACAGTAACTATCTGAGAACCACTTGCCTCTATTGCATCCCTCATTATATTAGGACTTGAAAACTTACCAGTTCCAATTAAGAGCCTTGAATTAAAAACTTTATTATTTATTATAAAATTATCATTATTCATTGTTATCCTTTTTACTTAAATTTATAATTTAATTATATAAAATTCTAACTAAAACTAGGCCGTATTCAAAAAATTTTTATATGATTTGAGAAGTAAAAAGAAATAAACTTTGTAATATTCTACAACTTATTCCGATTATTATAATTACTTAAATTTAAACAATAAAAAAATGGATATATCAAAATGATTTTTAATAATAGGTATATTATTTTTTCTATAATTATAATAATTGCAATCCTATCAACTTTATTAAACTCAGTTATCTTTTACATAATATCCTATCTATTAATAATAGGATTATTTATATTTTATTCTATATCAAAAGATAAAGTGATTGAAGATAAAAACATAAATAAAAATAGTGGAATATTTGAAACTAATTTAATAGACAAAAATAAACTAAAAGAAAAAGAAGATAGAATTACAAACTTTATAAAAAGTATAATAAAACAAAATAGGTTTAATCTTAAAGAAAGAATAGAAAAAGATGAAAAAAACGAGCTTCTAATTTCAATTGAAGATTATATTAATTTTATATTGGACTCACTGCAGGAAATAATATCATGGATAGTAAACAATACTGAAAGTCTATCAATATACTCTGCACAAATAACCTTTTATAGTAATAGAGCAAAAGATAAGTCTGAAAAACAGATAGAATATGCTCTCAATGTAATTCAGATAATTCAGAAACTCCTTCTATCATTTAAAGAGATAGTAGAGAATAGTAAAGCTGCTTTTGAAATGACTGATAAAGCAAAAGATATATATATTCAAGGAAATCATATAATGCAGGATACATTAAATAATGTGAATAGACTTGACCTTTTTATAAAATCCTTCAATGCATATCTTGATGATCTGAAAAAATTCATAACAGAAACAGGTAAAGTTCTTATTACAATATCTGAAATGGCAAATAAAACAAATGTATTGTCAATTAATGCATCAATAGAGGCAGCAAGAGCAGGAGAGGCAGGAAAAGGCTTTAAAATTGTTGCCCAAGAAATAAGGTCTTTCTCAACAACAACAGCAGAAGCAAGCCAGAGGATACATAAGAATATAAAAGAACTAAATGAAAAAATGTCTCAAAGTTTGAAGCTTTTTGAAGAGAGTAATACAATAATTACAAATGTAACAGAAAATACAAAAATATTTAAAAAATACTTTGATACACTTTCAACATATATAATGAACTCAATAGAATCAACTGAGGCAATACACAATATTGCCTCAAAAGAAGTATCTGATATTACTGAAGTAAATAATAAAATAGAGGACATAAAAAGGACAATATCTGAATTTAAGCAGGACTTTGAATTTTTATCAAAAGCAGCCGAAGATATCACACATGCTGGTGAAAAAATAGTTAAAAATGTTAACAACTTTGAACTTGATAATTACCAGAGCCTGGTAAGAAATACACTAGAAAAACAAAGAAGTAAAATAATACAATTATTTGAATCAAAGGTTAATAAAGGAATATTAAAAAAAGAAGATATATTCGATAATAACTACATAATAATACCAAATACAAATCCTCAAAAATACCATACTAAATATGATACTATAATAGAAAACGAACTTCAGGAAATACTGGAAGAGACAAAAGAGATATTAACAAGAGAAGCAATAAAATATAAAAAGCAATTTTTAGCATGTGCTATAACCGACACTAATGGTTATACACCTACTCACTTAAAAAGTCTAAGTCAGCCAGAAACTGGTGATTACCAGAAAGATCTTGCAGTATCAAGACATAAAAGAATATACAATGACCCTGTGAGTTTAAAAGCAGCAAAAAACACAGATGAGGTTTTATTTCAGGTATATATGAGAGATACAGGAATACAAAACGCTGATATTTCAGTACCAATATATATATTTGGAAAACACTGGGGTTGTTTTAGAGCAGGTTATGTGGCAAGTAATAAATAGATTGTTCAAAAATAAATAATAAAAAAATTATAAGAAAAGGAGGTTATCTCCTTTTCTACTTTACTTTTTTAATAGATAAAAAGATTCGATCCTACTTCAAGTCCTGCTCCTGATGCAACAAAAACAACCTTATCTCCTCTTTTTACCTTTCCCTCTTTAACAGCATGATAAAAAGCCATCGGAACACAGCCAGAACCTGTATATCCATATCTATCCATTACAAATGTTGTTTTTGAAATATCTACTCCAAGAACATTCATAACCTCTACAATTACTGATTTATTTATTTGAGTAAATATAAAATGATCTATCTCTTTTATATCAAATCCAGATTTATTCACAAGTCTCTGAGCAATAGGGGGCCACAATTTTATGTTCCTATCACCAGGCAATGGTTGTATTAATTGGAGTCCGTATTCTCCTTTATCAAGTATATCATGGGTTATTGGCTTTCTTGTTCCACCAGCATAAACCCCAATAAAGTTCCATTGAGTACCATCAGTTAAAAACTCACCATCAATATAAGTTGAAGGTTCATTATCAGCAGCCCTACCCAAAACAAAAGCACCAGCCCCATCAGCAAATATTGAAAGGCCAAAAACATCCTTCTCCCTTACAAAAGATGGCATGTTATAAACACCAATAACAACAGCATATTTTATGTTTTTATTACTCATAAGTATTCTCGATGCTGCATCAAAACCTACAGCAAAACTTGCACATGACGCAGAACAATCAAAAGACATACTACTCTTTTCACCACCCTGAATCCTTCCCTGAACAATAAGGCTTGTTGCAGGTGATATAAACTCAGGTGTATCGGTACCAACTATAAAAAGACCTACCTCCATAGGGTCAATATCAGCATCTTTTATAGCATTAATAGCAGCTTTTGTTGCAAAGTCTGCTGTGGTCTCGTCAATCCCCCTTAATTTTGCTATGTGTCTTTTTTTTATCCCTAATTTTTCCTCAGTTTTTTTATCATCAAACTCTATACCTGCTATTTTTTTCAGTTCTATATTATCTATTGGCTCACCTGGAGCATACATACCTACACCTAATATTTTTATTTTTGCCATAAGATCCCCCACAAGTTTTTATTAAGAATAAATTTAATAACCTGACTTCTAGTTGTATAAAATTATTATAAAGTTAAATACAATTTTAAATAAAGAACAGAAAATACAAAATTTAAAATAAAAATTTTTTATCCACTTAAAGATGAATAACTAATATTTAAAAATTATAAGTAAAACATAAACTTAAATAATTAAACATACTGAATGTATAAACATTACCCCCACCGTCTGAGCCACCTTCAAGCATCCTGTATCCCAATTTAAAAGAAAAGTCTTTACTTATATTATAAAATAAACCAACAAAAAAGTCTTCAGCTCTTCCTTGAGGTGCTACAAGAGCATCACCCTCAAGAATTACCCCAGAATTATTAAATAAAAAAAATTGAAAAAAGAGATTTACTAAAGGAACAAAACCAAGATTTGATCTTTCTGCTGAATTTCCTGTATTATCCTCAAGTCTTATCTTAGCATCTCTTATTTTAGCTGTTAAACCTAATTTTAAAATTATAGAACTATCAGAATAGATCTCATATCTGTATGTAAATCTGTATGAATTAAACTTAAATAAAGACTTCAAGTAAGAAAATGAATAAAAAGTTTTACCATTAAAATAAATATTTTTATTTATTATTCCATCCCCTTCTACCTTAAGAGGTGCAAATAATAAAATAAACTCACTAGCTCCAAAATTATAACCCAATCTAATCCTATAAAATAAAGTGTTATCTGATTTTATATCATCTTTAAGAGAAAACATAGTACCACTATCAGATGGTATCCTAACATCATTATACCCGGTATAGACAATACCACCCTCAATTTCAGCCCATGTAAAAGAATAAGTGATTCTATTTATAAATAAAGAAATAGCAATTAAAAGTAAAAGAAAATATTTTCTCATTTTTTAACCCTATATTAAACAAAAAAATTATTCTTTATAATATTTTTTAATATCATCCTCTATATTTTTTCTCTTAATATTATCATTTTTATATAATTGAAGCATTGTCTCAGCAACAGTTTTATAATTTTTCTTTATATAAGAATCACCAGGAAATATTTTTATACCATTAAGAAGAACTTCATAAGACTCTTCATATTTTTTAGACTTATAAAGTTCTGATGCATAAACGCTTATAAGTTTTTTGTAAATATCTTTCAAAAAATCTGATGGCAATTCTGGATAGTTATTTTTAATCAATATATAAGCCTTATCATATTCTTTTTTATTCAAAAGAGGATATAATTTAGATTGATAAAGAATTTTTGAAGCAGAATTTATGACATAAGTTAAAACTTCAGGTATATTTTTACCAAGATTTTTTAAAACATTAATACCATTTTCAGGATCATTTTTAAAATAATAGAATCCTAAATATTCTATAACCTTTTCATAATATTCTTTTAATTCAGATCTACTTTTATGATTTGTATTAAGATATTTTATAAAATCAATAACATAATCAATTTTACCAGAGTCAATAGAATTATATGATGCGTTTGTAAATATTTTTATAACAGAATTATTAAAATCCTTTTTTAAAAAAGACTTAATATCATTAAAACATAAATTAGACTTCTTTGCCTTGTTAAAAAGATAACACCTTATCTCAAGTTCATCAACACTATTAATTTCAATAGACTCTACAACAGGTGTTGGATCTTCTCCTTTTTTTATAAGTTCTTCAACATAATTAACTTTAAGATCATTTATATACTTCAATACTGAACTATCCGAATACTTGTTATAGTACTTTTTTACAACACCTATAGCCTCAGAATATTTTTTTGCCAAATATAAGTTTTGAGCCCATACAAGATAAAAGTTTTTTATCTCTTCAGAAGTTAAATAATCTTTATTTTTCTCAACTATCTCAATTCCCTCATCATATTTTTTAATATCAAAAAGATAATTAGCCCAATTAATATATATAGACTTAAGATTATCCTTAGCAATTTTAAAATCAGGATATATTATAAGTATTTCTTTTAAAATATTTTCGGCCTTTTCAAAGTCTTTTATTTCGGCCCTATAAATAGAATATGTTATATATCCAGCCTTAAGATTATGGACAGCCTCATTAAGATTATCTCTTATTAAAACAGCTTTAAAAAAATATGATAGAGCATTATCAAACTCTCTCCTATTGAGAAACTCAACCCCAATATTAGCATATAAAACGGAAAGATACTCCCAATTCGTTACAATCTCTTCTTTACCGCTTCTTTTGGATGGTGGCACATAAACAAATCTTGTAAGTTTTGTGAACTCATCCTGAGTTTCTTTCCTTTTACCAGGGTCAAATCCAAATTTTACAGTTGTCTCAACATCAATCCATTCATTATTTATATTTATTTGAGTAAATATGTGGTCTTTTAAGAGTATTCCCCTTGTTTGGAACCCAAGTTTTTCTGCAACAAGGTTATATATAAAGCTTGAACTTACACAATTAAAAAGACCTTTATCAACTGTCTCCTTTAAACTTGTAACATTCTCTTTGTAATTTTTAAAGAGTTTTTCATGAAGCAACTGTAAAACTTTATCTAATTTCTTGTAGCTTTCAAGTCCTTCAGTCTCTTTTATTATTGAATTAAAAATAGACTCTAATTTTGCCTTATAGTCTGGCAAAAGTCCTATAGGAACTCCAGATATAACTAAAGCACTATCAAGTAGAGGTAGTTCGTTTTTAAAAATCAATTCCTCTTTTGAGTCTATTTTTAGATTAAAAGTCTTTGGTTTAAACTCTCTTATTTCAATTGAAAATAATGTTACACCAATTAAAATTAAAAATTCTATTAGTAAAATTTTTTTCTTCATTATTCTATGATCTCAATGTTATCTTTCTCTACCTTGATTCTTTCACTCCTTGCAGCAAGCCATGAATATATGTCAGGCCATACCTCTTTACTTGCCATTGCACCAGTTACAACACCAACATGTCCTGCTTTTTTGACTATCATACTTTTATCTTCAGACCCAACTATCTTTAACGCACCCTCAGCACACTTTAGTGTAACTATATCATCATAAGCGGCAGCAATTGCCAGTAAAGGGCACTTAATATCTTTAAAGTTAAGCTTTCTACCGTTTAGCGTTAAACTGTTTTTCATAAAAGCATTTTCTCTGTAAAACTTTTGTATATATTCTTTCCAGTAAGTTGCAGCAATAGGAGTATTATCATGAACCCAATGGTGCATAGGGAAAAATGATTCAAGTGCCTTATCATTTGCTAGAACTTCCCAAAAACCAGATGGCATAAGAATAGTACCAATAAGGTTTTTAAAGTCAAATCCAGCCTGTAAAAAATCAGCAGGAATTAAGTGCTGATAATATTCAGTTATTCTGTCAAGGTCAAGGTATTTTTCATTTGTCATAACAGTTAAAACACCATCATCACCACCAAAGTCTACAGGCGGTGTAAGAAGAGCAAGATTTTTAACCTTTTCAGGATACCTTGCTGAATAAATAAGACTCATTATAGCACCAAGACAATAGCCAAATATAGTAACTTTATCCTGACCTGTAATCTCTCTAATTTTATTTACACCCCTATCAAGGTATTTTTCTATATAGTCAGCAATAGTATTTTTACCCTCAACCTTTGAAGGTATACCCCAATCAACCATATAAACATCAAAACCTTTTTCAAGTAAATATGCTACAAGACTCCTACCTTCAGCAATATCAAGAACATAGTACCTATTTATTAAAGCATAAACAAATACAATAGGAACTTTAAATCTTTTAGGATGATTAGAAATATATCTTAATATTCTAAATCTATTTTTCCTATATATAACTTCATAAGGGGTAACTCCTTTTTTATTAGAATATTTTCCTGTAAGTATATCATACATATTTTTCATACGGTTTATATTTTTAATAACAAACTCATTAAGAAAAAACTTAGCATCTTTTATAAAAGGGTTATCATTATCAACATTTTCTACTTTTGGTTTAACATCCTCTAATGTTTCAGTAACCCTATCAACCTTTTTTTTCTCTTCCATCTATTTACCCCCTTTGTTTAATTTACTTTCTATTTTATCAAGTCTATCTGTTATCTCTTCAAGGAGGTCAATAACAAGTCTCTGAGCATCAACAAGGTCTTTTATATCATCTTTCGAGGCAAGTCTTAGTACATCATTTATATTTTCCATAAACTTATCAAGTTTTTCCCTTCCCTCAAACATATAAATATGAAGTATTTTCATCCAATTAAGAAAAGGCTCACTTTTCAAAAACTCAAACCATTTTGGCGTAGCATCCTTTGCCCATTCATTCATCATTTTTTGGTAAAGCTTAGTCATTTCTTCAAGCATAATTTCCCCCTTAACCTAATTTGCCCATTTTTTTCAAAAGGCCTTTCATTACATCTTTAGTACTTACTATCCCAACTATTTTATTATCTTTCATAACAAGAAGTCTATGTACAGGAGTCTCAACAAACCTTTCTGCCACAGTTTCAACATCATCATCCGGTGATACACTTATAATTTTTTCTTTCGGTGTCATAAGACATCCTATATTCTTTTCAAAAAGTTCATCAGTATAATACTTATGGATCTCAATCATGCCAGTAGTTGGATCAAGTTCTACACAATCTTCACAATGAGCAAGCTCTTTATTAATATAATTACTCCTTTTTATAACATCAGCAACTGATATTATGCCAATAAGATTACCATTATCATCAACAACTGGAGCTCCTGTTATCTTGTTCTCTTCCATAATCCTTACAAACTCTTTAACAGTCATATTTTTATTTACTGTAAGTACCTTATTTGTCATTATATCTTTTACCTTCATTATAATGCCTCCATTTATTTTTTTCCATATTTAAATAATAAAGAATTTAGATAAAATGTCAAGAAATATCTAAATTTGTTTTATTTAAATTTTTTATCTATTAATTCTATTATTTTCAAAATAATATTAAGAAAATAATAAATATGAATGAATTTTATTTAGTATATTTCTTCTTTCATTCTCATCAATATTACTATCATCTTCAATGAAAAGTACATAGTCTTTATTTACCTCCATAGATATAGGTGGAATAAGTTTAACAGGTCTTACACCTGCAATAAATGATAATCTTTTCCCAAATTTTTTACATATCCAAATACCACCACAATTATAAGTTTTACTTAACTCTTTAAGATATTGTTCAAGATCAGAAATACAAATCCCTCTCCCCATTTTCTATCCTTTTATAGTATTCAATTACTTTTGGATATATATCTGGCATTCTTTTCTCTATCTCTCTTAACTCTTTATTTATTATTTCAAGTCCTATTTCCTCAGTCTCTTTACTTGCAAAGTCAAGTAGCCATTCTCTAAATGTAATTACTGCATTCAATTTACAAAATACACCCTCTTTACCACTCCTTAAAAGGTCCATTATACTCGAGCCGGTTCTACCACATCTGTACCCAGCTGTACAGAATGATGTAATATAACCTTTTTTAGCAAGGTCTCTTATAAGTTCATCCAATGTTCTTGTATCTCCTATTTCAAATTGCTGCTTTTCAAGTTCTTGATATGTCAATCTATCAGAGTAGGCACCTATACCAATCTTTGTTGAGGCATCCATCTGTGTTATACCATAGTCTACCAACTCGTTCCTAAGCTCTTTAGGTTCCCGTGCAGTAAGAATCATACCAGTATAAGGTATTGCAAGTCTAAGTATAAGTATTATCTTTTTAAAATCGTCATCACTTACCCTATACCTAGTCTCCTGTATAAAAGGTGTATTTGCAGCAGGTTCAAGTCTTGGGAAAGATACTGTATGGGGCCCTATTCCAAACTTTTTTTCAAGCTCAATAGCATGTGCAACAAGGCTTATTACTTCAAACCTCCAGTCATAAAGTCCAAATAAAGCTCCTATGCCAACATCATCTATACCAGCCTCAAGAGCCCTATGCATAGAATAGAGTCTCCATAGATAATTACCTTTTATTGTATTTGACGGATGAACATATGAATATGTTTTTTTATGATATGTTTCCTGAAAAACTTGAAAAGTTCCTATACCAATATCTCTTAAAACCTCAAGTTCTTTTATTTGCATTGGTGCTGCATTTACATTAACCCTTCTTATCTGCCCCCAACCATTCCTTACTTTAACCTTTACATTATATATAGTCTCAAGAGACTTTGCAATATAGTTGACATCTGTTGAAGGATGTTCACCATAAACAACAATAAGCCTTTTATGTCCTATCTCACCTGCAAGGACTTTAACCTCATCTTCTATCTCTTTTATGTTAAGAACTCTTCTTTTTATAATAGAATTATCATCTCTAAAACCACAGTAAAGACAATTATTCACACATAAATTACCCATGTAAAGGGGTGCAAAAGTAACAATCCTGTTATCATAAACTTTTAACTTTATTTTATGGGCTACCTCTTTCATCTCCTCTATAAGGTCAGGGTCACTAACTTTTATAAGTTCTGCTACATCCTCTAAACTAAGTGTCTGTATAGCAAGAGATTTATTTAATATATCCCTTATCTTCTTAGGATCTGGTTTTTTATTGTTAGCGTTATTAATAAGGGACTCAATATAATCATCATTAATAAAGTCTCTTCCATTATCAGTATACCTTTCAATTTCATCATCTATTATTCTATTTTTTACCCACTCAACTACATTAATCATTAAAAATCTCCTTTTTATTAAAATTCTTTATTATACCATATTAAAAGATAGATATTTTAAACTATTATTTCAAAAATTTTAATTATTTTATTAATTTTTATTGTCATAAAAATTGATTTATGATATTAGCATAATAACTAATTAACTATATATTGGGGGATTATATGTCAAGAAAGTGTGATATATGTGGTAAAAGCACTACTTTTGGTAATAATGTATCTCACTCTAACAGGAAAACAAGAAGAGAGTGGAAACCAAATACTCATAAAATAAAAGCATTAATTAATGGTGCAATTAAAACTGTTAAAGTTTGTACAAAGTGTTTGAAAGCTGAAAAAGTAGAAAAGGTTATATAACTTAAGATTCAAGCATAGTAGCAATCTTAAAAGAATAACTTAAAAATTAAGTTTAAAAAGTTATTACTCGTATTTTTATTAAATCATCTTAGATTATTAAAAGATAATAAAGTTAAAAATTCAGGTTATAAAATTTATAATATAACTTTAAAAATTAAAACCAATTAAATGATATATAAATTTGATAAGATTTTATATCACCTTCAGAAAATGAACTATAATCAAAATCAAAGTTTATACCTATATTAAAAGAATCACTAATATTAAAACAATATCCTATACCAATCAATCCACCAAATCCATTTGTAGAATCTGAAAACTCAATACCTGAAACTTCCAATTTCGCCAAATACACACTTAGACCAGCTCCTGCTCTAAAAAATAGACCTTCATAAAAAGGAAAATATGTTAAAGCAGCATAATATCTGTTAAGTTGATAATGCTCTTTAATTTTCCCAAAAATAGGATCATTTTCTTCGTTAATAGCAGCAACAGCAGAAATATCAAGACCAAAATGAATAGAGTCATTAATTATGGCTCCAACACCAAACCATATGGATATTGGTGTTGTTACATTACTAAATTTACTACCATCATCAAACTTTGCATCACCACCACCTATACCAAATCCTATATACCAGTCACTTTTACTATTACCTTCTTCCTGTGCAAATAATGACACAGAAAAAATTAATAAAAAGAGTACAATTAATTTTTTCATAAGCTCTTCTCCTTTATATTTTATTTCTCTTGATATATATCAAAGTAACAAAAAATTAAAAAAACAAAAAAATTATATAAATAATCTAGAATAGGTATATATTATAGATTTTTTTAGATTATCAATACTGCATATAAAAAAGATGGAGGGAATAAACCCTCCTTTATCTTATCTAAGAATTATAAACTCTTACAATTTCTTCAATAGGATTAGGAACTAAAGCTTTTTTGTTGTTCTTATCCCAAACCTCTGGTGAAAGTACATAAGATATATGTCCTGCATTTTCATGAACAATATGAATATATCTATCTTTAAATATCTTATTAAGTATTTCAGCTGTTTGGTGGGGGACTAGTCTATCTTTAGCCCCATAAAAACCAATTAGTTTTAAACCTGTTTTTTTGTAAAGATCGGCAAAAGAGAGTTTCTTTCCTTTGTAAGTATAAGGAAGATCACCATTATCAGCAATACCAATCCTAAATAATCTTGCCGAATATCTTGCAAGATCAACTGGTACAGGATACCTATTACAGTTTTCTGCAGATATCCAGTAAGCACCAGCAAGGTCTTTCCTCTGAGCAGGAGTAAGATCTTCTATTGAATTAACATTTGCATAGTCTTTTGCTTTCCATCCTGTAATAAACCTTCCAAACTTTGTCTTAGGGAAGAAACCTCTTAACGCTATATCCTGAGTCCTTCTTAAACTATCACCTGAAACAACACCACCACCTAATAAGTTTGCTATAGTAAAGTGAGTTAAAAGAAGATTTTGAGGCATTTTAATCATTATTTCAGCTAATATTTCACATTTTCTTCCATCAATTGGTGCAACAAAAGTCATTGCTGCTTTAAATCTTTCTTCTGCAACTTCAGGCTTTGCCATTAAAAACGCATAAGCTTGCATACCAAGGCCACAATATCCTTCTATTATCATTTTTTGCTTTCCATTATGTTCAAAAGCTATTTTACTGAACTCATCTAAATAATCAACATATTTTTCAAGTGTAAGTTCACCATAGTTTTTAATAGTATCTTTATCACCATTAAGTTCAACTGAATATATAGCAAAACCTTTTTCAGTAAATCTTTCAAAAAAGTTTGCCTCTGGTAAAAATCTGAATATCTTATCACTATAAGGCAATATACCACCTGCATGAAAAATAGCTATACCATTAGGAGTAACACCATTCTTAGGAGGTATATAATACAAAATAAGATGATTATTCTGAGCAAGTACCTTTTCACCATCAAACTTTGCAGAACCAAACAATTCTTTTCCATAAGTATTCATAAGTTTTTCATATTTAGAACCTGCCATAACTCTGTTACTAATTTCATTATAGTAATCAGTAAACTCTCTTTGACCATAAAGAACCTGTAACCAACCATCTGTAATATCTCTTTCAATTTCAAGTAAAGAAGTTACAGTAGGAACTATACCACCATCAAATATCCTTGAAAGAAAATACCTGCTAAGACCAAATGTATTCATTATGTCTTCCAGTCCCTTAGAATAGTTTTCAAAAGACTTTTCTATAAAACTTATGCTAAGATCGTTTATATTCTGGGTTATTCTCTCAGAATAACTTAAGTCTAAAAGATTTTTCATTCTGTCCCCCTACTTTTAAAGATTAGATTTAATTAAATTTATAAAACTTAAGTTTTATATTAAAATTGTTCTTATTTTCTATATTTATTAAATAATAATTCTTCAATTTAATAATCTAGATAAATAAAAATAAAAAAATATTTTAACTATTTAATTATTTAAGACCGATTTTTATATTGACTTATTATAATAAAAATATTTTTGTATTTAATTATAGTTAAATTTTAAAAAATAAATTTTTTTGAATTACTTTAGAACTCATTGAACTTTCGAGTTCAAAATAAATATTTTGGAGGGTTAAATTGGAAGTTTTACAGATACAACTTTTAGACGATAACCATGAATACTTCAAGACAGAAGGTATGTACTATAAAGAGTTTCCGAGTTTATATAATCAGATTAGATCATTTGCTGTATTTATAGTACAAAAAGCACCAGAACAATTTAAAGAGATAAACTTGTTGGAACAACAGGTAAGCGAAATAATAAAAAATGCTATTAAACATGGTAATAAATGTGTTCCAAGTAAAAAAATCAAGGTATGGTATAAGTTTGATGAAAAAGAAAAAGAGATAAAAATGATAGTACAGGATGAGGGACAAGGGTTCAAAAAACTAGAGGAATGGAATGATTTTTTCAGAAAAAGACAGGAAGCTTTATTAAGTGGTGATTTTGAGGAAATGATGAAATATGTCGCTTTTAAAACAGAGCAGAGCGATGAAGAGGATGGTGGTAATGCACTATGTGCTGCTGTAGAATATTGGAATATATGCTATGGTTTTAATAAGTCAACAAGAAATAAGGTTGTTGCAATAAGAAAGTTTTAAAATATTTAAGCTTTCTTATAAATTTTTTTATGAAAATACTATTAAGCTTTCCTAATAATATTATTGATTTTTTTTATTTTGCATTAACTAACGAACAACATGAGGTAATAGGAATTACAGAAGAAAAAAAATTAATAAGTTTCTTTGAAGAAAATACAGCCGATGTACTTATTATAGATTACGAACATTTCAAAAATACAGAAGAGGTTTTAAACAGAATAAGAATGTTATCAGAAAAGGTAGAAATAATAATTAATACACTGTCATCAAACTTTAATATAACTAAAATTATTAAAGAAAACAGGATTTATGCTATAATACCAAAGCCATGTTCATTACCAGAAATGTTAAATATGATAATCTATTATATAGAAAGGATACTAAAACAACCATCAAAATATTTGAGAAAACATCCAAGATTCGACATAAAATCAAATCATAATATAGCAATAATAGATATAAAAGAAGCAAATAAAAAATATATAGGAAAAGTTAAAGATATAAGTCTTGGGGGAATAGGAATAATAGTAAAGGACAATATAAACAAATACCTCATATTTCAGGGAAAAAATGTAAAAGTAAATATTGAAATTGATGATATTAGTTTTAGCTTTACTGGAACAGTTAAAAGTATTATCAAAGATAAAATAATTGGATTATCTTTTAAGGAGATAAATCCACTTGATATAGGAAGAATAAAGAATTATATATTAAAATTAATGAAAGAAAAAACCAGTATTGGGGGCTAATATGGCATTAAAACAGTTTGTCACATTTTTCATGGGTTCTGAGATATACGGTATAGACATACACAATACTCAAGAAATAATAAGAGTTCCTGAAATAACTCCAATACCTAACTCATTGGATTATGTTGAAGGCATCATAAATCTAAGGGGTGATATTATCCCAGTAATAAATCTTGAAAAAAAGTTTCATATAGCAAACCCAGAAGAAAAAAAAGAGATTATAATAATAAAATCAAAAAATACAAAAATAGGTATAATAGTAACAAAAGTATTTAGAGTAATCCAAGTAAGTGAAATAGACGTTACACCACCACCATCAATACTCGCTGATATAGAAGAAGAATATATAAAAGGTATTACAAAGATTGAAAATGACCAGTTAATAATTTTAATTGATATAGAAAAAATGTTTTTTGAAGAAGAGATAAAAAATATAACAAATATTACAAAGTCTTTATAAAAATAATCATTAGGAGATTTTGATGTCTTTAAAATCATTTGACCCACAAATATTTGAATATATAGAAAAAGAAAAAGAGAGGCAAAATAATACTCTTGAACTTATTGCAAGTGAAAACGCAGTTTCATACAATGTTATGGAAGCTGTTGGTAGCATATTAACAAACAAATACGCTGAAGGATATCCGAAAAAAAGATATTATGGTGGCTGTGAGTTTGTTGATAATATAGAACAGATAGCAATAGACAGGGCAAAAGAACTCTTTAAAGCTGAACATGTAAATGTTCAACCACATTCTGGTTCCCAAGCTAATATGGCAGTATATTTAAGTGTGCTTGAACCTGGTGATAAAATACTTGGTATGGATCTTTCAGCAGGCGGACACCTCACTCACGGTGCAAAAGTAAACTTTAGTGGTAAAATTTTCAATTCGGTTACATATGGTGTAAACGAAGATGGATGGATCGATTATGATAACCTGGAGAAAATAGCAAAACAGGAAAAACCAAAAATGATTGTAGCAGGAGCAAGTGCATACTCAAGAATAATAGACTTTAAAAGATTAAGAGAGATAGCAGATAGTGTTGGAGCTTATCTTATGTGTGATATTGCACATTATGCAGGTCTTATTGCAGCCGGTTTCTATCCAAGCCCAATAATATATTCTGAGTTTGTGACTACAACAACTCATAAAACACTTAGAGGACCTAGGGGTGGAATGATAATGTGCAAAGAAGAGTTTGCAAAAGCAATTGATAAAACAGTTTTCCCAGGAATTCAGGGTGGCCCATTAGAACATATAATAGCAGGAAAAGCTGTTGCATTTAAAGAAGCTATGACAGAAAAATTTAAACAAGATATGAAGCAAACTTTAAATAATGCTAGAATGATGGCTAATACTCTTATAGCAAGAGGATTTAAAGTAGTATCAGGTGGTACAGATTCACACCTATTTCTGGTTGATCTTACAAACAAAGATATAACAGGAAAAGAAGCTGAAGAACTACTTGAAAAAGCTAACATAACAGTAAATAAAAATACTGTTCCAGGAGAAAAAAGATCTCCATTTATAACAAGTGGTATAAGAATAGGAGCACCAACAATAACAACAAGAGGAATGAAAGAAAAAGAGGCTGAAATAATAGCAAACTTTATTGCTGATGTTATAGAAAATAAAAATAATGAAACAAAAATAAAAGATATAAGAGAAAAAGTATTAAAATTATGTAAAGACTTTCCGCTATATTAGAAAGGTATAAACATGTTTTTTAAAAAACAAAAAGATAAAATAGCAATATTAGGATCAGGGAGTTTTGGAAGTGCTCTCTCAATAGTACTTGCAGAAAAATTTGATGTAATACTTTGGGGAATAAATCCTGAAATAATAAACGAAATAAATACAAAAAAAACAAATAATTTTTATCTTGAAGATGCAAGATTCCCAGAAAACGTATTTGCAACTTTAAATATAGAGAATATAAGAAACTGCGATACAATTGTTTTTGCTGTACCTTCGTCTGCTACAAGAGAAGTTGCAACAAAAGCAAAACCATTTATAAACAAAAAAGCAATAGTTGTAAGTGCAGCAAAAGGTCTTGAAGAAACAACAGGATATAGAATGAGCCAAGTATTAAACAGTATTCTACCAAATCCTGTAGTTGTTATATCCGGTCCCTCTCATGCTGAAGAACTTGCAGCAGGAATACCCACAAGTGTTGTTGCAGCCTCCAGGTCAAATAAATATGCTCTGAAAATACAGAAAGAGTTTTCATCAAAAGTGTTAAGAGTATATTCATCAAAAGATGTTATAGGGGTTGAACTTGGTGGAGTATTAAAAAACATTATTGCAATAGCAGCTGGTATAAACTCTGGTCTTGGTCTTGGTGTAAACTCTCAAGCAGCACTTATAACAAGAGGACTGGTCGAAATAGTAAGGTTTGGCATATCAATGAAAGCAAAAAAAGAAACATTTCTTGGTCTAAGTGGAATAGGTGATCTTATAGTTACTGCAACAAGTAGTTTAAGTAGAAACTGGACACTTGGATATAAAATAGGACAGGGTAAAACTCTGGAAGAAGCATTAGCGGAAATGAAAATGGTATGTGAAGGGGTAAAAACAACACAGGTTGTATATCCTATTGCATTAAAAAATAAAATAGATATGCCAATAACAGAACAGATATATAAAGTACTATTTGAAAGAAAAAATCCAAAGGAAGCTGTTAAAGATCTTATGACAAGAAGTCTAAAAGAGGAAAAAATTATATAAATTAGGGAAATTTTAAAAAATAAAATTTTATATATCTTACTAATCAATCTATTTTAATATGAACTAAAACATTTTATAAAATATAATATTTAAAAAAAGGTTCTTAGGAAGTCTTAATACTCCCTAAGAAGTTTTATTTTAATAAAAAAAACTATTTAATTATTGTAGAGAAAACAATTTTTAAAAAATCATCTTCTTCAATAACTTTTCTTATATCTTTATAAAACCTTATTTCTCCAAGACAAGTATCAGACCAATTTGTACCTTTATAAATACTCCTTATATAAACCCTATATTTCCCCTTAGGAAGATCTATATCAAAAAACTGCATATCTTTAGTGTCATTAAGGTTTATCATCTTTTTAATATTCCCATCCAATGAAACAAACTCCATATCCTTTATCCTATTGTTCTTTTGATAAACAGTATCAATATCTTTTCCTTCTATCTTTACAAAAGACTTATTAAAACCATTTTGGACAGCAATACCTCTTATATTTTCAATTATTTCAAACTCAACAAACTCACCTATACCATCATCTCACTTACCCTCACACCATACACTCTCTTTTACACCATCAAAAAGCCTTAAACCTGAAAAGTCTATACCTTCAATTACCCCCCTATCAGTATACAAATTAGTTTTTTGCTTAATAAATGATGATGTTGTTATATATTTAACATTATAATAAGATTTAGATGGTATATTAATTTTTCTGGGATCAGTAAACCATATATAATTATAAAAGCTTGACAAGTCATTGGATTTATAAGAAACCATCTTAAGAGTAAACATATCATTTATCTTAGGCTTATAATTTTCTCCTACATAAAGATTATAACTATTTTCACCTAATCTAACAATACCGTTAAAAGATAACTCTTTTGGTAAATATTCTAAATCTATTCCTTCAGGAAACAAAAAATAAAGTTTTTTTATATTATCTTTCCATGTACCTCCTGTACCAATTATATAGTTCCATTTATAATGTAAAACCGGCACCATAAGTTGTTCCCCACTCTCTTCACAATAATCAGTATAACTAACACTTACAATCGATGTTTCATTCGGGTTAAAATAGAGGTTATGGTGATAATGAAAAACAGCTTCAAAATAATTATCTTTGATAGCAATATCAATCACAACAAAATCATAATCAATATTTTTATTGTTCTGTAATATTTTTAGATTATAAATATTTTTAAAGTCTTTTGCTAAAACTTTTCTCCTTGGAGCAATATCTTTATCAAGAAAATATTCATTACTTGTTTCAATATCCTCAACATCTTCAGACTTTAATTTATCACCTATTAACAGTTTTATAATTTCAAAGTGTCTATTAGGACCATACTTACTTACAGGAAAATGATATTTTACAATCTTCCCATCTTTTATAGGTTCAAGCATAATTCTAAACTTAACAGGAAATCCAGCCTCTACGTTCAAGGGTTTATCTGAAGAGTTTTTAAACTGAAAAATAGCTGTAACATTAGACTTTTCAAAACCATCAAAAATTAATACTTCTTTCTCCATAATTATCTGATTGTTATTAGAATATAAGTTCCCTTTTAATTCACTATGTATTGAGTTCCAAGAACCATCATCTGAATAAACAGTATTTAATGTAAAAAAGAGAAAAAATAAAATAAAAATAATAACTTTTCTTTTCATCAGGTCCCTCCTTTTTTAAAATTGTTTAAAAAACAAAATTTAAATAAAAAAAAGAATTTTTTTAAAAAAAATTATAATATTTCATAATTTTTATTATTAATAATATTAAAATTATTATTTAAGAGAAAAAATGAAGAGAAAATTTACTATTATAATTATAAAAATTTTATTTCTTTTGTATAATACATCAAATGCTGATTTCATAGTTGTAGATCAAAGCACAAAAACACTAAAAAAATGGAATATAGAAGTAATATACGAAATAAAAACATCAAAAAATCTATACATACTTTTAGATTATTATGACCCTATAACATACTCAAATTTTTATAACTCTCAAGAAGTAAAAGAAAATAATTTTATAATAAAAGGTGATTATCAAATTAACAATATAACAAATGAAAATTATAAACTTATAAGAATATTAACAACTATGGCTAAAAACTCACTTTTTATAAACAAGTCATACACAATAAACTCATTACTTAACCTGAACAATTTTACATTTAGTGAAGATAATGTTGATTTGAGACAGTTCCAATCAAATTTAAAGAAAATAAAATTTTTAAATAAAAATCAAATAGATTTTATAAATAATAACATAATAACAGAAAACAGTTTTATAAATAGAATAATAGAAACACTTATTTTTTTAAAGAGAACAACACCGATTGATTCATATTCATTTAAATCAACCAAAGGTAGCTTAGCACTATTTTTAAATAGTCTTGTTGAGGGTTATAGAATCCAGGGAATACAATCAAGAATTGTACACGGATATTCAATACCTGCAAAATACAGAATAAGATACAATGGTAAAGAAGTTGTAATAATCTATCCCAGAGGGGCTTACCACTGGATAGAAATATTTATACCAAATATAGGCTGGTTACCAATTGACCCATTTTTAAACATACTATTTTTTATACCAAATAACATAATAAGAAAGTCACATGGTAATTATTTTTCAGATAATCTGGATATGAATTTTATATACCCCAAAAAAGATGGTGTATTTTACGAAAAAGAGACTATTTTTTCAGAAGACGAGTACAGTGAAGAAATTATAAATGGACAAAATATTGAGGATAAACCTTATTTTATAATATCAGCACCAATACAGATAAAAAAATCCAGTAAAACAAAAAAAAATATAAATAGTAAAAAGTTCTTTATGCCAGAAGAACTTGGACTTTTTGAAAATAACTTAAAGGTTGATATGGAAATAACAAAAAATCAGTATTATTCTCAGGAACTATTTTTTGAAACAAAAACAAAAATAAGTAAAGTAGTTTTACCTTTATATTTTCTTGAACTAACAAAAAGTGGTAAAGTATGGATAGAAGTTGTTAATAAAGGAAAAACATATAGAACAAATATAATGCAGACACCTTACAAAGATCTTAAAAATGAATATTTTGAATATACTTTTACTTTTAACAATCCAATAGAACTTGAAGGCAATGTAAGTGTTATACTAAGAATCTCCGATATATCTGCTGTTTTTTGGTATGCAATAATTGGGGACATTATAGGAACTAAAGATGATACAATTTCCAGTGACGGAAGAGTTATATATATCGATTTCTGCTTAAAAATGGAGTAATAATGGAGGAAAAGAGAAAACTTACATCTGAGGAAAGAGTAAAATTAATAAGGAAAGGCAATCAACTATTTAACGAAGGTAAAATAGAGGAAGCTGCAAAAATATTCTGGTTAACCGATTATAGTGATGGTCTAATAAGAGTTGGTGACTATCTTATGTATGACGAAAAAAAGCCTTTTCAGGCACTTTTATATTACAAAAAAGCACACTATCAAAAAAAAATAGATGAAATATATGCAAGAATGATATGGGCACTTGAAAAAATGATTAACTCTGATAAATCTAATAAAAAAGAGTAACCAATTAAAGGGAATTAATAAGTTTTATTTAAAAATCTTATTTGTATTTTATAAATTTAACTTGGTTTTCTTTTTCATCTGAGAAATAATATTCAAAAACATCTGTATACTTACTTATTAAGTAAAGTCCTAAACCCCTGTCTTTTACATCATTTAAGTCCCTTGACTTAAATGTATCAAAGTTTGGCTTTTGACCAAAGTCTCTTATTATAACCTCTATCCTCTCATCTGTTATCAAGAAATAGATATAAATCAATTTTGTCTTATCTTTTTTATAAGCATGCTCTATAACATTAGAGAGAGCTTCACTAACAGCAACTTTAAGTTGATATGTTTTTTTCATATCAAACCCAGCCCTTTGGCATATCTCATCAATTACATTTCTAGACTTTTTAATAAAAAGAGGATCACTTGGTATTTTTAACCTAACAACCTCTTTAGGATTAATTGTGTATAAATTATTATTTAAGTTTTTGCTATCTTCCATTGTATTTTTCTTTTAATTTATTAAGTTCTTCTTCAAGTTCAATTCTAGTAAATATATTTTCTAACTTAATATTTTCAATGCTTTTTTCAAATCTTATTTTTTTAATCTGTTCATCAAGTATTATATTATTATCAAGTACTATATTATTATTCTTTAAATAATACTTAATCTTATTTTCTATCTCAGTTATAGAACTCATAACATTTTTATATATAGAATTTAAAGTATTATCAACATTATTCTCTAACTTAATCTCTATATAATTTTTAACAACAAATAGACTGAATAATAATTCTTTTATATCTTCCATAGTAAAAAATTCTTAAATATAAAATTTTATCTTATTTATTATTAAAATATCTTTAAAAATAAAAGTCAAGTGTTTATTCTATTTATAATAGAAAGTGATTTTTTTATCTGATTAAGAGTATATTCGCAACTCTCTAATATTGATCTATAAAGATATAAAGACTTTTTTATAACTCCCAGTTCTTTGTTTTCTCTCTCTTCATTTGTTAAAACTACTTTCTCCTCTTCTATCTCATATATTGCTTTTTGAATACTAAGGCCAAGTATTGTTTTCGATTCACTCTCCATTATTTTTTTGTCAATTTTATCAAGTTCCTTAAGTTCATTAAGGTCTCTTTTCCCATTTTTTATTTTATTGTAAAGCCTTTCAGCTATTATTATACCATTCTCAAGAATTTTTTTAATATAATTGATCTCATTTTCATAATAATTTATCTTTCCTATGAACAAATTAGCTTCTTTATTATATTCTGAGTTTACTGTATCTATTAAATAATGTTTATCTTTTGTATACTCAGCACATATATCACTAATATCATCAATAGCTCTGTTTTCTATGTATTTAAATAAGAGGCCCTCAGAAAAGTTTATTATCCTTATTTTATCTTTATACAATTTGAAGTTTTCTTCCAACCAGTTAGCATAAGTCATAAACTTTATATCAGTTTTAACACTCCCATGAAAACCCTCTTTTTCAATAAGTTTAAACTTTCTCATAAAAAAATAATTTAAAGATTCTATTGTTTTATTCTTATTTGAATTAAAAATCCAGTCCTTTTCAAGCTCAGAACCCTTAAAATGTAGAGTATCAGTTGTATATGACATATCAACTCCAATAAACATTATGGGATTAGCACCAATTTTTCTTGCAAATGAAAAGGCTGTTGTAACAACAGAACCACCTGTCTCAAGAACTCCTCTATCCTTAGAAAAAGACAATACAAAGTCTTTAGCAAACTCTATCTGAGAAAAGAGAATTCTTGGATACTTTCTTACTATTTTGGGAGTAATAGTAGGTTCTGCAATAAGTATTGGAAGTTCTTTTTTATTTAGAACCGGTATAAAATATTTATATATCTTATCTTGAGGATCAACAGTAACAACAAAGTCTGGGACTATACCGTTATCAAGGAGGTAAGCAAGTGAAGTATTAACACTTATAATAAATACATTATCTTTAACCTTCTTTATTTTATCAATACACCTGTTAAGAGAAGGCCCCCCACCTATTATGAGAGCAGGTGTATCTTTAAACTTATCGTAAAGAGAATTTACACCTTTAAAGTATAGATAATAACCCATATTAACAAGTACATTCTTAAGCCAGAGTTTCTCAAACCTTATCAAAGTTGCTTTATTTATTATTCTTGTCTCAACATACTTATTTATAGAATCTAAAGCAGATTGATAATAATCTTTATATATTTCGAATAATTGTCTATTCACAACTATAAATGGTTTTTCTATATTGTATAGTTTAAGGGTTTCTGTTATAGTACTTGGATCTTCTGGAAATATTATCTCAATTAGATTTTTTTTTATAATATCTTCAAGATCAAAAATCTTAAGAAAATAGTAGAATATATTTACATCTTTCTCTATAACTATTATTGGTATTTTTATATCTTTTTTTAACAGTTCAACAAGTTCATATCCAAGCCCAAGCCCAAGAAATACTACAGCATCAAATCCATCAAGTTTATAAGCTTCAACCTTTTTTTGAGCCTCCTTAATAGGATTTACTTTACTTGTTATAGGTTTTCCATTTACTGTAAGCGAATAACCATTTCCTGTATTAAAAAAATTGTAAGAACTATTTTCTTTTAATTGGCTTATCTTTTCAAAGAGAATTAAACTATTATTTTTTATAAAGTTTATATTTTTTTCTATCAACGTAGTAAAAGCCCCATTTTTGATTTTACCTCTTCAATAGTCAATGATGCTATCTTCCTACAGGACTGTGCCCCAATTTTAAGTATATCAAAAACATTATCTTTTTTATTTTTATAGTATTCAACTTTTTCTCGTATTGGAGTAATAAAATTAAGAAGATTTTCATAAAGTATTTTTTTACAATCGACACAACCTATCCCAGCCCTCCTACATTCAATATTTATCATATCTATTTCATCTTTTTTCGAAAAAACCTTATGTATATTAAATATATTACACTTATCAGGGTCACCAGGGTCAGTCCTCTTTATTCTCTGTTCATCAGTTTTAGCACCCCTTAACTTATCCCATAAGTCTTTATCACTCTCAAGTAATGATATATAGTTATTCATACTCTTACTCATCTTTGCTTCACCATCAAGACCAAGTATTTTTGGGACTTCTGATAACATTTCTTTAGGTTCAGGGAACGTCTGTCCCACAATACTATTAAACTTTCTTGCTATTTCTCTTGTAAGTTCAAGGTGTTGAACCTGGTCTATACCAACAGGAACAATATCTGCTTTATATAAAAGTATATCAGCAGCCATAAGTACTGGATAAAAAAAGAGGCCTGAGTTTATATTATCAGAGTGTTGTTTAGACTTATCTTTAAACTGTGTCATTCTGGTAAGGTCCCCATATGCAGTGTATGTCCCAAGTATCCATGCAAGTTCAGTATGTTCTTTAACATCAGACTGTATGAAAAGTTTTGCTTTATCAGGGTCTATCCCACAGGCAAGTAGTATAGCCGCAGTATTAAATATTGTTTCAGGCATTTTCTTAAAGTCATAAGAGACTGTTATAGCATGATAATCTACTATACAAAAGATAGAGTCATAATTATCCTGGATCTTTACCCAGTTTTTTATTGCACCAACATAGTTTCCTATATGTATTATCCCACTTGGCTGAATACCTGAAAATACTCTCACATTCATCTCCTTATTTTTTATATCAATAAAAGATTATAAAATTTATTTAATTAATAAAATTTTAAATAAAATAGTTTTAATTAACTATATAATACTTAAAACAGTATTTGTCTTAAATTAGAAAAATACTCTTAATATTTTTATTTTAAATAGAAAGCATTAAAAAAGAATAATAAATTTTAATAATCAAACATTTTAAGAAAGCCGGGTATCCCCCCAGCTTTAAGATTATAAATATTTTATCTTATTTTTATCGACTTTAAAGTTTTTATAGTTATTTTCAAAAATAAGGTAAAAGTTTTTCAAAAATCTTATCCATAAACTGAACATGGTCCCCCTCCATTTTAATTTTTAAATAAATAATTATATAGAACTTATTATTGAGTATATCTCGTTATACTTTTCAAGTGTTTTTTTTACTATCTCATCCGGGAGTGACGGTGCATCAGTATCTCCCTCCCACCCGATAGATATACAATAATCTCTTATAAACTGCTTATCATAACTTACAGGAGATTCTCCCTCCTTATAAAACTCTTTTACCCAGAACCTTGATGAATCCGGTGTTAGTATCTCATCTATTAATATTATTTCACCATTATATATTCCAAACTCAAACTTTGTATCAGCAAGGATTATCCCTTTATCATAAAGTATATTATACGCTTTAGTGTATATATCAATAGATATATCTTTTAACTTATTAGCAATTTCATAGCCTGTTATATCAACCATTCTTTCAAAAGTTATATTTTCATCGTGCCCTTTATCATTTTTAAATGCTGGTGTAAATATAGGTTCAGAAAGCTTTGATGCCATTTTAAGACCCTTAGGAAGTTTAATTCCACAAACACTCCCACTCTCTTTATATTCTTTCCAGCCACTACCTATTATAAATCCTCTTACAACACATTCTATATCTATTCTCTTAGCTTTCTTTACAATAACAGTCCTATCCTCAAGTTCAAAATACTTATTAAGTGGCTCAGGAAAGTTTTCAATATCAGTTTCTATAATATGATTAGGATAATTTATTATTTTAAACCATTTATTCGATATTTGAGTAAGTATTTTACCTTTACCCGGTATACCATTAGGAAAAACCCTGTCAAAAGCTGACACTCTATCTGTTGCAACCAATAATAGAGTTTCAGAATCAATTTCATACATATTCCTTACTTTACCTTTATGTAAAAGTTTTAAAGGAAGTTCTATATTCATTATAGCTTCCATTTTATTTCTCCTTAAATTTTTTTTTGAAAATTTATAAAAAAAAACTTATTTAGAACCAAATTTTACACTATCAAACCACCATTCTATTTTCTTAAAGTTCTTATAATCATAAATATATAGTAATTTTGGGAAAATCATACTCTCTTTATCATTTATTATCTCTATATATCCCTTATATTCAAACTTAAAAAACTTTTTTTCACCTCTATATATCTCAAAATATTCAAGTTTTTTATCTGAAAAATATAATTTTTGAATATAATCACCTCTATAATATATTTTCTCATTATTCTTTTCTTCAACCTTATCAGGATTTATTAAATAGGGTGTTTTCCCATAAAAAAAAGATATATAATTAAAAATAGAGGGATCAGGTAAAATATCAAATATAGGATCATTCAGATCTATTCTATATTTATGACCTTTTTCATCAATAACTTCCCAAATATCATTCTGTATAATAATTATAAATCTTTTTTTACCAAGTAGAGTATCATAGCATTCTATCTTGTAAACTTTAGCTATCCTATCAACTTCTATAAATATATCAAGAGAAACTGAATCTTTCCTTGATGAAACATAACCATTTATAATGTAAAAATTATAACTTTCATCTGTCTTTACTAACCTATCAGAAAAACAGGAAACTAAAATTAAAGTAAAAAAAATATTTAAAAAAAAATGATAAAATTTCATTATAAAAATTTATTCATTATTTTCATTGGTCATTAATTCATCATCCATATCTTCAGGATTATAAAGTTTTTCATTTATTTTCTGTATCTCATCAATTATCACCTGAAGATCATGATTTTTATTTATATATTCACTTATTTTTTCATCGTTAGAGTTAGCAAAACTCTCAAACTCAGTTTGAGTTATACCCCAACTCTTAAAGAAATTATCTTCAAACTCTTTTTTCTGTTTCATAAACATTTCATTATCACCCGATTCCTGATCAGATTCAATAAGATCCTTTCCCTTAGACTTTTCCCTCATTTTCAATATCCACAATATTTCCTGTTCCATTCTTGAAATATATATTTTAACAAAGTTTTCAACGTTCAACTTATTTATTTTTTCTATTTTTATTTTTGGTGTATAAACAATCTCATTAGAATCAACCTTTTTTTCATGTGTTTTTTCATTAGCCTCTTTTTTATCTTGATTTTTAGAACATGAAAAAACAAATATAAATAGAATAAATATAAAAAAATACTTTTTCACATTAACCTCCCTATAAAAGATATAAATCCAGGAAAATTAAATTAAATTTAATAAAACATAAAAAATAGTAACAAAAATCTAAGGCATTACAATGAAAAAATTAATTTTTAAACTTTTTTTAGTTTCAATAATTATCAATATAAATGCCAATGATAAAGATATGATAAATAAAGCAATATCTTTAAATAACAACTCAAAAGAAGAGATAGCTTTATATCTTAAAGCAATAGAGACAAATCCTAAAAATGATATTGCATACTACAACCTTGGTTGTATATATTTTGACAATAAGGATTACAAAAATGCCATAATCTATTTTCAAAAATCCCTAAGTATCAAAAAAGATCCAGACTATTACTATAATCTTGCTCTTAGTTTTTACTATCTTAAGGACGATGTTGAAGCTATAAAAGCATTAAAAGAACTTTTAAAAATAAAACCAAAGGATTATGAAGCAGGTTATTTTTTAAGTTATATTTATTCCTTAACTGATAATATAAACGCTAAAAATCAAGCAAGATTTATACTAAAGTCTATATTAACATCAAGAGAAATTCAGTTATACGAAGTCGATTTTATAGAAAAAGTTAAAAAACTCTATAAAGACCTTGGAGGTGAGTAAAAAGATTTTATAGAATATTTTTTATACTTTTTTTATTAAAAATTAAATAATTTTTAATTTTAAAATTGAATTATTAATTTTATAATCTTTATTTCACTTTTCAGGAGAAAATTATGAAAAAAAGAGACTTTTTGTCTGTTACAGACTTTTCTATAGATGAGATATGGAAATTATTTGAATTTACACATAAACTAAAAAAACAAATAAGGAAAGGTATATATAAAAAATATCTTAAGAACAAAATAATAGCTATGATATTTTCCAAAACATCAACAAGAACAAGAGTATCTTTTGAAGTTGGTATAAGACAATTAGGTGGATCAGCTATCTATCTTAATAAAAATGATATACAACTTAATAAAGGTGAAACAATATATGATACAGCTAAAGTATTATCAAGGTACGTTAATGGTATAGTTATAAGAACATATAAACACGAAGAAGTTGTTGAACTTGCAAACTCAGCAGATGTGCCAGTAATAAACGGGCTTACTGATTTATTACACCCATGTCAGGCTTTAGCAGACTTTTTTACTATATTTGAAAATAAGCCCCAGTTTGTAAATAATCCATCAAATCTTAAATTAACATTTATTGGAGATGGTAATAATGTAGCATCTTCTCTCCTTTTACTATCATCAATGATGGGTAACGAAATAAGGATTGCTACACCAAAAGGATATGAAATACCAAAACAGATAATAGAAATAGCAGAAGAAAATGCAAAAAAGAGTGGTGCAAAAATAATAATGGGAAATGACCATATTGAACTTGCAAAAGATGCTGATGTATTATACACCGACGTATGGGTAAGTATGGGACAGGAATCTGAATCAGAAGAAAGAATAAAAGTATTTAAAAATTATAGGATAGACAGAGATGTCATAAAAGTTGCAAAGACTGATGTTATAGTATTACACTGCTTGCCTGCAAATAGAGGCATGGAGATAACAGATGAGGTTATGGATGGCCCTCATTCAAGAGTTTTTGACGAAGCTGAAAACAGACTACATGTACAAAAAGCAATAATGATAAAACTCCTATCTTGAGAAGATTTAACTTACTATTACTTTTTTTTATTAGTCTAATACTGTTTTTGATATATATTTTATATCCAGCATCAAGTTTATTAATATATAAACTAAGACTTACACGAGTTATATTTGTATTCCTGGTTGGTTCTGGTATATCTATAATATCATTTATATTACAATCTTTAACAAGAACACCCCTTGCATCAGAATATACACTTGGAATAAGTTCAGGAGTAGCTTTTTTTGCATCTATTGCATATATTCTTGACTTAAATCCGCTCTTTTTTAGTATAATAGGCGGAATATCAATCACTACCTTACTTGTCATATTTATTAGAAAAAGATTGGGCTCTAACTCTTTTGTTTTAATTGGCATTTCCCTGAGTATATTTTTTGGGAGTGGTATATCTTTTATAAATTATATCACCTCTTTTAAGTCATCACAAGTACTATCAAGATGGATCTTTGGCAGTTTTTCATTCTATTCATGGTGTGAAATAATCACATTAATAATAATGTATATATTTTTAATAATAAGTTTTTACTTTTATTTACCAAAAATTATACTTATAAGCATTTCACCAGTGTATGAAGAAATATTAGGAAAAAATTTTAAAACTCAGATTACTTTTATGGTCTTTATAATTGGAATTTTTATAAGTTTCTTATCAACATTTGTAGGCCCTGTACCATTTTTTGGACTTGTAGTATCAAATATTATAAGAATAATATTTAAATCAAATATGATTTATACTTTTTTTTCGCTTATTGCAAGCGGATCAGTTCTCGTTCTTCTGGATTTTATTAGCAAAAACCTCCTTATTTTTGAAGAACTGCCAATAGGCATACTAACAGGAATAGTATGCCTACCACTTGTATTAGTCAGTATAAAAAAGTCTTTCTATTAAACTTTTCCCGTTATTATACCGAGGTTACCATCCTTTCTTTTATAAATAATATTTAAAGACTTTGACTCTGATTCATAGAATATATGATAATTCTTATCAGAGTTAATAAGTTCATTAACAGCATCTGTTAGATCTTCCTCTTTTATAACAACCTTATCTTTTTTATCACCTTTTTTTATATTATTTTTGTTTAAAACTACTGATATTTTTTCCCATTTACCATTATTACCTTTTATTATTGAAAAACTATTAGGACTATTCTCATCTTTAACAACTATAGAGTTTAAATAATCTATTTTTAAAGTATCTATATTGTTATATTGATCCTCTGTTAAAGGTGGTGTACTTTTATATATTGCAAACCTAAAGTCTGAACTTGCCAATTGTAATATAGCCTCATCATCTGACATTGGTTTTAAAAAAACCTCTCTTACTTTTGTAAATTTAATCTGTTTTTCCTTCTGTTTTTCTTCTAATTGAGTTACTCTTTTTGATTCAAAGTCCTGAAGTTTATTCTTATATCTTACAACCTGTTTTTCAAGTCTATCAATCAAATTATCTATAGCACTGTACATATCCTGGTCTTTATATTCTGAATGAAATATTTTTCCATCAGACTTTACTGTTATTTCTACCTTATGTATTATTTTTTCCACTTCCATAACAACATGTACATCAATTAAATGTGGAAAATAAAACTTTATTCTCTCCATCTTTTTTTCCACATACGACCTTAAAGCATCAGTCACTTTAATATTTTTTCCACTAATTTGTAGTTGCATTTTAAACCCCCTTAAGATTTTCTTTGAAAAGAAGACTTTATATTTAATTTTTGTCTATACTTAGCAACAGTTCTCCTTGATATTTTTATCCCCTGACTATTTAATATCTGCTGGATCTTTACATCACTCAATTTTGAATTATTGCCCTCATTTTCTATAATCTTTTTTATCATTTCATAAACTTTTTTTGCTGATACTTCCCCGTAAGATGAATCAACTTTATGAGAAAAAAGGTATTTCAGAGGATATATACCAAATGGAGTTAATATATATTTATTATTTATTATCCTGCTCACTGTTGAATCGTTTACCCTTAAAATTTCAGCCATCTCTTTTACAGTAAGTGGTTTTATATGTGAAGGGCCATAAAAGAAAAACTCTTTCTGTATTTCAGCAAGTTTTGATGCAAGTTCATAAAGTGTTGACGTTCTTCTCTGTAAAGAGTTTATAAAAATTTTTGCTTCCTGATATTTTTCTTTTAACTCTTTTATTTCATCATTTACATCTTCCCCCCTCTTCTTTTTTATAGCCTGTTTATAATCTGAATTAAGTTTTATTCTTGGTAAATACTCATCAAATACTTTAAGTTCAAGACTCATATCTTTTTTATTTATACTTACTATTATATCAGGTATTATATAAACAGCATTTCCTTCATTACTTATTTCTGGTAAAGAATCAACCTCTTTCTCTATTTTTTTTAGACATGATATTATATAATTTTTTGGATAACCTAACCTTACCGAAATCTCATCTACTGTCTTTTTCTTTATAATATCAGCAATATTTTCATCACTATCACTTTTTTTTGAAAATGAGTTTTCTATCTCTTGAAAGACTCTGAAATATTCGTAAGCTATTTTATAAAGCTCAGATTCTTTTGAAAACTTTTTTTCTAATTGCGTAAGAACATATTCACTAATTGACCTTGAACCTATCCCCGGTGGGTCAAGATTCTGAATCTTCTTAAGAACATTTTCAACCTTAGCAACACTTGTCTCCAAATATTTTGCTATCTCTTCAACACTTGTAACAAGAAGTCCATGATTATTAAGTGATGATATTATAATATCTGCTATCTTCTTCTCCTCATTATCAAGATCAAGAAGGCTTATCTGTTTTTTAAGATCATCATAGAGAGTCTCTTTATTGTATATTGCATTAGTTAGAAAAAATTGTTTTGTATCGCTGGTTGAATCTTCATAAGACCTCTTATCAAAATAAAAATCATTAGTATCCTCATATATATCTTTTATAACAAGGTTTTCTAAATATTCATCCCTATTCTTTATAATCTCTTTTGCCTTATTAACCTTATCTCTTACTTTATTATCATTTATATCATTTTCTATCTCAAGAAATGGATTTTCTTCAATTTTTCTATTTATTTCCTGTATAAGGTCAGTTGTATTCATTAGTAATATCTGAATATTTTGTTGAATTAACGGTGCTAATATCTGTCTTTGAGTCTGTTTTATAAATGTACCATTTCTCACTTTTAACCACCTTAATTTTATAGTTTAGTTTCTACTCTATATAAAAATATATATAACCATTTTTACTTTAATGTCAATAGTTTTTTATTTCCATAAACTTTATGATTTTATAACATTCATAAAAAAGACACTAGAATACGTAAATTATTAAACAGTCACATAAAATTAATTACTAATAATAAAGCAAAAATTAAAAAACTTGTTAATATTAAAATTTTTTATAAATAAAATTTTCTAAAAAAATTGAATAGTAACAAAATTAATCAAAAAAATATTTTTAAGTTCTAAACAATATTTATATCAACTAAGACAAATAATTCTAAAATAAATCACAATTATCAAGTTATAAAAAGTATAAAAATAACAGGCTCCCTATTAAATATTAATACTTAAAATTTAGAATTATTCCCATCATCTTTTAGATATTCCACTCTGTTTTTACCAGCCTTTTTAGCTTTATAAAGCATACTCTCTACGTCTTTTATAATATTATCAAAACTTTTATCACTTTTTAACTGTACAGCACCAATACTTATAGTTAGGTTTTTATCATTTACTATTAAATGTTTACCTAAAAAAATTCTTAAATTTTCAGCAATAATAGAAGCATAAGTCAAATCAGTTTCGGGCAAGATAAGAACAAACTTTCCTCCTTCCCATCTTCCAAAAATATCTGTCGGTCTTATTAAAGACCTAACAAAATTTGCAAGTTTTTTTAGAACCAAATCACCTTCCAGAAAACCATATTTATCGTTTATATCTTTAAAATCATCTATATCAAGCATAAGTATTGAAACATCATAATTATCTCTCTTTTCTAAGATAAGCCTTTCTCTTTCAATTTCCTTCATAATTTTTTTCCTGTCATATAAACCCGTAAGATTATCTGTAATAGAAGCAAGTTCCAGTTTATCATTCATGTCGATAAGTTGCTGATTTTTACTGTATAATTCTTCGTTAAGGACATCCTGAATTTTATTAGTAATTATCTTCATTTCAGTATTTATATATTGAGTCTGTTTTTCTTTATTTAAAGAATAGTCTAACGAGTGATCTTTGCTTACAATAGAAGATGATAAGTCCTTTACTAAAAAATTATTTATTAAAATCCCTAATATTATAGCTACCGAAATAATGCCAATAAAAATTAAAACTATTTTAAAAATTAATGGTAAAACAACCTCATTTTTATTCACTACAGTTATTAAAGTCCATCCAAGTTCATCTATTTTATTATAATAAGCTATTTTGTCTTCACCATCAATAGTAACATAACTAAATTCTCCCTCCTCCTGTTTGAAATCAGGTACTGGATTTATAACATCCTTTAACATACGATTTAAGAATCTACCATCACGATGGACTATAATCACATTATTCCTATTTGTAATATAACTATATGAAGTTTTCAAGCTAGAATCACCAACAGTAATCTTGTCAACTATATTCTGTAAAGATGCATCAACAGAAATCACCCCTATAATCTTACCATTACGATCTGTTATTGTTTTACTAATAGACACAAGCCAACTCTTATCCTTTATCTCCTGATACGGAATACCATCTGAAAGATAGGGATGAGATTCAAGAGCTTTAGTATACCATGGTCTTACAGTAGGATCAAATCCAGATGGTGGAATATAATCGTTTATTAAAAGACTCTTATTTTCTTTATACCCTGAATAGACATAATTTATATTTGGAATTATCATTTTAATAACTCTATACAACTCAAGTATCTCTTCTCTCTCTAACAATGTTATGTTTATCCCTTTCTTTAATTTTGGATTTTCTGATAATACACCAACAGTATTTCTAAGAGGTATAAAATACCATAGGATATAATTTTTCATTGCAAGATTTCTCTGCCTGATTATAGCAAAAGTATTATCTAATCCTGCCCTGTAAGTTAAAATAGAAACCAATACTGTAAATATTATAATTAAAATTGCTAATATTATAAAAATGTTTCTGAAAATTTTATTCCTTAAACCACTATTAGCCACAATTACTCCTTATTATAACTATAAATAATTAAAATAATAACAAATAAATAAAAAAATTAAAAAGTACTTAAAAAACTTTAAAAAAATATTTTAATTCTAACTGAAATTATTTAAATAATAGACTATTTCATATTGAATATTTTCAGTATTTGTGTGGCTTATTATCATACATTTTTCTTAAAAAAAAGACTAATTCCTCACTTGCATAACAATAAATGTCATTATAGAGCCCCATTAAGAACTTAACCTTTTTTATTAATACTTTATTTTTTTAAAGATGTGTTTCATATAATAATTGTATTTATTTATTAAAAAGATCCATCATCCTTAACCTTCTGGTGAAAGTTTTAAACTATACCACTTCTATCACTCTTATTGCCCACCCATACCAATAAGAAAAAGATAAAAAAATAAAACCTAGCACTTATGTAATAATTATTCCTGTTTATAGTAAGATTAGTATGTTGAATTTTAGATAAAACCATTAAACTCTGGGATATAAATAATTGATAAGATATATATTGGTTAAAATGCAAGTTTTAGTTTATAGTATTAAAAATTAAATTTTAAAAAAATAAAAATATCTTTAAGTTAAAAAATTATCTTTTATATGTTTATCTATTACTTGAGCAAGAAACTCGGCATCATCCTCATCAAATCCCATCAAATCACCAATTTCAATAGTATTTTTGATACCACTAACATTTACAACATAATATTCATTATAATTATTATTACTTCTGGAAACTTTTTTATAAACTTTAACTCCTTTATAATCAATATAATTTAACGACTTAGACGAAAATACAAAACCTAAAACAGATTTTTCAAGTTTTAAATAATCTTTATTAAGAAAAAGTGAATAGTTACCAAATAAGTTATAACAAGCAAATAGAGGCAAAAATATTCCTGCAATAATAAAAGGCAATAAGAAAAAAACAAAATTAAGATTTTCAGCTACTATAGAAGGTAACGCAACACCAAAAACCATAGAGTCCCATGCAATAGAGAAAAAAATTAAAAATATACCCAGAAACCTATTTGCAGTCATCTTAAAATTAATCATTTTAACAGAATCTGATATAACTTCAACCTTTACTTTTTTAGATGCTAATCTTTCCTCTCCTACTTGAAGGCTTTTTCCATTAAGATAATCAAGAGCTTTTTTAGCATCACCTATCCTTCTCGTATAATCAACCATTATCATCTTATCTATAAGTAGTTTTAACCTGTTTGGTATATTAACATAACTATCATATTTGACCTTCTCGCCATCCATATCAAAACTTACTGGATCTTTTCCTGTTAATATATAAACCATAGTCATACCAAGTGAGTAAATATCAGATGCTGGTATAGCCTTCCCATAAAGTTGTTCCTGACTCATATAACCTATTGTTCCTACAAAAGTGTTTGATGCTGCTACAGTATCCTTAACTAAGCTTCCAACTGATCCAAAGTCAACAAGATATGGCTTTCCATCCTCTCCAATTATTATATTATTTGGTTTTATATCCCTATGAATTATTGGAGGTTGAAGATTATGAAGATAAACAAGTACTTCGAGTAGAGATTTTAATATATTTTCTACTTCCTGTATAGAAAATCTTTTCCCATCTTCTATAAGTTGTTTTAAACTCTTACCCTTTATATACTTCTGCACTAATACAAAATACTGATCATTATTTTTTATAAAACTAAAGTCATCAATATAAGCTGGTATATTTGGGTGTTTTATATTTTTTAAAACCTTTATCTCTCTTTCAAAAAGGTCAAGCTCTTTCCACTCTTTGATATTAGAAAAAGGGACAACCTTTATTGCAACTTCATTTTTATCCACCTGATCAAGAGCAAGATATGTATAACCAAAACCACCTTTACCAATTAGTAAGATAATCTGATACCTATTATTTATTATTTCAGATTGTGAAAGAATACCAATATTTTCCATAAAATTACCTCACTTTTAATCATAATTAATAAAATTAAAATAATAATAAAATTTCTCCAACTAGAAAATAAAAATTATTTTAAAGTCTTATCCCTACCGTTACTAAAAACTTCTTAAGCTGTAATGATAATTATATAGTTCATCTATTTTTACTAACACTTATTAATGTCAATATTAAGATATACTATTTTTATTTTAGTTTTAAAAGTATATACTTTTAACTTAAAAATATTCCAAAAAATCTTTATTCAAAATGAGCAAATTTTAAATTATAGTTTTTTTACAATAAAGCAAGTATTCAATATTACCTTTAGGGCCCTTTATAGGGCTTTCAACTATACCAATTTTGGCATATGAACTAAATTCAGCATATTGTAAAACAGAGTCTATTGCATCATCTCTATACTTTTGCTCTTTTACAACACCATCAAAACCCTTTATTCTATCACCAATTTCAAATTGTGGTTTTATAAGAACAACAACAAAAGGAATTTCAAGCTTTTTTAAAACTGGGAATATGTGTCTTAAAGATATAAATGATACATCAACTGTTGCAAACTCAATCTGATCTAAAAACATAGAAGGTTCAAGATATCTTGCATTTATTTTTTCCATAGTAACAACTCTCTTATCATTTCTAAGCCTATAATCAAGTGTTACCCCCACATCAACTGCATATACCTTTTTTGCTCCATTTTCAAGTAAAACCTGAGTAAATCCACCTGTTGAACAGCCTATATCTATACATATCTTATTTTCTACATTTATATTAAAAAACTCTATAGCTTTTTTAAGTTTCAAAGCACCCCGGCTTACATATGGGAAAACCTCCTTTATTCTAATTTCAACATTCTTACTATATTTTTTACCAGGTTTTGTTGATACAACACCATTTACAATAACGTTTCCCGACATTATTAAAGATGCTGCTTTTGACTTTGATTCACAAAGATTTAAATCAACAAGAATTTCATCTAATCTTGCTTTTTCCATAAGATATTAAAATATTCTTAAAAATATATCAACAACAATTGGATTAAACTTTTTACCCCTAAGTCTTTTTATCTCCTCTATTGCATCCTCTTTTGGCCACGCTTTTCTGTAACTCCTATCAGATGTAAGTGCATCAAAAACATCTGCAACCGACACTATAGAAGGCAAAAGTCCTATCTCATCCTCTCTAAGGCCCTTAGGATAGCCAGAACCATCCCATGATTCATGATGCCTTTCAACAATAAAAATCTCCTCATCAAGAAAATCAAGGGGTTCAAGTATTTTTGCACCAACTGAAGGATGGCTCATCATTATCTGAAACTCTTCCGGTGTAAGAGGTCCTGGTTTCGAGATATACGATATATCAATTATAATTTTACCAATATCATGAAGTATAGCCCCCCTCTTAAGTTTAAGTAATTCATTACTTGAAAGTCCCATCTCTTTTCCAATAAGCTCTGAATATTCAGCAACTCTCTCTGAATGTCCTTTTGTGTATGGGTCCTTTGCATCAAGTGCTATTGTTAATGATTTCATAATATTTATTATTGTCTCTTCTCTTAATCTTATCTGTCTCTCAAGGCTCTCATTTTTTATTTTTAGTTCTTCTGCAAGTGAACCTATAACCTGAATAGTCTCAAAAAAGTCTTTTTCCTGTTTTTCTAAACTGTCTCTTCTTATAAGTGCAAAATTAAGTCTTTTTACAAGCTCTTCAGCTTCAAATGGTTTAACTATATAATCATTAACCTTAAAAAGATATCTAGCAACTTCCCTCTCCTGCTTATCGTCTTTAGCAGTAAGTATAACTATCGGCACTTTCTTAAACTTTGGGTCCCTCCTGAAAATATCACATAACTCCCAACCAGATAATTCTGGCATCATAAGATCTATTGTGATTATATCTGGCTCAAAAACAAGTGCTGATGAATATGCATCCAACGGATCAAAAACAGTTTCAACAACAAAATTATGATTTACAAGTATTGTTTTTATAAGTTTTAAAATAAGTTTATCATCATCTATTGCTAAAACTTTTATTGGTCTTTCAGACATTAAATAAACCTCTAAATTTTTAAAATACTTTTTATAAATTTAATCAGAGAAGATAATAAATTTTTATTTTAAAATAACAAAATAATAAATTGGAGAAAGTTTTGACCTGTAGATGCACATACCCTGGTTGTACAAGACATGGAAAATGTAAAGAATGTCTTGAATATCATAGAGAAAAAGCAGAATTCCCTGCATGCTTTTTTACCCCAGAAGGTGAAAAAACATATGATAGAAGTTGGAAAAACTTACAGAAATTCTATAGATTTAAATAAAAAATTTAATAAAGCTTGTAACTTCTCAATTCAGTATATATAGGCCCTTCTGGCCTTAAATCACTTTTGTAAAGTACAAAATTAACTACTTTAAATGATATTTCCTCAATTTTATAATCTAAAAAAGTTTGTGTAAAACTTTTATCTATAAAACCTTTTACTCTTGCTAAAGTAAGATGCGGTCTAAAATCACGGTCATCTTTTTTGAATCCCAGCATTTCAAGTTTATTATCAATAAGTAAAGTAATATTTTTTAAACTATCAGAAAAAATATTAATAAAAAAAACTTTTGGTTTACCTCTATTTAAAAAAACTCCTGGATTTTTAAAAGAGATATTGAAACTAGTATAATTTATAGAACTTAGTATAGAATCTATTTTATTTACCATGCTCTCTTGAATATTACCTAAAAACTTTAAAGTTATATGTAAGTTTTCTAATGAAACTATTTTTAAGTTTTTATTTTGACTCAAAAATTTATAAATACTTTTAAAATGTTTTTTAATTTCAGTAGGAAAAGGTATTGCTACAAAACATCTTAACATACAATTACCTTATCTTTAATGTTACAAATCCAAGTAACGATAAAATTATTCCTATTATCCAGAATCTTATTATAATTTTTGATTCTGGCATACCACCAACTTCAAAATGATGGTGCAAAGGTGCCATTCTAAATATTCTTTTTTTCTTAGTCTTGTAAAAAAATACCTGCAATATAACAGAGATTGATTCCATAACAAATATACCACCAACCAGGACCAGCAATACCTCCTGTTTTATAGCAACAGCAACACTACCAATAAGGCCACCTATACCTAAAGAACCTGTATCACCCATAAAAACCTCGGCAGGATGACTGTTAAACCATAAAAATCCAAGACCTGCTCCACCCATACTCGCAAGGAAAACAGTTATTTCACTACTCCCGCTTACAAAAGGTATTCTAAGATAATCAGCAATAATTTTATGGCCAGATAAATACGAAAAAACTGCAAAAGTAGCCATCACAAGTAGAGAGAGCCCAATAGCAAGCCCATCAAGGCCATCAGTAAGATTAACAGCATTTGAAGAACTGATCATAACTAACATTGAAAAAAATATGAAAAAAAAACCCCAATTAAAAATAGGTTCAACAAAAAAAGGCATATAAAAATATGAATTAACGTTAAAATATAAAAGTACGGATAATACTAATGCAACAATAAATTGGCCTACTATCTTTATTTTGCCAGGAAGTCCTTTAGTGTTTTTTTTAATAAGCTTAAGATAATCATCAATAAAACCAATTAATCCAAAACCTACAAGAGCTAAAAAACAATACCAGGTAAAAAAACTATCAAATCTACTCCATAAAAATACAGATACTATAACAGATAGAACTATTATAATACCACCCATAGTAGGGGTACCAGACTTTACATAATGCGTTTTAGGCCCAATCTCCCTTATATATTGACCAATCTTTTTAATTTTAAGATATTTAATTATTCTGGGACCTATTAAAATAGATATAACAAATGTTGTAATAACAGCCATTAGAGACCTGAATGTAACATATTGAAAAAGATTGAAAACTTTAAAAAACTCTATCTCTTTACCCAGAGGATAAAGCCATTTGTACATGAGATAAAACATTTTTTAAACTCCGTTTTTTATTAAAATTCGTAAAAAAAAGATATTAAAAATTAAAATTTTATAATTAAATTTTAAAATAAGTTAATTAAAATTTTTTTAAAATATCAAATAAACTTGAAATTCAAAAAAATAATGTTATAATTTTATCTGAGGTTTTAAAAGATGGATCAAAATAATAATTTTCAAAATTTAGAAAAAATAATAAATAACTCTATAAAAGAGGCAACAGTAAACCTTGCCAGGGGTTTTGCCTTATACAATAAGGCCTTATTTGAAAATATAAGTAAAATAAATCCATTTATCACTACTGGCTTAATAGAGTTTATTAATGAAAAAATAAGTCTATGGGATAAAAACAAATAAAAAATTTTATAATTCAAAAAAGAAGTAAGCTAACTTAACATTTAAAAAACTAAGATAATTTTATATATTCCATATAAATATTGATTGATAGGTTATTTTAATTATTATTCTTAAATTTCTATCTGTATTATAAAAAATTATTGATAAAAAACTAATTATTATTTTTTATTTATCTCAGTTTTTAAAATAAAACATTCGATAAATTAAATAACATAAATACTTAAATATTTTTTTAAAAGGATACAATAGTGCATATAACATTCTGGGGAGTAAGAGGATCAATACCAACACCTGGAGAAAATACAGTAAATATAGGTGGAAATACTTCCTGTATAGAAATAATGAACGATGATAAAGAGCTATTAATAATAGATGCGGGTACAGGAATAAGAGAACTGGGTAATACAATAATAAGAGAATATATCCCAAAATACAAAATAAATGAGTGTTCAATACTTATAACTCATACACACTGGGACCATATTCAGGGTTTCCCATTTTTTTCACCAATATACCTAAGAAACTTTAGTGTAAATATATATGGCCCTACAAGAAGAAACAAATCACTTAAAGACCTTATAGGTGGGCAGATGAATTATGAATATTACCCTATAAAACTCTCTGACCTTAGAGCAAATATAGAGTTTAAAGAAATAAATCAGGAATTTTTCAAGATAGGGAATTATAGTATTAATACAATATTACTAAACCATCCCATAAAAACATTAGGATATCGAATAAATTATAAAGATAAAACAATAGCAACATGTTATGACCATGAAATATACAGGTCGATAATAATGGAAGATAATCCTCTTATAATCTCACAACTTAAGGTATCATCAAAAACAATAGAAAGATATAAAAAAGTAATAGAATCTAAAAATAACGAAGTATCAAGGTTTATAAGTAACTGCAATCTCGCAGTAATAGATTCACAATTTACATCAAATGATTATTATAATAACAATAAAAAAGGATGGGGTCACGGTCCTGTCGAGACAATATTATCAAATATAACAAACACAAATAAGATTGTACTCTTTCATCATGATCCAAACAAAAGTGATAAAGAGATCAGAAAAACTGTAGAAGAGATTGGAAAGTATCTGAAAAAAGATAAAAATAAAGAACTAAATTTAATAATCGCAGAAGAGCAACTCAGGATAATACTATGAACAGCAACATTTCAACACTTTTTATAGACAAAGTTATCTATATAAGTAAAAAAATAAACTCTGTTTTACCATTACCAAAACTCCTCGACTCTATAATGGAAACAACATCAGAGATACTGAAAGCAGAAGGTGCCTCAGTTCTCCTTCTTGATGATAATCAGCAAGAATTAATATTTGTAAGTGTAGTTGGTGATAAAAAAGATATAATAAAAGAATACAGGGTCCCAATTACCGAAGGTATAGCAGGTCTTGTTGTAAGAAAAAAAGAACCTATAATTGTAAATAATGTTGAAACAAATCCACATTTTTATAAAAAAATAGACGAGTTTTCAAGTTTCAAGACAAGAAACTTAATTGCATTTCCTCTTATTGTACAGAATCAGGTAATAGGTGTACTTGAGGTAGTAAACTCAGTAGGAAGAGAAGGTTTTGATGATATAGACCTTAAAATGTTATCATACATAGCTGAAATATCAGGAATTGCTATATATAATAGAATATTATATGATCAACTTGAGTTTGCACATAATCAGACAAACAAGAGAGTAAAAGAACTTGATGCTCTTTATACGATACTCAATCAGTCAACAACTTTAATAGATAAAGTAAACATAAAAAAAATATTTAACATAACAGGTGATATAGTAAGTTCAACACTTGAAGCTGATAGAGTAAGTATATTTATTAAAGTAGATCTGGAAGAAAATCTATTTGAGTTGGTATACTTAAAAGGTATTACAAGTCTTAAAGAGGGGGAGATACTAAACATAAATGAAACAAGAATAATGAAGATAGCAAAAAAGTTTAAACAACCTGTATACAGGTTAAACCAATACAAGTATAATTATTCATTAGAACACCTTAGACAAAAAGAGGTAATAAAAGAAAATTTTAACTTTATATCACTACCAATAATCATAACAAAAGATAATACAGAAACTATAATAGGTTTTATAAATGTAACAAATCCTAAAAATAAATTCGGTTTTGATGAATATGACTTTTCACTTTTAAACTCCATAAGTTTAACATTGGGTAATATATACAAACAATATATCACAAACATAGAAGAGATAAAACAAAAAATAACATATCAAGAAATATCAACAGCTGCAAGACTACAAAAAAACATGTTATCTCAATCAATACCGACTAACATAGGACTTAAAAACATCTACGCAATCAATATACCAGCAAGAAACGTAAGTGGCGACTTTTACGGAATAAAAATAATAGATGAAGATAATATAGCTTTATATATAGGTGATGTTTCAGGAAAAGGTATACCAGCAGCATTTTTTATGGCAATAACCAACTCACTCTTGAAAGAAAAAATAAAATTTCATAAAACACCTGCAAAAGTTTTAAAAGAACTTAACAATACACTATTTGAAGAATTACAGGAAGGAGTATTTATTACACTGGCATATTTTGTAATAAATACAAAAGAGAAAAAAATAAAATATTCATTTGCAGGTCACAATACCCAGTTTTTCTATAAAAAAGAGGGGAATAAAATAATTGACGTAAAAACTAAAGGTAAACCAATAGGAATTATGTATGGTGTTGATTTTGAGGAAAAAGAGATAAGTTATGACAAAGATGATGTATTAGTATTATTTACAGATGGTGTAACAGAAGCACTCATAGAAAAAGAGGGTAAAGATGAAGAAGATTTATTAAGAGAAACAATAAAATGTTCGGCTGCCCTTGATGCAAAAGATATAGCAACCCTTATTAAAGAAACATTTGTACCTCAAAATATTGACTTATTTGATGATTTTACGCTTCTTACCGTCAAGTTCTAAATTGGCAAATAGATGTATACATAATCTAAAGGTATAATATTAAAAAATTCTACAATTTATTAGACAAATTTTATAATTAAGGATTTATATTTTTAAAATTTTCTTATAGTAAAATTTTCTATTAAACTTAAGATAAAAGAGGGGGATTACCCTCTTTTTTAGTTCTAAATCCTATTTGTTTTGATCCTTGGGCTCATCTTTTTTGTTAAAATATTTATCATTTATATCTATCTTAGCTTCAGAAACAAGTTTATCAATATATTTTGCTGCCTTTAATTTTACATCTTCAATCCATAAATTATATATAATTGCATCTTTAACTTCATTAAAAGACTTTTTTATCTTATCTTTATTTTTATTAAAATATTCCAAAGCAGCTTTCTCATCAGGTTTTGGTATACTCTTCGCAATTTTATTATTAATATATATCTGTGTCTTTGCATTGTCTATAAATACACTTATAAAGTCTTTAGTTTCCTGGTCATTAATCCAACCCTCTTTTTCAGCATCTGTCTTTACAAGTAAAACTCCTATTATTTCGTTAAGCATATTACCTCTAACATTAGCCTTATTAGTCGACTTTTCATATTCTTTTAAAGCTTCTTCAGAACCAGTCAAAAGTATATTTGTCTTTATCATATCCTCTATATCTTTAGCGTAGTATACCTTATCCTCTATATTTATAAGCCATACTTTACTATAATCCTCCTGTTTTATCTTATCAGAGATATAATTATTAATACCATTTTCATCAAACTCATCATTTACTTTAACTTTATATTTATATTTTAATTTTTCAAGTGAGTTTCTAAGTAACATTAAGTACCTTGCCTGCTGGTATTCTCTAACAAGTATCTCTTTTGCCTCTTCAAAGTTTTTTATACCTTTACTCTCTAGAAGACTTTTAATATTTTTATCTTCATACTTTGATTTAAGAAAGTCATCTGATGGTATATCAACCTGAGGAATAACATTTTTATAAATAAAGTATTGTGCCAAAGCCTGAAGTTCAAGTACCCTAATTTCTGTTGAACCTATCGATAATTTTCCCATCTCTTTTAATATCATTCTCTGAGATATAATTGTGTTTAATATCTGTCTCTTTACATCTGGATTCTCTTTTAATAAAGCAAGTTGCCCACTTGTAAAATTAAGTTTAAGCAATATATCAAACTTTGTATTAAACTCCCTAAGAGTTATAACATCATCTCCAATTCTGGCAACCCAATCATTATTTTCTCCCTTACAGAAGTTTATCAAAACAACAACAAGAAGAAAAGGTAATACTTTTTTAACAAAACTACTCATTATATATCCTCCAATATAAATGTAAAATAAATAATTTTAAGATATTAAAATTAAACAGTAATAAATTAAAAAGTCAAAATTTTAGAAAATACTCCCAAATCCTCTTACAAGTGATGCTGCAGTTTCAGACTTTCTATGCCATGAATAAACTCTCTGAATGTAAGAATTAACAGTCTTACCATTAACAACAAAAGAATCTTTATAATTCAAATTTAAAAAACTCTTTTCTATCCCTTTACTAGTACCTGCGTGTATAAACTCAATAGTTCCATCATCATCAATAGAGACCACTATACCAACATGAGTTAAAACATCATCTTTTAATGTATTGTTTTTATTCTTATCATATGTCCTATCAAAAAATATTATATCACCAATAGATGGTTTATCAACAATCTTATATTTTAATTTAAATAAAACATACAGCAAAAGTGCCCCAAAATTAGATCTTGAAAACATATCATCTTTTTTTATTTTTTCATATATACCAAGTCTAGTTGCCTCCTCAAACAGATCATTATCTGTGGCATTATAATACGCAGCTCTAACAAAATTGCTACAATCTACATTAAACTTTTTGTCTTTAACCAAAACAGTTTTTATTTTTGGTGTTTTTTCCTTTTCTAAAACCCACTCAACAATTTTTTCTCTAACATATTTCTCAAAAGATCCCTGAAAATTATCTTTCTGGCAATTTTCTTTACTTTTTTCTATATTTTTACTCTTATTATTAAGCTCTCTATTATTTTTTATATAATATTTCCTATTATCTGAACAAGAAATAGAAAAAAGAAAAAATAAAAGATAAATAACAATAAGATTAATTCTCATCAAAATACCACTCTGTAATACTAGGGCCACCAATATAAAACTTGACTCCTCTTATTTTCCTATTATAAAAAACAAGGCTATGAAATGAAAAAAGAAAAGTATATGGCTGTAATTCATGGAGTATTCTATGTAATCTTCTATACATCTGCCATCTTTTTATCTGATCAAATTCTTCTCTTGCCTCCTCTAGTATTCTATCAACTTCTGGATTAGAAAACCCTATAAAGTTTGAACCACCATTTATCTGTGAAGAATGCCAGACCTGATATGGATCAGTATCTATTCCAGTACCCCATGCAAACCTTACAGCATCAAAATTACCTTCTGAAACAGTCTTCGCAAAAACTGTCCAGTCAATAACTCTTATATTTACTTTTATACCAGCCTCCTCAAAACTCTCTTTTATAATATCAGCTATCTTTTTATGATAATCCCTTCCATTATGAACCAAATATTCAAACTCAAACTTCACACCATCTTTATCCCTGATCCCATCACCATCATGGTCAACCCATCCAGCCTCTTTCAAAAGTCTCCTTGCTTCAATAGGATTATATTCATAAGGTTCAATACTCCTATCACACATAGGACTATCTACAAAAAATGGACCTGTCACAATATCTCCAAGCCCTTTATGTATCTCTTCTAATATTTTTCTTCTTGGTACAAGATATGTTAAAGCAACCCTAACCTTTGGATCCTGAAAAAATAACCTTTTTAAGTTCCATCCTATGTATGCATACAAAGGTGTAATATATTTTGCTCTGACTATATTTTGTTTAAAAGAATCTGAATTAGTCCTTGAATCAAACCAGACTTCAGGTGTTATTTCAAAGTCAGCCTCAATATTCCCACTAACAAGCTCTTTTAAAGCTACATTATCGTTTGTAATAAGCCTATACTCTATAATATCTATGTAAGGTCTTCTAGGATCAAAGTATGGCAAATTAAGTTTTCTTGCAAAATAATTCTTGTTTTTAACAAGTTTTATAAACTTTCCTTTTTCCCATACATCAAATATATAAGGGCCTGTACCTAATGGTTTCCAATTATCAGGGTGAGTATTGAAAAATTCAGCAAAAGACCTCTGGTCACCCTTAAAAGACTCAATTCTATATCTATGTCGTGGTACTAAAGGTATTCCACCACAAAACGAAAGTGATAAAAAATATGGTTTTCTATAATCAAATCTTACAGTATAGTTATCTATAAGTGTTACCTTTTCTATATCAATATAATAATTTCTAAGATGAGCAGCATCAACATAAGGGTTCATTATAACATTATAACTGAAAACAACATCCCTTCCATCAAACGGATGAAAGTCATGCCATGTTATTCCTTCCCTAATATAAAAAATATATACTGAACTCTTTAATAATTTATAGTTTTTTGATAACTTTAATACTCCATTATTAGGAATCAAATCAATTGTATATCCATTCTTTTTTATTTTAAATGAAGAGCCAATCTTTTTATTAAAGATATAATAATCAGCACCAATAATTTTAACATATTCTGGTAATGTTGTAATAACACCCCTACCTTGATAAAAATTATTGCCATCATAATAGCCTTCAATACAACTGTTTCCAATACATAACTTATCCTTTCTCTCCCATGCATATGCAAGCCACGGAAGCCATTCAAAAGTCTCAGGATCCCTAGTTATAAGAGAATCAGATACAAGCCCAATTATAGCACCAGCAGGTGATTCATTTGAAAGTATCGGTGACAACATTCTTGGCTCAGCTTTTGTTCTTATCCTTAACTTCCCGCCCTCTTTAGGCTTACTATTTTTAGGATAATTAAACTCATCTACCTTAACTTTTTTAATAATATTATCAAGTGTATCTACATTTTTTTCCTCTTTTTTAACCTTTAGCTCAATACTTTTATCTTTTAAATCAGTTCCTTTATAAAATGTACATGAGAAAATAAACAAGAACACTAGATTTATAAACTTATATTTTTTCAATTTAGTTCCTCAAAAAATTTTATAAAATAAAATTTAAAAACTAACATAAATTAACTAAAAAAAACTACAAACTATTCGATTTTTATAATTATAACTTATCAAGCAGGGGGGGATAGGTTGAAAAAAATAATATTGCTAATATTCATAACATTCTCAACTATCAGTTTATACTCAAAAAATGATAACACAATAATGATAAATGCAAGTATAAATACACCTATAGTAATATCATTACAAAATAAGTATGATAACGGAGAATGGCAAATAGAGTCAAAACCTGACGGATTAAACCTTGAAACAAGCAGAAAAGGTCAGTTATATACATATTTTGTTTTTAAAGCAACTAAAGAATTCAAAGGCATTTTAATTTTTAATTACATAAAAGAAAATGAAAAAATAGATATAAGAACATATGTTGTTAACATAAAGGGAAAAGATGATGAAATACCTGTAGCAAAAGAGGATAAACCACTAGTAATAATACCGGAGAAGAAGGAAAAAGATGAAACTAAAATTGGTACTACTTACTCAATCAAAAAATATATTACTGAACTTATCGAAACTGGTTTATTACAGAAAGCTAAACAGGAAATTGAAAAAATCCTTGAAAATCAAGAAAAATATAACATAGAAAAAGACTGGATAATAAAACAGAAAGTTGCAATCTTCGAAAAGATGGAAGACTATAATGGACTTATAAATTATATAGATGAAATATTAAGCAATGAGGATAATCTTAATAACATTAAGGACCTTGAACTGTTTTTAAGACTTGCAAGGGCAAAGGCATATTCAAAAACAGATAAAAATATAGAAGCTGAATCTGAACTTGTTTATCTTAAAAACTTTTATCCAGACTCACCTGATGTATACTATCAGCTTGGGCTTTTTTATTTAAAAGAAAAAAAACTTGAAAAAGCAATATCTTTATTTGAAAATCTTGTAAGAAAGTTTAACGAGTTTGAAGAAAAAGAGTTTGTTTACATAACTCTAGCAAGACACTATTACAAAGTTGTCGGATTAAATGGGTACAATCTTTCTTATGAATATTATAAAAAAATAAAAGACCTTGGCCCTATTTCAATATACTATAATGAAGCTATAAAAATGATAGAGTTTTTAGAAAATAATTTTCTTAACATAAGATAATTTAAGTATCTTATTTTTAACAATCTCAGCCATAACTTTATACCCCTCCTTATCAGGATGACATTCATCAAAAAATGTTATCCTTTTATCTCTAAAGTCTATATAATCATAAGCATTCAACTCACATACTTTTAATATAAGATTATTAATATTTTTTAACTTTCTATCAATATAAGGTATGTTTACCTCAAATGGAATACCAAATATTATTTTTATTTTATAACTTGATACAATCTCTACTATCCTATTTATATACATGTTTATTTCATCAAGTGAATAATCTAAAAAAGCATCATTTATCCCAGCAGTAAGTATTATTATTTCAGGATTATACTCATTTATCTCACTTTCTATCCTCTTTAGTATATCATAAAAAGTTTGACCATTAATCCCACTGTTTATGATAATATCCTTTTTAATCTCTTTATTCAGAATGTTGACCCAACTATCAGAAGGTCCAAAAGGATATCCCCAGGTAATTGAATCACCAATAGCAAGTATTTTCATAAAAACCTTTTATTAAAAAATTATTTTTTATAAATCAAGTATAAGGATACTTATCAACAAAAAGATAATAGGAATATATTATAGGTAATATTTCAGGTATTATTTTGCCATCTTTTATAAGTTTTTCGCATATTTCAAAAGCCTCTTTAACAGAATAAAACTTTCTAAATGGCCTTGCTGAAATAAGAGCATCAAAAAGATCTGACAATTTTATTATATGAGTAATTATATCATTAACTTTAATACCCCTTGGATAACCTGTACCATCTAACGATTCATGGTGATTTAAAGCAACATCTATAAGATAACTCTCATAAGTTTTATAATAGTGAGCAATAAGTAATGATGAATATATTGGATGATAATTCATTATATGTCTTTCTTCTTTGTTAAGAAACCCTAATTTATTGATTATATTTTTAGACACCCTGCCTATACCAATATCATATGTTAATCCAGCCTCTATTGTCTTTAAAACATCATCATCATTTATGAAAAAGTCTTTTGCTATCCTTGCTGCAAGCCCCACAACTGCAGTAATATGATGATAATTATAATCATAATTATCCTTAATCCAGGCTAACTCTTCAATAATTCTTTCTGGCAATTTAATTTTTGCTATTAATATTTCAAGGTCTTTTAAGAACTTCAAGTTCTCAGTTACAAATCCATATTTTTCAACCTCTTTTGTCATTAATTTATGGAAGTCTTTCATAAAAAAAGAGTCTTTTACTTCAACAATTTTAACATCAAATTTTTTTCCAGCTATTACTGCATTTTCAAGGAGATCCTTAGAAAAATAATCTCCTTCCCTTGCTATAATTCTATTATTCCATGTGTTAACAAATATTGGTATTTTATACCCTTTTGCTCCTATACCAAGACCTATTTTTTTTAAAATACTCATATTAAGTACTCATAAAATTTTTTATGATAAAATTTTATACTTAAAATAATAATCTATTATAAAATCCAAATTTTTAGAATAAAAATCAAGTATTTTTTAAATTTTTAAAAGTGAGGCAATAAAAGCCTCAAAAATTATCAATATTAAACAGGGAAAACTTCTTTTCCATAACTTTCATTTATGACTTCTGCAACTGAAAGATATAAAGCACTTCCACCACACACAATACCTTCATATCCTGCAATTGTATGGATAAGTGATGATCTTGCAAAATTAGCAATAGCAAGCAATAAAAATAAAACATCAAGGGTTACAAATATAAACCTTAATGCAAAATTGCCTTTTTTAAATACAGCTAAAGTCATAAATATAGAGAATATGCCCCATATTAAAAGATAAAATCCCATAGATATTGAAGTTGCTGGTTTAACTACAGGATTATTTATAATAGGCATAACAATAATAGCCACGAGTGAGAGCCAGAAAGACCCATAAAGAGTAAATGCAGTCATTCCAAAAGTATTACCTTTTTGAAACTCAAGTTTTCCCGCAATTATCTGTGCTATACCACCAATAAATATACCCATAGCAAGTATCATAGAATCAAGTTCTATAAAACCTGCATTATGAATATTTAACAAGATGGTTGTCATACCAAATCCAGCAAGACCAATAGGAGCTGGATTAGCAAAATTTTTTTCCATTATTACCTCCAATTTTTTAATTAACAAAACAAAGAAAAATAGAGAATAAAATTTAAATCAAAAAAATTAAAAGAGAAACTTTTTAAGGAATTGTCCCGTATATGAATTTTTATTTTTAGCAACCTCTTCCGGGGTCCCCTCTGCTACTAAAAATCCCCCTTTATCTCCACCTTCTGGCCCAAGGTCAATTATATAATCACATGACTTTATAACATCAAGGTTGTGCTCTATAACCAAAACAGTATTACCTTTATCAACGAGTTTATTCAGTACATTTATAAGTTTAGATACATCAGCAAAATGAAGTCCCGTAGTAGGCTCATCAAGTATATATAGTGTTTTACCAGTATCCCTTTTTGAAAGTTCTCTTGAAAGTTTAATCCTCTGTGCCTCACCCCCAGATAATGTTGTTGAGTTCTGTCCCAGTTTTATATAACCTAAACCTACCTCCTGTAGTGTTTTTAATTTAGATACTATCTGTGGGTGGTTCTCAAAGTGTTCTATTGCCTCATCAACACTCATTTCAAGGACCTCATAAATATTTTTACCTTTATACATAACATCTAAAGTCTCTTTATTAAATCTTTTCCCATTACAAACATCACACTTTATATAAACATCTGGTAAAAAGTGCATCTCAATTTTTTTTACACCATCCCCTTTACATGCCTCACACCTACCACCTTTCACATTAAATGAAAACCTACCAGGCTTATATCCTTTTATCTTAGCCTCTTTTGTATTAGCAAAAACATCTCTTATTAAATCAAAAACCTTTGTATATGTAGCTGGGTTTGAACGTGGAGTCCTACCTATTGGACTCTGATCAATTTCAATCAATTTATTTATATCGCCAATCTCTATCTCATCAAAAAATAGATCACCTGAAATTCTATCTCCTGTATTAATCTTAGATTTTATTGCTGGAACCAGTGTATCTATAACAAAAGAAGACTTACCAGAACCAGAAACTCCTGTTACAGCTACAAAAATTCCTAATGGTATTCTAACACTTATATTTTTTAAATTATTTGTTCTTACATTTTTTATCTCTATAAAAGAACCATTACCTTCTCTGCGTTTAGAAGGAACTTCTATTTTAATTTTACCTGATAAATATTTTCCGGTAAGAGACTCTTCACTTTTCATTAACTGCTCAATATTACCTGCTGCAACAACATAGCCACCATTTTCACCAGCTCCAGGACCCATATCAATTATATAATCTGATTCTCTTATAGTATCCTCATCGTGTTCAACAACTATAAGAGTATTGCCTATATCTCTTAATTCTTTTAGAGCTGCAATCAGTTTTTCATTATCTCTCTGATGAAGCCCTATAGTAGGTTCATCAAGTACATACAAAACACCAGTAAGTTTGGTGCCTATCTGAGTAGCAAGCCTTATCCTCTGAGATTCACCACCCGATAAAGTGGAAGATTGTCTGTGTAATGTTATATAGTCAAGTCCAACATCAAGTAGAAATTTTAATCTATTTAATATCTCATTTATTATAGAACCACCTATAATCTTACCCTTTTCATTAAGATTAAGATTTGATATAAAATCATATATCTCTTTTATTGTCTTTTTAGAAAGCTCAATTATAGAAAGTCCACTTAATTTAACATATAAAGCCTCTTTCTTAAGTCTATCCCCTTTACATACAGGGCACATCTCCATCTTCATAAAAGACTCATAATACTCTTTAGCAGCTTCACTTGTAGTCTCAGAATACCTCCTTTCTATCATAGGTATTATTCCTTCAAACATTTTCCTTGTCTTAAAACTACTGTTCTGACCTTTAACTTCAAACTCTATCTCTTCATCACTACCATAAAGTATCATGTTAATTATATTTTCCCCAAGTTCTCTTAAAGGCCTATCCAAACTAAAATTGTAATGCTTTGCTAAAGCAATAAACATAGACTTATACCATTTACTCCCCTCTATATCAAGTATAACTTTTATAGCATTATCATTTATAGACAAATCATAATCAATAACACGAGATGGATCAATAACATATTTAACCCCAAGACCATGACACTCAGGACACGCTCCTATAGGAGAGTTAAAAGAAAACAACCTTGGATGCATCTCCTGAAGACTAAAACCACACGAAACACAACTATAAAGTGTCGAATATATTTTTTCTTCCCCACTCTCTCTTATAACTTTAATAATACCGTTTGAGTTTGAAACTGCTATTTCAATATCTTCACTTATTCTTGATCGTTGATCTTTTCTTAACTTTATTCTATCAACTATTATCTCTATTGTATGTTTTTTATTTTTATCAAGTTCAATATTCTCCTCCCCTAACATAAACACCTGGCCATCAATCCTTACCCTTACAAACCCTTTTTCAGACAATCTTTCAAGTAATTTTTTATATTCACCTTTTCTTTCAACTACAACAGGTGATAAAATCTGAATTTTTTCACCATCAGGATAAGAAAGAATCTCATCTGTAATCTGGTCTATTGTATTTGCCTCTATTACTATATTACAGTTGGGACAATATGGGACTCCTATTCTTGCATATAGAACTCTAAGGTAATCGTAAATTTCTGTGACAGTCCCCACTGTTGAACGAGGGTTTTTACTTGTAGTTTTTTGGTCTATTGCTATTGCTGGTGAAAGGCCTTCTATAGACTCAACATCTGGTTTTTCCATTATACCTAGAAACTGTCTTGCATATGAAGATAAAGACTCAACATATCTTCTCTGCCCTTCTGCATATATAGTATCAAAAGCAAGTGATGACTTGCCAGAACCAGACAAACCAGTTATAACAACAAGTTTATTTTTTGGAATCTCAAGTGAAATATTTTTAAGGTTATGAACCCTTGCACCTTTTATTATTATTTTATCCAAAATTTTTCTCCAAAGAATTAAAAGAGATTTTTAGTTTTAAAATTTACTAATCCTATCTAATTATAATAGTTTGAAAATAATAAAAAACTTTTAATTTTTCATTTTCACTAAATACATAAATCTTTTTTGTCAAATAAAATTTTTAATTAAAATTCATTTAATTGATTTAATAAATTTTAAACACTAAACCTTGAAAAAAAATAGAAAAAAATAAATTAAAAGGAAGGTAAAAAATGGAAAGAGTATTCAATTTTAATCCTGGCCCTGCAGTACTGCCATTAGAGGCATTAAAAGAGGCACAGGCTGAGTTTTTAAATTACAAAAATACTGGAATGTCAATATTAGAAATAAGCCATAGGTCAAAAGAAGCTGAGGCTATGCTCCAGGAAACAAAAAATACTATAAAAGAGTTATGGGGAATACCAGACAACTATAAGATATTATTCCTTCAAGGTGGGGCAAGTAGCCAGTTTTTTATGGTACCAATGAATCTGGCAGGAGAAAAGACAGTAGACTATGTAATAACAGGAACATGGTCAGAAAAAGCACTTGAAGAGGCTAATATTTTAAAAAAGAAAACAAATGTTGTATACACAAGTAAAGAAACAAACTACGATAGAGTACCTAAACCATCAGAACTTCAATTCTCAAAAGATGCTGCATATGTTCACATAACTACAAACAATACAATATTTGGTACACAGTGGCATTACTTACCTGAAACAAACGGTATACCTTTAGTAATGGATATGTCATCTGATGCTCTATCTTATCCAATAGACTTTAAAAATATTGGATTAATATACGCTGGTGCTCAAAAAAACTTAGGGCCTGCTGGTGTTACCCTAGTAATAATAAGAGAAGACCTTTTAGCAAGAGTACCAAAAGAATTACCAACAATGCTAAAATATACAACCCATGAAAAAAATGACTCTCTTTATAATACCCCACCAGTATTTGCTATATATATGGTTGGCTTAGTAGCAAAATGGTTAAAAAATATTGGTGGTATAAAAAAGATAAAAGAGATAAATGAGGAAAAAGCAAAGATTATATATGATGCTATTGACAATTCAAATGGTTTCTATAAAGGGCATGCACAGAAAGATAGTAGGTCACTTATGAACATAACGTTCACACTTGCAAATAAAGACTTAGAAGGTAAATTTGATAAAGAAGCAACAGCAATAGGACTTGTTGGATTAAAGGGACATAGGTCAGTTGGTGGAATGAGAGCTTCAATATACAATGCTATGCCAATTGAGGGTTGCCAAAAACTTGCTGAATTTATGAATGACTTTGCAAAGAAAAATAAATAAGGGGGATTAAAATGTTCAAGATACAGACATTCAATAAAATATCTGAAAAAGGTCTTGGGATTTTTAAACAAAAAGGTTATACAGTATCTGATAAATTATCTGACTATGATGCTATAATAGTAAGAAGCCAGGATTTACATAATACAGAGTTTCCAGAATCACTACTTGCAATAGCAAGAGCTGGTGCTGGAGTAAACAATATACCTGTACAAAAATGTGCTGAGAAAGGTATTGTTGTCTTCAATACACCTGGGGCAAACGCAAATGCAGTAAAAGAACTTGCAATATTAGGATTATTACTTGCATCAAGAAAGGTTGTAGAAGGAATTGAATGGACAAAGTCATTACTTGGAAAAAATGAAAATGTAGAAGATGCTGTTGAAAAAAATAAATCAAAGTTTGAGGGCCCAGAAATAATGGGTAAAACATTAGGAGTTATAGGATTAGGTGCTATAGGTGTTTTAGTTGCAAATGCTGCTGTTGAGCTTGGAATGGATGTTATAGGATATGACCCTTACATCTCTGTTGAAGCTGCTTGGGCTTTATCAAGACAAGTAAAAAGAGCATTAACACTGGATGAAGTATATAAAAACTCTGATTATATATCTTTACATGTACCTGCGACTGATTCTACAAAAGGCATGATAAACAAAAAGACAGTAGCCTTAATGAAAGATGGTGTAAGAATCTTAAACTTCTCAAGAGCAGCAATTGTTAAAGAGGAAGAACTTGTTGAAGCATTGGAGGCAGGTAAAGTTGCATGTTATGTAACAGATTTTCCTAACGAAAAAGTTTTAGGTAAAAAAAATGTTGTCCCAATACCACACTTGGGTGCATCAACGCCGGAGGCTGAAGAAAATTGTGCAATAATGGCTGCTAACCAGATTATAGAATACCTTGAGACAGGTAATATTAAAAACTCTGTTAACTACCCTGATGTATTTATGGCTTTTAATGAATCAGAAGAGAGAATATGTATATTACACAAAAATGTGCCAGATATGGTAAGACAGTTTAGTAAAATACTAAGTGATAACAGTATAAATATAGAGGACTTAATAAATAAGAGTAAAGGTGAATTTGCATATACTCTTATAGATGTAAAAAAAGGTAGCTTAAATAAAAATATAGAGAATCAATTTGATCAAATAAAAGAAGTAATAAAATTAAGATTTATAAAATAGGAGTTTATTATGTCAAAAAACTATAAAATAGCAGTTATAGGCGGAGATGGTACAGGACCTGAGGTAATAAGAGAAGGTATAAAAGTACTTAACGCTGCTGCTCCTAAATTTGGTGTAAAAATTGAGTTTACAGAGTTTGATTTTGGTGCAAAAAGATATTTAAAAACAGGAGAAACGCTCCCTGATTCTGCAATAGAAGACTTAAAAAAGTTTGATGCAATATATCTTGGTGCAATAGGAAGCCCTGATGTAAAACCAGGTATCTTGGAAAGAGGGATACTACTAAAAATGAGATTTGCACTTGATCAATATATAAACTTAAGACCTGTAAAATTATATCAAAATGTTGAAACGCCAATAAAAGACAAAGGGCCTGAAGATATAGACTTTGTTGTAATAAGAGAAAACACTGAGGGCTTATACGCAGGTGGTGGTGGAATATTAAGAGAAGGTACTCAATATGAGGTTGCAATACAAGAGTCAATAAACACAAGGTTTGGCGTTGAAAGGTGTATAAAATACGCTTTTGAATATACAAAAAAAAGAAATAGTAAAAAGAAACAGCTTACACTCTGTGGAAAAACTAATGTTTTAACCTATGCGTTTGGATTATGGGAAAGAGTATTTAACGAGATAGCTAAAAATTATCCAGACATAAAAACAGATTACGCCCATGTTGATGCTATAACAATGTGGATGGTAAAAAATCCTGAATGGTTTGATGTTATAGTAACCGACAATATGTTTGGTGATATAATAACCGACCTTGGTGCTGTTGTAGGTGGAGGGCTTGGTGTTGCAGCAGGAGGAAATATTAACCCAGAAGGTGTATCAATGTTTGAACCAATAGGTGGTTCAGCTCCTAAATATACTGGTAAAAATGTTATAAACCCTATAGCTGCTATACTTGCAGGTAAAATGATGATGGAACATTTAGGTGAAGTTGAAATGGCTAAAAAGATAGAAGAATCTGTACAAAAAACAATATTAAAAATGAAGTCAATGGCAGCCGGCAAAATGGGATATTCTACAACAGAAATCGGAGACATGATAGCAGATAGCATATAATGTTTCCTTTTGATACAAGGTGTTATATGGTGTAGTCAAAATTAAACATATAACACCTCTTTTAAAATTTTAAAGTTAAAATTTTATTTTCTTTATCGTTTTTAAAGCCTTTTTTATTTCTCAAAAGTTGGCATTTTTTTTGCTGTAGAGTTTATTAAAAAACATCAGGGAGGGGGATTATGGATAAAGAGAGTATAAAAAAAGATAATACTAAAAACAATTCCGAAGTATTAATGGAGGATAATTTGAATAATGAAAAAAAACTAGATGAAAAAAATAGTATAGATGAGAATAATACTGATGAAAAAGATAATAAAAAAGAAGAAAATAAAAATGATGAAATTATAACAAAGATTCAGGAACTTGAAACAAAACTAAAAGAGTATGAAGAACTTATAAAAAGAAAAGTAGCTGACTTTGATAATTTAAGAAAGAGAACAATCGAGGAAAAAAAGGTACTTAATCAGATACTCTCCGAAAAAATAATATTAGACTTTCTACCAATAATAGATAACCTTGAGAGGGCTATAAATGCTGCTAAAGAGACAAAAGATATAGATGCACTATTAAATGGAATATCACTAATAAAAGATATGTTTTTAAGTATACTATCAAGTAATTATAATGTAAAACCAATAGATTCAATTGGAAAAGAGTTTGATCCAAAAATACACAATGCACTTTATCAGAAAGAAGGTGACTATGATAAAATAATAGTAGTAGAGGAGATAGAAAAACCATACATAATGGGAGAAAAAGTAATAAGAATAGGTAAAGTTGGAGTTGGTACACCAAAAGAAAAAAAAGTAGAAGAAAAAGAAAATGAAGAAAAAAAATAAGTTAAATAATAAGAGTTGTAAATAATCTTTTTTCACATAAATAAAAATAATAGGAGAGGATAAAATGGGAAAGATAATAGGAATTGACCTTGGTACAACAAACTCTGTTGTTGCTGTAATAATGGGTAATGAACCAGAGGTTATCCCAAATCAAGAAGGTGATAGATTAACACCTTCTGTAGTTGCCTTTACTGAAAATGGTGAAATACTTGTAGGGCAACAGGCTAAAAACCAAATGATAACAAACCCTAAAAACACAATAAGATCAATAAAAAGATTTATGGGAAGAAAATATGCTGAAGTAGGATCAGAAATAAAAACAGTACCATACGATGTAATTCAGGGACCTAATGGAGATGTAAGAGTAAAAACAAGAGCAGGAGACTTTGCACCACCACAAATATCTGCAATGGTATTGAAAAAATTAAAAGAGGCTGCTGAAAGCTTCTTAGGTGAAAAAATAGAAAAAGCAGTAATAACAGTGCCAGCTTACTTTAATGATGCACAAAGACAGGCAACAAAAGATGCAGGAAGAATTGCAGGTCTTGAAGTAATGAGAATCCTTAATGAACCTACTGCGGCTGCACTTGCTTATGGACTTGACAAAAAAAACCAGAATATAAAAGTCGCAGTATTTGACTTTGGTGGTGGTACATTCGATATATCAATACTTGAACTCGGAGACGGAGTATTTGAAGTAAAATCAACAAATGGAGACACACACCTTGGTGGTGATGACCTTGACCAGGCAATAATGGATTGGCTTGTTGACGAGTTTAAAAAAGAAAATGGTATTGACCTTTCAACAGACCCTGTTGCTATGCAAAGATTAAAAGATGCTGCTGAGAGAGCAAAAAAAGAGCTTTCAAACCTTCAATCAACACAGATAAATCTACCATTCATAGCTTCAAAAGATGGTAAGCCATTACAGATAAACAAAACTTTAACAAGAGCACAGTTTGAAAGAATAGTTGCAAACATACTTGAGAGATTAAAAGAACCATGCTATAAAGCTTTAAAAGATGCTGGTTTATCACCAAAAGATATAGATGAAGTACTATTAGTAGGTGGTTCAACAAGAATACCAAAAGTTCAAGAAATAGCAAAAGAAATATTTGGAAAAGAACCATCAAAAAAAATTAACCCTGATGAAGTTGTTGCAGTAGGTGCAGCAATTCAAGCTGGTGTTCTTGCTGGTGAAGTTAAAGATATTCTATTGCTTGACGTAACACCATTATCTCTTGGTATTGAGACATTAGGTGGGGTATTTACTAAAATAATAGAAAGAAATACAACAATACCTACTAAAAAGAGTCAAATATTTACAACTGCTGAAGATAACCAGAGTGCAGTATCTATAAGAGTATACCAAGGAGAAAGAGAAATAGCTGCTCATAATAAATTGATAGGAAGTTTTGACCTTATTGGAATACCACCTGCACCAAGAGGAATTCCACAGATAGAAGTAACTTTTGATATAGATGCAAACGGGATTCTTCATGTTTCAGCAAAAGACCTTGGTACAGGCAAACAGCAAAGTATAAGAATACAGGCTTCAAGTGGATTAACAGAAGATGAGATACAGAAAATGATAAGAGAGGCAGAAATGCATGCTGAAGAAGACAGAAAGAGAAAAGAACTTGTAGAACTTAAGAATAAAGCTGATACACTTGCATACACAACAGAAAAGATATTAAAAGAAAATGAAAACAGAGTTGATCCTTCACTGAAAGCAAGAATCGAGGCAGCTATAAAAAATGTTAAGGATGCTATAGAAACTGATGACAAAACAAGAATAGAGAATGCTTATAACGAACTTACAAAAGAATCACATGCACTATCTCAATTAATATACCAAAACGTTGGCAATACAGGGCAGCAAAACTATAATCAGGAACAAAAAAGTGATGAAAAAGTTATGGAAACAGATTACGAAGTAATGGATGATAAAGATAAAAAATAATTTATAAAAGTATAAAATGGGCAAGGTAGACCACTACTTTGCCCATAATTCTGGATTTATTTTTTATTAAATGACATAAGGAGTTAGCATGCCAAAAGATTATTATGAAATCCTGGGTGTATCCAAAAATGCGAGTGAAGATGAAATAAAAAAAGCTTACAGAAAACTTGCAATGCAATATCACCCTGACAGGAATCCTGGTAATAAAGAAGCTGAACAAAAGTTTAAAGAGATAAATGAGGCTTACGAAGTACTTAAAGACCCTCAAAAGAGAAAGGCTTATGACCAGTTTGGGCATGCTGCTTTTAATAATGGATATAATACAGGTGGTTTCAGAAGAGGTTTTGACTTTGGTAGTTCAGGCTTTGGAGGATTCTCAAGCTTTTTTGAAGACTTTGAAGATATTTTTGAAGACTTAGGCGATATATTTGGAACAAGACAAAGAAAAAAGTCAAACAAAAAAACATATGATGGTCGTGATATACTTATTGAAATAGAAATAACACTTGAAGAAGCATACAATGGTACAAATAAGATAATAAAACTCAATAGAAAAGAGACATGTGGTACATGTAATGGAAGGGGTACAGAAAGAGATGGCGATATAATAACATGCCCCAGGTGTGGTGGAAGAGGTGAGACTATTCTATCACAGGGTCTATTTACAATAAGACAGACATGCCCTCAGTGTAATGGTGAAGGGACAATAATAAAAAATCCATGTAAGACTTGTAAAGGAACAGGATTTGTAAATGTAACCCGTGAAGTTAAAGTAAAAATACCAGAGGGAGTTGAGGACGGAACAAGACTTAAAATATCAGGTGAGGGTGAACACGGTAAAGGTGGGGGTAGGCCTGGTGATCTATACATACATATACATATAAAACCACATAACATCTTTGAAAGAAAGGGAGCTGACCTTTTTATTGAAACAAAAGTACCTATAACAAAACTTATACTTGGTGGTGAAATAAAGATAAAAAATATAAATGGTAGTATAGTATCATTAAAAGTACCTAAGGGAACAAGTATAGGTACACTACTTAAAATACCAAACATGGGAATGCCTATAGTAGGTTCATCAAGAAGAGGAGACCTATATGTTAAGATAGATGCTGACATCCCATCAAAAATAAGCAGTAGAGCTGAATCATTACTTATTGAACTTGAAAAAGAACTTTATAAATAGAAAATTTTATGAAAAAAATTTTATTAGTAGATGATGAAAAGAACTTCCATTATTCATTTAAAAGAGTATTCAAAGACCTAGATATATTATCATGTTATTCACCAGAAGAAGCCGAGAAAATTTTAAATAAAAACAAAGAAGATATATCTATAATAATACTTGATATAAAAATGCCTGGTAAAAGTGGGCTCCAATTTCTTGAAGAGATAAGAAAAAACAAAATAGATGTCCCAATTATAATAATTACAGCCCATGGTGACCTTGAAACAGCAGTAGAAGCAATAAAAAAAGGTGCAACAGAATATTTATTAAAACCATTTGACTTTGAAGAATTAAAAAATGTAATATACTCAAAAATAGATAGTCAGAAAACTGAAAATATAAATAAAAATGATGCTATAGAAAAACATATTATAATAGGTAAGTCAGCAAAAATCCAGGAAGTATACAAAAAAATAGCAAAAATAGCAGAAAAGGATATAACAGTACTAATAACTGGGGAAAGTGGTGTTGGTAAAGAAAGAGTTGCAAGAGCCATACATTATTACAGTAGAAGAAAAAATATGCCTTTTGTTGCAGTAAACTGTGGGGCAATACCTGAAAATCTTCTTGAAAGTGAACTATTTGGATATACAAAAGGTGCTTTTACAGGTGCTTACTCAGATAAAAAAGGAAAGTTTTTACTTGCAAACAATGGTACTCTATTTCTTGATGAAGTTGGTGAGTTGCCACAACACTTACAAGTTAAAGTATTAAGAGCAATTCAGGAATCTGAAATAACACCAGTAGGTTCAGAAAAAACAATAAAAATAGATGTAAGAATAATAGCAGCAACAAACAAAGATCTAAAGGAAGAGATAAAAAAAGGTAATTTTAGAGAAGATCTATACTACCGTTTAAATGTTTTTCCAATAAACATACCACCATTAAGAGAAAGAAAAGAAGATATCAAAGATATAATCACATTTATTATAAAAAGACTTAATATTGAAAAAAATATAAATGTAAAAGGAATAAGTGATAAAGCACTTAACAAATTATTATCATATGACTTTCCTGGCAACATAAGAGAATTAGAAAATATAATATCTCACGCTGCTATAATTTCATATGATGGTTATATAGATGAAGATAGTATAGAAATAAATCAAGAAATTGAAAAAAGTTATCAAAATATTGATAAAATTATAGAACAAATATTTGAAATCATTTTTGAAAAAGGTTTAAAAATAGACCAGTTTTTAGAAAAAGAGGTCTTAAAATTCCTATTAAAAAAAATGGATAATAATCAGTCTAAAATAGCAGAATACCTTGAGATAAATAGAAATACATTAAGAACAAAATTAAAGAAACATGATCTTATATAAAAATTAAATTATAAGAGAGAAGTTCTTTAAGAATATATATAAGTTCAATTTCCCGCATAATCATTATAGCTTCTTTTTCAATTTGACGAACCCTTTCAATAGACAAGTTAAGTTTTTCAGAGATCTCTTTTAAAGTAAATTCTTTTCTTTCCGGATTAAACCCATATCTATTTTTTATAACAATAACCTGATTTTCTTTAAGTAATGGGAAAATATTATTTTCAAGAAACTCGTTAATAAATTCTATAATCCATTCTCTTTCTTTCTCTTTTATAGAATCATATTCTGAATACAAAAGGTCTGAATACTTAATATCTTCATTATCTTCAACAGGCTGGTCTAAATATTTTAATTTTGATATTAATGGTAAAGCATTTTTAACCTTATCAACAGAAACCTTCAGATCATCAGCTATCTCTTCATAGCTTGCACCTCTTTTGATTTCAAGATAATTTTTTATTCTATAAGCAAGACTGTAAATACTAAGTGGAGCTGATAGTCTGTTTGGGGTACTTATTATACTTGCTTTTATTCTCTGTTTTATCCACCAGTATGCATACGTAGAAAACTTAACATTTTCATCAAGTGAAAACTTATCAACAGCCTCTATAAGTCCAATAGTACCTTCATCAAAAAGATCTATTATATTTTCTATATTTTTTGACTTATTTATCTTATTCACTATTGAAAGTACAAGTCTTAAATTACCTTTTATTATTTTGTTTCTTATTTTTGTTATTTCTTTAGCATATTCATTATTATTATCTGGTTCTTCATTGGTATCAACCTTTTTTTCAAGGTATCTTAATCTTTCAAAAAGTTTCCTCTCCTCTTTAGGAGATAAAAGGGGAAATGATGTTATTTTATTTAAATATTCATTAAGACCGTTCATCAATTAATTCTCTTAATGTTATAAATTCATTATCATCAACTATTATAAATGATAAGACATAATTTTTATCTATATCACCAATAATATCCCCTTTTTTTATAATATCCCCATATTTAACACTGACATTAAGGCCTTTTGAAGTAAGTATTGTTGTAATATTATTGTCCTCTATAAAGACAGCTTTTCCAAAACCTTTAAGTGTTCTTATACCTATAACTTTTCCGGAAATTGGAGAATAAACATTTTGTTTTGATTTTGAAATGTAAGTCTTAATTGGATAACAAAAGTTTATATTTTTTCTAGAGAATGACAATAACGGTTCTATTATACTCTTATGCTCTTTTTCAATCTCAAGAACCTGCCCCTCGTAAATAGTTTCTCCATACTTTTTAAGTAATTGATTAAAAGATACATTATATTTAGATGATATAGAAAAAAGAGTCTCTCCTTTTTTAACTTTATGTAATATTTTATTATCTGAGTTTTTTAAACCCGTATTTTCAGTTTTAATAGGTATAAATATCCTATCTCCAACCCATAATCTATTTAATATATTCGTATCATTAAGAGCATATAATAAATTAATATCAATATTATATTTATTTACAAGATCAAAAATAGTATCCCCCTTTTTTACAGTGTAACTTTCTATTTTATAACCATTAAGAGGAACCTTAATAATATCCCCTTCCCAGAATCTTGATATTATATTACTATCATTTATCTTCCTTAATTCATCACAATCAACATTAAAATTAGCACAAACACTTAAAAGAGAATCATTTTTTTTAATTTTATATTCTAAAATCTCAGAATATAAATTTAAATATATAAAAATACTTATATAGAAAACAAAAATAAACTTCATGATTACCCCACTATGTTAAAATCTTTAAAAGGTTGACTATCAATAACCTCTTTTATAACCTTATCAACTCTTGACATAGAAGGACCTCTATTTATAAATCCCTCAAATATTAATATTTTATCCTCATCACCTTGAGCAATTATTTCAACAGCACCATCCAATCTATTTTTTACTGTGCCTTTAATCCCAATACTTAAAGCATTTTTGTATATAAAATATCTAAAACCAACTCCCTGAACCCTACCTTTAACAATATACTTATATGTTTTCATATAAAGACTCCAATCTATTCTTTACAAGGACTATATTATCATTATAAATATCAATATCAGAAAAAGTTTTAATATTCCCTAAAAGGAAAAAGTCAAATATCTGTATTCCTATGTTTTTAAATATATAATACCACATCTTTCTATAATATTCTTTAAAAGACTTATTAATCTGTTCACCAATCATAAACACAAAACCATATTTTTTTGAACTCAAAGGATTATTATAGAATACCTGAAGCCTATCAACAATAGATTTAAGGGGAGAGGGTAGCCCCATAAAATAAATAGGTGTTATTATACCTATAATATCTGCATCAGTTATTTCTTTATACAGTCTTATCATATCATCCTCTATAAAACATAAAGGTTTATGTTGACAGTAATCACAGGCTATACACGGTCTTATATTAAGCTCATAAACCCAATAACCTTTTAAACCAAGTCTATTTAATAGTACACCAGATACACCATTTTTTCTTGGACTTCCTATAAACACTAATGTTTTCATACATTCTTTTTCGGATATTAAAAAACAGGAGTTTAAAAATAATTAGTTGTTTTATATTACAAATTTTTATTTTTTAAAATTTTAACTTTATTTAATTTCATTCAATATAAAATTAGAGATAAATACAGAAATAGTGGCTATAAAATCAGGACTAATTTTGTCAATAGTATCATACTGTGTATGCCAGTACCATGGAAAAGGATATGGAATAATATCAGTACTTTTTACACCACTTTTAATAAATGGTATATGGTCATCTTCAATATTAGAATAGCAGTTTTTAAAAAAAGTATACCCAAATCTACTTGCATATTCCCATATCTTATTAGTAAGATCAGGATCAGAATTAACTTCTTTACAAAAAACTGTATCAGGATCGCCAACCATATCAAGGAGTATAAAGTACTTTATTCTCTTTATAAAATTATCTTTTGTCCATAAATCAACCTGTTTTCTACTCCCATAAAGCCCGTCAGAACTAGACCATCTAAAAATAGATTCCTCCATATCAATAAATAAAAAACCTAAACTAATATCTTTTAATAATTCAAACTTATCCTTTAAAATTCCAGCAATAGCAATAGTAGCCACAATACCTGAAATATTATCGTTTGCACCCAAAAAAGAAAAGTCTTTGAAATACTTTGAATCATAGTGGGCAGCAATTATTATAAAATCAGAACCATTATCTCTATAGGCAAAAAGATTCTTACCTTCTATTCTAATATGGTTTATATTATAGGAAAATAGATATTCTTTAATATCATAATTATATGACTTAAACTTATTTTTTAAGAAATAAAAGGTCTTATCCCTTCCACTTGAAAAAATATCTCTTTTACCAAAAGAATAGATTGTTTCTATATTCTTCCTAATATCATTTACTATATTTATTGAAAATAAAATATTAGTAAAAAAAAATAATAAAACTATATTTATAATTTTTATAAACATAAAGAAGCTATTTAAATATATAATTAGTCAATTTATAAGAAATAAATAATTAAATTTAAGATAATACTTAAAAAATTATATATGATAATTTTTTTAGTTATTATTTTGTATTGTAGAAATCAAGATCAAGAGGTAATTATGAAAAAAGTCCTTATATATTTTATAATATTTATACCAATACTAATCTATTCAATAAGTGAAGAAGGGTTTAAAAATTATAATATTTATACCAATACTAATCTATTCAATAAGTGAAGAAGGGTTTAAAAAGTTTGAGGAAGCTAATAAACTTTTTTTTGAATCAAAATATACCGAAGCACTATCTATATACAACAATTTAAAAGAAGAGTTAAAAGGTGAAAAATTAGATTCACTTGATAAATCAATTAAACAGATTATCCAGGAAACTATATCAGACATAAATTTTTTAATGGCAATAAAAGATATTACAAACTATATAATAGAAGCAAGAAACTTAGAAAACATAAAAACTCAAGATTCAGTATTAAAATACATAGAAATAAAAAATATTGCTAAAGCAAAAGGGATCAATAAAGTTCCTTACATTGATTACATAATAAATGGAAATATAGATAAATATTTAAAAGATAAATTATCAAAAAAGATAGAAAACCTTAATCCTAATTTTGCTAATCAGATAGAAAAAGACAAAAAGAGAAAAAAGAGTATAGGATTTTATGCATTTAAAAAAGATCCAAGCATAGATTTTGACTTTCAACAAATTATAATAGATAACCTGTTAAACCTTCTTGAAAGAAAAAGAGTTATTAATATTCAAGAAAAAATATTTACAGGAGAATGGGAAAAAGTTTTGAACGAAGCAAAAACAAAAAACATAGACTTTATATTAACAGGTGAATATAAGAAAGTAAATGAAGAGGTAATATCTTTTAACATGTATATAGTTGATTCTTTTCTGGATAAAAAACTTATAGAAGCAAATATAGTGATGCCCCTTACTAAAGAGTTTTTCTACAGTCTAGACCAGATAATTGCTATAATAGAAAAGAATCTTTTAAACTATTCAAGACTTGAAGACTTCAAAACAATAAGTTTGAGTAAAAAAGGAGAAGGAAAACTTATACAAGATATAAAAGAGGAGATAAAAGAAGAATCATTAATAAATTATATTGACTTAAAAATCAAGACTATCATAAATAATTATATAGAAAAACAACTGGCTTTTGATAAAGAAGAAAAAGAAGAAAACATAATATCAAGGTTTAATCAGGTAAGTGAGTTTATAGATAATTATAACAAAATAGAAAATATAGAAAATATAGAAAATCCTATTCTTAAAGACGAAAACAGGAATAACTTAAAAAGTGTAATAAAGAAATCAATATCTAAAAACTATAATAAAATGAAAAATGCAATAGAAAATATTGAATATTACGATGATTTTTATGAGTATTACAATGACGTAATTAAGGATCTGGACTATATTGACAATAAATATAAATATATAACTTTTGCAACGAAAGAAATCAGAGAAGAAATAGAAAAAGAAAAAAACGAGTTTGAAAGAATAGTTTCTAATATAGAAAAAATAAACTTTGATAGACTTGCTATCGAAACCAGAGTAGGAGAGTATACACCAAAAAAAGAGGAGATAATTACTGTATATTCTTTAGATAAACACTCATTTACAGGTTTAGGATTAACATATGAAAGAAGAATATATAGAGACATATGGAGTATTTATGGAGTATATTTTAATATAAATCAGATATCAATACATGAATTATTAGGTGAAAATACAAGATATTATCAATTGATACCTTCAATCATAATAGGTTTTAAATTTTATCCAATAGGCAACCTATTTTTAACAGACTCACTTGAATTCAATTTTCCCATTGAAAATAAAAAAGACTTCCAACAAAAAGCACCAAATGTCATGATGAAATTAGGATTAGGATATGATATAATTGACAACTTAAATATTGGAATTAATTTTGGATACTATGGTTCAGGAATTGAATATAAAAATAAAACTACAGGGTATACTATAAAAACCTATACACCTTTAAATCTAAACAGTGTTGATATTTTTGCAAAATATTATTTCTGGTCTGATGAAAAATTCAATATTCTAGATAAAAAATACAGTGAAAACATATGGACATCTTTAATTGCAGAATACTCATTTTTGAAAATAAGAATTGATTTAGAGGGAACCTATACTGGTAGTGAGAGCTTGCAATCACTTGGGGGTGGGATAGGAATAACATATTACATAAATAAAAGGATAGGTTTAGGGTTTGATATAATGTATACTCAATTTACTCATGGAGAATCATGGCAAGAGTATGCTACGACTAAAACCCTTAATATAAATCTTAAAGAATTATATATAGGAATAAACTCTCAGGTAACAATGTTTAATCTATATGGTATAAGTTTTGTATTAATGCCAAAAATTGGATTAAAAACTTTTATTGAAAAGTCCATAAAATTTAGTGAATATTCAAATGTTACAGATATTACTGATAGTATTAATAGAAACTATATTGAAATCTCTTTACTGACAGCTGGATTAGCATTTGATATTTCAGATACATCAAGGATAATCACAACTGTTGAAAAACCTGTATTGATACCTGATAAAGAAAGCTTAGAACATAATGTAAAATTTAATTTAAAATTAGAATTTAGTCTATAATTATTTTAATTTTATAATATTTTATAAATTAAGGTAATGCTAAAATGCCAAAAAAAGTATTTGATAGTAACCTGGACTCATCAATAGTAGGTATGAATAATGATGAAAAGAGTCAACTTAGAAAAAAACTACTTGAAACACAGGCAAAACTTTCATCTAAAAATGTTAAACAAAATATACAACCCTCAAAAACATATGAAAAAAAAGTATCCTTATTAAAATTGATATGGAACTTCATTTTATCGTTGATTGCCGGCATACATTTTAAAAAAGACGCTAATATATCTGTAAAAAGAATAAGAGAGATAAAAAAATATCTTACAAGTATGGGAATAAACTTTTACGATTTTAAAACAGACTCCATTACCTCTGAGTTTGCAATCTATATCTACGAAATATTTAAAGGTATATCTATAGTATATGATATATTTATAAATCCTCACAATAAAAGAAATAATTATCTTTTCCAAAAAATATTTTTCGACACAATTTTTCCATCTGACTCAAGGAATTTATTAAGAAACCTTGAAAAAAAATCACTGGAAGAAGTTTTTTATAACGAAAACATAAAAGACAAGAGAAAGTTTCTTAAAGAGCAGCAAGAAAAATTAACCGAGTTTATAAAAACAAACCAGAATCATTTATTAAAATATATCAATATATTTGAACAGATAATAAATATACATGAATCTGTAAATTTCTTAATAATATTCTCAAAGTTTGGAACTTACAAAAATGAAACTTTTACTGTTGACAATCCAAAAATAACATCAAACGAGCTCCTTGAATCATTGTATGAACTTGGAGCAGCAATAAAAGTTCTTACTGAAGATAGAATTCCTGATGAAACAAAAAACATAATAATAAATACACACAGACAGGTAAAAGAAAGTATTGAATGTGAAGACTTTATTGACCTTCAGTTGATAGAAAAGTCAATAATCTTATTAAGAAAACTCTTAAAACTTAATATAATAGACTCAATGATTCAATATATCACAATGGATGAAACAAAAATAAGTGGATTTATAAACCCTAAAAAGTATATTCTTAATAAATACCTATCAGAAATTATAAACGAATCAAATAAAAATTTTAATAAATTAGAAGATGAAAAAGCAAAAGAGTTTTTAATAAAAAGTATTTTAGAGTTTTTTGAGATAAAGTCTGAGAATGAACTTGAACAGGCTGGAATATATAACAAAGAAAATAAAACATTTTTTGAATCTATTGAAATAGAAAACATAATGGAATATATGAAACCATTATCTATTGTACTAACATTTATTAAAAAATACTATGATACTTTTTTAAGAGAAGTAATAAATACATTAATAGTTAAAGGAAGTTTTATAAAAAAAATAGAAGGTGAAGAGTTTTCAGGTAATTATTATGCTACTGATGATGCTATTCAAAAACTTAAAGACTTTATAGCAAAAAATCTGAATACAAGTGACAATGATGATAGAAATTTAGTTATTGAAATAGTAAAAACAAAAAGGAATGTATCAACAGTAGAGAAAAAAATAATAAGAGAAAAGTTTAAGAGCTATGATGAGCAGATAAGAGAAATTTTAGATAAGTTTAATGAAAACCTTTTTAAAATATTTGAGTTTTTAGAAAAGGTAAAACTCGATTTTAAGAGAAAATATCCTGAAGTTATATCAAATATAAATGTATTATCAGGTATAAAAGGGATGAGTTTTTATTCAGCATTAGAAAAAGCAGTTTTTTTATTTGATAAATATTTTGACATAATAAGAAACTTTATGATAATAAAAACTGACTTTGCAAAAAAGATTGAGGAGATTGAAAAATTAGAAGGATTAAAGTCCAAATAGAAGAATCAAAATCAAAAGATAAGATAATTACAATAGATGGCAAACCATTACACAGCAGATTAGATCCAAAAAAAGAAAAAGAACAATTTATAACAGATGATGAGATAAATAAAAGTAGTCTTATAATTGTAATAGGCCTTGGACTTGGATATCATTTAGGTAGAATACCTAAAAAAAAATTAGTAGTAATTGAACCTCATGAAGAGATAATAGATATATTTAATAAAGAAAATAAAGAAAAAGATATTATTATCTTTAAAAGACAAAAAGAAATAGAGGAATTTCTAGAAAAAAAAGATGATTCTGTAATAAAAACTACACTAATAAAAACTCACTTAAGTTCATTTAATATAAGACATGAAGTATACAAACCAATACTTGATTTTATAAAAGATTATATATCAAAGAGATTATTCAATACTATCACAGACTCATTTTTTGGTCCATTATGGGTAAGAAATACCTTAAAAAATATAAAATTTTTGGATAAAATTTTAATAATAAAAAATATATCAAATAGCCCAGTACTAATTGTTGGCAGCGGGCCAACCGCAGAAGAGATATTAAAAATAAAAAATCTAAAAAAATATATAATAATTACAATCCCTCAGACACTAAGACTTTTCAAGATTAACAGAATAAAACCAGATATTGTAGTAATGGTTGATGCAGGTTATCCAAATAGACTATACAAAACAGATATAGACTCGCCACTTATTTCATATATATATAGTTCACATGAGTTTATAAAGAATTACAAAGGTATTATATCTTTTGTAAACTCAAATTCTCCAATAGATGCAACAATATTATCAGGATTCCCAATAATACCAGTTGGTGGGTCAGTAGGATCAACATGTATTGAAATAGCCAAAAATATATCAGATACAATAATAATTGCAGGTTTTGACTTCACTATAATAGATGGTTATTATCATTACAAAAAATCACCTATAGAAGAAAATAGTATATTTTATTCAAATAAAATAAACACAGTAGAAAAAAAGATAACTGATATTATTACCAATAATTCATTCAAAATCTCAAATAACATATACACAAACAACTCAATGATATCATATAAGAAAGAGTTTCTAAACAGGATATACAATACAAATAAAAAAATTTACAGAATATCAAATAAATCACTGGAAGAACTTGAAATTATAAATATAGACAACTTAAAAATCCCAGGAAAAAAAATATATTTTGAAAAAATTGACATAGATAAAAATATAAAAACAAGAATAATTGAAGAGATAAAAAATATCTATTTAAAAAAGGACCTAAATAATCAATTTCTAAATACACACTTAAAAAGATGGATATTGAAAAATGATAATGAGTCTATAGATTATGAAATAAAAAAAATAATTGAGAAAATAGATATGATTAAAAATTAATCAAATAATTTATTTATATGATTAAAAATTAATCAAAAATAAAAAATTTCAGAATTTATATATAATTTAAATTATTTATTATCAATTACTTAAAAAAAATAAAAAAAATGGCACTATTTTTGATATATTAATTATAAATTATTCAGGAGGTAAAACATGACTCCAAAAGAGATTATGGAGTATATAAAAAGAGAAAACATAGAGTTTTTAGATCTTAGATTTATGGACTTCCCAGGTATGTGGCAACACACAACAATACCAGCAAATATGTTGGATGAATCTGTTTTTGAAGATGGACTTGGCTTTGATGGTTCTTCAATAAGGGGTTGGCAAGCGATAAATGAGAGTGATATGATACTTGTTCCAGATCCAGAAACTATGGTGCCAGATCCATTTACTGAACACCCAACAATAATAATGATATGTGATATAAAAGACCCTATAACAAGGGAAGATTACACAAAAGACCCAAGACATATAGCTAAAAAAGCAACTAAGTATCTTCAGTCAACAGGATTAGGTGATACTGTATATATTGGTCCTGAAGCAGAGTTTTTTGTATTTGACAGTGTTAGATATGATTCAAAAAATCACTACTCTTTTCTGGAAATAGACTCTATAGAAGGTATATGGAATAGTGGTAAAGAAGAAGAGTATGGAAACTTAGGATACAAAATAAGGCATAAAGAAGGATACTTTCCAGTTCCACCTACTGATAAACTTCATGACTTAAGGTCTGAAATGGTTAAAAATATGATAAAAATGGGACTTAAAGTGGAGGTACACCACCACGAAGTTGCAACAGCCGGGCAGTGTGAGATAGACATAAGATTTGATGAACTTGTAAGAATGGCAGATAAACTCCAATTCTACAAATATGCAGTAAAAAATACAGCATATATCAACGGTAAGACAGCAACATTTATGCCAAAGCCAATGTTCGATGATAATGGTTCGGGAATGCATACTCACATATCAATATGGAAAAATGGTAAAAACACATTTGCAGGAAATGAGTACGCAGGTCTTTCAGAGACTGCTCTCTATTTTATTGGTGGTATTTTAAAACACGCAAAAGCACTTGCAGGGATTACTAATCCAACAACAAACTCCTATAAAAGACTTGTCCCAGGGTATGAGGCACCTGTTAATTTAGCATATTCTGCAAGAAATAGAAGTGCTGCTATAAGAATACCAATGTATTCTCATAATCCTAAGGCAAAAAGAATAGAGATAAGGTTCCCTGATCCAAGTTGTAATCCATATCTTGCATTTGCAGCATTACTAATGGCTGGAATAGATGGAATCCAAAATAAAATACACCCTGGTGAACCACTTGACAAAAATATATATGACCTACCAGCTGAGGAATTATCAAAAATAGAAAATACACCGAGAACACTAAGAGAAGCACTTGAAGAACTTAGAAAGGACCATGAATTCTTACTAAAAGGTGATGTTTTTACAAAAGATGTTATAGAAACATGGATAGAATATAAGCTTGAAAATGAAGCTGCTCCAGTTGAACTAAGACCTCATCCACATGAGTTTTTCTTGTACTACGATATATAAAATAACTTCTATCGCGACTACTATTTATCAAAATAAAATATAGAGAGAGGAATACTCTCTCTTTTAAAATTTTAAAAAATAAAATTTTATTTTATCTACTCTATAATTACAATAGTATCAATTTTTATATACTTATCAAGCTTTACTATATCCTCATTCTTAAGTCTTACACAACCTGAAGAAGCTCTATGCCCTATTGACGGTTCATCATTTGTTCCATGTATAGCTATCCCACCACCAATACTTGAATTTTTTGGAATATCTCCTCTTTTCTTAGCAAGTAAAAATCTTTTTATATCCTCTTTATTAGGATAAGAAAGCCTAAAAAACCTTGGTCCATAAGCATTTTTGCCCAAGTCCTCTTTAGGTCTGTTATACTTAAAATGCCCATCTTTTGCTCTAAAATATATATTATTCATTTCCACAAGTTTTTTATAAGCAATACTGTCTTTTGGTGCATCAAGGCTTAAAATTTCAGTAACATAGTAAATACCTTCAGGTGTTTTATTATCACCAGCAACAAGTTTCCTCCCCTCTTCAAGACCAAGTGAAACACTATATTCTTCTAATTTTTCAAGATTTTTATTTAAAACATAGAGTTTGAATTCTTTTTTGTTAACATATATTATATAGTCCTGTTTATACTTCTGTAGTTCGTTCTTGTCAATATTTATACTGAATAGAAATAATGGAAAAAATATTAGAAAACATTTGAAATATCTGACTTTAAACATTATCTTACCTCAATTTTTAGTTTAATCTATTTATAAAACTAAAGTTTAATTTTTTAAAAAAATTTCTTGACATTACTAAAAATTAATAATATTATATTATAAGTATCAAACATATTTTATGTTAAAATATTTTAGGAGGGTTTAAATGAAAAAATTTCTTCAAATCATACTTACAATAATAGTTGTAAGTATGTTTGTTTCCTGCGGTAAAGGTAATAAAATTGTTATGGGTGCTCTTATACCATTAAGTGGCCCTGGTGCTGCTGTTGGTATAGGAACTAAAGAAGGTATGGACCTTGCTGTTGAAGAAATAAATGCAAGTGGCGGAATATATGGAAAAAAGATAGAAATTATATATGAAGATGATGGGAATAATCCTAAACAGGCAATAGCAAAAGTTGAAAAACTTTTAGGAAAAGATGAAGTAAAATACCTTATAGGAGGTATGGCAAGTGGTGTTACAATCGGTATAGCTGATACAGTAAAGAACTATAAGCCAATAATGGCATGGATAGGTGCTGCATCAAGATTTGCAGAAGAAAAATATGCTGATGCTGACTGGTTCTTCCACTATCACCCATGGGAATATTACAATATACAATCAACAGCTGATTTTTTTGCTTCAACCGGTGCAAAAACAATAGCAATATTATTTGAAGACTCTGCTTTTGGTTCAGGTGGATCAGCTCTTGCAATACCAATGTTTGAAGCTAAAGGGTTCAAAATAGTTGTAAAAGAATCATTCAAAAGTGGTTCACCAAACTTTACTCCATTATTAACAAAAGTGAAAGCTGCTAATCCTGATATACTCTATGTAATATGCTATGCTGCTGACGTTATTCCTTTGATGAATGCTGTAAAAGAACTTGATGTTAATCCAAAGTTAATATACCCTGTACCACCTGCATGGCCTGCTGAGTTTGCTTCAATGCCAATAAGTGAATATGTTGCACAATTAAACTTCTGGACTCCAGATTTTCCATATGAAGAAACTAAAAAATTCAATGAAAAATTCCAGAAAAAATATGGTAAAATGCCTGTAAGCTATTGGCAACCATTAGGATATGTAAATATAATAAGCCTTGCTGAAGCTATAAAAGCTGTTGAAGCTGAACTTCAAAAAGAAGCTGGCAAAAAATATAGTGATGAAGAATACAAACAAAAAGTAATTCAAGCTCTTGCTAATCAAAATCTTGATACTCCTTTTGGAAAGTTAACATTTAAACCAAGCCAAAAGATAAAATATCAGGGATTTACTAACTGGTTAACAACTCAATTTAGAAAAGGTAAACTTGAAATAGTATTTCCTACTGAATATAAAACTGCTGACCTAGTATATCCTGCTCCTAAGTGGAAAGACAGACAAAATTAAAATAAAATAAGCCTCCTTCATGGAGGCTTTTTTTTTAAAAAAATCAAAACATCTAAAGGAAAGGTGCATTATGAACACATTTATACAAGTTTTAGTAAATGGTATATTACAATCAGGTACATACATGATAACAACTCTTGGTCTTGCACTTGCGGTTGGTGTAGTTGGTATATTAAACCTTGCTCATGGTGAGTTTTTGATGGTTGGGGCTTTTTTATCTATTATTTTTTACACTGTTTTTGGAATTGATCCCTTAATTTCTATACTAATAGTTTCTTTATTAATACTTCTACTTGGTATTGGTACCTATAAGATATCTTTAAAAAAGGTTCTTGATTCAGCAGAGGTAAACCAGCTATTACTTACTTTTGGAATTTCAATAATACTACAAAATATAGCAGTACTATATTCAGGAAGTAAAGAAGTAATGGTAATAAATCCACCATATAGAGATCTGTCATGGAATATTGAAGGTATAGGTATAAGCTTTTCAAAAACACTCGTATTTATAATAGCTCTAATACTTGTTATAACACTATTTTATATACTCAATAACACAAAAGTAGGAAAGTCAATGAGAGCTGTTGAACAAAACAGATATGGAGCATATATTGTTGGAATTAATGCTGATAGAATATTCAAGATTGCATTTGGTGTTTCGGTAGGTCTTGCAGGACTTGCAGGGGTAATGTTATCTATTATATTATACGCAACGCCTTTTATAGGTTTCAACTATACATTAAAAGCATTTGCTATAATAATGATGGCAGGTATGGGTAACTTAAGAGGTATACTATGGTCATCTCTAATCCTGGGAATAATTGAATCAGCACTTGGAACATATGTGCCAGGTGGGACAGGATGGAGTGAAGGTATATTCTTTTTTATAATACTTATCATTCTTTTAGTAAAACCAGAGGGGATATTTAAAAAATGAAAAAGAAAATATTATCTTATTTAGGAATATTTATAGTAGCAATTTTTCCATTAATAGCTTATTTTATGCCAGGTACAAAGTACTTCCTGCAGGTTAGTATTGATATACTTATGTATACTATACTGGCTCTATCGTGGGATATGTTGGTAAGAACAGGACAGGCATCATTTGCTATTCCAGGTTTTTACGGATTAGGGGCCTATGTTGCTGCAATTTTTACAAAAACACTCGGATTTCCTATAATATTTTCAATAATAATAGCACTGTTAATTTCCAGTATAGTCGCATGGTTATTAGGCTATCTTACATTAAGGCTAAAAGGAATGTATTTTGCAATAGCAACTCTTGCATTTTCACTTATACTTATGACTCTCGTAATACAGTTAAAAGATATAACACATGGTTCAGAGGGTATATCAACAATTACTATGTTTGCAGGAAATAAATACATGATATATTATCTTATATTTATAACATTTGTTATAGTAATAGGTATATCAGAATATATTCAAAGATCAAAATACTGGTATTCTTTTACTGCTATAAGGACAAATGAACAGGTAGCTAAAGTAATGGGAATAAACACAGTTAGACAGAAAGTAGTAATGTTTGTAATATCTGCGATGATAGCTTCATTAATTGGAACTTATGAAACATTTATAGCAGGTTTTATAGAACCGCACAGTGTATTTAACTTGAGTATAGGAGTAATGGCACTTGCTATGGTAATATTCGGTGGCATCTACTCAACTATAGGGCCAATAGTTGGTGCTGTGATATTAAAGATAATTGATGAAATACTGAGTACAACAATCGGTTTAGGTTATATGATAGTATATGGTTTGATAATAGTAATAACAATATTATATTTACCAAAAGGAGTGTTAGGAATATGGCAGAAAAAATAATTTTAGAAACAAGGGGAATAACAAAGTATTTCGGTGGTTTAAGAGCAGTCTATAATATAAGTCTTAAACTTAATGAGAAAAACATATTAGCAATAATAGGTCCTAATGGTGCTGGGAAAACAACAACTTTTAATTTAATATCAGGTGTATTCCCAGTAAGTAGTGGTAACATAATATTTGAAGGTAAAGATATAACAAAAACAAACCCTGCAGAAAGATGTCATCTGGGTATAGGAAGAACATTTCAAATAATGCAGCCTTTTGAGGATATGAGTGTATTGGAAAACATTACTACAGGTGCACTCTTTGGAAGACATAAATATTCTTTAAAAGAGGCAAAACAGAAGTCATTAGAAATAGCTAAAAGATTTGGTTTATTTGAATATAAAGACTTTGTGGGTTCAAAATTACCATTAGCTTATAGGAAAAAACTTGAGATAGCAAGAGCATACGCTACATCACCTAAAGTAATGCTACTTGATGAGGTAATGGAAGGTTTAAACCCTGCAGAAGCAAGGGAGATGATAGAAACTATTTTTAGCTTAAGGGATGAGGGAATATCAATAATAATGATTGATCATATAATGTTTACAATAAAAGAACTTGCTGATTGGGTAATCGTAATGAACTATGGAGAAAAACTTACTGAGGGAAAATATGATGATGTAGTAAAGTCAAAAGAGGTTATAGAAGCATACCTTGGTAAGGAGGAAACATGTTAAAGATAGAAAATATAAATGTTTTTTACGGACTTGTCCAGGCTTTATGGGATATTAGCATAGAGGTACCAGAAGGTTCAATAGTATCAATAGTTGGTGCTAATGGTGCAGGTAAAACAACTTTAATGAGAACTATAAATGGTATTATAAAACCAAAATCAGGTAAAATAATATACAATGGGATAGATATTACAGGTAAAGATTCTAACTATGTAGTAAGTAATGGAATAACCCATGTACCTGAAGGAAGACAGATATTCCCTAAAATGAGTGTTTATGAAAATCTGGAAATAGGTGCAATGTTTATAAAAGATGCATGGGAAAAAAGAAAAGAGACAATGGAATTCGTATTTTCTTTATTCCCAAGACTTAAAGAAAGAATAAATCAGGCTGCAGGAACAATGAGTGGTGGTGAACAACAAATGCTTGCAGTAGCCAGAGCACTTATGGGTAGACCAAAACTTATGCTTGTTGATGAGCCATCTTTAGGATTATCACCTGCTTTAACATTAACTGTGTTTGATGCTCTTAAAAAAGCTAATAAAGAAGGTGTCACAATACTACTTGTTGAACAGAATGTTAAAAAAAGTCTTGAAATGGCTAAAATAGGTTATGTACTTGAAAATGGTAGAATTGTAATGAAAGATGATGGTAAAACATTACTTGCAAATCCTCACATAAAAAAAGCATACTTGGGTGTATAGAAAATTATTTAAAACAGGGAGTATTATAATACTCCCTGGTCAATTTTTTAAAATTAGTTTATTTAATAAATAAAATCTTATAATATAATTTTTGAGCTTTTGAGAATTTTCTATTAAAATTTCCTAAGATAAAATAAATTTTAACTATCCTGCTGTTCAAAGAGAGTAATATCCTCTTTATCAACACTCCCTTTTTTTACAACATTGGAAGGATTTTTCATAACTTCTATTTTTCTTGTGGTTTTTTCAAGAAAGTTTATACAATCTTTATAAAGAGAAAGACCCTCAGAGTATAAACTTATAGAGTCTTCAATAGAGGTATCCTGATCTTCCATTTTATTTACAATATCTTCAAGTCTTTTTATTTTTTCTTCAATAGACATTTAAATCCCCATTAAAGGATAAAAGCAGGTGATCGGAATCGAACCGACGTCATCAGCTTGGAAGGCTGAGGTTCTAGCCATTGAACTACACCTGCTTTAAAATACGTAATTAAAAATTAACAAAATAAATTTTAAAATCAAAATTTTACTCTTTAGTTATCTCCTTTACTTTAATTCCATTACTATCATAAAACTCAATCCACTCTGGCATCAAGTTTTCTTTATGAAATATTATCATCCTAGAAAAACCGTAAGAGTTTTCCATCTCTTTTTTCATAATAACTTCTGTTTTAAATATTTTGCCCTCAATATAATAAGAGATTCTCGAAACATAAGGTCTATCTACATAATTAGTCTCAACCCTGATTATACTGTTTTTTGATAGGTCATAATTTATTACTCTTGTGTTGAACCCATTATTTTTTACAAATGAATCTGTATAAAACCTCTGTAGTTTATAGACCTTATCACCAGAATAATAAGCTACATCTTTATAGTAGCCAGATTCTTTTATAAAGTTATCTGTATAGTAAAACTCATCAAGTATCTTTTTACCTCCATCTTTTATAGGAAGTATAGCTTTAATTTTTGCCTTGTCATCAAGTTTCTGGACAAGTTCTGAAGCTTTCTCCTTGTATGTTTTTAAATTATCTATCTCTATTTTCTGTCCTTCAATCTCTAATCTTGCGTATTCACTTGTATAACCTAAAATTAATTTACTTGGATTACTGAAACCTGCCGAATTTCCTGCAACAATATAATAATAGCAGAACTCATTAGGAGAAAGCCCACTATCTTCAAAATTAAGCATCTGTGTTTTACCAATCTCTTCCCATACTCTCTTTTTCAGGCTCCATTTTTTTACAATATAAAAATCAGCATCAGAACTCTGACTCCAAGAAATAACTATCCTATCCTTAAAATTACCAGTTGAAGCTGTAATTCTTAAAGGAGGATCTGGTATTTTTTTCTCTTCTTTATCGAAAACTACAACATTTATACTATCACTTGATTGCCCTACCCCACTTTTATTATAAGCTACAACAGTATACCAGTACTTACCAGGTTTTGGATTATCAGAAAATCTTGTCTCTCCTGTTTTTGCTATATTTAAATAATCTTTCGTCTGCATATCAAACTTATTTATTATATAACCTTCGGCTCCTTCAACCCTATCCCAAAAAAGAAGAATACTACCATTACTATAAACACCTCTTAAGTTCTGAACCTGCCCTGGCTTATCAATCCTCTCCTCTACTTTATTCTCATCTTTTTTAGTAACAATCTTAAGAGGATAACCCCCATCTACACTACTTAAAATACTGACTCCATTTTTATTCCTTGTTTTGATAGCATAGAAATACCACTTAAACTCAACATTAGTATCAAAATACTCTGTATCAGCAACAGATGCTATTTTTTCAAAAGTCCCACCCTCTTTATATAAAGACCTGTACACTTCATAAGATTCAGCATCCTCAACCTGTGTCCATTTTATTTTTATTTTACCATCAAAACTACCTTTTGAAGCTTCAACTAACGATGGTGGATTAGGTGTTTTATCAGGCTTTGAATCAATAATATCATACATTACATAAGCATATTTAACATACTCTTTAAAAGTATTGTAAGCAATCCATGCATACCCATTTTCACCCCAATACTTTGACCATGAGTTCTGAATCTTAAAAGCAGCCTTTGAGTCATCATAACCAATAGCAAGCATAGCATGCCCACCCATATAATTCCCTTCTGCTCTTGTGTATATTCCACCTCTATAATTATAAAAGTTTTGATATACGTTCATACCTATTATTACAGCATTTCCATTAGCAAGTATTCTCTTTATACCATCAATATCACTTGCAGATATCCTTTCCCAACCCCTTGCTTTATACAAAGAGGCTTCATTTCTCGCTTCTTCCGAAGGTTTTCTCGTATAATTATTAGGGTCATAAGGCATTTTAGAAAGAGTCGCAACACCTTGCACCTTAACCAATTCAAGTGCCTCATGAATATAAGAACCACCCCCAGTAGGTGAGTTGTCAATATGGATCTGGTTATATACATATGCCGGTGAAAATATTGTTTTATCAGAAAAAGCCCAGTTCCTTTCTAATTTTTCATGAAAAGACTTGTAAGCATAAGCAGTTGCCCAAGCAACACAACTACCCTGCATCCCCTGATTACCAGGCTCAGGCAAGTAAGGAGACAGGTCAACCTTTGAAGGTAATTTCCCTTCAGTTGCAAAGGATGTTGTCTTAAATGATGCCTCAAGTTTTGGTGGTGGAAGTTCCATACCACTACCTTTTATCTCATCCTTTGAAGATACAAAACCAAAGCTAAGCAACAAAAATATTAATAAAATATATGAATATCTCATAAAAACCTCCTTATTTTATTTCTAATTCATAAATTCTATTCTCTTCAATTTTATCTTTTTCCCAATTTCTATATAATTTAAACTCTATTTTACTTTTACCCTCTTTTTCAGCTCTAAAAAGAAAAACAACTTTAAGTGGTCCCCCAACCATAATATCACCATTCTTTTCTTCGCCAAAACTAAAAACCTCTCTCTTAACATAAGTTATATTATCACCTATTTTATCAAGATACCAATCATATCCAGTACCAGCATTAAGGTCAAGTTCAACTATAAAATATTCTCCTTTCATTACAATCTTTTCATCTGGACTAATAGATCTATAAGAGCTTCTCAATTTTTCATACTCCTCTTTGGTATTTTTATTACTACATTTGTTTAATATAAAACTCATTGTTATAATTAACATAAAAATAATAAGCGTTAAAGTCTTATGCATACTCACTTTGAAACCCCCAATATTTTATCAACTATCTTCTCAACTTTACTCTCCTGATCATCTGTAACACTACTCTTATTTATTAATTCTAATTCCTTATCACTCCAAAGCTTTATATCAAGAAAATCATCTTCTCCATCAAGTTTCACAACCTTACCATTCTTATTATAAAGAGCATAAACATCACCGATTCTCTCTATCTTACCTGCAACCGGGAGCCCCTTCTTATCTTTATTATGATATATAATCTGTATCCTCTGGTCAGTATCAAGCTTTCTTATAGAAGATATTTTACCATAGGATGGCAATGTCTGATACGAATGATATGTAAAAGTAAGATCCCCTATCCTCATTATTTTGCCATAATGAGCCGCAGATTCACTCTGAGAATAGTACTCTATCTTTATATCTCCTATCATAACAGGCTGTCCTATCAAAGCCTCATGTCCTACCGTTCTCCTCTTAATTATAACATCACCTACTCTTTTTAATTTACCCTTAAGTACACCATCATTATAATATTCAACATCATTATCACCTTTTATGTCTATATCCCAGCTTCCCTCCTCACTCATAATAGCTATTAAACCTTTACCATTTTCTCTAAAGTCAAGTACTATCCCAATTTTACCTTCCTCAAATACTGAAATATATACTTTTGGCATCCTGGCAAATAATGAAGAAAAGATAAATAATAAAAATACTATTACTATTTTTTTCACATCCTCCTCCTTAAAAAACAAAGAATTTAAATAATAATATAACAAACTTCTTCAAACTTTTCTAATAAATTTTTCAAAATTAATCATTTTAGTGCTATATTTTAATATATATATAAATATATAAGAGATATAAATTAATGAAAAAAAAATATGCAATTATAGTCCTAATTCTCTTAATATCTATATTCATAATAACATGTAAAAATGAAAATAGACAATATGATATTATAACAAGTATAATACCAATAAAACTTATAATAAACGAGATAACAGGAAATAGTGTAGACTCTTATCCAATTGTAAAAGAGGAACCACACCACTATACCCCTACTCTTGATGATATAAAAATAATTACTGAAAGTAAATTATATTTTCTTATAGGTGCACCAAACCTGGAAGCAGAAATAATAATAGATTCTATTGTAAAAGATAAAAAAGTAAACAAAATAAACCTATTTAGCAATTTAAAACCAATAAGAATAGATAATTCAGAAAATATAAACCCACACTTGTGGTTATCTTTTGAAAACAGTATTATAATAGCAGAATCTATATCGTTAGAACTAATTAAACTGTACCCTGAAAAAAAAGAGATTATAGAATTAAATTTAGAGAAGTTTAAAAAAGAAATCAATCTAATTAAAAACAATATTTTACAAGTTGTAACTGAACTTAAAAACTACAATATAATTCAAATACATCCTGCATGGGACTACATATTTAAAGAAATTGGAGTAGATGTAATAACACTATCAACAGGTGAAATACACTCAATATCAATAAAAGATATAGAAAACTTAAAAAAATATTTTGATAAAAACAAAAAAACAGTTATTATATCATCAGCAGAGTTTAAAGGCGAATTACCATCTGAATTACTCAAAATATCTGACAAAATAATAGAACTTGATCCTATAGGCACTGAATATAATTCCTTTATTGAATTAATTAAAAAAAATATTCAAAATATTAAAAACATAGTTAAATAAAAGATAATGTTACTTAAAGTAGAAAATATTAGTTTTATTTATAAAAATGAAAAAATACTTGAAGATATAAGCTTCAATCTTGATAAAGGTGAGACCTTATTTATAATCGGACCAAATGGTGGTGGTAAAACAACACTTGTAAAAATAATTCTTAGTTTGCTTAAACCAGATAGTGGCAAAGTAATAATAAATGAACAAAGTTTATCTGAATCAAAAATAAAGATAGGTTATCTACCACAGTTAATAAGTCATGAGGGAATAAACGATAAAATAAAAATCCCAGTATACGAAATAATTGAACAGGGGCTTGACAACTTAAAATCTAAAAAAGAAAATAAAAATAAAATATTTGAAATATCAAAAAAACTTAACATTGAGAACTTAATTTATAAAACATTTAACAAGCTTTCAGGGGGACAGAAACAGAGAGTCCTGCTTGCAAGAGCATTAATAAATAACCCAGAACTTTTAATACTCGATGAACCAAACACAGGATTAGATTATCTTAATCAGACATTTATATTTGATATAATAGAAGAAATAAGAAAAAACCAACAGACAGCAACTATTATAATAACACATGATATCTCATTAATACCAAAAAAAGCTATAAGAGTTGCATGCCTTTATAAAAAAATCCACATCCATAATAAGCCTGATGAACTTTTAGAGTGCCCAGTAATAAATAAAACAATGGAAAAAGGTATGGAAATATTACTACATGGTTCAGGTAAACCACATAGAATAATAGAGAGACACTAATGGAAATATTTATTTTAATTTCGTTAATAATCTCTTTCCCGATCGGCATAATATCTTTTTTTATAGTAAACAAACAGATAGGCTTTATTGCCGAAGGCATAGCTCATATAGCATTCGGTGGTTTAGCGTTAGGTCTTATACTTGATATATCGCCATTTTTTGTAGGTGCAATTGTTGCCGTATTATCAGGTTTATTAATAACTTATCTTAGTCTGAAAGGTAAAGTTTCAGAAAACTTATTTATAGGAGTTTTTCTATCATTTTCAATGTCAATCGGTATTATACTAATAAAACTAAGCGGTAAATACGGTGTTGACCTTTTTTCATATCTTTTTGGAAGTATACTAAATATAACCGATTCACATATAATATATATATTTATATTTTCAATCAGCATAACAGTTTTATTTATAATCTTTAGAAAAAAAATAGCTTTTTTTATATTTGACCCATTGTTTTTAAAAATCAAAGGAATTAACATTAACTTGATGTATTACACAATTGTAGCAATAATATCAATTTCAATAATATATTTAATAAGAATAATGGGAATAATAATGATAAGTGGAATTATGATAATCCCAGGCTTGATATCATTTTTTATCACTTCAAACTATAAAAAAGAAGTTTTATTTTCAATATCGATTTCATTTTTAATGCTTATATCTGGAATATATTTGTCATATATATATAGTTTTTTGCCACCAGGTCCTACAATAATAATTGTTGGAGTTATATTTTTACTATTATCATTTATATTTAAAAAAAGAAAATAAAAATTTATAAAGAAAATTTTATTAATTGAACTTATATTATATTATTTTTAATTTAATAATATATCAGGAGAAAAAAATGGAAATCAGTGAATCTGAATATAAAAATATATATATTAATAGAAAATATGAGAGTAAAAATAAAATAATTTATAAAAAAAGTTCAATTCATGGGCTTGGTGTGTTTGCAATAGAAAAAATAAAAGAAGGTGAAATAATAGAAGTTGCTCCTGTATTGGTTATCGACAAAAAAGAATCACAATTTATAGATAAAACAGTATTATATCATTACTATTTTGACTGGGGAAAAGAAAAGATCGCAATAGCATTAGGTTATGGGTCACTGTATAACCATTCATATAGGCCAAACTCCTATTATATTAAAAATCTAGACAATAATGAAATAATCTTTATTGCATTAAAAGATATCGAAAAAAATGAAGAAATAACAATAAACTATAATGGTAGCCCAAATTGTTGTGATAAACTCTGGTTTGAAATGGCCAATAATTAATATTTGTGAACTTTAATTTATTGAGTAAAAAGTAATTAAAATCTAAGAAATTAATTTTTATAAATTTCCTTAATCAATTTACTTGCTTCATTAAGGTCTTCTACAAAATCTATTTCTATAGCAGGATATTCACTAGTATCAATACCATAAAAGTTAAAACCATTATCTATCATCTCTTTGAAAGAGGCCTCATAAAACTCATTTACTCTCCCCTCTTTTATTATCCTTTTTTCAAGAGTATCAAACAATACACTTTTAGCCCTTTCATCAAAAACTTCAATACCTATCGATTCACCAAAAGCGATTTTAGGGTCAACAGTTTTACTTATATCAAGAACTCTATTTTGCTTATCAAGTAGAACCTTTATCTCTTCATCCAAGCATTCATGTTTTTCTATAGCAAGTACAGGCCTTTTCGAAAAATTAAGTAATTTTTTTATTATTTCAGGATGAAAAACTATATCAGAATCAAGTAAAATAAACTCTTTTACATAATCCTCAGTAAGCAACAAAGAATAAGCATTATTGGTAGAATTATAGTCCTTATTATATACAAACTCAAATTTTAAATCATTAAAATTATTTTTAACATAATCCTCTATTTTTTCTCTCATAAAACCTGTTACTATTACAATATCATAAATACCATTCATTTTAAGGTTATTAAGCATATAGTATAATATTGGTTTCCCATTTATTTCCAATAATGTTTTTGGTGTTTCATCAGTAAGTGGCTTTAATCTTGTAGCCATCCCTGCAGCAAGTATAACAGCTTTCAATTTTTATCTCCTAACTGTTTTTTATTAAGTTTGTTTTTAAATAGAAGTAATATAAATAAATAGATATTAAAAACAATTGATATTATATAAAAATAGTATTCAGGCTTATTTATTAATAATAAAACTATAAAAAGAGAGATATGTGTAGTTGAACCAACAAATGAAAATAATCTTATAAATATTGGTGAAATATAACCTATTTTAGACTTTTTTCTAATATTAATCTGATTTTTTATATAGGGAATATAAAAAAAGTATAAAATTTTATAAATAAAATTTTTAGTAGCAGTCTTAAGACTTTTTACTTCTATAAGTTCTTTTTGAAGGTCATCTATATTTTTACCGCCTATAAAAATATTCCTATAATCATCAAACATAGCTGCTTGAATAATTGTTGATGCACCTGCAACAAGTCCTACATACACATATGTAATATCATTATAATAAGCCATAAGACCAAAACCAAGTCCAATATATGATGAGACATAGGTAATGTAATCGGCAAAACCATCAAGTATTCTACCTATTGGAGAAAATTGTTTTTTAATCCTTGCAAGCTGACCATCAGAACAATCTAACAGATTTGCTAAAAACAAGAATAGAGCACCAAGGATATAATCTCTTATGTATATGAAATAACCTGAAATAAGCCCCAATAACATTGAAAGTGATGTTATAAAATTAGGGCTTATTATTGTATTTTTAAGTAAAAATGCTAATAAAAAACCAAGAGGTCTAAAAATTAAAAGGTCTAAAACCTCTTCAGCCTCAACCCTCTTTAAAGACTGTCTATATTCCCTTATCATCTCTTACCAAGTAATTCCTTTACAGTTTTTATAACATATTGATTCTGTTCCTTTGTCCCTATTGATATTCTTATACAGTTTTTAAAACCCTCTTCTGCAAAAAACTTTATTATAACTCCCTTTTTAGGCATCTCCTGTTTAAGAAAATTAAACTCTTTTTCAGGTAGCTTAACAAGTATAAAATTAGCATGTGTCTTATATGGCTTAAATCCAAGTTTCTTAAACTCATCAAAATAGATCTGTGCATCTTCCATAATCATTTTAGCCTTTTCTTCATAATACTTACTTGATTCATCATCTAATGCAGCAAATGTAAGTTCTTCAGAAATCCTGTTATAACCTAAATACCTGTTGTTGTATATCTGTAATTCAGAAAGGTTTTTACCTATAAATCCAAAGCCTATTCTTACACCAGCAAGTGAAAAATATTTTGAAAATGTCCTTAATACCATAACATTACCATATTTTTCAACCATCTTTTCACCATAAAAAAAGTCTGTAAAACCCCAGTAAGCTTCATCCAATATAATAAGTGTATCTCCTGAACAACTTATTATTTTCTCTATATTTTCCAAGTCCATAACGTTGCCAGTAGGATTATTAGGTGTTGCTATTATTAAGGCTTTTGGTTTATCTTTTTCAAGGATTTCAAATATTTTATTTACATCATACTCAAAAGTATCATCTTTTTCAATCATATCATACTTAACTATTTTAGCACCTACCTCTTTACCAATATGTTCATAATACCACCATGACTTATCAGGTACAGCTAATACATCATCCTTTTTAACAGCATAATAAATCGCCTGTTTTAATATATCTTCTGAGCCATAACCTAAAATTATTCTTTCTGGTGCCACACCAAAAGTAACAGAAAGTTTCTCCTTTATTCTTTTAGGATAATCCCTAGAATATGAATTAAAAGTTTCCATGGTTATATGCTTTAAAAATTCATAACATTTTGGTGCAGGACCATACTGATTCTCATTTTTATCAAGATTAAATGGGAAATTCATAAATAACTCCTTACTATATTTTTACCAAAAACAATATATCACCCTGATTTACAAAGTCGCCATCCTTAAATTTTATCTCTTCTATTACTCCCTTTACTCCAGCTTTAACTTCGTTAAACATCTTCATGGCTTCAATAAGAGCAACTGTCGTTGATTCATTAACAAAGTCACCTTTTTTTACAAAAGACTCGGAGTTAGGATTTGGCTTTGAATAAAAAGCACCAGTCATAGGAGACTTAATTTCGTATAATCCAGTCTTCTCCTCTTTCAAAGTATCAAACGTTTCAGATATATTACCCTCTATTTTTATAGGAGAATCAATAGATGAGACTCTTTCAACAGAAACACTATGTACTGGTTTTATTTTAGGCGATGAATCACTTATTGTAAGTCCGAACTTTTTATCTTTTATAGATATTTTAGAAACAGGGTTTTTATCATAAATCTCAAATATTTCCAGAATTCTATTTGTAAACTTCTTGTTTAACATATTATCCCTCAACTATTTGTTTAATCCTTTTTATACCCTCTATAATATCTTCCTGGCTAGTAGCAAATGAGAGTCTCATATAACCATCAATACCAAAAGCAAGTCCTGGAACAACAGCAACATGTGCTTTTTCAAGTAGTAATTCTGCAAAATCCATACTTGATTTTATAAGTTTACCATCAATATTTTTTCCAATATAATATCTTATATCTGCAAAACAGTAAAAAGCACCTTTAGGTTTCAAGGACTTTATTCCCTTTATATTATTAAGACCATCTACCATTATATCTCTTCTTTTTTCAAACTCTTCCCTCATTTTCTCAATTTCATCATCTATATTAAATGATTCAACAGCAGCATACTCAATAAATGTTGCAGGGCCTGAGGTAGAGTGACTTTGAAGTCTTTCCATATAGTTTATAATCTCTTTACCTCCAAGTGCATAACCTAATCTCCAACCTGTCATAGAGCATGACTTAGAAAAACCATTAATAAGTATTGTTTTTTCCTTTATTTTTTCAGATGCACTTGCTATACTAAAATGTTTAATACCATCATAAAGCAGTCTATCATAAATCTCATCAGAAATTATGTAAATATTTTTATCTTCTAAAACCTTTGCTATATCCCTTAACTCTGATTCTGTGTATACACAACCTGTAGGATTTGAAGGTGAATTAATAATTATAGCCTTTGTTCTAGGCGTTATAGCCTTTTCAATATCAGAAGCTGAGACCTTAAAGTCTTTTTCTATCCCAGAATCAATTGTAACAGCAATACCGTCTGCTATATTTATCATCTCTTTATAACTTACCCAGTAAGGACTTGGCAAAATAACCTCATCACCACTGTTTACAATAGCAAGTATTGCTAAAAATAAAGCTTCTTTTGCTCCTACTGTAACTAAAACATTTTTTATATCATAATTAAGCCCAATTTTTGAGTATTCATTACATATTGCTTTTCTTAGCTCAGGTATACCTGCAACAGGTGCATACTTTGTCTTACCTTCATCCAAAGCCTTTTTACAAGAATCTTTTATAACTTTTGGTGTGTCAAAGTCTGGTTCACCAGCTGAAAAATTTATAACATAAATGCCCTTTGATTTCATCTCTTTAGCTTTGCTTGAAATACCTAAAGTTAAAGAAGGTTCAACTTTTAATGCTCTATTACTTATCATTTAAACTCCTTACTGAAGTGTAAAAAATTACAATACAAATTTATTATAAGAAATATAAATAACAAAAAACTAAATAAAACCTAATGTTATAACTCTATTTTACCATAATTAAGTTTTATTATGGAGTCAGACATTTTTGCAATTTCTATATCATGAGTAACAATTATTAAAGTTAAATTATATTTTTTTCTTAGGTTAAGCAATATACCCATTACTATCTTCTTATTTTCTTTATCAAGATTACCTGTAGGTTCATCAGCCAGTATTATTTCAGGTTGATTTATTATAGCCCTTGCTATCGCACCTCTTTGTTGTTCACCACCAGAGAGTAGATGTGGATAGTAGTTAGCTTTTTTTTCCAGACTAAACATCTCAAGAGTATTATAAGCATTTTTTATAGCTTCTTTTTTATTACCTGTTTTAATATAGTATGGCAGCATAACATTCTCTATTAAAGTAAAGTCTTTAAGAAGATTATAAAACTGAAAGACAAAACCCAGTTTATTGTTTCTAAAAATAGCTTTCTCTTCATCACTCATAGATGTAATGTCCTTACCATCTATCATAACACTCCCTGAATCTGGGTTATCAAGCCCCCCAATAAGATTAAGTAGGGTTGTTTTCCCACTACCACTCTCACCAACAATCGAATAAAACCTGTTCTCTTCAAAAGTCATACTAATACCTTTAATAACTTCTATCTTTTCTTCACCCCATATATAAGACTTATAAAGTTTATTAATTTCTATTTTTCTCATCATTTATTCCTTATTATTTCTGATATTGTACTTTTCTCTATTTTCTTTATAGGTAAAAACACAGCAAAAATAACTATAAACATATTAAATAAGGAGATTATAAATATATCAAAAAAATCCCAATTAAGTCCAAGACTTGCAGTATAATAAATTTTGGCCGATAAAATTTTTATACCTAATAGACTAAGAGCATTAAGTATACCCTGAATAATAAAATAAATGTTATTCAGCATAAATCCACTTAAAGAAAGGCCTAAAAATATGCCTATAAAACCCATTAAAATACCTTTTAAAATAAAAATCTTCTTTATTTTAAGAGAATCTAGTCCTAGGACCCCAAGAATTCCAAGATCAATCTTTTTATCTGATATAACAACATTATATCCAACATACACTGAAAAGAGACAGGCAATAATAATAATCACAAGTACAACAGTCATTATTGTTTTTTCCCATTTAAAAGAGAAAAGAATATTGCTATTAAGTTTTTCCCAGTCATTTACTTTATAATAAGATACATTTTTTATATATTCTTTAAGAATATTCAATTTATTTTTATATTCTTTCATATCTCTATTTTTCATAAAAACACCTATGCCACTTGCCTTATTCCTGGAGTCATAAATTGACTGAGCTGTTGAAAATCCAGTAAAAATAAATAGATCATCAAGATTATCGTAGCCAGTTACAAATATACCAGATACCTTAAGCCTCTTTAACATTATTGGAGATTCAACCTCATATTCTGTTGTTGTTTTAATATAAATATTTATTATATCACCAACCTTAATACCAAATCTATCAGCAAGTCCATTTCCTATAACAACGTTATAACCATTAATATTCCATTCACCACTTTTTATTTTCAATACTGGTATAAAATTTATGAAAAAATCAGGAACACCCCTTACAACCACAGGTATTTTATCAAAATCACCTATTAACATGCCATAACCTTCAAAAAATGGCATTGCAACTAAAGAATCCATATTATTATTAATATTAGTGGCCAAATATTCATAATCATCCATCCTATAATTAGGGTCAATAATCTGAAAATGAAAGTCAACCGCTATCATCCTTTCTTTTAAAGAATTATGAAAAGCATTTATAAGACCGAGAACAAACATAGGTAAAAAAACAGATATAAATACAGTTAATATTGAAATAACAGATATTCTACTAAAAAAATCATTTGAATGTGGTTTTATAAGTTTTTTTGCAATAAAAAAGGTGAACATATAAATTCCTCTTAAGAAAATTTAAAATTCAAAAAATTAAAGTTATCAAAAATGTAACAAATAAAATAGAGTGTAATGATAAATTAATAAAGTTTTAACAAAAGATAAAATAGTTTTGCTTAACTTTTGATTAAAATCACTTTAAAGTAAAAAAATAAAGACCTTAAGGAGGTATAATCATGTTAAAAAACAAAATAGACAATAATAAACTAGTATTGGATAAAAACCTTAAAAATGAGATAGACAAAATCTTTGAAAATGAAAATGAAAAAAACTTAATAAAATCAAACACAACATTAGATAAAATAAAGGGAGAAGTAATAAGTAAAATTGTAACAAGTTTATATTATGTATATGAAGATGTATACATAGGAGACCTACTGGAAGAACTTTTAAAAAAAGAGGATATATCAGTAATCTGTGTAGTAAACAAAGATAAAAAACCTATAGGTATAATAATAAGACAAATAATTTTTGATATGGCAGGAAAAAAGTTTGGTAGAGACCTTCTTGAAAATAAGAAAATAGAAGATTTATCAAACAAACCATACCTTGATATAGTAAAAAAGACACAGTGTTTCTATGCAAATACACCAATATTCACAATAGTTAATGAGATAGGAACACTGGAAGAAAAAACTATAAAATATTTTATAACAATAACAAATGAAGGGGACTTTTATGGCATATTCAGTAATATAGACCTTCTTTCATATATTTCTAATATGACTCAAAAAGAGATGAAACTTGCCAAAGAAATACAGTTAAGTATAATAAAAGAGGAAAACTATATTGAAGATAAAAATATAAAAATAGCAGGAGCAACCTCTATGGCAAAGGGATTGGGAGGTGATTTTTATATAATAAAAAAGATAGATGAAAAATACATTGTTTCTCTATGCGATGTTTCAGGTAAAGGTATTTCATCAGCACTTGTATCAGTTCTTCTCGGCGGTTTTTTTAGTGTATATGATTTTAGTAAAGGTTTAACTAACTTTATTAAAAGCTTAAATAATTATATTTTTGATTCGTTCAATTTACAAAAATATCTTACAGGAATTTTTTTAAAAATTAATAAAGAAAGTAGAAAAACTGTAATTTATGATATGGGGCATTCATATTTATATATATATAGAAATAAAAAAATACATAAAATAAAAAACCCTAATGTAAACCTGCCGATTGGAATATCAAAAGATATAGAAGTTAATGTTGCCTCAATTCACCTAAAAAATAATGACATTTTATTAGTATTATCTGATGGAATAATAGAACAGGAAGATTTTAATGGTAATATGTATCCAATAGAAAGAATAGAAAATATAATATCTAAAAATGAAGAAGAAATTGATAAAATCCCTGTTCTTATATTAAAAGACATTGAAAAATTCAGAGGTAAAGAACCACAACATGATGATGCAACTATTATAGTATTAAAATACAAAGAATAAATTTTTTATTTAAATCCTATAAATTTGTGTAATTGAATACCGAGTTTTATATTAGAGTTCCTCTCTTCTAATATCCATGAGGCAAGAAGAGAAGGTGATAGAGTATCAATATTTGGAGATATTATAATATTTTTAGATATATTATAGAGGTTATAAGTGTTAATAAAATCCATACTAAACTCAAAGTCAAACCTGTTTGATACTACAAACTTTATATCATCACTTTTTTTTAAATACTTTAAATTATCAATCATAAAAGAATTGCCAAAACCACTTGAAGGTGTTTTAACGTCAATTACAATATGAACATTAGCAGGTAAGTTTTTTATGCTTAAACTACCGTTAGTTTCTATACTTATAAAAAAGTCTCCAAGAGAACCTATTATCTCCAGTATTTGCTCCTCTTGAAGTAGAGGTTCACCACCAGTTATAAGTAGATTCTTAACATTATAAGACCTGATTATATTTAAAGAATCTTCTATATTCATATAATCATAATCATTAAAACTATATTTAGTATCACAATAAGAACACTTAAGGTTACAGCCACCCAGTCTTAAAAATACAAAAGGATAACCAGTAAAACTACCTTCCCCCTGAATAGAATAAAATATTTCTGAGACTTTAATTCTCAATTAAATTACCCCTATAAACTTTAATAATATTAGCTTTAGTATTATAATTCTTGATACCATTAAAGTCCTCAAATGTCATAGTTATAAATGTCTGAAAATAATTATTACTTATTATATTAAGCATCTTATTTCTATTAACAGAATCAACATCAGAAAAAAGGTCATCAAGTAATAATATTGGTTTTATACCCGAAACCTCAAGTATAAAAACTGCCTGTAAAAAAAATAAAAGGAATATAATAAACTTAGCCTGACCTGTAGAAGCAAAATATTTTATTTTTTTAGAATTAACAAGGATAGAATAATGATCAAAAACTATTCCAGTCGAAAAACCCCTTTCAATATCAGTTCTTCTTCTTTCTTCAAGTAATTTTAATATATTATTTTTATTAACAGTATCTATACCAATACTATACGAAAATTTAATATTCTCTATTCCTTCAGGAAAGAATCTCTTATATTCAAGAAGAAAATTATTAAAAGAATCTATTATTTTTATTCTTTTTTTTACTATTTCAGGAAATATTTCAGATATAATTGTATCCCAATAAGTAGAATCTCTTCTATTTCTAATAAGCCTGTTTCTGTTTTTAATAGCTTTAGTCATTTTTATAAGATTATTATAATAAACTCTGTCTATATAAGATAACATTTTGTCAAAAAAAACTTTTCTTGCCCTGGATTCATACATAAAAGAGATGTCCTGGTGTGAAAAAGTTACTACTGGAAAGTATTGGACAAGGTCAGTAACTTTTACCTTTTTATCATTAATACTTATAATCTTTTTTTTAATATTTATATCATAACCTATTTTAATTATATCAGAAATATTATTTTTTTCAAGGTTTATTTGTATAAGATAATTATTGCTATTAAACCTAACAAGTTCTTTATCAGGACTTCTTTTAAATGATCTTCCAGAAATCAATGAAATAGCTTCCAATATTGATGTCTTACCCTGCCCATTATTACCTATTATAAAATTAATTTTATCAGGAACTAAAAATATATTGTTTAATATCCTTAAATTATTTATAGAAATCCTTTTAATAGTCAAATAATCCTCAAATAAAATGTAATAAAAATTTATTTTTTGTTATTCTTAATAAAAAATTTAAATTTATATTTTTGTATTATTATTGAATAAATAATATTTAAAATTTTATTTTTAAAATTTAAGGTAAAAATATGGAAGATACAATAAAAAATATAACTAAAAAAGGATATGAACTTATAAGAGAAGGTAAATATAAAAATGCTTTAGAAGAGTTTAAAAAAGCATATGAAATTGACCAAAATAATACCTATGTACTTGTTGGTATTGGTGAAGCATTAAGAAAACAAAAAAAATTTGAGGAAGCATTAAAATACTACCAGAAAGCCTATGAAATAGACAATAAAAACCTATATGCACTCCTTGGGATGGGTGACTCTTACAGAGGTTTAAAACAGAGGGAAAAAGCACTCGAAGTTTGGCATAAGTATCTTGAAATAAATCCAAAAGACTATTCTATAATAACTAGAGTTGCTGACGCATACAAACAGTTAGGTAATCTTGAAAAAGCAGAAGAATATTATTTTAAGTCGCTGGAAACAAATGTAAACAATAAATTTGCCCTAATGGGACTAGGGGACCTGTACTATAAACAGGGTAAATACAGTATGGCTATTGTATACTGGGAAAAATTATTAAAAATAGAACCACATCTTATAAATATACTTACAATGTTAGGTAATATATACAGAAAAAAAGCCAAATATAAAGATGCTTTAAATTACTATCAAAAAGCTTTAAATCTAGATAAAAATAATCCCTATGCAATATTTGGTATTGCAAACTCATTATTTTCTCTGGGTAAATACCAGGAATCATTAGAATACTATGAAAGAATGAAAAAATTAGACCCTGAAAATCCAAAATTATGGTTACAAATAGGTAAAGTTTATATAAATCTAAATGAATTTAAGGAAGCTGAAAAAGCTCTAAGAAAATCTATAAGTAAGGACAAAGAACACATAAATGAAGCCTGGATAAATATAGCAAAAATAAGAGAAAAACAGGGAAAGCCTAATGAAGCTCTGAAAATAATCGACTCACTTATAAGTTCTGACCCTCAAGATGAAAACTTATATATAGAAAAATTTAAAATAATGTATAATATAGACAAAGAAAATGCTAGAAATTATTTACAGGAAATACTTGATAAAAATCCTAATTTTAAAAACTTAAATAAGTTTTTTTCAGATTTTCAACTTAAGTCTTTTGAGGACAGTGTTGAGAAGATTTAAGATCTATGCAGAGGAGTACATATTATTACTAGTATCAATAATAGTACTTATTGTATCTCAATTTATCTCTTATTTAAAGATTAATAATTATATATATATACTTATAATACTCCCGGTTATAATACTTATAAGCACAATATTAAGGCAATATAGTAAATATCTATCATCTTTAAGTATTTTTTTGATCTTAAGTATTTTTTTACCCAGGAATTATATTCAAGACTATTATTTAGTTATAAATATTATACTATTTTACATCGGCTTTTTTTCAGAATTAAATATAGAATTTTCTATAAAAAAAGTAAATTTTTTATACTCTATTCTATCGATTGTCTTAAGTTTAGGATATTATTTTCTAACAGAGAATAAAATAGAATCTATATTACTATTTTTTATAATAAATACACTAATAAATAATATTAAAGAAAATAAAGTAAACTTATTATTTTTAGTACCAGCAATAATAATCTATTTTGTAAAATACACTTCATTTTTTGATTTATTAAACTTTATGATAATATTATTTATCTTATTTATTTTTATTGAAGTTTACGAACTTTTCTTATCAAATAAAATATCTTTTAAAATAATAATATTCTTTTTAGGGTTGATAATAGGATTTTATCATACTTATGTAAGCGAAATCTCTATATATTTATTAGGTGTTTTTACATCATATTTTTTTAAATCAACTTTATTTTCATACAGAAAAATAGAAAAAGTAAGAACACCAAAAACATTTACTTTAGGTATTCTATTATATATTACAATGTCAAACTATTTATTTGAGTATTACTATATACCATTAATATTATCAGCGTTATTAATTTCTTATTTAATTACAAAACAAAAATTAGAAAATAAAATTCAAATAGAATTGATTATAATGTTTACATACATATTGTCTACTACAAATATAAAATATATAATTTTATTTACTTTGCTAGTAATCTCAATGTCTGATATAATAAGAAACTACAAAGATGTATAGGACGAATATTTTTCAAGATACTTATCAACTTTATTTATTACGTAAAGAAGTCTTTTTTTAAGTTTATCGTCTATACCTTCCTCTTTATTTATCTCTTCAAAAATAAAACTCAAAAACTTTTTATAAAAAATAATCTCATCTTTCAAAAGTCTTGCATTATCTTTATAAAAAAGATTATTAGTAAAAAGATATTCTTTTATATATCTTACCCATTCACCAGACTTAAATGATATTGTTTCATTAACAAACTCAATATAATCACTTATATTTATATCAGATAAAAACTCAGAAGGTATTATTTCATAAGCAAATATTCTCTCATCTTTGTCAATTCCTTCTTTTATAAGGAAATGATGACTCATTTTTTCTATTATATTTTTACTTTCACTCATCTTTTAAACTGCTTACTTTTTTATTGATTTTATTTTCGAAAAACAGATAATAAATCATTAACATAATTACACCAATAGTTATAGAAGAATCAGCAATATTAAAATATGGCCACCTTAATTCGCCTATTCCAATATCAATAAAATCAACTACTTTGCCATAAAATATTTTAAAATCACCAAAATATATTATATAACCAAAAAGTCTCTCCAGAACATTTCCAAGAGCACCACCTAATATTATAGATAAACTTATTCTTTGAAACCTTGTCTTTGAGTTTTTAAATGTAAAGATTATAAAAAATATTGCAAAAATTGCTATTATAAATAGTATTAAATTTTTTAAAGGATGGTGATCAGCAAATAACCCAAATGCTATACCAGGATTTTCTATATATGTAAATCTTAAAAAATTCCCTATTATTTTAACTGATTCCCCATAACTAAAAGTTGATTTAACAATCTTTTTCGTAATTAAATCAATTAAAACAATTGGTAAAGATATTAAAAAAAAGTTTTTAAGCAAAATATACTCCTTAAATTATTAAGGTTAAACATTTAAAATATAATAAATATAAATTATTTTTTAAAAAAAGAATATATAAAGAAAAGCCCCGAGGGGCTTAAAACAATTATCAAATTATTTTATCTTGAACATTTCGAAGAATTTTTGTACATTTTCTTCTATCTTTTTGTACATATCTTCAAATTGAGCCTTGTATGGGAATTGGATAGAGCTTAAGTCAGGTATTAATTCAGCACCTTTTTTAAGGTTTTCTTCAACCATCTTTTGGAACTCTTCTCTTATTTTGTTTGAAGAGTCTATCCAGTTTTGTATAAGCTTCATACTTTCATCTCTGAAGCTTGTAGATTTTTGAGTCATAGTTGTTATTATCTTTTCAGTTTCTTCTTGTAACTTAGAAAGAGCCTTTATACTTTCTAAGTAGCTTTCTCTTGAAACTTTTAAAAGTTCTTGTAATTTAGCATTCATATCCATGCCATTCCTCCTGTTTATTAATTTTTATTTTTAGGTTAATTATATATATCATTTTTCGTGCCAATATTTTATTTATTTTTAAATATTACCAAAATAAAAAATTTATTTAAAAAATAGTGATTAATCATTATTTCCCCAATATTTTTTAACAAAAATAAAGCTATTTTTAATTAATAATACATATAAAAAAAGTTTTATTATATTAAGAACTGTTTCATTTTAACTATTCAAATAACTGTAAAAAAAACATTATGATATATATTGACACATCAATATATAAAGTGTGTCTATTGGATACACTTTATCAACTCAATTTTTACCAACTTGTTATCACTATAATATTTAAGTCTTATAGAATAATATTCTTTCATCTTTTTAAAGTAAGGATAGAGTATAAAAATATACTTAGGGCCTATAATTCCCGAGAGTTTTGAATTAATAATAATAAAATCTTCAGTTTCCAACCTTACGTAGTCTGTTTTCTTACTAAGATATGCTGTCTCAACTCTATAAAGCTTTTTATAAACTTTATTATAAATATATTTTTCCAATTTTTGAATATTAAAGTAATAATTTTCTATTAAGTTATAAAATCTAAAAAAAACATCAATTTTTACAAACAACCTTTTTTCTGGAAAATATAACCAGCCGTCTATAGATGGATAATCAAGATTACCATCATAAATAAACCATCCCTGTTCATCACTATTTTTATCAGGAGTTATTTTATCAAAACTCTCTTTATCAGGTTTTTTTTTGAACCAACCATAGGCATAATAAACATTAGACGAAAACTTTTCAAAATAATATAGACCTATTGGAGTCAAAACGGGAGAATAAGTAGGAAAAGGTTGCCCATTATATAGTAACTGTTTATTCTGTTCATCGTATTCCCAGTTACTGAACAAAAACTGACTAAAAAATAAAAAATATATTATAAAAACTTTTTTCATAAATATTTTTTCGGATTTATAAGAAAAAAAATAATAATTAAGTTGTTTAAGTATAATAAATAAAAATAAAATTAATGGAGGTAAAAAGATGTTAAACCAAATAATACTTGAAGGTAGAATAGTAAAAAATGAAAGAAGAAACACAAAAAAAGGGAATTCATATCTTAGTCTTGTTATTGCGTACGAAACTCTCAGTAAAGAAAATGGTAACTGGGAGAAAAAAACAAACTTTATCAAAGGCTTATCATGGAAAAAGATAAGTGAAAAAGTAGAAAATATACTTAAACCAGGTTTCCCAATAATACTTGAAGGAAGTTTAGAACAAGTATCTTTTCAAGATGGAGAAGACAAAAAAGTATATAATTATATAAACATAGATAAATTTCATTTGAATCTAAAAAACCAAAAAAATAAAAAATTAAAATTTTAAACTTTTTATTGAAAATAAGAATCTTAGTAAGCAAAAACTAACATGTTGTGACTTTAACTCTGTAATTACACAGGGTTAAAGTATATAAATAAAGAGAGGCAAACTAAGTAAATAAATGTAAAAACTTTAAAATATGATAACACCCTCTTCTACCGCAAGAGTTATGTGAGGAATATTTTCTTTTTTCTTAAAATTTGTTGTGTATATCTTTCTATACTTTCGAGCCTCAGTTAATTTTCTTTCAAGTTCTCTATTTGTACTTGAAGGTTCATGATGAAAAAGCACAAGGTGTTTAATATCAGCTTCTATTGCAAGTTCAACTCCAATATTAGGGGAAGAATGACCCCAATCTGCCTTTGATATTTCTGCTTCTTTAAAACTATACTGTGCATCAAATATAAGCACATCAACATTCTTGTAAAAATTGGCATAATCTTCGAATTTATCTTTAGATAGTTCTTTAGTAGGCTATTCACCATCAGTAGCGTAAACAAAAGACTTTCCATTATTAAAGTCAAATCTGTATGCGTAAGAACCACCTGGGTGTCTTAAAGGTTTGCTGGTAAGTGTAAAATATTCTAATTTATACTCTTTACCTGGTTCTATATTTACAAACTCCTTTTTTGAAGCTGTCTCTTCAAAAGCTACAGGAAAATGGTGATATACCTGCTGATCCTTTAATTTTTCTTCTATATTAGGATGAGATGAATAAAAAGTAATAGTATAATCTTTCATATAAAGTTGAGGGAGGAATGGAAGCCCTATTATATGGTCCCAATGAAAATGAGAAATAAATATGTGTATATGTTTATTTTCCGGAGTATTATTAAGTAAATTAATACCAAGATTCCTTATACTACTTCCAGCATCAAGTATAAAAACTTCCGGTAATCCCTGAATTTCAACACATGATGTATTACCTAAAAATTGTGCCTTTTTATGCAAGTGTAGAGAATCATAAATATTTTTTATTTCATCATCAGTTTTAGGTTTTAATTCAGCACCTAATTTAATAGCATTTATGAGTAAATCCTTAAGCTCTGAATTTCGAAAACGAGAAGGGATTGAGCCTGTAGTACCCCAAAACTTTATTTTCAAATTAACCTCATTTTATATTTTAATTTTTAAATATATAAAATAGCAAATAATTTTAAATTTCGAAATTTAATATTTAAAATTTTAAAAACTTTATAGCAACCTTGTTTTTCTGTAATTTTTAGTTTTTAAAAAAGAATTAATATTATTTATTATATCTTCTTTATCCCTTGATAAAATACCTCCTATACTGATAAGATTTGATGCATGATTAGACCTGAATATTATATTTTTACCCTCTATATTTTCAATTATTCTGATATGTTCAATAAGTAATTTATCATCAGTTAAAAGTTTAAACATACCATTTCGAACTAATGGATAAAGAGGTGATGCATTATCTACAATAAGGGTAAGAGTTGAAAAAAAATCAGGATTCATCAAAGATACAGCCCTACCAGTATTAATAGCATGCTCTAATGTTCTATCCTTACCACCCAATCCAAGTATAGCCATAACAGAAGTTTTAATACCTGCCTTTTTAAGTCTTATTACTGATTCAATATTATCCTTAACAGAACTACCCTTATGCATAAACTCTAAAACTTTATCATCTCCACTTTCAAGTCCTATATACACAAGATTAAGCCCAAGGCTTTTTAATTCTGATAATTCATTATCTGACTTTTTAATTATATTAGATGCACTACCATAACATGAAATCCTTTTAACACTAGGATAATAATATCTTAACAAATTCAGTAAAGATATAATATAATCTGTATCAGCAGCAAGTACATCACCATCTGCAATAAATATTTTCTTAGGATTAACATACTTTGAAATATTTTCTATTTCAACTTTTATATCATCAAGAGCCCTTAATCTAAAAGTTTTTGATTTATACATGTAACAGAATAAACACTTATTATGAGAACAACCTATTGAAGCCTGAATAATTAAACTATCTGCTTCACTTGGTGGTCTAAAAAGTGGATAATCATATAACATTATATATTTAACATCTCCTTAAGTGAAAGATAATAGATATTATAAGTATCTATAAGAGATTCTATTTTAATATACTCATCCTCTCTATGAGCCACATTATCATTAATATCAAGTAAAGGACCAAAAGCAACTGCTTTTTTAAAAGCCCTTGCAAGAGTTCCTCCACCTATACTTATAGGTTTAAACTCCTTACCTGTATAAGAGGTAAAAACATTTTCAAGAGATTTTATGTATTTGTCATCAATAGAGACATAAAGCGGAGCATGATAATCAATTAGATATAAATCTTCAAAATCTCTTTTAATCCTTGATAATATATCTTCTTTTAAATAAGTTACAGGATATCTTATATCAATATAGATATTAAGATTATTATTTTCAATCTCTATTTTACCTAAATTCAATGTTAAATTACCGGAATAATCACTTAATTGTAATTCTTTATTTTTCGATGTATCTAAAACAGAAATAATATTTTTAAAAAAATTATTATTCTCAATCTCTTCCTCAATTTCAGAAATAAAAAAAAGTGCTTTTAATATAGCATTTTCTCCTTTTTCAGGCATACTCGCATGTGCTGATTTTCCTTTAAATACTCTTACAGGTTCTTCATTATCCTTAAGATTAATAATATCCTTAATCTGATTTGAGAAAACTACCTTACACTCACTTGGAACAACATTAACATGTTCTCCACCCTTAATATCAATAAGCCATTTGTAAGGATTTTTTATAACAATTTTTAAATGTATAATTCCTTTTTCAGCGTTTATAACAGGAAACATAGCATCTGGAACAATAACAAAATCAGGGTCTCTTTCTCTATCTTTATAGAACTTTATATCTTGCCAACCACTCTCCTCATCACAAGAAAATATTATTCTTATTCTCTTGTTAATTTTATCCATATCATCCATAAGTTTTCTTAAAGCAAAGATAGCTGCTATAGTAGGACCTTTATCATCAAGAGCCCCTCTACCATAAATCTTATCATCGACTACAACACCTTGAAAAGGTGGGAAACTCCACTTATTCTCATCAACAGGAACAACATCAACATGGCATGCTATACCTATCATTTCATTACCTACTCCAACCTCAGAAAAACCTATATAATTATTAATATTAAAGACCCTCATTCCTAAGTTTTCAGATAATTTCAAAACATAATTAAGTGCTTTTTTTACACCATCACCAAAAGGAGAATCTTGCTCTGGTTGGCTTTCAACACTTGGTATTTTTATTAGTTCAATTGTGTTAAATATAATATCCTTTATATAATCACTCATAACCATCCCTTATCAATATAAAACTTATAAGCTTCCTTAAAACCCTCTTCTGGAAAAACTGATGGCAAAAAACCAATTTCATTTTTTATAGATGTTATATCAAACAACCAATACCTGCAAAGTCCCTCTTTTATTTTATCTCTATTTAAAAGAAATGGTTTACCAATAATCTTTCCTAAAACACTATTTATATTTCCAATTAATTTTGCAAAAAGATTAGGTACACCCCAAAAAACAGGTTTCTTACCAACAACATTACTGACAATATGACATATATCTTTCCAATAATACTCCTTACCATCAGAAACATAATAAGTTTTATTTACAATATTACTCTCCATTGAAAGTATTATAGCATTAATAAAGTCCTTTATATAAAGGAGATTTATCTTATTTCTTCCTTTATTTATTAAAAGATGTATTCTTTTTAATGCCATTTTAAAAAGTGGCAAAAACTCAGTATCACCTGGGCCATATATACTCGAAGGTCTTAAAATTATATAAGGTAAACCTGATGTTTTAAGCACATCTTCTGCTAACAATTTAGACTTACCATAATAACTTATAGGATTATCTTTATCATTTTCATTTTTTGGGACTTCACCTGATGGCCCTGCTGCTGCCTGAGAACTTATAAATATGAACTTTTTTAATCCATTATTATATTTTTTAACACTTTCAACAAGGTTTTTAGTATATAAAAAATTCCCCTTATAATAATCTTCCCACTTTACACCTTTTAAGGCACCTGCACAATGAATAATATATTCTATATTTTTTACTGCACTGCCTATTTCTATTTGATTAAATGGGCTTGCTACCTTTATATCAATATTAAAGTCTTTTATATGCCTGATATTAGAATCAGGCCTTAATAATGCAGATATTCTGTAACCTCTCCTTATAAGTTCTGGAACAAGATTTTGGCCAACAAAGCCAGTTGCACCAGTTATAAGTACCATTTTAACCCCATAATTTTTTTATCTAATCAACAATTGAATTATTCATAAACTTAAAAACCAGAATTACAATAGTTATTTAAAAAATAATCTTAATTATATATTAATTTCAGTTTTATATTTTCTAAAGAGCTCAGCCGTTGTATTAGCCATTTTAGATGCAACCCTATTAAAAACAATATCATCTTTTACCCACTCTTTAACATTATCAAACTTAATATAGTTATTCTTTTTATCTTTATATCTCTCCTTATTCTGTTCATAAAAATTCTTAATATCTTCATCTTTTATGTTATTTTTTTCTTCCTCTAAATATTTATTCCTTAAATATTCTCTATATATCTGACCTTTAAACAGCATTATGTCGAACTTTATATATTTTTGAATAGTTTCATCATTATGATATCCCTTCTCTTTAGCCTCCATAAGTCTTAATTCAGGATCAATAAGCTCTCTTTTTATATTCTCTTTAAGTTTTTCTATATCTTTCTGGTAATTAAAATTACCTAAAATATTAATAGCATCCCCTACTTTAATCTCTGGGCCATTTTTAATTCTATAAAGATACTCATTTTTATATTTTTCAGGTTCTTTAAGCCTTTCTGGATAAAACTCAATATTATTTTTATACTTTTCTCTTAGCATCTCCATATAGTTCTTAGCATAATCAGCTGCTTTACTTTTGGTAAGTTTATCTTTAAGACTTTTATTATTTTTAAGTGAGTTAATATCTTCCAATTTCTGGTCTTCAATAAGTATTATATGAAAACCATAACCAGTTTCAACAGGGCCTATTAAATCGCCTTTTTTAACACTATCATTAAAAACAGCCTTATGAAACTCAACAACAAAAGGGGTAGATGCATCATTCCAACCAAGGTCTCCACCTTTATCTTTGCTTCCAGGGTCTTCAGAGTATTTTCTTGCAAGTTCATCAAAACTCTCTCCAGCTTTTAATTTATTCATAACTTCATTTATTATTTTAATTGCCTCATCTCTTCTCCTAGATTCAGTTGTAACAAGTATATGTCTTAATTTAAACTTCTTTGAATACGGTTCATAATCCTTATCAGTAAGATTAATATTTGGAGCAATATCTTTTTCCCATAACATTTTTCCTATGTGCATTTTTATTATAGAGTTCTTTTTTTTCTCAATACTTTCCTTAATCTCAGGTTTTTCAAAAAAGTTTATAGCCTCACCTTCTTTCATAAAAACATAATTTGTAGCATATTCTCTAAATATAGAATTTATAGCCCCCTCATCAAGTTTATCAGCGTTAAAAGCATACTCTTTTACTAATTCATTTTTAAAATTTTGTGAATAAATTTTATTACCTTCTATTGTTCCTAGTAATTTCCCCTTTGAACAAGAAAAAGTAAAAAATAAAATAGAAAAAAAGGTAATTTTTTTAAACATAAGACTCTCCCAGAAATATTTTAAGATATTAAAAAATTTAAAACAATTTTACAAATAAAAAAAATATTAATGAATTTCAAAAATGCTCGAAAATAATAAATGTGTTTGCGTACTCCTTCTTGAGAGAGATACCTTCCTGGACAGCGGTACCTCTCTCATAAAAACTAAAAAATCTTAAAATCTTAAAAATCATTTTATTATCTTTTATATTTTAAAAGAAAAAATAAGGATTTTACTATGAAAATTAAAAGTCTTGTTTTCATTTTATTTTTATTAAATACTAGCCAAATATCATACACATATAAGGTAGCTGAAGAAGAGATTAAAACAGATAAAATTATAAAATTCATAAATTATGAAGGTGAAAGAAAGAAAGTAGATAAGACTGAAAATATAATAAAAATAGGGGAAGAACTTAGTTTAGCTACTAAAACAGGATCAAAAAAATTATATAAGTACTCAATGTTACATATAACATCTAATGAAGATAAAGGATTCGATGCTGATATATTAATAATAGAGAAAAAATCTGAAATAGATCATATAAACAATATAAGAAAAATATTAGCAGGATATATTAAGAAAGCTTATAATTATACTTATGATGAGGCTTATACAATAGCAACATTTATAACTTACTATAACGCTATCTACAGAGGAAATATAGAATACTTTAAAACAAAATATAAAAAAGAGGTTTTAAAGTACATAAATAAAGATAATGCTGGTCTTGATACATATTATAAAAACTGGCCAGGTAAAACAAGAATATTAATCCCACTTACAACAGATTATATTGGTGATAAAAAAACAATATCAACAACTGAAACAACTGACAAAAAAGTTATAGAAGAGTTAAGAAAAAAAGAAGATAGAGGTATAAAAGAGAGAGAAGAAATATTAAAAATAAAAGAAAAAGAGATTAGATCTATTGAAGATGATATTAAAACAAAAGAAAAAAAGATAGAAGAAGAGAAGAAAAAAATTGAAGATGAAAAAACAAAAAAAGAGGAACTTAATAAAGATATTGTAAACCTTAAGTCAAAACCTGTCTCCGATGAAACAACAAAAGAAATAGTTAAAAAAGAAGAAGAAATAAAAAAAATAGATAAAGATATAAAAGAAAAGGAAGAAAAACTTAAAAAAGATGAGAAACAACTTGAGCAAGAAAAAAATATATTAAAAGAAAAAAAAGAAGAAGTTAAAAAAGATAAAGAAGAAATAAAGAAAGATAAAGAAGAAATAAAAAAAATAGAAGAGATTAAGAAGAGCCCAGAGGAAGCTTTAAAGAAAATAGAAAAACTTGAAAAAGAGGTTGAAGAAAAGAAAGCATTAATTGATAAAAATATATATAAAGATAGATTTTATTATCTTAAAAGACTTAAATATACAACAGGTGGATTTTACGATAGTCAGATGATAACAATTGATGCTGCTACAAGAAAAATATTAGGAAAATCACCCCTAAACATAATAACTGGCTATGATTTCGCAATAATGGATGAAGGCATTATTGTAATAGCAAGAAAAAGTGCAAACTCTGATGAACATTTATTAACAATGCTTGATAAAGATGAACTTAAACCTATAAAAGTATCAAAAAACCAGGTATTTGTAAGGAGTTTTATAAGAATAGACGAAGGTTTTATATATTGTATAGTAAAAGATAATAATAAATTCTATTTAGGTAAGTTTGATAAAGACCTTTTACTTTCTCTAAAAACTGAAAAAGAGATAGACCCTGAATCAACAATATCAATTTATAAAGATATGATTTATATAAACTCAAATGATAAAAATATATATGTTTTTGATAAAAATAGATTAAGTTTTATTGACCAGATAAAACCTTAAAAAAATTAAAATTTTTATGTTAAAATTTATTTTTGTTTTAAATTTTTATATATTTTATAGTTATTCCTATTAAAAAGAAGAAATATGGAAAAAAGAAAAACAGAAGATATTATAAAAGTTTTTGATAAACTATCACACCCAAAGAGGCTTGAGATAGTTCTTAACCTACTTGAGTCAAAGTGTTGTGTAAAAGAGATGACAGATAAAATAAAACTTCCGCAAGCATCTCTTTCGCAACATTTGAAACTCCTAAGAGAATCAAATATACTTACAACTCAGAGAATGGGCAAGAAGGTTGTTTATTGCCTTGAAGATGAATGGTTAAGAGATATTTTAAAATACATAAAAGAAAAAATAGAGATATAGAATTATTTATATTTCTCTTGTTTTTCTAAAAATCAATATTTAGTTTTGATAGTAAAGTATCATTTTTTATCAAAGACTTATCAAGTCCTTTTTCAAGAGAAATTTTAGCATACCTTTTTGCTGAAAACTCATCATTTGAAAGCATAAAAACTTGAGAAAGCAAAAAATAATAGTATGGATTTTCTGGCAAAAGCCCTATTACAATAAGATAGCAATCTATAGCTTTATTATAATCTTTTTTAAGAGTAAAAATACCAGCAAGCCCTATATAAGGATAAACAAAGTCTGACTTTAAAGAGATCGATTTTTTATAAAACTCTTCTGCCATATCAATCTTATTTTGCCTTTCATACAACTTACCCATGTTATATAAAAATATATAATCATATTCTGTTTCTTTATCTTTTTTTAAAATTTCAATACCATAACTAAAAGCTTCATTATACTTTTCCTGTAATAAAAGTAGATTAAAAGCATATATTTTAAGTTCATAATCTTTAAAATCCTCAAGAAATTTATCAACAACAAAAAAAGCCTTATCATAATCTTTAAGTTTTATATAAATCGATACAAGATTAATTAAAGTATTAAGATCAACATTTTTAAAAAACTTAATCTCAAGCGTTTTTCTTGCTTCATCATATTTTCCCATTTCATAGAGAATAACACTTTTTAATATATAGTCCTCTGGTAAAACAAGTTCAGACTTTGATATAAACTCATAAGCCTTCTCATTCATCCCGTTCCTATAAAAACAATAAGCTTTTATTTTATTTATTTCAGAGTTTTGAGACTTTACTTTATCAAGATAATAGATAGCTTTTGAAAAGTTTTTTTCATTAATGTAGATTAAAGATATAATAAGAAATGATTTATCAGTTTCAATAGTTTCTAAAATTTTAAAAACTTTAGAATATTGGCCTTTAATAAAATTAAGAAAAGCATTATTAATAAAAAATATTTCACTTTTTTCCAATCTCTCAAGTAAGAAAGATGTTCTTAAAGCATTATCATAATCCGATTGCTTTATTAATGAATAAAAATATATTTTATATATTGTATTAAAAAAAGAGTCAGGTAAAACAATACTTTCTTTTATAATATTTTCTATATTTCTACCTGAGTTTTTATAATCATTTATGTTATAGTAAAAAATAGAAAGCAAAAGATAAACAAGAGGAGTCTTATTTTCAATCTTTTCAAATAACTTTAAAGCCTCTTTATACTTTTTAATCTTTATCAATGTAATACCAGCATTAAAGAGTAAATTTTCATTAGGTATTCCATAATTCAACCCTTTTTCGTACCAATACCATGCTTCTTCATACTTGTTCTGTAAATATGCAATATTACCTAAATAAAAACTTAATTTTGCTGAAGGTTCTTTATTAAATAATTGAAAGAAAACAGAATATGAATTAGTATAATCACCTTTTTCATAAAGACTCATAGCTGTTTCAAAATCTATATTAATAGAAAAAGTTAAAAATGGAATAAAAATAATAAAAAGTATCTTTTTCAATTCTATTCTCTTTTACTTTTAATAATATATTCTATAATATCGCTATTACCAAGTAAAGTTTTAAGAAATTTTTCAAGATAAGAAACCGGAGCAAGATTTTGAGGAGTTCTATTATCAAATTGATTAACCAATCCTGGTAAAAAATAGGCTGTAAAATCAGCAATATTTATTATTTCCTCTAAAGAAAAAGATGAATAGAAAGCTTCTAATCTTAACATATTGTAAAACCAGATACCATCTGTTAATCTTATATACCATGAATACTTTTTTTCAGGTGTTTCTATTATAAAGATACCACTTCTTGAATCTCTGACTTTAGTATCTTTTAAAGATAAAAACTCTTTTTCTGTAAGATACATTTCCCTTATAGTCTTGACAAGTCCTATAACCCTTTTTTTAAAACTCATTTGTAAGGGCCCATCTAATATTATCAAACTATCTTTTAATAATTCAGTATTACTAATATTTTCAGCAACACTTGATTCAAGAACTCTCAAATAATTAGTTACAGAAAAATCCTTATCTGTTTCAATAATAGGTAAATATAAGATAGTATCTTTAAATAAATTATTCCATTTATATCTTATATTATCCTTAATAACCTCATCACCTATATTTGTAATAATAACTCTTTTAACACTGATAAAATCCTCAAGTAAGTATGATTGAATATTTTTATTAACCAATATACCACCTGATGCAACACTGAAAAGTGCAAGATTTATAAGTTTATTTTCTTCAACAACAATATTAGCCTCTTTTCTCATTACTCCATCAACAAAAACAGTATCTAAACTATCAAAATCTCCTATTTTAACAATATTATCCTCAATAAGGCTACAATAACTATTATTTATAGAAGGTATAAAAGATGGGTCGTAAGATTCATTTCTAAAATCAAAATAAAATTCCAATTATTTTTCCTCTCTCTTAACTATCTGTTTTGAATATTCCATTCTTGCCCTTTCCGCAAGATAAAGATAATAATCTGAATCACCTTTAACATAAACTGGTTTTAAGTCTTCATTAACCTTAAAAAAGTGGGGGTATATATGCTTTATCTTTCCTTTATAAAAATTTATTTCAATAACCAATTGTTCCTGAAGATTTTTACCAAGTCTATACTGGTCAAATATAAGATTACCAAGTGAATAGAAAATAAACTTACCTTTATAAATTTCGAATGGTTGGAAGGTGTGAGGATGTCCCCCAATAATACCATCAGCACCCATATCTATTATCTGTCTAAATAAATTAATTTTATCATTTTCTGGATAAACTATAAACTCTTCCCCTGTATGAATACTTACAAAAAGATAATCAACCCCCTCTTTTGCTTTTTTTATATCTGCTTCAATATTACTTTTATTAAGTATTAATAATCCTGGAACATTCTCTTCAGCGTTATAACTATAAGGATATATATTATTATAAGATAAAATCCTCACTCTCTTATCCCCTATATTTAAAACAGGAGATAATAGAGACTCCTCTCTATCAAGCCCCATTCCACTATAAAATATTCCTTCCTTATTAAGATAATTAATTGTATCAAGGGCAGCAGTAAGACCATAATCTAGTATATGATTATTTGCAAGAGAAACAATATTGATACCCATTTCCTTTATTATTCTAGCGTTATCAGGGCTACAGCGAAAAAATATACCTTTTTCAAGATTGAACTTAGAGCCTCTATCTGAAATTGGACACTCTAAATTAGCAAAAGAAATGTTACCAGTAGAAAATATTTTTACTAAATCTTCAATAATATAATAATATCCATTACTCTCAATTTTTGATCTAACACCCCTATCAAACATTATATCACCACCAAGGATGATAGAGTTCATATAATCCTGTTCTTTGAACATTTTCTTTAAACTATCAAACTCATTATTAATCTTTGCAACAACCACCTCTGAAAACGGATAAAATCTATTTAAAATCATACTACGAGAAGGATAATAACCATCAATCATAACAACATTCATTTCAGTTTCAAGCTCATCAAAAGATATGACATAAACAAAATTATTAGAGTCAATAATATCAGAAACTTTAATATCATAATTCTTGAAAAACTTTTCTTTTGCTCTCTTTGTTATAAAAACTTTGTAATCCTTTATATACCCATTCTTAAACCCAGCTATTAACTCTTTATAAGAGATATTATGAATACTTTTGGGCCCAACAATAATAGGAGCATCAATTTTTAATACAATAGAATTATTACTAAATCTATCTGTTATAACAACTGTTGCATTTTTACAGTCGTCTATTTTTTTAAAATTATCAAAATTAAGAGATATGTTATTAATATCAATTTTATCATAACATATAGTAATATCACCATGATTAAAACTTGGTTTTTTATTGTAATAACTTATAGCATTAAAAGAAAAACCTAAAAGACTTACTATAAGAAAAATAGATACAAAATATCCATGTTTAACCCAGTTAGCAAAACCAATAATTTTAATAAATATAAGTTTTTTTTTAAATAGATTAAGAGAAAAACCTATCCTTTTATTTAGGAATAATGATAGTCTATTTTTAAAAGTATTAATTCTAAATTCAATATCTCTATTCTTCTTAAAAAGGACTTTAAGTATATTTTTGATAAAAAAAGCAAGTAAAATATTGGTAAAGGTAAATAAAAATCTTGTAATAAAAATCTTTATCTTTAAAATTAGAAAATACAAAAAATTAAGAAAATTATTTAATAATTTTATAAATGGTTTTATTAACCAAAGTATGTTTACAAACAAAAATATATGTTTTAATTTTTTAACTTTAGAAAAAGTATATATAACCTTACTTTTCAAATAGTTAAGTACTGATCTTAAAATAAAGATAAAAAATAAAAAATACTTATTATAAGACTTTACCCTTAACTTTAGTTTAAGAATAAAATTTCTCAAAAATATTAATAAATCAAGTGAATTTAAAATATGATTGATTCTGACAACTCTATTGAATAAAAAATTTATAAAACTTGAAAATATATAATAAATATTTAAAATTTTGCTCGTAAAAAATTTAATAATATAATTGTTAAATGAAAATACTACTTTTAATATTCTTGTTAATAATAAAAATGGTGTTTTTAACAGAAAAACATGTAGAAAAATAAAAGCAAAAATAAAAACAATAAAATGTTTTATATATCCGAGTTTATTAAGTTTTTTAATTAGATACTTTAATCTCTGATATTCTTTAATTGATAATTTTTTTAGAAGCCTTAAAAAATATTTTGATAAATTAAAAAATGCAAAATTAGTGAAGAAGAGCCTTTTTATATAACTATAGAAAAGAAGTCTTTTTTTAAGAAAATAGTTAAATAAAAAATGAACTATATAATTTAAAAATTTTATTTTTACTTTTAATCTGGAAATGTATTTTATAATAAGAGATCTTATAAAAGATATGAAAGAAAAAAATAATTTTATAAAAGGTAATAAAATAAAAATTAATTTTTCTAAAAAAACATGCACAAAAAGATTAATTAGAACAATAGTTTTTTTAATTGTCTTTCTAAACTTTATATTAAATAATCTTCTAACAATATAACTTGAGAAATTAAGGACCCTTCTTAAAAACTTTGTCGGGAATAGACTTAAAATAAAGATAGATAAACCTACAGAAAATATAAATATAAATAAGAAGATTCTATAAAAGAAAGAATAAGTATTATAAGATTCTTTAAGTTTATGATATTTCAAAACCAAATGATTTAAAAAAGGAGAGATCCTATCTACTGTAATATAATCATAAAATAGTTTTGATATTTTTTTCAAAGCAGATTTTATTAATAAAAATATTTTTTTTAATGTTTTCCCTAAAAATGAAAACTTAGTGTTGAATAATATTGACAATTTTATTATTTTTCTGGTGTAAAATAGATGTTTTAAAGATTTAAAAACAAAATAAAATGAAATTCTTATATACCTTTTAATATTTGAAATAATTATTTTAATCATTGATAATAATAAAATTTTTATATCATTAGCTAAATTTGCAAAAAAGTTTTTCATATACACTTTCTTCATAAGAATTATACTTTTATATAATATTTAAAAAATTTATTTTTAAAATTTAATTTTAAAAAATCAATTATCTAATAAATAGAAATCTTTTTAAAAATAGTACCAATAAAAAGATATATAATAAGTTCAAAAAATGTTATTACAAGCATAGAAAAGAAAAAAAAGAGTATAAGATTAATAAAATAGTACTTTAGAACAAATACTTGTCTTATAAAAAATATTACAATCAACGAAAAAATATTAATTAAACCAAAAGAGATAATAATAAAAGAGGGTCTATTTATAGATAAAATATATCCTTTTCTCAAAGCATCAAAACCTGATATGTTATAATAAAAAACTGAAAAAAGAACAGGTGGTATAAATATTAAAAGTACAAAACCAGGTATAATAAAAATAAAAAAACCAAAGATAGTTAAGCTAACAACTATAAAAAAGGTAAAAATATATTTAGACGAATTAACAAATAAAAAACTAAAAAAATCCTTTATAGAACTCTTTTTTTCCGAATATTTAACAAAATATATAGAACCATACATAAAAAGAGTTTCAAATATTGTATAAGTTACCATAAAAGTTAAAAAGTAATATTGATTCACATATTTGGATACAAATATTTTTTTTAGCACTAAGGTAAAAAGTATTAAGAGTGGACAGAAGTATAATAAAAATGATGATATCAAAGTAAAAAAATTATTTTTTAAAACATAGATAAAACTTTTCAATAAAATACCCACAGTTTATTATTTTTAATTTAAACTAAATATATAAAGCTTGTAAACCTTCCTGATTTTTCTTTGTCTCGTCTATAAGAATAAAGATTTTTCTCTCTATAAGTAGACATAAAATTACTCATTATATTCACAACGCCCAATTTTTTAAGCCTAATTACTATCTCTTTCTCAAGGTCAAGGTACAATTTATTATCTTTATGATAAAAAACTTCAGAAGAAAAATATTTTAACATATCATCCTGAACTTCATAATCATACCATTTTATACCTGGATTTATATATACCAAAATCCTTTTAAGTTTGGCCCCATAATTTAACATCAAAGATATGCCGTTTTCTATTATACCATCCTTTATTCCTCTCCATCCAGCATGAAAACAACCAATAACCTTATTCTGGGTATCATGAGCAAGAACAGGAAAACAGTCAGCACTAAGAATATTTAAAACCAGCTTTCTTTTATCAGTAACAAAACCATCTGCCTCATATTCACCACCTTTATCAACATAAATCACTTTATTAGAATGTTTCTGTACTGCAAAAGCATATTCAAGATCTTTCCCCAGTATCTCTTTATATTTTTCTCTATTGATTTTAACATGCTCAATGTTTTCTAGTGTGTTAAACCCAAGGTTAAAACCCCATTCAGGATCAAATCCTCCTATCTTAGTACTAAAACCCATTTTAACAACATCTGAATCCTCTGTAAAATAAAGTGACTCAAATAAAAAATCCATAAAAAAATCCCCACTATTTTATATTATTTTGAATCATAAAAGCCTTAAGAGTATTTTCAAGCAAAACAGCAATAGTCATAGGGCCGACTCCACCTGGTACAGGTGTTATTTTAGAAACTTTATCAAAAACATCATTATAATCAACATCACCAACTATTTTGTTTTTCCCATCTTCAATAATTCTATTTATACCAACATCTATTACAACTGCTCCCTCTTTGACCATATCTTTCTTAACAAAATAGGGCTTGCCAACAGCAGCAATAAGTATATCAGCCTTTAAAGTATATGAGGAAAGATCACTAGTTTTACTATGACAAATAGTAACAGTTGCATCATTTTTTAAGAGAATAGATGCTATAGGTTTACCAACAATATTACTCCTGCCAATAATAACAGCATTCTTACCACTAATTTCAACATTGTTCTCTATAAGTAATTTATATATACCATAAGGTGTACATGGATAAAAATAAGGATCTCCGTTAATCCAAAGTTTACCAGTATTGTAAGGATGAAACCCATCAACATCTTTTATAGGGTCGATGGCTTCAATAACTTTTTTCTCATCTATATTAGAAGATAATGGGAGTTGAACAAGAATACCATTTACATCTTTATCTTCATTAAGTTCTTTTATTATTTCAATAAGTTTATCAGTATCAATATTATCATAGTGCAAAACATTTGAATGAATACCAACCTCGTTACAAGACTTTTCTTTATTAGATACGTATACTTTAGATGCCTGATTATTACCTACCATTATAACAGTAAGCTTAGGTCTTTTACCAGTCAACTTATAAAGATCCTCTGATCTATTTTTTATGTGTTCTTTTAATTTTAAAGATAGTTTTTTCCCATCTATTATCTTTTCCAAAATAGTTCCTTCCTTATTTTTTATAATAGATTTTATTAAAAATTGTTATTAAATTTAACTTTTAAAATAAAATATTCCGAATTAATTTATATAAATTAATGTTATAAAAAAGGGTAATACTGTGGAAAAAAAAGTATTTGAAGTAAAAGTTATATATATTATAACTTATTTCAAAAAATCTGACCCTTATATATTTATAGTAAAAAATAAGGATGGAGAAAAAGACTTTTATAGAGAAGTTATAAAAATAGAAGGTGTTGGATTTAACGAAGAAAAAGCAAAAGATATTATAAGAGATTCTCTGATAAAAAATATATTATCAAAAGGCACACTTACAACTTCTCAGAAAATGATATTTCAAAAATCAGGGATGAGAAAATATTTATGTAAATACTATATTACAGTAAATGAAGACAACTTAAATATAAAGGGAGATTTTGTTGAAATCCATAAAGCAATGAGTATAAAAGAAAAAATGAGTGAGTTTTTGAGAGAATTTCTTATAAATTATGTGTCATCAAAAAGAGACCTTTTTGAGATACCAGAGGAAAGATAGTTGTTTCCTATAAAAGATAATATCCCTTCACAAAAAAAACCTGTTATAAACTATCTTATAATAATTATTAACATAATAATATTTTTTTATGAGCTATCATTATCAATTCCTGAATTAGAGAAATTGATAAATACTTATGGTTTTATACCTAATAAATTCAAAATAAATTTTAAAAACAATAAATTTAGTTTTGAGACATATAAAACTCTTGTGACGCACATGTTTTTCCACGGTAACTTACTTCATATATTTTCAAACTTATGGTTTCTCTATATATTTGGAGATAATGTTGAAGACGAGATAGGACATATCGGCTATATTATATTCTATGTAACTACTGGTATAGGTGCATGTCTTATACAATATATATTTGATACAACCTCAAATATTCCGATGATAGGAGCAAGTGGGGCAATATCTGGTGTTCTAGGGGCATACATAGTTTTTTACCCGCGAGCAAAAGTTTTGTCACTTGTACCAATATTTTTACTTCTACCCATACCAATACCTGCAATAATATTTATATTGTTATGGTTCTTTTTTCAGGTAACAAATGCTCTTACATCTTTATTAATTAAAACATCAAATATTGCATGGATAGCACATGTTGCCGGCTTTATTATCGGTTATAAAATAGCAAAAGATATTAAAAAAGAAAGAGAGAAAAAAGAAGGGATTCATTACCTATGAGAAAAATATTCACAGATGTACTAGTAAGCATAATAATAGCTAATTTTATAGTACCATTTATTCTTATCATAAAAAATAAAAACCTTTCCAAAAAACAAAAAATAAAAATGTTAATAAGAGCATTTATAGTAATGGGGATAATAACACTTTTATCTCTTTTATTTGTATTAAATAGGCCATAAAATAATCTATAATTTAATAACTAAAATTTTATTTATAAAAATTTAAATAAAAATCAGGTCTCATAATCTGATTAAATTGTAAAAAGATTATTATTGATTTTTTTAAAAAAATTAAAAAACCCTGCATTAACTACAGGGTAAACAGGAGGAATATTAACCTGAAATATTAAGGCCGCTACTATCATTGTTATTTTTTTTAGGAAAGTCTGAACCAACCTTTTTTACTGCTACTTCCCAGCTTTCCCTTAGTTCCTTCATATATTTTAAAACCTCTTTAATTGGTTCTGCCTCTTTCCTTAGATTGCCTTCTATCAATCTTTTTATCATATAAGCATAAAGAGACTGCATGTTTTTAGCAAATTCCCCACCAACTTTAAAATCAAGTGATGCTAAAAGTTCTCCTATTATCTCCTGAGCTTTTACAAGATTTCTATTTACAACATCATACTTTCCTTTTTCATTTATGAATTCAAGTGCCTGCTCCATAGAAGATATAGCAGCATCATAAAGCATTAATAATAGTTTCCCTGGACTTGCTGTCAATATTTGAGTCTCTTTGTATTGAGAATAAGGATTCATCTTATCCCCCTCTTTTAATCAAAATTATATAATAAATATCGATACTATTTCTCATTTATAAAGGTATTTTTTGATATAAAATTAAGTGTCTCTAATATTTCTTTATCAGCTTTATTAGGATAAGAGTTTAAAATATCAATAGCTTTTTCTTTTTGTCCCAATCTAACATAATTATAAGCAAGCTCTATATAAAATCTCCTATCCTTTCTTAAAGAAACAGCATTTTTAAGGTTATCAACAGCATCCTGATATTTACCCTGCTCTGAATAATTCATTCCAACATAATAAAAAAATAGGGACTTATCCATAGGTTCCTTTATGTTAAAGAAAGCCTCAATACTTTCAACAAACTGACCCTGATAAAAATATAGTATACCCCTATGAAAAAGCTCTTTATCAAACTCATTCCTTTTTCTATATATTTCTGCCAATTTATATCTGTAACTTGTATTAGTTGGCTCTATATAAAGTGATTTTTCATAATACTCTATAGCTTTTTTGTATTCCTCATCACTCTTTGAATTCTCATATATAAAATCAGCATAAGAAGCAAGAATATTAAAATTATTATCATACTTTTTAACAAGAAACTCAAAAAGTTCTTTTGCTTCCTTTGTCCGACCATTTTTATCTAGAAATAAAGCTTTATACATAAGTATATCTGGATCTTCTGGAAACAACTTAACAGCAGTTTCTATAATCTTACCAAGTTTTTCCTTTAGATCAAGATTAAAAAGAGAAACAATATATATTTTCATAATATTTATATGTTTGTTTTCAATCTTATTTTTCTCTATAAAATCAACTACTTTATCATAACTTCTATCTAACAACAATGCTCTAAGATAATAATAATTAGAATTAATTTTATCAGATAATCTGTCGTAAACAGCAGCCATCCCTATATAAGCTTTTTTAAATCCAGGGTTAATTTTAATAATTTTTTCTAGTAAATCCTTACTTTTTTGATAATCCTTCTCCATAAAATATAAGTTAGCAAGATAATACATATCTATATATGAATCAGGTTTTAAAATTAAAGCTTTTTGATAATACTCTTTTGCTCTTTTATAGTCCTTTTTTTCCATAAAAGCATCAGCAATAGAACTTAGAATCTCTGGATTATTATAATCTTTATAAGATTTTTGATAATAATTTATAGCATCATCAATTTTACCCTCTTTTCTTGCAATATGCCCGAGATAAAAATATGATTGTTTTTTTAATTTATCACTAACATTATATAATTTTTCCTTTGCTTCCTTATATTTCCCCTCTTCATAAAGTATTACACCATAGTAAAAATTAAAGTCTTTTTCATCCACCTTTTTTTTAAGTTCATCTAAAAGCTTTTTTGCATCCTCTATCTTACCCTCTTTAATCAGATAATCAATATCATTCAAGATATTATCAATAAGCTTATCACCTTCCTGGTACAATATTTTAGATACATTCCCTGAACTATCCCCATTAAAAGTTTCATTATTCTTTTTTGAACATGATATTATTAAAATAAAGAAAATCAAAATACTAACTAATTTTTGCACCATTTCTTATTCCTTCAACTGTAAGTAGTTTCAGTTCACCATCTATCTTAGCAGCCAAAACCATGCCCTCTGAAGTTTTACCCATTAATTTCCTTGGTTTAAGGTTTACTAAAACTATAACCTTTCTATTTATCAATTCTGACGGTTTATAATATTCCTTAAGCCCTCCTATTATTGTCCTTATTTCACTGCCAATATCTACCTTCATTTCGATTAATTTATTACTATTCTCAACCTCTTTAGCCTCCAACACTGTACCAACCCTTATATCTAATTTACTAAAATCCTGAATATCTATAAAATCAATATTAGTTTTATTTTCTTCACTCAGTTCACTTTTATTTTCAGACATTATATTATCAATTTTATTTATTCTTTTATTCAGTATATCAAGTAATCTATTTATCTGATTATCTTCAACCTTTTTAAATGGGATTTCAGGTTTATCTACTATAAATCCTTCAAAATTATCAATATCCTCAAGCTTACTAAGATCAATACTTTCAATGTCATCTTTGCTTACTATACTAAATAACTTTTTGCTTGCACCTGGTATTATAGGATAATATAAAATAATAAGGGCTTTTAATACCCGAAAACATATATTAAGAACAGTTGAAACCCTCTCTTTATCCACCTCTATCATTTTCCATGGTTCATTATCCTGAAAATACTGATTACATGACTTAGCAAGATTAAAAAGTAATTTTGTAACATCCCTTACTCTAAATTCAGAATAAGAAGATTTAACTTTTCTTATAGTTGTTTTTATAAGGTCCAGAATATCCTCGTCATAACCTGTTAACCTATTTTCGTAAAATATAGGTACTTTTTTGTCAAACCTGTTATAAACAAAATTAACAACCCTGTTAATAAGATTGCCAAAAACATTAATAAGTTCAGTATTAATTGTTGATTGAAAGTTTTTCCAGCTAAAGTCAGTATCCCTTGTCTCTGGTGAGTTTACTGCAAGATAATATCTTAAATAATCCTGACCAAAATTATCAACAACCTCCTCAATATAAATCATATTACCTCTGGAAGTAGATATCTTCTCCCCTTCTATGGTAAGATGTTCATTAGCAGGTATCTCAGATGGAAGTATATAAGATTCTTTTTGCCCCATTAAAATCGCAGGCCAAACAATTGCATGGAAAGGTATATTATCTTTACCTATAAAATGAACAAGTTTAGTATTTTTATCAAACCAATAATCCTTCCATTTATCAGGCTTTCCTATTTTTTGTGCCCACTCTATAGTACTTGATATATAACCAATAGGAGCATCAAACCATACATACATTACTTTACCACTCGCATCCTTATCATCAATCGGGAGTGGTACCCCCCAATTAAGGTCTCTCGTTATAGGTCTTTTTTTTAACCCCTCTTTAAGCCAACCCATTATAAAGTTTTTCACATTGTCTTTCCATTTTTTTTCCTTTATCCAAGCTTCTATTTTACCCTGCATCTTATCAAGTCTTAAATACCAATGTTTTGTATCCTTAAGGATAAGTCCTCCCGGGCATAATTTTGAACGAGGTTCTATAAGAGATGTTGCCTCAAGCCATTTGCCACATTTAGGACATTCATCACCTCTTGCCTTATCATAGCCACAGTTAGGGCATATACCTTCTATATACCTATCTGGTAAGAACTTCCCATTATCAGGACAATACAACTGTTTTTCAGTATCAGTATCTATATACCCATTTTCAAGCAAGTTTTTAAAAAATCTTTGCGACAACTCATAATGATGCGGTTTAGTTGTTCTACTAAAATTATCAAAACTAAGCCCTGCTGCATCAAAACTCTTCTTTATCATCTCATGATACTTATCAACAACCTCTTTAGGAGTTATTTTTTCTTCATCAGCTCTTATTGTTATAGGAACCCCATGTTCATCAGTCCCACATATATATATAACATCATTTTTCATAAGTCTATTAAATCTAACATATATATCAGCGGGTAAATATGCACCAGCTAAATGTCCTATATGAACAGGCCCATTTGCATAAGGTAAAGCACTAGTAACTAAAATCTTTTCCATAATATAAAAACTCCTGAATGATTTATCTATTTAATTAGAAATTAAAATAAAATTTAATCACAAATCCAATAATCTTATTATAAGAATTAATAGATATTCCTAAATAAATTAGGAAAAAGAAAAATTAATAGATAATAAAGAGAGGTTACCCTCTCTTTATTTTACCATGTATCTAATGGATCATCTATATCTCTATTTTCTTCTAAGAATCTTGACAATTCAACAGCAAGATTATCAAAGTAAATATAATATCTTCCACTTGTTTCTTCAGGATGAAACTTAATTAAGAATCCTAAAAATGTCAATCCTCTTCTTGTAGAATATCTAAAATCTTCTTGAACTATTGTATAAGGAACTTGAACAGTCATTCTCTTCCATCCCATAAAACTTAATTCTCCAACCTCAAGTAATTTTTCTTCACCATAAAAGTCTTTTAGCACCATATAAAGAGTATGTCTTTTATTTCTTCCGCAAACCCAAACTTCAAACCCCTTTACCAATCCTTCAAGGTTTATAGGGAAAGGTGGATTTATTCTAGCCCAGCTGTATCCTCTTTGCATAAATGATATTTTAGCACCTAAAATCTGCTTATGATTATCAACCTCTTCTTCAAAATAACTTTTCTTATTACCGCCTTCTTGACCATATTTAGGAGGAACTTTTACAGTCTCTGGTTTTAACTGAGCAAGTTCATAAGGTGCACCTGGTATCTCTTTAATGTTAATAATACCATAATCTATGGGCATAGAACCATACCACTCTCCTGCTTTCTCAAAACTTTCCATAACAAGTTTATATAAACTCTGTTCTAATGTGCCCTTTTCTAATTTCCCAGTTTCATCATTTACAGAACCATAGTCTATTTTATCACCACCCTTAGTTGTATCAGTTTTTGTTGCATCCTGAGCAAATAAGAATCCTACAAAAGCAACTACTAAAAATATTACTACTCTCTTTTTCATTTATAAACTCCTTTTTGTTTTTTACCATCTCTTTTTATTAAGCCCATCACCATTATATCTTTCTTCATAAACATCTACCTGGGCTTGCATATAATCAAAATACACATAAAAGTCATCTGGTTTTTCATCTGGATTAGCAACCAATTTTAATCTTACAACCTCTAAAGGTTTTAACCTTGGTACATATTGAGTATACTGACTTATATATTCTGGTATTTCAACCCTCAAGTTTCTCCATCCATAATATTTTAAGTTTCCCATAAATAAAGAATAGTATAATCCCTGCCAGTTTTTTATAATTATATAGAGGTCATAATCATAACCTGCACCCCATACCCAAAGGTCAATAGCTTTTGTTATACCATTCAAAAGTAACTGTTTTTTGGGCTCAATAACTATCCAGTTGTAAGCTTTTGTTGAAAAACATGCCTTAACACCCATTACAGTTTTCTCATCTTTTCCCCTTACTTCTGGTGGTAGACCATCTGGTAGTATATTACCTTCAGCCTCATTCGCCTCTATCCAGTTTATCCAGGACTGGCTTTCATCTGGTTTTTCTTTATCCTCATTATTCCAATTCCTACATCTAAACTTTGAGAACTTAACTTCCCATCCTCCTTTTTCTTCAAATCCCTCTATCTTTCTTGTCTGGATATTTACAGCCTGGCCAAATCCTTTGGCAATCTCTGCTATCCCTACCATTAATAGCAGACTAAAAAGTAGGAAAGAAATTATTGATATCCTTTTCATACTATCTCCTTACTAATTTTTTATACAAATTCTTTAAAAATATCTTTTATAATATAAAAATATATATTTTTTCACATTAATAAAAAAATATTTTTTATTCATTTGTCAATAGTTTTTTAAAAATTACTTTTACCATTCTGCATCAGATGTATCAGGTATAAGCTGCATTGTAAAAAATAAACCAAAACTCCTATAAGAAGCCTCATTAAGTCCAACTTTTAAACCAATGTCAAAGACTAAAGGCAAAGAAGATGGTTTAATTCTAAAAGATGTAATCCATGTAAAACCAGTAAAGTCTTCCATATCTTTACTTAAATCTGTATAATATTTTTTACCTAAAAAATGAATATTAGTATCAAATCCAGTTGCAATTTTCAAAAAATCAGATAGTATATACCCAATTTCTATATTAGGGTTAACCTCAAGCCCAGGTCTTACTGCAGTTTGAGCATTGTATTCATAATCCATTTTACTTATATACCATCCAAGTCCTAAATTAAAATTCCAGGAAAAAAGAGCCCCAACCGATGATGACATAAGAAAAGAGGTAAAGAGTTTTAAAGATTCATAATCATGTGTCGGTATAATACAACCAAAAAGAAGTCCCAAAGCAGGTTTACTACGAATATCTTCTGGATTAAGAGCAAGTTTTATTGTAGGTGTAAGGTTATGATAACTATATTTATCCTTTATCTTTATACCATCAACCAGAGAATATGGTCTTGAATAATCAGCTGAAAGTCCTGCTTCAATATTGTTATTTATACCCAACGATAAACTTATAGGTACTATAAGACTTGAATAATTACCAGAACCCCATTTATCAGCCCCATACTCTAAACCAAGAGAAAACCTAAAACTATTAGGTTCAAGGTTCATTGCAGTCTTACCAATAGATTTTTCAAAACTGTTCCTCTGAGAATAAACAGTTAAGGAAAAAAGAAAACTCAAAAGCAAAATTATTTTAATAAATATATTTTTCAAGAAACAACCTCCTTAACATAATTTAGTACTATATTTTCGAATTCTTCAATACATTTTCTTAAGTCATAAATATTTTTATCTTTAACATGATTTATCGCAAAATAAAACTTTATCTTTGGTTCAGTCCCACTTGGCCTAACAGCAACTTTAAAGCTAGGTTCAAGATAAAACATTAAAACATCACTCTTAGGAAGTGAAGAATATATATCCTTACTAAACAATGCTTTAAAACCCTTTTTATTAAGGTCAATTTTCTTTTTTATTTTATAACCTGCCAGATTATCTTTACTCCCCCTTAAAATATTCATTATTTTCTTTTGCTTATCAAATGGGAGATTAAAAGATCTTAAACTCTCATAATAGTAGCCGTATTTTGAATATATACTCTCAAGATATTCATACAAACTCATTTTCTTAGACTTAATATACGAAACAATTTCAGATAAAAGTCCTGCAGCAGATATACCGTCTTTATCACCTATATAATCACCTATTAAATAACCAAAACTTTCTTCATAACCAAATATAAAACCACTCTTCTTCTTCATTATAAGGTCACCAATATACTTAAAACCTGTAAGAGTTTTATAGAACTTAACATTAAACTCCTTTGCTATAGGTTCTATTATATCTGAACTAACTATAGTAGTTATACAATAACTATTTTTTTTATAATTTCTATTTGAAAGAAGATAATAAAGCATTATAGTTCCGATCTGGTTGCCATTTAAGAAGATATAATCATTATTGTGTTTTACCCATACACCCAGTCTATCAGCATCAGGATCAGTACCTATTATAATATCATACTTGTTAGAGTATTCAGATGCTTTTTTAAGTGCAAGCTTAAAAACCTTAGGTTCTTCCGGATTAGGTACATTTATTCCAGGGAAATTGCCATCAAAAACTGCTTCCTCCTCAACAAGATCAAGATTAATAGACAACCTTGACATAAGCTTTTTCATAAGGTCACGGCCAGTACCATAAAGTGGAGTATAAAGAACCTTTGTATCTTTATCTATCTTAGAAATATCAATAAAAGACATAATAGTATTAATATATTCATCATCAAACTTTTCAGTAATATCTTCAGCATATTTATAATCTATAGGAGAATCAATTAAGCTTACAACATCATAAATTTTTACTTTCTTTATTGTATTAACAATATTAATGTCATGTGGTGGCAATACCTGCACTCCATTATCCCAGAAAACCTTATATCCATTATACTCTGGTGGATTATGGCTTGCTGTTATCATAACTCCTATAGCATTTAATTTTCTTGTCATAAAAGATAAAAATGGGGTTGGATACGGTTTTGAAAAATAAAAAGTCTTTATGCCAAGGTTAGAAAGAACTTTTACAACTATCTCAGAAAAAACCTGTGAATTATTACGAGTATCATAAGATACAACAACTCTATTTTTTTTCATCTTCTTAAGATAATCAGAAAGACCCTTTGTGGCAGCTGCAACTGTATATATGTTCATTCTGTTTGTCCCTGCCCCCATAATTCCCCGCATACCGCCAGTACCAAACTCAAGAGACTTATAAAACCTATCATAAAGTTCATCATAATTTTTATTTTCAATTAAAACTTTGAGTTCATTTCTAAACTCTTCTCTATAAGGTTCTTTTAGCCAGGATTCTACTAATGGCATGACATCTTTTATCTTTTCCAATAAATCCCCCTCTTTTATATAAAATTAATTTAATAAAATTTTGTTAATTTAAAATTTAACTTACTATGCATAATCTTTGAACTCAAAAACATAATTTTAATAATTGTTCATTTAACAAAAATGTTATCCACTCCTTAAATATTTATATTTCCTAAATTATAAAAATAAGTAGGGGGCCCATAATTAAGTATTACGAGAAAAGTCAATTAAACAGTTCTATATTTTAAAATAGCATTAAAGCATCTAGAGATAAATGGCATTAAACCTAAAATTATTCAAAAATAAAATACTTTTAGAATTAATAGTTATAAAAACTTTAAAACTCCTTATAAAATAATAGAAGAAGAAAATAAAGAAGTTGAAAATAAACTTCTTTCTTTCCCTGTAGTTATTTTAGATGAATATTTAGTTAAATTTGTTAGGGATGGTTAGCATGTTGATTTATCAGACAAAAGTTTAAAAAATTAGATTGACTAATTATTATTAAATAGTTTTTATATAATAATCATAATAAACTGGGGGAATATAAAAATATGTTAAATGAGCATATAATTGAAGTTATAGAAGAAAGTTTTAAAAAACACTGGTATATGCCATTATTTTCAGATTATAAACAATCAGGAATTACAAACTCACTAACATATAAAGATGTTGCAAGTAAGATAGTTAAAATGCACACTTTTTTTAAAGAAATTGGTATAAAAAAGACAGATAAAATAACAATCATAGGGAGAAACTCATCAAACTGGGGAATAGCATTCCTTGCTGTTATAACCTATTGTACAGTCGTTCCAGTATTACCAGACTTTAAACCTGAAGATATCCACCATATACTTGAACACTCAGATACAAAAATACTTTTTGTAGCAGAAGATATATATGAAACATTAGATAAAGTAAGCGACAGAATAGAAGCTGTTATTTTACTTGATGACCTTGCCACAGTTGTAGAATACAAGAAAGAAAAGATAAAAGAATATTATCGAAATATAACTGAAAATAAAGAGGAGATAACAAAAGATAATTTCTCATTAAGAAATGATATAAAGAAAAATGATATTTTTGGAATACTTTATACATCTGGTACAACAGGACTTACAAAAGGTGTAATGCTTACTTACAATAATATATGGGCAAACGTTAAGTTTGGAATAGAAAATATTGATCTTAAACCAGGAGATAAAGTCCTCTCTTTTCTACCAGTTGCACATACATATTCAATGAGTTTTGACTTTTTAACAGAAATAGTAATGGGAGTAAATATAGTATTTTTACCTGTAATACCATCACCTTCAATATTATTAAAAGCATTAAAAGATGTAAGACCAAGACTTATAAATAGTGTACCTTTATTGCTTGAGAAAATATATAAAAAAATTTTACTTAGTAAAATAAAAAGAGTAAAATATCTTCTTAAACTACCAGGGATATCAAAAGCATTATTAGTAAAAATCAGAAAAAAGCTTATTGAAGCCTTTGGTGGTAATTTTATAGAGATTGTTATAGGTGCTGCACCATTAAATTATGAAATTGATAAATTTTTTAAAAATATAAGGTTACCATATACAGTAGGATACGGAATGACAGAGTGTGGGCCATTAATAAGTTATGTTGATTGGAAATATTATAAAATAGGATCTGTTGGTAAACCAATAAAATACCTTCAACTTAAAATAGATTCAAAAGACCCTTATAATGAACCTGGTGAAATACTTGTTAAAGGTGAAAATGTGATGGCAGGATATTACAAAAATCCTGAAGAAACAAAAAAAGCAATAGATAAAGATGGCTGGCTCCACACAGGTGATATAGGGGTAATTGATAAAGATGGTTATCTATATATAAAAGGAAGAATAAAAAGTCTTATACTTGGTCCTTCAGGTAAAAATATATACCCTGAAGTTATAGAAGAGAAACTAAACAATTTGGATTTTGTTGCAGAGAGTCTAATAGTTGAAAGAAATGGTAAGCTTGTTGCAATAGTTTACCCTGACTTTGAAGCTATAGATTTACTTAATATTAAGGAAAAAAATATTGATACTTTTCTAAATGAAATTATGGAAAAAAACAGGAAAATATTAAATGAAAAATTACCACACTATTCACAGGTATCAAAAATAGAAATAATAAAATAACCTTTTGAAAAAACACCAACAAAAAAAATAAAAAGATTTATGTATAAATAAGAAAATAAAAATTTTTGAAACAAAATTTTAAATTAATTAAAAAGCATAAATAGACACGTCTTCATAAATAAAAATTATAGAATTATGTCCAAATAAAATAACTTGAAAATAAAAAACTAAATTAAAGCCATTCAAATCTTCTAAAATCGTTTTTTATCCCATCTTTTATTATTTCAATATGGTCAAACCCATATCTGTACATTATAGCTCTTAATATATCAATAGCAACAACATTTTCAGCAACAACAGAGGCAGCTGGTACAGCCATAATATCACTTCTTTCCTTTATAGCCTCAAAACTCTCTTTAGTATCAATATCAACACTAAGAAGTGGACTCATCAAAGTAGGTATAGGTTTCATATAGCATCTAAAATATATTCTCTGGCCATTTGCCATTCCCCCTTCTATACCACCTGCATAATTAGTTTTTCTATAAAAACCCTTATCATTATTATAAAAAATCTGGTCATGCACGTACTTACCACTTTTATAACCATATTCATAACCAATCCCAAACTCAATAGACTTTATAGCCTGAATACTAAGCATTGAAAATGCAATATTAGCATCAAGTTTATACTCAGGAATTGTAAAGCTCCCAATACCAACAGGAACATTATCTATTACAACTGTAAAACTACCCCCTAGTGTATCTCCCTCTATCTTTGCTTTATCAACTAACTCTTTTATTTTATCCTCTTTTGACCTATCAAGTAATCTAAAAGGAGACTCATCGGTAATTTTCTGTATCTCTTCGACTGAAAATGAAAAATGCTCAACCCTACATTCAATTCCTCCAATAAGATCAACAAAAGAACCTATTTTAATACCTATATCCTCCAAAATTTTCCTTGCAATTGCACCACCTGCAACCCTTATAGCTGTCTCTCTTGCACTACTCCTTTCCAATACATCCCTTAAGTCTCTTCTTCTATACTTTATACCCCCAACAAGGTCAGCGTGTGATGGTCTTGGCCTTGTAACAGGTTCCACCTCCTTATTTTTCCAGTTTTCATAGTCTTTATTTTTAATAACAAGGCTAATAGGAGAACCAGTAGTCTCACCATTTATTATACCACCTATTATTTCAATCTCATCCTTTTCTATACTCATCCTTCCACCCCTACCATATCCTCTCTGTCTTCTTGAAAGTTGAAAGTTAATATAATCATCGTCTATTCTTACACCAGCTGGGACATTACTTATTACAACAACTAATCCTTTACCATGAGACTGGCCTGAGGTAATATAGTTAAAAGGTATCATAATAATACTCCTTAAAATAATTTTGATTTAAATATTAAGTTTTAAGATTAAAAAATAAACTTTTAATTATTTAGTTTTTTTAATATCTTAAACTTTACAATATAAATATCCTTATAAAACTTTAAATAATTTAAAAAGATTGTTAAAGGGAATATAAAAATATTTGGAAGCCATGCACCTATAACAGGAGACACATATCCTAATTTCCAGCCAAAATTACCTGCAATAAGTAGACCATTATATATTACAACTACAATAACACCTATCCCTAATGCTACCTCTTTCCCTCTCCTTGCTCTTACTATTCCTAAAGGTATTGCAAGAAAAACCATAAGAATAGAACCAACTGCATAGGAAAACTTTCTTTGAAGTAAAAAAACCTCATTCTTGGGAGTTATATTATCTCTTGAATTCTTAACCTGATTACTTAACTGTTGTATATTAAGTTTTATAATATTAGCCCTGTTTATGTAGTCCTGTATTTTTAAAGGGTCTGTCTCAGTTTTTAATATGTAATCTATATTCAAGAGTTCATTATTTTTTCTCACAACTTCATGATAAAGTCTCATCTCCGCAATAATATTTACAAGTTTTAATTCCTGTATTTTTTTATAAAGATCAGTAAGGCTGTCAAGTTCCCCACCCCTAAACTCAACATTTTCAAGAGTAACATCCTTTATATATATTGTAAGATTCTTATAAAACTGTTGATACATATCATCTCTAATATCTCTAATTACATAAGGAATAGCGAAAACATCTTGCATATAAAAAGGAAAAGCATTTCTTGATTTATCTTTTTCTAAAATTTTACCCTCTCTTGCAATAAAGAGAATATTATCTTTATTGTTTATTACTCTTATTCCTATAAACCTCTGGGTAGATACATCAACATTCTCTATTTTTATATCCATCTCCTCATCTGAGAATTCTCTTTTTTTACTAATTTCAAGAGTAGGATTCTTCTTTAACATCTCATACCTTGTCATTACATAATTTCTATTTCCCCAGGGTAAAATATATTGAAAGAATAATATATGAAAAATAACAACAAGAACTCCAAAAATAAGACATGGTTTTACAATATCTTTCATTGAAAGTCCATTTATCCTCATTGCAGTAATCTCATTGTTGGAAGAAAGTTCTCCCATAGTAAGTAATATTCCTATAAGTACCCCAACTGGTATAGTAAAAGTCATTAAAAAAGGGATAATATAGTACAACAACTGAAAAACTTTTATCAAAGGCACATCTTTCTCAATAGCAAATGCTATAAAGTCATAAAGATACTGAATAAGATTCACTATAGTAAATATCAATATTCCAATTAAAAAATTAGGGAAAACTTTTTTCATAATATATTTCTGGATAATAAATAGCTTAAACACCAATCATACCCTTTATATAATTTAAAGCATCATCTCTATTTTTTATTTTACCTTCAAGTTGCATATCTTCAATATCCCTTAGTATTTTTGAAAATAGTGGCCCAGGTTGTAAACCAATCTTCTTAAGGTCATCGCCTGAAACCAATACAGGTGGATATAAAAAGTCTTTTGTTTCATAATACTTATTAACAAGATAATGTTTTTTATCTTTTTCTTCTGGATAAAAAAAATCCTGCCATATATCTAAAAAATAGAGAGCTTCCTGTATATACTTCATTCTAAAAACTCTTTTAATAGAGGATAAACTAAGTTTATTAACATCTTTAAAAATATCTATAAGTTTTATTATATTTAACATTTTAGTATATTCCTCGTTTGAAAGCCTAAAACTTTCCTTAATGCTTTTTAGTAAATGCTTATGGTTCCATATCAAACCAGTAAGCCTTAAAATAGAGATTTCATTATTATCTAAAACAGGGCTTAGTCTTATCTTATCTACAAAAACAATATTGTTTTTATCAAAATCAATTTCCAGGACTCCCCACATACCTGTATCATATATAACTTCAAGATATTGTGATATAGGTTTATCAAGGTTTAAAATCTTAAAAAACTCATCCCTTATTCTCTCTCTACTTACAACACTTATTTGATAGCTCATCCTTTTTATAGAATTAATAGTTTCACTCTCTATGCAAAAATCAAGTTGGGCTGAAAACCTAACTGCCCTTAACATCCTTAACTTATCTTCAGAAAACCTATCATAAGGATTCCCTATTGTCCTTATTATCTTCCTATTTATATCATAAACACCATCAACATAATCTATCAATTTCTGATTAATAGGATCAAAAAATATACCATTAACAGTAAAGTCTCTCCTTAAAGCATCCTCTACCTCATCAGAAAACTCTATCTTATCAGGTCTTCTCCCATCAGAATATTCGAGGTCTTTTCTAAACGTAGCAACCTCAAACTTTTGATCAGCACACAAAACAATTATAACACCAAAAGCTTTTCCAACTTCAATAGTTCTTTTAAATATTCTCTTTATATCATCAGGTTTTGCACTGGTTACAATATCAATCTCTTTTATATTCCTTCCCAATAATCCATCTCTAACAGATCCACCAACAAAGTAAGATTTATAACCATTAGAAACAAGTTCTTTTACTATATATAAAGCATTATTATAGATTTTAGATCTCTTTAAAATAGATATCAGACTTTGCACCACTACTTTTACCTTCCAGTTTTATCTTATCTTCAATACTAACCAGCTTACCAGAATAATCTAAAGTTACCATAGTATCAGTCTTTTTGAAAGTATTCAATATAGCTTTTTGAAGTTCCTCTATATTTGCTTTTATCATTATCTTTAAAGTCTCCGGTATTTTCTGGTCAAGAATAACTTTATAGTATTCTATAGCTTCATCAAGTTTATTCTCTTTAACAAGTTTTGCAGCATCCTCAAAAAGATTCTCATATTTGAAATAAAACTTATTATGAAAAATATTAACAAAATTGTATGTCAACTCAATAGGTTTCATAATTTTCTCTGGTGGTGGTTTTAAAGTAGGCTCAATTTTTATAGGTTCATCACCTAATTTTGCAAGAATTTCAAGTTTTCTATTTTTCTCTTCTACTTCTTCTCTTTCTTCTGGGATCTTCTCAAGCTCAACATTTTCATCGCCTATCTTTTCAAGTTCAATATCTATATCCTTCTCATTTATAATATTTTCTTTTTTAATTTCTGCAGTATCTTTATTTTTAAAATCACTAGAATCTTTTTCAAAATCCCCTTTTCCACTTAATTGATCTTTATTCATTTTAACACTATTAACATCACTTGACTCAGTAACTTTATTTATGGTATTAGAATTTTTTTCAGTATCAGCAACATTTGAAACAGATTTACTTTTACTTATAGCATCATCTTTTAAATCATCTACTCCTACACTTTTCTCCTTTATAACCTCTCTTTCAATTAAATTAAAAACATTATTTTTTGTATTTTCTATTCCCCTAACATTTTTATATTCATTAGAATTCGATTTCCCCTGTACTTGGTCATTTTCATAATCCCTATTAAATCCTATATTATCCTCAATCTGACCTGTTTCACCAAAATCATCTTTAACATTTACTGATTTTACTTCAACACCCTCAGTTAATAAACTATCAGACAATAATTGAGAATCACAAGATTTAGACTCCTTCAGATCTTTACTATTTTCTTCAGTATTTTTATCAGAGCCCTTGCTGATATTAAGTGCTTTTTTTATAAGTTCTACAGCCTTACCAGTTGCATCTATGTTAAGCCCAGATATAGTTATATTATCAATCCTGAGATTAAGACCCTCGCTACTAGAAAAAGGTATAGATGAACCAGATTGATTGGGAACAGAACTATTAGAATCAAGTTTATTTTTTTCATCCTCTTTTTTTCTTTTCAATTTTTCAATATTATTAATATTAGTATTAATCTTGTTTATAAGATCTTCATTATGAACAGTATGTTTTACAGTACTATATAAAGACTTTGCCTCATCATAATTACCTTCAAGTAAAGCTTTTTCAGCAAGCTCAATTATCTTTTTTTGAGATGTTCTAAGATTATCAATTTCATAAGATGAAAAAAAGTTTTCATTATTTATTACGATCATCTAATTCCTCTAAAAGATAAATACCCCCTGAAAAAATAGTCTTAATTCCATCCTCAACACTCATATCAACAAACTCAATATCATCTTTATCAATAAACAATAAAAAACCTGTAGTAGGATTGGGTATTGATGGAACAATAACAAGAAACTTCCCCACTCCAATTTTTTTAGTAGATGTTTCTCCAACAAGAAAACCAAGTGATTTTATTCCTTTTCTTGGAAAGTCAACAAGAACAACCTTTTTAAAACTCATACTATCTTTACTGAATATTGACTTTGAAAACTTCGAAGATATATTATACACTGTTTTTACTAAAGGTATTTTAAAAAATATGTATTCAAGATAAAGTAAGAAATTTTTAAAAAACTTTCTTTCAGTTAATTTACCAATCAAAGCAATTGTAAATAGAAATAATATAAAACAAAATATTTCAAAAAAAGAGATAATTACCTTATTCTCTACTTTAAAGCTTAATTTATTTAAAGTCCAATTAATCAATGGATAAAAGGATGAATCAAGAATATTGATAACCCACTTTAAAACTAAATAAGTTATTAAAAAAGGCAAGAATACTGCTATACCATGCTTCAATGCTTTCAAATAATTCTCCTTTTTACTGAAAAATAAAATAATAATTATTATATTTACTTATTAATAAATTTACAATTTATTTATCGTTAAACCAAACTTAGATTATGAAATAAAATCCCTTGAATATTAAAATTTAAAATAAGATTTAGTAAAAACTATATAACAGGTTTAATAAATATGTCCAAAATATTATTCATAAATCCATGGATAACTGACTTTACAGCCTACAACCTATGGATAAAACCATTAGGTTTGCTTTATATTATGAGTATTGTAAAAGACTTTGGAATAGATATTGAGTTTATAGATTGTATAAATCATAATCTTGCAATAAAAAAAGAAAAAAGTGATGGTACATTTTTTATAAACTCTTTTGAAATAAAAAAGCCTGATATGTTCAAAAATATACCAAGAAAGTTCAAGTGTTTTGGTATACCAATAGACCTATTTAAAAATGAACTTGAGAAGGTAAAGAAAATAGATGCAGTATTTATAACCTCAATGATGACATACTGGTACCCAGGCATCCAAATGGTTATTGAAATAGTAAGAGAAAAACTAGGTAATAGTATACCTATAGTAATAGGTGGTGTATATGCAACACTCATGCCTAATCATGCAAAAAAACTTGGAGTCGATCTTGTTATAGAGGGTGAAGCTGAAAACAAAGTTGACGAGGTTCTAAATAAAATTTTAGGTACAAAATTTTTAAAAAAGTATAATGATATAAATACTATACCATTTCCATACTTTAAAGCTCTGGATAATAAAAAAATCCTACCATTTATGACATCAAGGGGTTGTCCATACAAATGCTCATACTGTGGTTCGTTTCTTTTAACATCTTTTAGAGAAAGAAGTCTAGAAAATATTATAACTGAACTTGAGTTTATAAAAAAAAATTATAATACAGAACATATAGCTTTTTACGATGATGCACTTCTATTAAACAAAGAAAAAAGAATAAAACCACTCCTACAAGAAATAATAAAAAGAGGAATTAATTTTCAATTCCATACCCCAAATGGGCTACACATAAACTCAATTGATGAAGAACTTATTCAACTTATGAAAAAGTCAGGTTTCAAAACAATAAGACTAAGTATGGAAAGTAATAACCAGGATTTTCTTAAGAAAACAAACTCATTACATAAAATATCAAATATTGAAAAAGTAATAAAAACAATGATCCAGGCAGGTTATACTAAGTCCCAAATATCTGTGTATATACTTGTTGGATTGCCTGACCAGGAACCAGAAGAGATTGAAGATGCAATTAAATACATAGGTTCATTAAATATTAAAACATCTTTATCATACTTTTCACCAGTACCAGGCACATTAGAATATAAAAAAATGAAGGAAAAACACCTAATACCTGAAAATGAAGACCCTTTAATTCATAACAAGATAGTATTCCCATATTTCTGGTCTAAAATCACACCTGATAAACTTGAAAATATAAAAAATATACAACATAATCTAAATAGTAAAACAATTTGAATCTATTTGATTTATTTTTTAAAATAAAGACAAAATAATACTCATTTTAATATATTAGCCAATACTTAATTTTCTCTTTTAATATTAAATAAAAATTTTATTCATTTTTTTGTAAAAAATTTGTATTTTCAAATTTTTAAGTTATTTCTTATAAAAATTATAAAGTTTAAAATTATAGGAGTATAAAATGTTTAAAAAAGTATTATTTTTACTATTTATTTCTACCTTCATAATATCATGTAAAACAAATAAAGCAACATCAGACCTCAATACAACAACCTTTGATAACTTTGATAATCAGGTAAACGCAGGATATAGACAGACTTTTATATTAAAATCTGATAAAACATTATGGGCAGCAGGAGATAATTCATCTTATCAACTTGGCACAGACGATACTAGTAATAGAGTAAAGTTTGTTCAGGTCGCATCTGGTGTTATTTTAGTAAGATCAGGGCAGTCCCATACAGTTTATTTAAAAAGTGATGGGACATTGTGGGGAACTGGTAATAATACTTATGGGCAGCTTGGTCTTGGAACTACTACAAATAAAACAACTTTTACTCAAATAGCGGATAATGTTAAGTTTGTTGCAACCGGTTATAACAATACTTTTATAATTAAAAATGATGACACATTATGGGCAACCGGCCAAAATAATTTTTATCAGCTTGGACTTGGACACAATAATGAAGTAAAAACTTTCACCTATGTAACATCCAATGTTAAGTATGTTGCATCTGGTTTGAATTATACTTATGTCTTAAAAACTGACGGGACTCTTATGTCAGTTGGTCTAAATGCTAATGGTCAGCTTGGTCTTGGAGATACTAACTACCGAGATAATCTGACAACTGTATCTATATCAAATGTAAAGTTAGTAGCATCAGGTCAAACACAGGCTTTTGTTTTAAAAAATGATGGAACACTATGGGGAACAGGTAGTAATGATACAGGCCAACTTGGAACCAATGATTTTACCAATCAATTATCTTTTACTCAGGTGGAATCAGATGTAAAAACTGTTGCAGCAGGTGGTTATCATACTTTTATAATCAAAAATGATGGAACATTATATTATACTGGCTATGGTGACTGGGGGCAGCTTGGTAATAATCAAACAGGATCTACTATTAAAATTAAGACTTTCACATCTCTTATGTCAGGCGTAAAAGACGTAAGCTGTGGCTGGAAACATACTATAATATTAAAAAGTGACAATACCTTTTACACTACAGGTAATAATGAGTCATATCAGTTAGGTATAGATAGCACAACAGACTTAGCCAAAAGTACATTTACGAGTGTTGTGTTTTAAAAACTATTAAGGAGATAAAATTATGAGAAAATTATATTTTGTTTTTTTGTTTATTGCTATTTTTTTTATATATTCATGTAAAAGTGGAAGTGAGCCAAACGAGAGTGAAAATATAATCATTCAACCTTCAGCTTCTGGGGGAATGTATCATTCAATGATACTTAAGTCTGATGGAACATTATGGGGTGCTGGGTTAAATAGCAATGGTCAGCTTGGAACTGGTGATAAGGTTGACAGAGCGACTTTTGTTCAGGTTGCATCCGATGTAATCCAGGTTGCAGCAGGTGGATCTCATACAATTATCTTAAAAAAAGATGGAACTGTATGGGTAACAGGACTTAATAGCTCAGGGCAACTTGGAACAGGAGATAATGTTGAAAAAACATCTTTTACTCAGGTTGAATCTAATGTAAAGTATATTGCAACTGCTAATGCTTATACTTTTATAATAAAAAATGATGGAAGCCTATGGGCTACTGGAGCTAATTATGGTCAGTTCGGGAATGGTTCATCAGGAGGATCAACAAATAGTTTTATCCAAATTGCAACAGGTGTAAAACAGGTTGCTCTGGGACATGAACACTCTATTATACTAAAGAATGATGGTAGTGTATGGACTTCAGGGAATAATGATAATGGTCAACTTGGAATGGGAGATAACACTTTCCGAAATACTTTCACTCAAGCTACAACTGGTGCAAGTTTTGTGGCTGCTGGTTCAAAATCAAGTTTTGTAATAAAAAACAACGAGTTATATGTAACAGGTTATAATGTGTTTGGTCAACTTGGGATAGGTGATAATACTGATAGGCTTAGCTTTCAAAAGATTACTACTATATCAAATGTCAATTCTGTATATTCTGCAAACTTCGGTGGTTCACACACGATAATTATTCTTACAGATGGTACAATAATGGTTACTGGCGTAAATACTTTCGGGCAACTTGGTGTTGGTAATAAATCCGATAGAAACACATTTTTATTATTATCTCATACTGATGTAAAGGCTATTGGTGTTGGGATTTTTCATAGTATAATGTTAAAAGGTAGTGATTGGTATACAACTGGATTGAACAATAATAAACAACTAGGGCTTGGGGACACAACAGACAGAGTAAGTTTTGTTAAAACCAACTTTTAAAAGAAATAATTCTCTAAGTTAGATTTATACTAAAAAATTTTAAAGTAAAAGCTCTGGAGTATTCCAGGGCTTTTAATCTTATTAATAAAAATAGTTATTCAAAATAATTTATTTTAAATAAGTATTTTTATATTAAATATTTAATATTTCTAACAAATAAAACAAAATCACTTTTAAGAAAAATAAAATTTTTTGTTATTTTTTTAAATATAAAACTAAAATTTTTGTTTTAAAAAAATTTTAAAGAGGGTTAATAAAATGAAAAGGCTTAATATTATTTTATGTTTGCTTATATTTACAATCTCTTTTCAATTATACTCTGGTCCTTCAAAAAATCCTATACTAAAAGTTGAAACTGAAAATCATGTTGCTCGTATAAATAGGATTTCAACAGATGCTAACAATAGATATATTGTAACATTTTCTGGAGATAAAACTGCTAGAGTTTGGGATTATAACGGTAGACTACTTAAAGTATTAAGGCCTCCAATAGGTGAAGGTCATGAGGGGAAACTATATAGTGGTGCTATCTCACCTGATGGAAAAATTGTTGTGTGTGGGGGGTGGACAGGATACGAGTGGGATAAAACAAACTCTTTATATATATTTAACAGAGAAACTGGAAAAATGATAAAGAGAGTCCCCAATATTCCTGGTGTAATAAACGATGTAAACTTTTCACCTGATGGAAACTATATTGCAATAGCAATGGGTAGTGGATACGGTATAAGATTATATGAAACTAAAAAATTCAGTATGTATGGCGAAGATAGTGATTATGAAGAATCATCATATGGAATCATTTTTCACAATAACTATGTTGTCTCTTTAGCTTATGATAACTATATAAGAATATATGAATACATAAATGGTTTTAAACTTATAAGCAAAACAAAAACACTCAATAATGGTGCTTTTTATGTTTCTGTATCACCAAATGGAAGATATATGGGGGTAACATTCAGTTATAGTAAGTCTGTTGAAGTATACAATTTTAATAATGGGAGACCAATACTATCTTTTGTTATTTCTAACCCTGATATAGTTAATAATGATTGGTTTTCAGGTATAACATTTTCAAATGACAGTAAGTATATTTATATTGGTGGTTCCTTTCAAAGGTATATAGATAATGATTGGAAAAGAATAATATTCAAATACAACCTAAAAGGTGAACTTATAAAAGAGATACCATCAGCAGGCGATCTGATAATTTCACTAAAACCTATTGCAAATGGTGGCATAGTATTTGCTTCAACAGAACCATCTTTTGGAATCATTAACTTACAGGATAATATAACACTATTTAAAAGCTCATCGATCCCAGACTTAAGAAGCAGTTACAACTATTTTTTTGTCTCTTATGATGGTTCTAAAGTAGGTTTTAATTTAAGTTATAATAAAAATCCTATTGTTTTTTCAATAAAAGAGAGTGAACTTAAAGAAGGTGATATGAATAATCCAGGTGAACTTACCTCTCCTGATGTTTCATCTCTTAATATAGAAAATTGGGATACTTCATATTCAAAACCTATCATTAATGGTAAACAGGTTGAAATGGAAAGTAGTGAGAGGTCTATGTCACTTGCAATAATGCCAGATAAAGAATCATTTATTATAGGTGGTGATTATTATTTATATAGATTTGATACTGATGCTAAAACTATATGGAAAACCTCAATCCCCGGGGTTGCATGGTCTGTTAATGTTTCAGGTAATGGTAAATTTATCATTGCATTACTGGCAGATGGTACTATAAGATGGTATAAAGCAAGTGATGGTAAAGAATTGTTAGCACTCTTTGTAAGTCCTGATAAAAAAAGATGGGTCATATGGAGTCCAAGCGGCTATTATGATTCTTCTGTCGGTGGTGAAGACCTTATTGGTTGGCACATAAATAACTCCGCAGATATGGAATCAGACTTTTTCCCAGCTTCAAGATTCAGGACAAAGTTCTATAGACCAGAAGTCATAGCAAAAATAATAGAGAAAGTTGATGAAAATATTGCAATAAAAGAGTCTTCTGTTGAAAAATTAAAAGAGATAGTCAATAAAAACATAACTGTTGATAACACAATAGAGTCTATAGCCCCCCCAGTAGTTAATATAATCGACCCTTATGATGGATTTTCAACATCAAATAATATGATAACTATAAAATACACAGTAAGAACTCCAAACAATGAACCTATTACAGGGCTTAAAGTACTTATAGATGGAAGGCCTGTATCTATAACCAAAGGACTTTCAATAGTGCCAAAAGAGAAAAACAAAGAAGAGGTAAAAGAGATTACTATAAATATACCTGAGAAAGACTCTGAAATCTCTATTATAGCTGAAAATAGGTTTTCTTCAAGCCAACCTGCAAGCATTAGAATAAAATGGGAAGGCAAAACTGAGTTTGTAATAAAACCAAAACTATACGTACTTGCAATAGGTGTGAGTAAATATGAGGATCCAAAAATAAATAAACTTGAGTTTGCTGCAAAGGATGCAAGTGACTTTGCTAATTCCCTAATATCTCAAAAAGATTCTTTTTACAGAGATATTGAAGTGAAAGTAATTGTTGATAAAGATGCTACAAAAGATAATATACTTGATGGACTAGAATGGATACAGAGAGAAGTAACAAGTAAAGATGTAGCAATGATATTTATATCAGGGCATGGGGTAAACGACCCTACAGGTATATACTATTACCTACCTGTTAATGCTAACCTTGATAAACTTAAAAGAACTGGAGTCCCTTTCTCTGACATAAAAAATACTGCTATTGCTATACCAGGTAAAGTAATAATGTTTATTGACACATGCCACTCAGGAAATATAATGGGTACAAGAAGGGGTGCATCAGACATGAACTCAATAATAAATGAACTTGCATCTGCTGAAAACGGGCTTGTTGTATTTACATCATCTACAGGAAGTCAATATTCCCTTGAGGATAAAAAATGGGGAAATGGTGCATTCACAAAAGCATTAATAGAAGGATTAAGCGGGAAAGCTGATTATACAGGCAAAGGGAAAATAACAATAAACATGCTTGACCTTTATATATCTGAAAGAGTAAAAGAATTAACAGGTGGAGTACAAACACCTACCAGTATAAAACCTGCAACAGTTCCAGACTTTCCTATAGCAATAAAAAGGAGATAAAATGAAAAAAATTAAATTACTTATTTTACTTACCTTTATTCCTCTACTTATCTTATCTGAGAATATTGACATTGATAATGTAATTCAGTATTTTGAAAATAAGATTGATAAAAACCTCGTTATTGCTCTGGAAAATATAACATATAAAGACATTAAATTAAGTTCAGACTTCTCTGTTTATATAACAAACATAATATCCAACCAAATAAGAAACTCTAAAAACTTTAAAGAGTTTTCAAAAAAAGACCTTGAAAAAATACTTGAACAACAGGAACTTAACTCATCAGACCTATTTAATGACAAAGATAAAACAAAGTTAGGTGAATTAAAAAGTGTCCAAGCAATATTAACAGGTGAATACATAAAAGCAGGAGACAACATACTATTATTTTTAAGATTAGTATCTATAAAAACAGGGACAACTATTGAATCAGGGACATTTTTAGTACCAAAGTCTAAAATACCAGAAGGGATTGAAATACTGCCCTCTAACTATAATGTTGTAAAATCTAATTATTTAAAAGATTCTAATGTATATAAAGGAGAATTATCAATAAAAGTATGGACACAAAAAGGAGAAGGTGGTTTCTATAAAAAAGGTGAATACTTAAAAGTATTTTTAAAATCAAACAAAAACTGTTATGTAAGACTGTTTCATGTTGATGTTTATGGAAAGAAAAAACTTATCTTCCCGAACCAGTTCTATCCTAAAGACAAAAAAATATTGGGAGACAAAGTCTATGTAATACCTGATGAAACAATGGAATTTGAGTTTGAACTTGGCCCACCTTATGGAACAGAACAGATAATAGCATTGGCATCAACTCTACCTTTTAATGATGATATTAAGCCATTTGCAGAATTAGACTATAATATACCCCAGTTATTATCAAAAACCTTTGGAACAATAGAAACAGAAACAGATAAAGGACTTACCGTAAAAGAGGTTAGTCAAGAATTTGCTTATGCTCAGGTCTTTTATACAATAGTTAAGGATTAAATATAAAAATTATCAGATAGATTAAACAAGAAATAAAAATTTTAATCTTATATTAACACCAAGATAAAAATTTATCATTTTTAATATTTTTAGTTATAGTGTAATTATAAAGATAGATAAAAAAGGAGGTAATAATAATGAAAAAAAATATTATTACAATTTTATGTTTGACCACTGTTTTTCTCTTTGCTGGCCCAAATGAAGACCTACTTGAGGCTACAAAAAAGGGTGATATTGAAGCTGTTAGAAAAGCATTAGAAGAAAAAGCTGATCCTGACACAAAAGATAAGGATGGTAATACTGCTTTAATTTGGGCTTCATATAATGGGAACATAGAAATTGTAAAATTGCTATTAGAGAAAAAAGCCAATATTAATGCTAAAAATAAAGAAAATTGGAATGCTTTAATGTGTGCTTCTGCAAGTGGAAAAAATGAGGTTATAAAAATTCTAATAGAAAAAAAAGCTGATATTAATGCTAAAAATAAAGATGATTGGACTGCTTTAATGATTGCACTATACTACAAAAACATTGAGGCAATAAAGCTATTAGTAGAAGCAAAAGCTG